>ERZ500994.451-NODE-451-length-12568-cov-5.229202_pt1 | contig 12568 bp, 12 predicted proteins | sample MGYA00248878_ERZ500994 | MGnify/ENA primary metagenome ERZ500994 (study PRJEB25958, sample SAMN03398533) | human skin metagenome | study: EMG produced TPA metagenomics assembly of the Human Skin Microbiome Metagenome (human skin metagenome) data set. | reverse complement strand
CTCTCAGGCGAGTGGGAACCACCCACTTTTGCATCCACGGGTTGAGCCAGCCCGCGATTATCGTGTCAAAACGCACCGCGCGTGGGGGTACGAGGGTCAGGACGAGCCCGAGTCGCTGCCCTTCGCGGCGAGCTCGGACTCGTACTTCTTCGTCATGTGGTCGACCGCGGCCAGCTGCTGGCCGGCGAGCTCCTCTCGCCCGCCCCGAGCGATGCGGTCGGACTCCAGCACCGGTTCGGCCTGGCCTTGGAAGTAGGGCATGACCTCCTGCGCCATCAGCTCGTAGGACCGCTGCGTCGCCTGCGGGTTGGCCCAGTCCTGGTGCAGGTTCAGGATCGAGCCGAACCCGCCGTTGCTCTGGTCCCACAGTCGCTGGATCTGCTCGCGGGCCTGTTCCGGGGTACCGATCACCCCGATCCCGGCCTCCTTAATGAAGTCGATCATCTCGCCGATATTCGAGCCGTCGACGGCCATCTGCGGGAACGCGGCAACCTTCTGGAAGTAGTCGAACCAGTGCTCGATGCCGTGCTCGACGTCCTTGTGCGCCTGTTCCTCGGTCTCGGCCAGGTGGAACGGGCCGACCAACCGCCAGCGGCTGCGGTCGGCGGTCTGGCCGTACTCCGCGGCTCGCTCCTCCACGACGTTCCAGTGATGCGCGAGCGCGTCGAACCCTTCCTTGGTCAAGGTCGCGCCGATCGACAGCAGCCCGATCCCATACCGGCCAGCGATCCGCGCTCCGGTCGGTGACGCGACGCTCGCCACGCACATCTCCCAACCGCCGGGGGTGTACGGCGCCATCTGCAAGCGCGCGTCGACGAGCTTGTGCGTCTTGGTCTCGGCGTTGACCGTCTCACCGGCCACCAGGCGAGTGATGATGTCGACGTTGATGTCGAGCAGCTCGCGGGTGTCGGTCGGCGTGAGGCCGATCATCCGCGAGTCGGTGGGCAGCGAACCGGGACCCATCCCCAGGATCGCGCGTCCGCGCGTGAGGTGATCGAGCAGCATCATCCGGTCGGCCACCCAGAGCGGGTTGTGATACGCGATCGAGGTCACGCCGGTGCCGAGCCGGATGTTCTTGGTGCGCTCGGCCGCGGAGGCGATGAAGATCTCCGGGCTGGACACCCACTCGCCGCCGGCGGAGTGATGCTCGCCGATGAAGACCTCGTCGTACCCGTACTCGTCCATGTACTCGACGGTCCGCAGATCGCGCTGCAAGGCCGCGGTCACGTTGGTGCCGGCCTTGTGGAAGGGCGCGATAAAGGCGCCGAACTTCAGACGTTGCATGACGATCTCCTCGCTGACGGGACTGTGGCTGTGATCACACTACCCAGCGGGTCGGCGTATCGTCACCGATGCGTGACGCCGCGCGACCCGGAGGTGAGGCGCGATGAAGCTCGCTGCGCGCACCCAGCCGATCGTCGCCGGCGCCGGCGTACTGCTGCTCATGACCGCGGTGTACGCCGGCCAGCACGTCGCGGTCAAATGGGCGCGCGAGGCCGACGAGCCGGACTACCCGCAGGCCACTGCGTACTTCACCCAGGAGCGGATCGCCGCCATCCTGGAAGTCGCCGACGAGCAGGCCGGCACGAGCGGCACGGCGTACGCGGTGAAACTCTCCAACGACGGCAGCGCCTCGGTGAGCGTGTGCTTCCCGGGCGCGGGTGGCCTGCTCAGCTATCACATCGACAGCAAGGGCGAGGCAGTCGCCGCAGGCGGCGGCGCGGACTGCATCGGCGGGTTCGACGCGACACAGCTCGGGGCCGCGCCGATGCTGGCGGCCCTGCAGAAGGCCGTCGACGCCGAGTACGACGCCCCGGTCAGCGCGGCGTACCACGCCCAAGGAGGGCTGACACCGGTCGTCGAGATCAGTCCCGCGGACCAGCCGGTCCAGCGCTTCACCTTAGGCGGCGAGCGCGTCGGCAAGATCGTTGACGTAGCCGACCCGGTCGATGTCCGGCTGGCGCTCGACGCGGTCGTCACGGGATCCGGCGTGGTCAACTTGCAAAGCGTGTGCCTGGACCTGCTCGAGCCACAGGTCGCGATCACCGGCCAGTCCGCCGACGCGGCGGACGGTGCCGCCACCGTGAGCGCCTGGCGGTTCACCAACTTCGTCCAGCGCATGCCGTCGGTCACCGCTCGCGGCGGCGCGCCGTTTCGCGCCGACGAGCTCGACCTCGCCGCGATCTTGCACCGTGCTCCGCAGGTGGAGACGCTGTTTGAGAGCACCCCGCGGGCGAAGAAGATCTGTGTGGAATCAGGTGCCGCCGCGCCGCTCGTGCGCTACGAACTGATGAACGCCATGCGCGCGACGGCGCACCAGGTCTGGACGACCCTCGACGGTGAGGTCGTCGCCCAGGAATAGGTTCTACGCCCGGTGCATGCCGGGTTTGTCGCCGCGCTCACTCTGCTGGACCTCCCGCTCGGCCTGCTGCTCGGCCCGGCGCTCATCGGCGAGCGCCTTCGCGTCGGCGCGCTCCTGAGCGATCTGCTCGTCGCTGCGCTGGGCGTCGTGCTCCTCGGCTGCCTCGGCGTGCATCTCGTGCGCCTCGCCGTCAAACTCCATCGCGGAGTCTCCAAAGGCACCGCCGACGTTCTTTTCGACCTTGCCGACGACTTCCTCGACCTTGTGCTTTGCCTCGTCAAAAAAGCTCATGAGCACCCCTTCACTCACCCGCCGGCCCGGTCGGCCACTCGGTCACCTCATCGTGCCAGAAGTCGGCCCACGCTACCCACTTTCAGCCTGCGATAACGGCAGGTGAACATTCGCGCCTGTTGCGTGAAATATCGCCGCCAGGGGTACAACCCAGCCGAAAACGGCTTAATGTGACCAGCAGTCTCGTGCCACGCGGTGAGCCCAACCCGCGGATTTGCGCGCACGTGGCTGTGGCCGACGCGCTCACCAGCGGCTGTCTGGCCCGCCTCCGGCAAGAGGGGCACTGATCGCATCACAACCCACAGGAGTTGATGACGATGAGAGCAGAAGTTCAGAACTGGTTTGCGCGACGGACCTACACCAAGACCGCGTTCAGCGCCGGTGAGCTCGTCCGGGCCAAAGGCGACCGGTCCGTCAGCGTCGTGCTGCCGGCCAAAGACGAGCAAGAGACGGTCGGTCCGATCGTCGCGGCGCTGCGGCGCGACCTGATTCGCCGTACGCCGCTGATCGACGAGCTCGTCGTCGTCGACTCCAACTCCGAAGACGACACCGCCCGCGTCGCGGCGGACGCCGGTGCCCAGGTCTACGCGCAGCGCGACATCCTCCCGCAGTACGGCGACATCCCCGGCAAGGGCGAGGCGCTGTGGAAGTCGCTCGCCGTCACCCGTGGCGACTTCGTCGTCTTCGTCGACGCCGATCTGCACGAGTTCGACACCAGCTTCGTCGTCGGCCTGCTGGGCCCGCTGATCAAGCACGGCGTGCACTACGTCAAAGGCTGCTACGACCGTCCGCTGCGCTCCGGCGAGACAGTGCTGCCCGCCGGCGGCGGCCGCGTCACCGAACTGGTCGCCCGTCCGCTGCTGAACATGCACTGGCCAGAGCTGGCCGGGCTGATCCAGCCGCTGGCTGGCGAGTACGCCGCCACGCGCGAGTGCCTGGAGGCGCTGCCGTTTGTCGCCGGATATGGCGTCGAGATCGGCCACCTGATCGACTTCGTCGAGAAGTTCGGGCTCGACAGCCTCGCGCAGGTCGACCTCGGCGAACGACGTCACCGCAACTCCACCGACGCTGCCCTGTCCCGGATGGCGATGCAGATCCAGCACACCGTGCACGCCCGGCTGGGCCGCTACCGCGGTATGGACGCTGAGCCGCCCGCGACCAGCCTCACCCAGTTCGTGCGCGAGAGTGCGTCCTACCGCGCCACCGAGACCGAAATCGTGCTCGGAGAGCGGCCGCCGATGGCCAGCGTCCGTCAGCCCATGCCGCGCGGAGCGCGGCAGCGCGCGACGGCATGAGCATCGACGTACTCGTCAATGCTGGACCGTGGCTACCCGTCCCGCCGGAAGGGTACGGCGGCATCGAGACCGTCGTCGCTACGCTGATCCCGCCGCTGCGTGAGCTTGGCGCGCGGGTGACGCTGGCGACCGTCGGCGAGCCCACGGTCGAGGTCGATGACGTCATCACGCCGCTCGACGAACCAAAGTTCGCCTCGATCGCCCGTCCCTATAACCAGGTGTCCGGCATCGCGCACGCGCACATGCAGGGCGTCGTCGCGGCGATCCGCGAGCGCCGGTTCGACATCGTCCACGACCATCTGGAGGTCGTGGGGATCGCCGTACTCGCCGCGATGGGCGAGGCCTGCCCGCCGGTGCTGCAGACGCTGCACTGGGACATGCGCAAGCACGCGGACTTCTACTCGCGCTTCGACGGCGCGGGAGGCGTGGGGTTCGCGGCCGTCTCACAGTCGCAGCTCGATCGCGCTCCCGACGCGATCCAGCGTCAGGCGGTCGGCGTCGTGCCGCTCGCGGTGCCCGCCCCCGAGCCGATGGACGTGCCACGCGGCGACCACGCCCTGGTGCTCGCGCGGATCACCCGCGACAAGGGCCAGGACCTGGCCGCGCGCGCCTGTGTCGCAGCCGGTGTGCCGCTCATCCTCGCCGGACCGGTCGCCGGGATCGGCGACGTCGACGAGCTCCATGAGCGGATCGACGGTGGCGACGCCGACCTGCTTGCTCACCCCGACGTGAGCTTCTACGTCGAGTCGGTGCGCCCGCTGCTTGACGGCGACCTCGTGCGCTGGGTCGGGGGCGTCGCCGGCGAGCGCAAGGAGCGGCTGTTGCGCGGCGCCCGCGCCCTGATGACACCCAACCGCTGGGCCGAGCCCGGCGCGACCGGCGTCCTGGAAGCGCTCACTCGCGGCATCCCGGTGATCGGTACGCCGCTCGGCGTCCTGCCGTCACTGGTCGAGCACGACCGCACCGGCTTCCTCGTCGACGACGAGCAGGCCATGGCGCAGGCCCTTGCCGAAGTCGACCGCATCGACCCTGCCGACTGCATCGCCGCTGCCGCGCAGTGGACACCGCAGCGCATGGCCGAGCAATACCTGGAGCTGTACGACGAGATGATCCGGAGGACTCGATGACCAAGGTGGCACTGATCGGAGCGGGCGGGGTCGCGCAGCGGCACGCCAAGGTGCTCAGCGGGCTGGACGACGTACAGATCGTCGCCGTCGCCGACGTCTCCGAGGCCGCCGCGAAGACGCTCGCCGACGAGTTCGGCGCGGCGGCGTACGCCGAGCCCGAGGCGGCGCTCGATGAGTCGGATCCGGACGCGGTCTACGTGTGTGTCCCGCCGTTCGCGCACGGCGCTGCCGAGCGCGCCGCGCTGAAGCGCGCCCTGCCGCTGTTTGTCGAGAAGCCCGTCGGTATCGGGCTCGACGACGCCGAGGCGATCGCCACCCTGGTCGAGGAGGTTGGCGTGGTCACCGGGACCGGCTACCACTGGCGCACGCTCGACACCGTGCAGCGCGCCCGAGAGCTGCTGGGCGGTACGACGCCGCTGCTCGCGCACGGCTACTGGCTCGACAAGCGCCCGCCGGTGCCGTGGTGGGGCCACCGCGACAAGTCCGGCGGTCAGGTCATCGAGCAGGTGGCCCACGTGCTCGACCTGTCCCGGTTCCTGCTCGGTGAGCCGGCCTCGGTGTCGGCCGCCGGGGTCCAGACCGACGACGTACCGGACAGCGATATCGACGATGCGACCGCCGCGCTGGTGCGCTTCGCCAACGGGCCGGTCGGCACGTTCGATGCGACCTGCGCGCTGCGCGCCAAGCACAGCACCGGCCTGAGCATCGTCGCGCCGGGGATGCACCTGCAGATCGGCGAGGAGTCGCTGATCGTCGACACCGGTGACGGACCGGAGACCATCACGCCGGCGGTCGATCCGCGCGAGCAGGTCGACGCCGACTTCATCGCCGCCGTCCGCGGCGAGATCGAGCAGACGCGGGCGCCGTACGCCGAGGCGGTCGCGAGCCAGCGGTTTGCCGTGGCGATCTCCGAGGCCGCCCGCTCCGGCCGGCCCGTCGAGCTGGCGGCGCTGTCGGGCACGGCGCGATGAAGCGCCGCAACCTGATCGTCGCGGAGCCCGGGCGGCTGGAGATCGTCGAGGAGGACCTCGCCGAGATTCCGCAGGACGGGCTGCTGCTGCGCACCCTCACCTCGGGGCTGTCCGCCGGCACCGAGCTGACCTTCCTGAAGGGTGACAACCCGGCGCTGCACCAGCGGCTGGACTCCGAGCTGGGTCTTTTCGTGCCGTCCGACGAGCACGCCGGGCAGGCCTACCCGGTGCGCCGCCTCGGTTACATGGAAGTCGCGGAGGTCGTGGAGTCGCGCAGCGCGGCGTACCGCCCCGGCGAGATCGTCGCGACGCCCTACGGCCACGCGACGGCGCACGCCAGCGACCCGGTGCGCGAGCACGTCGTCGCGCTCCCGCCCGAGCTCGACCCGGTCCTCGGGGTCTACGCCGCCCACCTGGGCCCGATCTGCGTCAACGGCCTGCTGCACGCTGCGTGGGATGCCGCCGGGCCTGGCGTGGAGTCGCTGCGCGACGGCGTCGACGGGCGGCTGGTGGTGGTCACCGGCGCCGGGGCGATCGGGCTGATCGTCGCGATGCTGGCCCGCTCCCACGGCGCCCGCGAGGTCGTCGTGGTCGAGGCCGACGAGCGACGCCGTTCGGTTGCGGAGCAGCTCGGCTTCCGCACACTGGACCTCGCCGAGGACATCGGGCTCGCGCTGAAGACCCGCTGGCGCCACGGTCCCGGCGACCACGGTGCCGACGTCGTGTTTCAGTGCCGCGGGCGTACGGCGTCGCTGCACGCCGCACTGCGCGCGCTACGACCCCAGGGCAGCGTCATCGACCTGGCGTTCTACACCACCGGCGCCGAGGACGTGCGACTCGGTGAGGAGTTCCACCACAACGGACTGCGCGTGGTGACCGCCCAGATCGGCCGCGTGCCACGCGGGCTCGCCCACTCGTGGGACCGCGGGCGCCTGTCGCACGAGACGGTGCGGTTCCTGCTCGCCGAAGGCGACGACGTACGCAAGCACATCATCACCGACGTGGTGCCGTTCGACGACGCACCGCAGCTGATGTACGACATCGCGGCCCGCAAGGCCCACGTCCTCACCGCCGTCTTCGACTTCGCCGGCAATTGAGCCCCGGGATCTCGACAACCGCTCAGGCCCCTGGGGGCCTTCGCTGCTCGATCACCGAGTTTGGGTGGTCGAGCAGGCGCGAGCCGCGAGGTGAGCGCCGGTTGTCGAGGCCCCGAGCCCGCTCAGCTAGAACTTCTCGCCGGTGAGGCGTTCGTAGGCTTCGACGTACTTGGCGCGCGTCGCGGCCACGACGTCGTCGGGCAGCGGCGGCGGCTCGGAGTTGCGGTCCCACCCGGACGCCCCGGTGAGCCAGTCGCGCACATACTGCTTGTCGTACGACGGCTGCGGTCCGCCCGGCTCCCACTGGTCAGCGGGCCAGAAGCGCGACGAGTCCGGGGTGAGGACCTCGTCAGCCAGCACCAGCGACCCATCACTCGACCGGCCGAACTCGAACTTCGTGTCGGCAACGATGATCCCCCGCTCGGCGGCGATGTCACGACCGCGCGAGTAGACCGCCAGCGTCAGATCACGCAACGAGCCAGTAAGCTCAGATCCGTGCACCGACGCGACCTGCTCGAAGCTCACGTTCTCGTCGTGATCGCCCAGCTCGGCCTTCGTCGCCGGGGTGAAGATCGGCTCGGGCAACTGCGATCCGTCGACCAACCCGCCCGGGAGCGGTACGCCGCACACCGCCTGCGACTCGGCGTACTCCTTCAACCCCGAGCCCGCGAGATAGCCGCGGGCGACACACTCCACCGGCACCATGTCGAGCCGACGCACCAGCATCGCGCGTCCCCGCACGGCGGCCGGGATCCGCGGGTCGTCGAGCGAGACCAGGTGGTTGGGCACGAGGTCGGCGAGCTGCTCGAACCACCACGCCGACAGCCGGGTGAGCACCTCGCCCTTGTCCGGGATCGGCGTACTCAGCACGTAGTCAAACGCCGAGATGCGGTCGCTGGTGACAAACAGCAGGTGTTCGTCATCGACGGAGTAGATGTCGCGCACCTTGCCCGAGGCGACGTGCGGCAGGTCGATCTCAGCCACGGAACTCCCCACTGGTCACGCGCTCGGCGTAGGGCCGGTCGGCACGCTCGATCACGACCTCGTCGCCGACCCGGATCGTGCCGGTGGTGCGGGGTACGGCGTTGACGGCAAACATGATCTCCTGGCCGCCGCCGAGCTGCGGCAGCACCCGGCGCTTGCCGAGCTCGCGCAGCGGCTCGCGGCCCTTCTCACCGGTGTCCTGGTCGATCGTGGTCATCACGCAGCGCCCGCACAGCTTCACGAAGTCCAGCTCGACCTCGCCCGCGCGGATACTGAGGATGTCGTCTTCCTCGAACGGAGTCTCAAGGCCCGCAAGCAGGATGTTGGGCCGGAACCGCTCGATCGGCAGCGTCTCGCCCAGCCACTGCCCGAGCTGCTCCAGCGACGCTTGCGAGGTGACGGTGATCGGGTAGCCGTCCTGGTAGACCGCGACGCCCTCGCCGCGGGAGGTACGCCGCTGGAAGTCGTCCGGGAAGCGCACCACTCGCACGGCCATGCCGAGCTGGGCGCTCAGCTGTGCCGCCACGAGGTCGCCCTGGTCCTCGCCCTCGCCGCGCCAGCTGTGCAGCTTGACGTCGACCACGTTGCCGGTCGACTCGCACGCGGCGATCACATCGCGCGACTCGACGAGCGCCAGCGCGGGCACCTCGCGCTGGCTGATCAGCTCACCGGTTTCATCGACAACCATGAATATCCGGTCGCCGGCAGCGCCGGTCGGCGTAATCTCGAGCTCCTGCGTCTCGATGCGCCGCCCGGACTTGAGCGGGTAATAGAAAAGTCTCGATACAGTGACGGCCATCAGCTCAGCTCGCGCAGTCGCTCGAAGACCGGTGCCAGCCGTTCGACGTACCGCTGCGGATCGCACACGGCATCGAGGCGATCCTCGTCGATCTGCTGGCCCGCCTGCTTGGCCGCGTCGCGCAGCGTCTCGCGAAACGGCGTACCGGTGTTCCAGGTCTCCATCGCGGCGCCCTGCACGAGCGCGTAGGCGTCCTCGCGGGACATTCCGGCCTCCACCAGCTCCAGCAGTACGGCGGAGGTGTAGATGAGACCGCCCGAAGACTCCAGGTTGGCGATCATGCGGTCACGGTTGACGATCAGACCCGAGGCGAGCCGGGTCGCGATGTGCAGCATGTAGTCGACGCCGATCGCTGCGTCCGGCAGCGCGATTCGCTCGACGGACGAGTGCGAGATGTCGCGCTCGTGCCACAGCGGGATGCCTTCCATCACCGGCGTCAGGTAACCCCGCACCAGCCGCGCGAGACCGGCCAGGCGCTCGGAGATGATCGGGTTCTTCTTGTGCGGCATCGCCGAGGATCCCTTTTGCCCCTTGCCAAACGGCTCCTGCAGCTCGCGCACCTCGGTGCGTTGTCCATGCCGCACCTCAAGGGCAAACGTCTCCAGGACGGTCGCGATGATCGCGAGCGCGTTGACCCACTCGCTGATCCCGTCGCGGATGATGACCTGCGTCGAGACCGGCGACGGCCGCAGGCCGAGGCGCTCGGCGACCTGGCGTTCGATGTCCGGGTCGATGTTGGAGTAGGTGCCCACCGCGCCGGAGATCGCGACGACGCCGACGGCTTCGCGGGCCAGCCGCAGCCGGTCGCGGGAGCGGGCCAGCGCAAACGCGATGTCGGCGACCCGGTGCCCCCAGGTGTCCGGCTCGGCGTGGATGCCGTGGGTGCGTCCGACCTTGATCGCGTCGGCGTACTCCAGGCCGTGGTCGCGCAGGATCGCGATCAGCGCGTCGAGCTTGCCGAGGATCTCGTCGGTGGCCTCGGTGAGTACGACGGCCAGCGCCGTGTCGAGAAGGTCGGAGCTGGTCATCCCGAAGTGCACGTACGCCGCCGCTTCGCGAGGCGTCGTGTTGTCGGCCCAGGCCGACAGGAACGCGATGACGTCGTGCTGCGTGGTCTTCTCGATCTCATCCACCGCCTGCGCCGTCGGCGGCGGCGCGTTGCGCACCGGCTCGACCACGTCGGCGGGAACGGTGCCTGCGGCGGCGTGCGCGGCAAGCACCTCCACCTCGACCCGGCACCACACTTCGTACTTGTGCGCATCGCTGAAGATCCGGCCCATCTCCGGCAGCGTGTAGCGCTCGATCACAGCAGACTCCCTCATCGTGCACAGCGGTGCGCCCATTGTCGCGCACGGCGCGCCGCGCCGTACTCGCGCATCAGCCCCGCCGTACTCGCGCTTCAGCCCCGCCGCGACACGCCGTACCTATCGCCCCCGCGACCTGCGGTGGAATCGGTACCGATAATCGACAAATAGCGGTACATGTTCCACCGCAGGTGGGTATACCAACGGTGAGACAACGCTAATCTGCATCGAGTACGCCGAAGATCGACGCCGGACAGATAAGAGGATCGTGGCCACCGAGCGCCCCCGCGGCAACCCGCCCACCGAAGACACCGACGAGCCACCGCGCAGCCCCGACATCTCGCCGAACGGTCACCGCATCTCGCTGCCGTGGCCCAAGCGCGACTCGGATCTGGTGACGCCGTCGCTGCACGCGTTCGCCGGGTGGTCGTGGCGGATGCTCGTCGTGCTCGCGATGGTCGTCGTACTCGCCCGGGTCATCGGGTTCATGTCGACGATCACCATCCCGTTGGCGATCGCGCTGCTGCTGTCGGCCCTGCTGAACCCGGTCAAGAACTTCGCGATCGGCAAGGGCATGTCGCCCAAGCTCGCCGCACCGCTCGTGTTCGTCGGCGGGTTGGCCGTGGTGATCGGGATCATCAGCCTGATCATCCAGCAGTTCGTGCGTGGCGCCCCGGACCTCGCCGACCAGGCACGCGCCGGCATCTCCGAGGTGCAGGACTGGATGGAGAACGGCCCGCTGAACCTCACGCAGGACCAGTTCAACGACTACCTGACCCGCGGGCAGGAGTGGATCAGCAACAACTCCGATGCCATCACCTCCGGCGCGATGAGTACGGCGATCACCGCCGGGCACGGCATCGCCGGCTTCTTCATCGTGCTGTTCACGACGTTCTTCTTCCTGCGCGATGGCTCGCGCATCTGGAACTGGATCCTGCGCTTCGTGCCCAACCAGTCGGCCGGCGCGATCGACGGTGCTGGCCACCGCGCGTGGGAGACGCTGGCCGGCTACGTGAAGGCCACCGCCGCCGTCGCGGCCGTCGACGCGATCGGTATCGGCCTGGGACTGGTGATCCTCGGCGTGCCGCTGGCGATCCCGCTGGCCGCACTGGTCTTCCTCACGGCGTTCATCCCGATCGTCGGTGCGGTGCTCAGCGGCGCGCTCGCCGTACTCGTCGCGCTCGTCACCGTCGGGCCGGTCAAGGCGCTTATCGCGCTCGGCGTCGTGCTGGCCGTGCAGCAGCTCGAGTCACACCTGCTGCAGCCGCTGCTGATGGGCCGCGCGGTCAAGATCCACCCGCTCGCGGTCCTGCTGTCGATCGCCGGCGGCAGCATCCTGGCCGGCATCCCCGGCGCGCTGCTGGCGGTCCCGCTGGTTGCCTCCCTCAACGCCGCGTTCAGCTACCTGTATGCCAAGCCGCAGGATCCCGGGCATGAGCTCGACGAGACCGACCCGAACGCCGATTCCGACGAGCCACGCTCGGCCGACCGGCGCGCCACGAAGGCTGACGATCGGGCTGATCGTGTAGTAGAAACAGAAGAGTCTTGATCTAGCGCAAGCAACGCGCCTCGAGCAGCCGGGGAGGGTCATGCCGACGTACTCGCAGTTCAAGCTGAGCCTCCCCTCAACCTGGACCACGATCGACTCGATCGGCGACAGCGTTACAGAGGCGATCCGTTCGGGCCGCGACCTGAGTCGCGATGCCTTGCTGCGGCTGGAAAGCAGGTCGTTTTCCGGTCACCTGAGCGCGCGAGACGTCGCCGACCTCACGCTGGGCCGGCTGTACGCCGAGGGGCGGCAGCTGGCCCTGGTGCAGGCGGTCGACCGCGACGACGAGGGCGCCGGCCAGTCGGTGCGGATCGTGATCGACAACGGACGGCCCACGCCGATCGGGGCGGCGTTCGTCTTCATCGCCGAGGCACCCGAGCACGTGCGCAGCCGGGTCGTACCGCAGCTCACCCTCGAGTGGGCGCCCGCGGACGCCGAGCTGTTGAAGCCGGAGTTCGACCACGTCATCGACTCGTTTCGCTTCACCCCGCCCACGACCTCGCTCGTCGAGTGACCGACCATCTCTGGAGTCCGTAGCGTGAACACGCTCGTCGTACTGCGCCATGCCAAGACCGAGCCGCACGCCGCCGACGACTTCTCACGGGTGCTGACCGAGCGCGGGCACGACCAGTGCGAGGTCGTCGCCGAGCAGCTGCGTCCGCACGTCACCGAGCCCCTGGCGGCGCTCGTCTCGACCGCGCGGCGCGCCCAGCAGACGTGGGACGACATCGCAGGCGTGCTCGACACGTCCGAGGAGCGAACCGACGATGCCGAGCTCTACCTCGCGTC
>ERZ500994.450-NODE-450-length-12593-cov-5.204897_pt1 | contig 12593 bp, 7 predicted proteins | sample MGYA00248878_ERZ500994 | MGnify/ENA primary metagenome ERZ500994 (study PRJEB25958, sample SAMN03398533) | human skin metagenome | study: EMG produced TPA metagenomics assembly of the Human Skin Microbiome Metagenome (human skin metagenome) data set. | reverse complement strand
TCCCGGCGGTGACCGAGATGTCGGCCCCGCCGACGATGTCGCTCGATCCGGTGAACTGGGCGCCGTGCGCAAGGTCGAGCACCTCGGCCTCGGTCTTCTCGGCGGCGATGTCGTAGAGGGCGACGTGGCGGGCGGATTCCCGGATGAGGGCGGCGTACGCGACGGACGACCCGACCGCTCCGGCACCGACGACAGTGAGTTTCGAGTTCTCGATAACGCTCATGGGTTCAGTCTGGCAGTGACCGGATGCCGGGGCTACCGTGGCGGGGAGATCTGGTGCTCGCGCGGATTGCGGATGCCGACGAGCGACACCACGCCGCCGATCGCGAGGAGCACGGCGGTCACGATCGCCGCGCGATGGAAACCGGCGAGGTCGAGCGCACCGCCGGTGATCGCCGCGAGCGCCGCGATCGGCAGCAGCCCGGCGACGCGGGCGACGGCGTTGTTGACGGCCGAGGCGATGCCCGAGCGCGCGGGGTCGGCGGCGCCGAGGATCGCGGCCGTCAGCGGTGACACGGTGGCCGCGAGGCCCAGGCCGAAGACGATCATCGCGGGCAGCACCTGCCACCAGTAGTCGAAGTCGTCCCCGACGAGCAGGAGCAGGAGGGCGCCGACGGCCATGACGATGGGACCGACCGCCATGAACAGGCGCGGCCCGAACCGGCCGGCGAGGGCGCCGCTGCGCGAGCTGAGTGCGATCATGAGGAGCGTCGTCGGCAGGCTCGCGAGGCCCGCGAGGGTCGCGCTGAGCCCGGCGCCCTGCTGCAGATAGACCGCGAGGACGAAGCCGTTCAGCGACAGGGCCGCGTAGACGAAGAGGGTCGCGAGGTTGCCGGCCGAGAAGTTGCGGCTGCGGAAGAGGTCGAGTGGCAGGATCGGGTGCGCGACGCGGCGCTGTCGCCACACGAAGCCTGCGAGGAGCAGGATGCCGGCGAGTCCCGGCATCCAGATCCACGGCGCTGTCCAGCCGGCGCTCGGCTGCTCGATGAGCGCGAAGACGGCGGCGCCCAGGCCGAGCACGCAACGCGCGGCGATCAGGGAGCCCGCACTGTCGGCGTACGCACACCACAGCGAACCCGCGCCGAACACGACCAGCGCGCCGTCACCCTGGATGCGCGCGACGTAACCGCCATGCCGGAGCGCGCATTCGTGCCAGATCTGGCGCAGTCGGCCGAGGAGATCGGAAAACTCTTCCGCTTCGAGATATTGTCCGATGATCGTCGAATCGACGAGATCGGAAAAGACGACGGCAAGGCGTCGTCGCTCACGCACAATTCGAACGGCCGACTCTGCGCTCTGAACGGACATGTCTAGATCATTGGGCGTCGGCCCGTGACCAAGGTCAAAGGCTTGCGCCGGGGGCGATCCGTCCAGACTACACCTTGACCGCATGCAGGCAAAATTGCCGCGACTGAGCGTTGCCGTACGAACGTGAATGTCCGGCCGGTCAAGCGTGACAGACCGGCGCGAAGCGCCTGCTGTCAATCCTGCAACCTTCAGCTTTGCGCGTCATGCGCTTTCGCGACCAGATAGGTCGCGTGGCTCGCCAGAAGCAGGCTGGTGAAGGCCGCATTGAACTCGGGGAGGCTCGCGAAGATCGAATTCTTCGCATCGAGCATCGTGGTGACCGAGATCGACCGCGACAGGCCGATCAGCTGCAGCAGGAAACCGAGCACCAGCGTGATGGTGATGACGACGTTTTGAAGACGCGCGATATCGACCGTGTCGGCGTTCGCCTTTTCCTCGCCCATGAACACATCGGCGATCGATGCGTCGGCTGGCGACGTGCGCCGGTCGAGCCCCTCCGATTCCATGCCGAAGAAAGGCAGCCCGCGCTTGCGCGGATCGGTCGGGTCGCCGCCCCGGACGTCGATGTCGATCGTGCCGCCGGACCGATCCTTGGTCGGAAGGATCAGCGCCGACAGCATGGTCGATGTCGTCGCGATGCCGAGCGCCGCCGCGATCGAGGCCGGGATCGCCGGAAAGGCCTGATACCGGCTCATCTCGCTCGCCGATGTGACGATGTCGGAGAATCCGACATTGAACATGGCGAATGTCATGTATCCGGCCAGCGCGACGATGGTCCACAGCGTGATCTGGGCGCGGGCGAGGGAGACGCGGTTGCGGGTGTCGATCCACATGCCGGCGACCCGCTGTTTCGTGCCGAGCCCCAGAGCGACGACCATCAGCACGAGACCCGCGATGACGGTCGCGAGAGGCGTGAGGATCGAGGCCGATCCGCTCTCGGCGCGCCCCGTCAGGAAGCCGGAGAACAGGTGAAGCGCGCCGAAATAGCTGCGCTTCCAGATCTGGTCCTGATCGAGCGCGACAGCCGCCCGCCACACGACATTGCATCCGTCATTCGCGCCATTGCCGACGCAGGCTTTCGCGGCGTCGAGCGCGGCGGCGGCTTTCGCGCCATCCCACATGTAGGGTCGTGTCGTGTCGTTCCTCGCTGGCAGGCGGCCGTCGACCAGCAGGGCATTGCAGACGGCCGGCTGCGGACGGCCGGGGAAGCTCGCGCTGTCGTCGGCGCAGATCGTCGCGATATGCGCGAGCAGCAGATAGTTCGTCTGCGGATCGGCGGCTGTCAGGGAATTCCGCGCGCCGCTCATGGAGCTTCCGGAAATCCCCGCGACGAGACCGCCGAGAACGAGAAGCGCCGCGCCGGTTATGCCAAGGGTCCATGCAAGCCGTGTGCGTCGGGGAATTGCGGTCGCGACACCCGTCGTGTCGGGGAAAGGTGCTGTCGGGGTTGCAGGCAATGCTGTCATGACACGCCTCCCGCGCGGCTTGACGACAGAGCCGACAGAACTGTCGCCGTCGTGAAGAGCCGCCGCTCGTCTTCGAATGCCGCGCCTTCCGCTGCGGAAAAATCCGGCACCTTGAGGATCCGCCCCGCCGGCCATCCGCCATCCGGGCATTGCTGCGCGATGAGGGCGGCGCATGCGGCCTCGCATTCGCGTCCGGCGACGGGCGACAGGATCGCGCATTCGAGCGCGAGCGCCGCTTCGAACGATGTCGCCGGCGTGCAGGCGTCGGAAATGGTGCGCGCTCCCGGCATCGCGATATGCAGGCGCAGGAGTTCGAGTTCGGTATAGGCGGAAGTCGTCCACCAGTAGGATCGAGCGTCGTTCATCGCGGATCGCCGAAGCCACCGACATCCGCGTCGCATGATCCGGTGTTGCGGCGTCAGCCATGGCAGGAGCGCGCGCAGCGCGGTCGCCGTCACTTCCGGCTGCGATTGCGCCCACGGATGATCGTCACGCAGCCAGAGATAGGTGCGAAAGCCGCCGTCGAGGCTTTGAAAGCGCGCTAGCGCCGAAGCGTCGCGTGGATGTGTGCGCCCCAGAAGCAACAGGGCTTGCGCGGTGCTGTCGGCGTCCGGCGGACAACTCGCATTGTAGCTCCAGCCGCCCTCCCGGCTGCGATTGCGTTGCAGGAACTGCGTCGCCGCCTCCACGGCGAGGCCGGCCCGGTGCGTGACAGCCCGCGCGGCCTTGCGGACGCAACGCGCGACATAGGCGGTCGTCCACGAATCCGCGGCGCCGACGCGCGGAAGATCGAAGTCGCGCCACGCGCCGTCGCGATCCTGCCGCGCCGCGAGAAAATCGAGGCCGCGCCCGATCGCCTGAGCGCGGGTCATTGCGCCCGCTCCACGAGGGATCTTGCGCTCAACCCGGCGCGAACCTCGATCTGGCCGCGTCCACGTGGAATGAACGTCAGGACGCCGTGATCGGGCAGGTCGTCGTCGCTGCGCCCATCGAACCAGCTGCGATAGGCGCGATTGCCGGCGAACAGTTTCCGGAATTTCGGTGCGGCGTCGCGCACGGTCCTCGCACGGATGAACAGCGCGAATTGCGGGCCGGACGGGCTCTCAACCAGGCTCGCGCCGAGGCCGATCCAGTCCAGCGCGATGTCCAGCGGCACGCCGATGAGCTCGCCGAGCAAATCGAGAAGCGTACACCGACTGTCTTCGTCGAGACCGTCGAGCAGCCGAAGGAGTTCGCTTCGACCCATCTGCGGAAGGGCGACATAGGTCTCGATGCGCTCATGGACGGGATCGTATCCGATCATTCTGACACGACCGCGCAAGGGCGCCGGGGGCGCTAGACCGCAGTCGTGAGGCACCTCGATATAGAGCTTTGGCTCGATTGCGCCGCGCGCAAGTCGCAGACCCATCCAGCTGCCCCAACGCAACCGCCCGCGCGTCTGGAGATCGCGCCATGTTCTTTCCATCGCGCTGTCCGGCTTGCGATGGACGCAGTCGTGCAGGATGTCGAGCGATCGTCCAAGTCGGTTGCTGTCGGGATACTCCGGTCCTGCCACCTCGAACGTGATGCGAAGGGCATCGTCCCTGCTCGACACGCCGAACTCGACCGGGCATCCGTCCACGGTGAGGCGGCTGAACCGCCACGCGATATCGGGCCAGCACGAGCGGGCCAGAGGTTCGAGATAGGCGTCGAGACGCTCGATCGGCAGCGCGTGCGGCAGGCCGCCCGCGAACCGTCCGGCGATCGCGACGACGTCGGCGGATGTCATGGATGGTCGCCAACGACGACGACCGGGTCGCGGGTCGTCACCATATCGCCCTTCATGTTCTGGCCCCCCACGCCGATCGTCGTGATGCGATACGAGAATTCGTTCGCCGCCGGATCGATCAGGGGAATGTGGATCTGGACTGGCTGCGAAGTCGCCGGCGTCAGATAGGCGGTCTTCTGGAACCGGTAGTTCGACGTCGGATCGCGATAGTTGAGTTCGACCAGTCCGGCCTTGGTATGGCTAGCGTCGAACCCGGGCACGAGCACGACGTCGATGCCCGCGTCGAACACATCGTTGGCGATGATACTGCTCGCCGCGCTCGATACCGGGCCCGTCGTGAAAGTCGTGCTGTCCTTGAGGATGCAGCGGACGGCATAGGAGAATGTCCGTTGCGTATTGTCGGACAGGCGCAGTTTCCACGTCTGCGGCTTGGAATCCGTCCGGACGAGGAATGTTTCGGCCGTGTGCCAGCGGTCCGCGCCGGTATAATCCATGTCGATCTCGATCCGGTCGACGACCGCCGGGTCGATACGGCCCGGTGCGATCGTGACCGTCAGGAAGCCGAGCGCGGAGAACGGATCGAGCGTGACGTGACGGTTGTCCGTCTTTTGCGGCGGCAGCTGATAGCGATCCTGCGCGGCCGTCCAGCCGGCCCCGGGGTCGAAGCTGTAGTCGACCGCATAGGTGAATTCGGTCGAAGCGATGCGACCCTGGAAGACATCCCATGTCGTGTGTGCGCAATGCGTCGGGTCGAAATTGAATTCGCCATGCTTCGAGTGTGACGTATCGCCGAAATCGAGCGCCAGATGCGCGGTCTGCAAACCGATGGCGGCGAAATCCTTCGGCGGCGTGATGTCCACCGAAAACCGGTTGAAGAACCTGTCGCTTCCATCGACCTGAAGAAAATGCTTGCTCTTGTCGAGCCCTTCGGTCAGCAGCCCGAAGAACCCTTGCGGCGCATAGGTCCGCTGCACCGCATCCATGCGATTGTATTCGTAGGTGACGGTCTTCAGTTCGTCCTGATGAACATATTGAAGACGCAAGGCGACGCCGTAGGGCGAGGCCGCCTTGGACGCGGCATTGACGATGCCGTCGGCCGTTTTCGCGGCCTTGTCGATCTTGTCGGTGGTTTTCTTCGCGTCGGAATCCGCCGCCATGGCCGGCATGACGGGCGGCGGCATGCCGATCGGGGGCGGCGAACCTGTGGGCGCGCCACCGGTCGGCGATGGACCGGGATTGGTGCCCGGTTGGGGCGGATTCATTCCGATCGTCGGCTGTCCGGGGGTCGGCCCGATTGGCGGCGGAGGGCCGCCAATGACAGGCCCTCCGGGATTTGAAGGACCGCCGATGGTCGGATTGGACGGACCGCCAATGGTGGGGTTTGGTCCGCCACTCCCGCCGCCCGTCGTACCTCCGCCGCTTCCGCCCTGCGAGGAGCCGCCGCCCGTCTTCGGGGGATTGGTCGTCGGCCCGCTGCCCGACTTCGCGGATGGCGGCGCGAGACTCGGCTTGAACCATTCCGAAAGGATCTGGTCCTTGAAGATCGCCAGCGCCTGTTTCTCACGATCCTCGTTGGCCTGATCGCCCGCTAGATTGACGATTTCGATCTTGATCGCGCCGTCCTGCCGCAGTTTTTCGAAGGTCGCGTCGATGCCAGCCGACACCCAGGCGTAGGACGCTGTCAGTCCGATGCTGAAACTGTCGTAGACGCGCTTGAGATCGGCGGTGATCTTGACGTTCAGGGCCGGCCGCACGCCCGTGAATTTGAACGTGTAGATGCAGCCGACCGGCGCCGCGCCGGCCTCGAAGGCGGCCTTCAGGATGGATGCGCCGTCCTGGCTCAGCGTCAGCCCGAACACCGCATCGTTCTCGCCGAACAGATCCGGCGTGACTGCGCCCAGAATGCTCTCGACGGCCTGAAAGCCGCCCTGCGACGTGTTGTAGGTTCCGCCGCCGCCTTGCAGGTCGAGCGCGACGATGCGCACGTCGCCTTCGTCGAACGGAACCGGCTGAAGGTTGGGATTGTCGGCGTCCGGAAAATGCGTGCGGATCTGCCCCATGATCGCGTTGCGCGTATCGTCCTGGAGTTTCAGGCAGAGCGTCACATCGAGGAAGCCGACACCCTTGACGCCGCTCGAGGCGACATCGGGCGCATATTCGAGGAGCAGGAACTGTGGCTCGTCGGAATTCGCCATTTTGGCGATCGTCACCGGCGCGGGCAGAAACCAGAACTGGTTCTTGTCCGCGTGATCCGGAAAGACGGTGACGCCGTCCACCGTGATGGAAGATGTCGAAAGGAGAAGCATCAGCGGCCTCCTGAGATCAGACGAGCCGGCTCAGGCCGATCGTCACGGAATTGTTCCGGACCGGCGTCCAGTCGAGCGATTTCGTCTGTCCGTTATCGAGCTGGATATCGGCGCGGAATTCCGGTCCGATCGACGCGTCGGCGTAGTCGTAGGCGAAATACTGGATGTCGCCCGGCGCCACGAGCTTCACGGTCTCGGCGTTGTTCAGGCCGTTTCGCGAATCGACATAGCGCAACTGGACATCCACTTCCGTAATGCGCGCCGCGCCGAAATCGACCGGCTCGGGCCGCACGGTGACGATCTGGTGGCCTTTCATCCCGGGCTGGATGATGAGGAAGCTTTCGGTCGTCACCGAACCCGGAACGACGAAGACCTGACCGTTGTGGCCGAGGATCTTCGCGTCGAAATAGACATTCGTCTGCGTTGGATCCTGCCGGTCCACCACAAAGACCTGCGGACCGGCATTCGCCTTGTTGAAGGTAAAGCTCTTCTGGGCGATCGGATTGCGATTGTCCGGATAGGCGAGATGCACGAGCACGATATCGGTCGTGGTCCAGTCCACGGAGGGCACGACGGTGATCGATGTCTTCGCGGGGAACGGATCGCGGATATCGATCTTGCCGGAGTCGCTCGTCAGCCATGGCGTCGTGCTGGTCGCGCCCGTGGCGAGCCCGTAGGTGAGCTGATAGGAGAAGCTTTGCTTCTCCATCTGTCGCAGGAACAATTGCCATGTGACGCCGGGGCTCTGGCTGGTGAGAACAGCGCTGGCATGCAGGCGGATGCCGTTCGGTTTGTCGTCGTAGCGGCACTCGACCTCGACGCTCGAATAACGGTCCCACGGCAAGGTGTCCGTGCGGATGGGGATCGACGTCAGCCCGTAGAGCTGGGATCGCGGCTGGATCGCGAGCGTGTCGCCGATCTCGGTCAGTTCCGCGCTTGTGAGTTGCCCCGGCCGTTGCGACGTGTCGACGCCGGCGAAATTGACCGTATAGGTATAGGTCACGGGCCGGACCATCTTGCCGTCCGCGAGAACGCTGCTCCAGTCCACGCTGCCGCGCGGACTGGCCTTGGTGAGAGAGACGGACTTGATCACGCCGTTGTAGGTCATGTTGACGTCGATCGAGTCGATCATGTCGGCGTCGAAATCGGCATGGCTCACGACCGACAGACGCCGCCGCTGGAACCACGGATTGTCCAGATCGACCTTGAGGATGAAATCCTCAAGCGACAGGCCGGCCTTCTTGATGGCGTCCAGCAGTCCCGAAAGATGACCCTGCGGATAGATCGTGCGCTGCACGGAGGTGCGCTCGGAAATAGTGACGTTCAGCGTCTTGCGGTCGACGCGTGTGAGATCGACCTGCTTGCGCGAAAACGACGCGACTGAGGCCCAGCCGCCGGTCAGCGCCATCTCGCTGACGGTCATCGCCACATCCTTGGCCTTGTCCCAGCCATCCGGCTGGTTGGGATTGGGCGGCGGCAGGCTCGACTCGAAGAACGTGTTCTTGATCATGTCGTAGACTTCCGCCACGGCGCGGTCGCGGTCCTGGACGATGTCCTTGCCGCCGTCTGCATCCGTGACGAACGTGTCGATCTCGATCGTGATCACGCGATCCTCGATCAGTTTCGCGATCGCCTTGTCGATATCCGTCGAGAAAAACAGGACATTGGCGTGGAACTGGTCGTCGATATAGGTCTGGACGCGATTCCAGTCGACGCTCAGATGGACGTTGTAGGCGGGGCGTAGCGCCACGAAATCCAGCGCGTAGATGACGGCGACTGGAACCAGCGCGCCCTTCAAGGCCTGTTCAAGAATGGTCGCGCCGTCCTGATCGAGCTGGACGGAAAAGGTCGCCTGATTGGCGCCGAACAGCGACGGCTTGCTGGCGTTTTGCATCTTCACGACGAAGCGCGGGCCGGCGGCAGGCGCAGCCGCCGGGTCCGCCGCGCTGTCGGCGCCGAGCATCAGGAGCCTGACGCTGCCGTCGACGAAGATCACCGGAGACAGGTTAGGCGTATCGTCGAGACGCGCCTTCTGCCGCAACTTCTGCGCGACGCTGTCGAGCACATCCTGCGCGATCCCGAGATTGACGTCGAAGTTGAGGAACCCGCCCGTTCCCGCCGCGCCTTCATATTCGATGAGTTGAAGGACCGGCCGCTCGCCTCCCGACGAATCCGTCATCGTACTGAGATGCGGCATCATCGGCAGGAAATAATATTGCAGCTTGTCGGCGTGATCGGGAAAGAGCGACACACCGTCGATCGTGTAGTAGGGCGGGTTCAGGTACAGCATCGTATGCCCCCGGATGTTCAGCTCGGCATCATCAGGACGAGATCGCTGTCCGTGCTCGTGCTCGGCGGCACCTGCACGACCTGAGGCGGCGTCGTGTTCATGTAGAACGTTGCCGACCAGGTGTAGCTGATGAGGTTCGGATCGCGTGCATAGAAGGTCCACGGCTGCGGCGTGGAATTCTGCTTCAGCAGGAACTCCTGCTTCGCGTTGATCTGATGCGCCGGATCCTTGTATTCGAGATTGACCTTCAGGAGCTTCACCTTCGAGAAGTCGATGAGAGTCGTATCCGGCACGACGCTGATGATGACCTGATTGGGAGGTCCGAATTCGATGAGATCGGATGTCGCCTGGGTCTCCGGAATGCTTTCCGTCGTGTGGTTCTTGTAGCTGATGACGCCGGAATAGCTGACGACCCCCTTGCTGTTGGCGACGATGGAGACCGGCCAGTCCTTCTGCCGGTTCTGGCCGGTGAACATGAAGTCAGTGCTCTGTTCGAGCTTGTTGACGGCATCGACATATTTCATCCGCAGGAAGATGCTGTCGATCGACGCGGCGAAATCGCCCTCCGCGAGGAAGCTGAACGTGTGCTGCACCAGCGGGCTGTTGATGAAGATGGTGCTGAACTGACTTTCCACCCAGTCCGTCACCAGCTGCGTGCCGTCCGCCATGATATAGGTGACCTGATACTGGTAGGCCTTGTCGACCGGCTTCAGGATCACGGCCAACAACTGGTCGGATTTTTTGTCCTTGTCGAAATTGAACTGTTGGTTGATCGGGTGCCCGTTCGCATCGGCGTCGGGATATTTCATCGCCACCTGGACCTGCGGCGTCCGCGTGAAATCGACGTTGCCGATCATGATCCCGACATAGAGAATGCCAAGGTCATTCGCGTTGATCGTGATATGCGCCTTGTTCGTCTCGATGAGCGGAGACTGATAGGCCTGGTTCTGGTCCTTGTAGTTCACCGCGAACGAATAGGCATAGCGCATATCCCCGTTCGCGGTGTCGGAATCGAACTTGCCGATGTCGTCGGGCTTCTTGAAATGGAAGTCCTTGATCGTCGGCGGATTCATCTTCGCGTATTCGCAGTGCACGTCGACGCTGTCGATGCCATACCGGTCGAAGTCGGCGTTCACCGCGACGCTCGCCATGATCGTCGCGAAGAACGGATCGTTGGCGTCGATCGTGATCGCGAAATTCTCCCACTTGAATCCCATATCGACCAGGTTCGGCAGCGTTCCGCCCTGATGGGTTTCGAATGACAGGCCCATCTTCTCCGACAGGTGACGATGGAAGCTCGCCTGTTCGAGGGTCGTCTGGAGCTTCTTGATATGCTCCATCCCGTGGTCGCCGCGATCCTCGACGGCCTTGAGTTCCGGCAGAACGGTCGCCTTTACGGCCTGGTCGATCTGCGAGAAGCCCCAGTTCGTGACGTCGTCCTGCACCTTCTTGCGGACATCGGGATCGAGATAGCCCAGATTGCCGAAATCATAGGTGACGCCGCCGGAGCTCGAGTTCAGGAAGGATTCGCGCAGCGTGCTCTTCTCGGTATTGTCGGAGCTGTCCCAGGAGCCGCCGCTCTTGTCGATCGTCTGGTAGAAGCTCGCGAATTTGACGGCATTGAGCCAGACGTCGCCGGTGATTGGCGGGAAAGTCGCCGGAAAATGCAGGTCGTAGGTGCACTGCACGACGCCGCCGGACCCCTTCATCGCCGCCTCGACGACGGTTGCGCCTTCCGGCGTCAGTTCCGCCGTCACCGGCAGGATCATATTGCCGAACACGGACGGTGCGGCAGTCGTGTTGATCTTGCTGACCAGTACGCCGCTCGTGTCGAGAATCTGGATCGTCGCGGTCGCCGACGTGAAGGGAATATGGTCGATCTCGGCGGTCGCCGGCTGGCCGTTCGGGCCGCGCAGGCCGAGCTTCTGCACCTGCGCGTCGAGTGCGGCCTGAACCTTCTTCATCTTGTCGTCGGACAGGACGAATTCGCAATCGAAGATGACGAAGCCGCCGCCCTTCTTGCCATCCGGCCGGTCGACAGGGAGCTTGTACTTGATGAACTTGAACACGGGCTTCTTGGTGTCCGGATCGATCCGGAAGCGCGGTGCGTTTGGCAGGACGTAAAAGGCGTTTCGCCTTGTGTCGTCGCCGAAGACGCTGAGGCCTTCGATCTGCATCTGTTTTCCAAGATCGACTGTCATGATGCCGCTCCTCGTTAGAGCCCGCGATCAACCCAGTACGCGGACGTGTGAAAGACCTTCGGTGCCGGGGAACCAGGTGGCGACGTCGCCACGCTTGACAGAGGGCGTCGTCGCGCCCGGTTCGACGATCGTGTAATCGACGACGAGAAGGCCGCGATTGCCGCCGATGGCGCTGATGGCGCGGCTCGCGCCCTCGGGCGTGAGCGGCAGCGAGAAGATCGCGGCGAAGGGCGGAAATGCCGATGTCGGCGAAGTGCCGAGCTGCGAGAACGCACCATTCGCATCCGCGATGAGAACGGCGGCGTTGCGGACCGTGATCGGCGCAATGCGCAGCATGGACGCGGAATACGCGGGGTAGCGTGCGGCGATCTTCGCCTTGAGCGCTGTCTCCTCGTCCGCCGATAGGGAAAGATGCGCCCCCAGTTGCAGGGTTGTCATCTGCGGCATCTTGAAGACGCTCAGCGTGGGATTGCCGTTCGGTCCGAGTTCCGGGCCGGGCGCGGCGGGGACGTAGAAGAGAACCGGCGGATCGTCATGCGTCGCAAAGACATGAACGCCGTCGATCTCGAATGTGTCGGGCGGATCGGGGTCGTTGGGGCCGGGGTCGCCGGCGCCCTGCCGTGTTCCGTCCGCATTCAGCAGCAGCGGACGGACGGGATCGAGCGGGCCCGACCACGCGCCGCCCTGCGGCCGGTACCGGTAGCCGGCGTCGAAGATTGTGTCGGCGACATAGCCCCATGTCGCGGTCGGCATGTCGGGAGACAGAGTGAGCGTTGTCGGCCGCGCGCCGGTCTCCGTTTCGACGTCGATACGGAGCGGCGAGTCGTCCCTGCGAAACGCCCATGAGATGGCGACGCGATGAGGCCCATAGGCGGGGAAGGAGGCGAGGTCGATCTGGATGCGGCCAGGCTGTGCGTCCGCCATGCGTGCCGTCGCGCCTCCAGGGCTCCCGGCCGCGAGATGCAAGACGGCATCGCTCGCATCGGAGGGGCTCGCGACAGCGACATCGGGATCGGACGCTGTCAGCGTGACAGGCTGCGTGATGCTGCGGCCGTCGCGCGTATAGGTGAGGCTGCCCGACAGGTTGGCCTGTTTCAGCAGACGGTCGCTCGCGGCGAGATGCGTGAAGACGACCGGAAAGTCGCTCGCCTGCAAGCGAACCCAGGATGACGACACGGCACGCGGCGGCGATTCCAGCTGGAAGACGTCGCTGCCAGCGGCGAGGACCGCGTAACAGACGATCGAACTGGCTAG
>ERZ500994.448-NODE-448-length-12644-cov-5.371038_pt1 | contig 12644 bp, 9 predicted proteins | sample MGYA00248878_ERZ500994 | MGnify/ENA primary metagenome ERZ500994 (study PRJEB25958, sample SAMN03398533) | human skin metagenome | study: EMG produced TPA metagenomics assembly of the Human Skin Microbiome Metagenome (human skin metagenome) data set. | reverse complement strand
TTCGCCTTGAACAGCGACCCGAGCGCGGTCGCCGTCAGCAGGAATCGGCGGATGCCGCGGCGCCGATTCGCCTCGGCGACGGATGCCGCGGCCACGACGTCCTGGCCGTCGTCCGCGCTCCGCGCGTGCATGCCGAGCAGCGCCGAGCCCACCAGCTCGCCGTACGGCGTCACCGCGTTCTCGGCGCCGAGGCCGGAGTCGGCGAGGAAGCGCCACCAGTACATCGCGACGGCGGGCAGGATGCCGGCGGCGCCGTTGGTCGGGGCGGTGACAACCCGACCACCCGCGGCGTTCTCCTCGTTGACGGCGAGCGCGAACGCGCCCAGCCACTCCCCCGGGAGCTCGCGGCCACCCCCGGCCGACGCGGCCTCGAGCTGTGCACGGATCGCGCCGGCGCGGCGGCGGACCTGCAGCACGCCGGGCAGCACCCCGTCGGCGTGGAGCCCCGCATCGACACATGCGGCCATCGCGTCCCAGATCGCGTCGAGCCCGCTGGCGACCTCCGTCTCGGAACGCAGCGCCTCCTCGTTGCGGCGCGCAACCTCGGCGATCGTGAGGCCCTCCTCGTCGCACACGTCGAGCAGCTGCGCCGCCGTGGCGAAGGGGAACGGGGCGGATGCCGCGGCCACCGCCGCATCCTCGCCCTCCCGCCGGATGAACCCGCCGCCGATCGAGTAGTACGTCTCCTCGACGAGCACCCCGCCCGCCGCATCGAGCGCGCGGAGCGTCATCGCGTTGGGGTGGCCCGGCAGGCGCGTGCGCGGGGCGAAAGAGATGTCGGCCCGGGCGAACGGCACCGGGATGCGGCCGTCGAGCAGCAGGGCGTCGCCATCGTTCCAGGTCGTCCACGCGGCGCGCACGTCGGCGGGATCCACCGTCTCGGGTTCGTGGCCCTGCAGGCCCGCGACGACGGCATCCGGCGTGCCGTGCCCAATGCCGGTCGCGCCGAGCGATCCGTACAGCGTGCACTCCAGCCGCGCGATCGCGCCGGCAGCGCCCCCAGCCGCGGCAGCGCCGCCCGCAGCATCAGCAGCGCGGCGCGCGAAAGCGCGGGCCGCCCGCAGCGGACCGACCGTGTGGGAGCTCGAGGGTCCTACGCCGATGGAGAACAGCTCGAACGCCGAGACGTACGCGCTCACCCTCCGAGCCTACGCCGCGGTCGCCGCCACGGCGCCGGGTCGGCGCCCCGCGTAGGCTGAGCGGATCGGAAGGAGCACGATGACCGCGCTGTCGACGACGGATGCCGATCGCACCGCCGCGCTGGAGGCCGCCGAGGCGGCCGGTCGGGTCGACGAGGCGTTCCTCGCCCGCTTCGACGCGCAGTTCGCCCGCCTGCACGCGCTGTTCACGCAGTTGTACGGCGACCGTCCCGACGGCAGCGAACAGCTCGCCGCGACGGTGGCCGCGGCATCCGCCTCGTGGAACGCGCGGCCCCTCGACCTCAAGGTCCGCGATGGTCAGCGCGCCGCCGACCCGGAGTGGTTCCAGTCCGAGCGGATGCTGGGCGGTGTCTGCTACGTCGATCGGTACGCCGGAAACCTCGTCGGCATCCGCGATCAGATCCCGTACTTCCGCGAGCTGGGGCTGACCTATCTGCACCTCATGCCGCTGTTCGACGCCCCCGACGGGGACAACGACGGCGGCTACGCGGTGTCGAGCTACCGGCGGGTCAATCCGAGCCTCGGGACCATGGCGCAGCTGGCGGAGCTCGCCGCTGAGCTGCGGCTCGCGGGCATCTCGCTGGTGCTCGACTTCATCTTCAACCACACCAGCAGCGAGCACGAGTGGGCGCAGAAGGCCGTCGCGGGAGATGCGGAGTACGAGGACTTCTACCTGATCTTCCCCGATCGGCAGATGCCCGACGCGTACGAGCAGACGACGCGCGAGATCTTCCCCGACGACCACCCCGGCTCGTTCGTGCAGCTCGCGGACGGGCGCTGGATCTGGTCGACGTTCTACCACTACCAGTGGGACCTGAACTACGCGAACCCCGCGGTGTTCCGCGCCATGGCCGGCGAGATGCTGTTCCTGGCGAACCAGGGCGTCGAGGTGCTGCGGATGGATGCCGTCGCCTTCATCTGGAAGCGCCTGGGCACCGCGTGCGAGTCGCTCCCGGAGGCGCACCTGCTGCTGCAGGCGTTCAACGCCGTTCTCGCGATGGCCGCGCCGGGGATGATCTTCAAGTCGGAGGCGATCGTCCACCCCGATGAGGTCGTGAGCTACATCTCGCCCGACGAGTGCGAGCTGTCGTACAACCCGCTGCAGATGGCGCTGACGTGGGAGGCGCTCGCGACGCGCGACGGGCGGATGCTGCAGCAGGCGCTCGATCGCCGGCATGCGTTGCCTGCGGGCACGGCGTGGGTGAACTACGTCCGCAGCCACGACGACATCGGGTGGACGTTCGCCGACGAGGATGCCGCGGAGCTCGGCATCGACGGATATCGCCACCGGCAGTTCCTCAACCGCTTCTACACGGGCCGCTTCGAAGGCTCGTTCGCACGCGGGGTCACCTTTCAGGAGAACCCCACGACCGGGGACGCCCGGGTGGCCGGGACGACGGCGTCCCTCGCGGGGATCGAAGCGCAGGATGCCGGCGGCGAGGACCGCGTCGTGCTCGCTCACGCCCTGGCGCTGTCGACCGGAGGGGTGCCGCTGCTGTACCTGGGCGATGAGGTCGCGCAGCTGAACGACTACTCCTACGCCGACGACCCGGTGCGCCGCGGCGATTCACGGTGGGTGCACCGCGGCAACCGGCCTCGCGACCGGTACGCGCAGCGCGACGACCCGTCGACCCCGGCCGGGCGGGTGTACCGGCGGATGACGAAGCTCATCTCGGTCAGGCAGTCCACGCCCGAGTTCGCCGGCAACGAGCTCATCCCGTTCCACACCCCGCACCCGTCGGTGGTCGGGTATCAGCGACCCGGCGCCGCCTCGCGGGTCCTCGTTCTCGCGAACGTCGGCGACACCGAGGTGTCGATCGACCCGCTGACCCTGTCGGGTTTCGAGCGCGCCGCGTTCGACCTCGTCCACACGAGCGACGTGGACCTCGACGACGGCCTCGCCCTCCCGCCGCACGGGTTCGTGTGGCTGCGGGTCACACCGGTCTGACGCCGGGTGCGGGGGCCGGGCCCGCTCGGGCCGCCGGGGAACAGCAAAGGCCCCGGCGAACCGGGGCCTTTTCACTGTCTCAACACAGTGTGCGCCCGAAGGGACTCGAACCCCTAACCTTCTGATCCGTAGTCAGATGCTCTATCCATTGAGCTACGGGCGCATGTCTTCACTCGCGCGAAGACCGAGGAACAGCCTACCCGACGCCCCGGGATCTGACGAATCGGGGGGACAACGGCGACGAGGGCGGCGGATTCCGAGGAGATTGCACGATTCCGAGGACGGATGCCGGGGTGTGCGTCCTCGGCATCCGTCATCTCCTCGGAATCCGACGCGGCGCAACCCCCTGTCCCGGCCGCGGACGGCGGCCTACCGTGGGCACATGACTGATCAGCGACCAGACGACACCGAACCCGACGCGCCGCTCGGCGGCGACGAGACCACGGAAGACCAGCTCGAAGCCGACAACCCGGCCGAGGAGGACACACTGGCGACCCTCGACCCCGACGCCCCGCCCGCCTGACCCCACGCCCGCGGGCGTAAGGTGTGAAACGGTCTGACCGACAACGACGCGACCGCAATGGGCTTCACGATGGCCCTGCAGTTCGGCCCGCCGCTCGTGCTCGCCGGCTTCACCGGCTGGGTCGCCGACCGCTTCGAGCGCCGGCGCATCCTCTACGTCACGCAGAGCGCGCTGATGACGCTCGCTATCGTGGTCGGCATCCTCCTCCAGGATCAGCGCTGAGCCGCCCGCGGTCGGCAGGCGCCGGTTATGCCTCGCGCGTAATCAGTACCTGCACGTGCAGGTCGCCCTTGTGCGGCCCGGCGTACACGCCGCGCAGCGGCGGGACGTCGTTGTAGTCGCGCCCGCGGCCGACGAGCACGTGCCGGTCGCCGATCTCGATGCCGTTGGTCGGGTCGAAACCCTGCCAGTCGCCGGCGAACCACTCCACCCACGCGTGCGACTCGCCCACCGTGGGCGCACCGACCTCGGCGTGGTCGTTGGGGTGCAGGTAGCCCGACACGTACCGGGCCGGGATGCCGACCTCACGCAGCGCGCCCAGGGTGATGTGCGTGATGTCCTGGCAGACGCCCTTGCGCTCGGTCCACGCCTCGGCGGCGGTCGAGTGCACGCCGGTGATGCCGTGGACGTACTCGACGGCCTCGCCGATCGCCACCGCGATGGCGTGGGCGGCGCGGGCGGGGGTCTCGTACTGCGCTGCGATCGAGCGGGCGATCTCAGCGACCTCGGGGTGCGCCGCCGTCCGCGGCGAGGTGCCGAGCATCTCGACGGTGGCGATGGAGCGCGCGCTCGCGGCGGCCAGGCGATCCCACGTCAGGTCGGAGAACTCCAGCGGACGCCGCCGCACCTCCACGAGCGAGCGCGCCGTGATCTCCAGCGCCGCGTGGCCGGCGAGCACGTCGAAGGCCGCCACGCGGGTGCCGAAGTAGTCCACGTAGTAGTTGACGCTCGTCGACGGCTCGATGTCGAGCTGCGAGCTCAGCACGAACTGGGTGTCGGTGGAGCTCGGCAGCATCCGCGCTTCGTTGTACGACGCGCCGACGGCTCCCTGATAGGTGAAGCCCGTGGTGTGCTCGATCCGCAGTCGTCTCACGAGGTCTCTCCGATCCAGCTCGGCTCGGCGTGGGTCGGGAAGAAGCGGCCGCGGATCGCCTCGGACGCCTCACGCGTCACCTTCTGCACGCGCTCCATATGCTCGGGCAGCTCACTGAGGATCTCGGTGATCGGCCGGTACTCCAGGTCGTTGCGGATGCGTCCCAGCGCCCGCAGCACGGTGTTCGAGTGCCCGACGCGGTCGGCGACGGGATCGATCGCGCTCATGCAGTTCTCGGCTTGCGCGATCGAGTGGATCACCGACCGGGGGAACAGGCGGTCCAGCAGCAGGAACTCCGCCGCGTTCGACGCGCTCGGCATGCCCCGGTAGGTCCGCAGGTACGCCTCGTAGGCGCCGCACGAGCGCAGGATGGTGGTCCACGAGGGGCCGGATGCCTCCGTCAGCGCCCGTGTCGCGAGCAGCCGCGCCGTCATGTCGGTGCGCTCGATGGAGCGACCGAGGGTGAGGAACTGCCACGTCTCGTCACGGCTCGTGGACAAGTCGGTGATGCCGACGGCGAGCGCGGAGCGCTCCCGCACCCACTGGAAGAACTCGTGCACCTTCTCGTTGTTCAGGCGCCGCGGCATGCGCGAGTTGGTGGTGTTGAGGGTCTCCCACAGCTCGGTCGAGACGATCTCGCGTGCCCGCCGTGCATTCTCGCGGGCCGACTGCACGGCGTACGCGATGCTCGACGGGTTGGCGCGGTCCACCGCGAGGCTCGTGAGCACGTCGGAGCGGGTGACCTCCCCGGCATCCGCCGGCGGGAACGTGCCCATGACGCCCATGAGCGAGCGGCACGCGGTGTCCTCGTCGATCCAGGGGTCCTCCAGCAGCAGCTGCAGGTGCACGTCGAGGATGCGGGCGGTGCCATCGGCGCGCTCGATATAGCGCCCGATCCAGAACAAGGATTCCGCAATGCGGCTCAGCATGATCCGCCACCCCCCTCCCCGCGAGAGAACATCTGGGCGCCGAGGGAACGGTTATCACCCATACTCTCGGCGGCCCGTTGTTCTCTCGGCGACGGGGGCGACGGGGGCGACGAGGGCGACGGGGCCGACCAGCGCAACGAGGGCGCGGGGCCGGTGGCGGATGCCGCGGCATCCTGCGCCTGCTGCTGTTGCTCCTGCTGCTCGCGCGTGGTCAGCGGCCGGTCCTGCGGGGAGTGGGCCTGCTCGCCCTGCGGGTCGTAGATGATCGGGATCGCCTCGGTCACCGAGGCCTGGTCGGCGACGAGGCCGGCGAGCCCGCCCGAGGTCTGCACGGCGTAGTCGCGGCGGCGAGGCGCCTCGCCCCCGACGACCCACGTGTCCTTCGAGCCGCCGCCCTGGCTCGAGTTGACGACGAGCTGACCCTCCGGCAGCGCGACGCGCGTGAGGCCGCCGGGCAGCACCCACACCTCGTCGCCGTTGTTCACCGCGAAGGGGCGCAGGTCCGCGTGGCGCGGGCGCATCCCGTCCTCGACGAGCGTCGGGATCGTGGAGAGCATGACGACGGGCTGGGCGATCCAGCCGCGCGGGTCGCGGATGAGCTTCTTGCGGAGCTTCTCGAGCTCGGCGGGCGAGGCGTCGGGTCCGACGACCAGCCCCTTGCCGCCCGAGCCGTCGACGGGCTTGACGACGAGCTCGTCGAGGCGGTCGAGCACCTCTGCGAGCGCCTCGGGCTCCTCGAGCCGCCAGGTGTCGACGTTCTTCAGGATCGGCTCCTCCGACAGGTAGTACCGGATGAGGTCGGGCACGTACGTGTACAGCAGCTTGTCGTCGGCGACGCCGTTGCCGACGGCGTTGGCGATCGTGACGTTGCCCAGCCGCGCGGCGAGCATCAGGCCGGGGGCGCCGAGCATGGAGTCGGCGCGGAACTGCAGCGGGTCCAGGAAGTCGTCGTCGACCCTGCGGTAGATGACGTCGACGCGCTTGGGGCCGCGGGTGGTGCGCATGAACACCTTGCCGCCCATGCACTGCAGGTCGCGCCCCTCGACGAGCTCGACGCCCATGAGGCGCGCCAGCAGCGTGTGCTCGAAGTACGCGGAGTTGTAGACACCGGGCGTGAGCACCACGACGTTCGGGTCGTCGATGCCGGGCGGGGCCGACGCCCGCAGCGCCTGCAGCAGCTTGTTCGGGTAGTCCCCCACCGGGTGCACGCGCATCGAGACGAACAGTTCGGGCAGGGTCTGGGCCATGACCCGGCGGTTGGAGATCACGTAGCTGACCCCCGAGGGCACGCGCACGTTGTCCTCGAGCACGCGCATCTCGCCGTGCTCGTCGCGGATGAGGTCGATGCCGGCGACCTGGATCCGCACGCCGTTGGCGGAGTGGATGCCGGCCGCCTGCCGGTAGAAGTACTGGCTCGAGGCGATGAGCGCGGCCGGCAGCACGCCGTCGCGGACGCAGTGCTGGTGCCCGTAGGCGTCGTCGAGGAACGCCTCCAGCGCGCGCACCCGCTGCTGCACGCCCTTCTCGATGCGCGACCACTCGTCGTACTCGATGACGCGCGGCACCGCGTCGAGCGGGAAGGGACGCTCCTCGCCCGCGAAGTCGAACGTGACGCCCTGCGCGAGGTACGAGCTGGCGAGCGACTCGGTGCGTCCCCGCAGCTCTTCCTGCGTCATCTTCGCGAGGGCCTGATACAGCTCGCGGTACGCCGGACGGGACTGGGCGGTCGACCCGGACGACGCCGGCGCGGCGAACATCTCGTCGAATGCCGGCACCCCCGACGCGGTCTTGCGCGGCGTCAGCGTCGAGCCGTATCCGTCGAAGAGGTCACCCATGTCACGAGCCTAGCCCGGGCCGTGTTTCGTGAATATGACGGATGCCGCGCCCCGCCCGCTCTGCCCCGCCACCCCGCGGCGCCGCGCCACCCCACGCCTCTGTGCCGAGCCTTTGCGCCGAGTGCGCCCATTGTCCGCGAGTGCGCCCACTGTGGACGGGCTGCACCGGGCACACTCGGCGAGAAGGGGCCCGCTCGGCGGCAGAGGCTCGGCGCCAGGCGAGCGGCGCCAAGGGCGCGGCGCCGAAGGCGGCTCGGCTCAGCCGGCGAGCACGAGGCGCAGCTGCTCGACGGCCCAGTCGAGCTCGGTCGCGCGGATCACGAGCGGCGGCGCGATGCGGATCGTCTGACCGTGCGTGTCCTTCACCAGCACGCCGCGGGCGAGGAGTTTCTCGGCGACCTCGCGCCCCGTGCCGATCGCCGGGTCGATGTCGACGCCGGCCCACAGGCCCGCGATCCGCACCGTCGTGACCCCGTGGCCGACGAGTTCGCCGAGCTTCGCGCCGAGGTGATCGCCGAGCGCCTGCGCGCGGGTCTGGAACTCCCCCGACGACAGCATCTCGACGACGCGCAGGCCCACGGCATCCGCCAGCGGATTTCCGCCGAAGGTCGAGCCGTGCTCGCCGGGGCGGATGACCCCGAGCACGTCGCGGTCCGCGACGACCGCCGAGAGGGGCAGGATGCCGCCGCCCAGCGCCTTGCCGAGCAGGTACACGTCGGGGACGACCCCTTCGCGATCGCACGCGAAGGTCGTCCCGACCCGCGCCAGCCCCGACTGGATCTCATCGGCGATGAAGAGCACGCGGTGGCGGTCGCAGATCTCCCGGATCGCCCGCAGGTATCCCTCCGGCGGGATCACGACACCCGCCTCGCCCTGGATCGGCTCGATGAGCACGGCCGCGGTGTTCTCGTCGATCGCAGCCTCGATCGCGGCGGCATCCCCGTACGGCACCGAGACGAAACCGGGGGTGAACGGACCGAAGCCGTCGCGGGCCTGCGGGTCGTCGCTGAAGCCGACGATCGTCGTCGTGCGGCCGTGGAAGTTGCCGTCGGCGACGACGATCTTCGCCGCGCCGGTGGCGACGCCCTTCACGCGGTACGCCCACGCGCGCGCGACCTTGATGCCCGTCTCGACGGCCTCGGCGCCGGTGTTCATCGGCAGCACGAGATCCTTGCCGCACAGCTCCGCCAGCGCCGCCGCGAACGATCCGAGCCGGTCGTTGTGGAACGCGCGGCTCGTGAGGGTCAGCCGGCCCAGCTGCTCGGTCGCCGCGGCGACGAGGGCGGGATGCCGGTGCCCGAAGTTCAGCGCCGAGTACGCCGACAGCAGGTCGAGGTAGCGCTTGCCCTCGATGTCGGTCACCCACGCGCCCTCGCCGCGGGCGATCACGACCGGCAGCGGGTGGTAGTTGTGGGCGACGTGAGCGTCTTCGGCCGCGATGATCTCGGTCGTGACGTCGTCGGTGGCGGTGGTGGTCATCGCGTTCCTCGCAGTTCGAGCGTGCAGCACTTGATCCCGCCGCCGCCGAGCAGCAGCTCGGACAGGTCGACGAGCACGGGGTGGTAGCCGCGTTCGCGCAGCTGGGTTTCAAAGCCCGTCGCGCGCGGCGAGATGAAGACGTTGTAGCCGTCGGATGCCGAGTTCAGCCCGAACACGGCACCGTCAGCATCCGACACCCGGATCGCGTCGGGGTAGCGCTCCTCGAGGATGCGGCGCGAGGCCTCGTCGAACGCGGAGGGGAGGTAGGCGATGTTCGCCCGGTCGACGCCGCCGGGGCCCGCGACCGGGTCGAGCACCGAGATCGCGGTGTCGAGGTGGTAGAAGCGCGGGTCGACCAGCCGCAGCGAGACGACCTCGCGGCCGAACACGTCCGCCACCTCTCGATGGCTGTCGCCGACCGAGCGGAATCCGGTGCCGGCGAGGATGGTGTCTCCGACGAGCAGGAAGTCGCCCTCCCCCTCCTGCACCTCGACCGGTTCGATGACCTCGAAGCCGTGGGCGGCGAACCAGTCCATGAAGGGCCGCTCCTCGCCGCGCCGCTCGTCGACGCGGAACCGCACCCCGAGGGCGCGCCCGTCGATGACGAATCCGCCGTTGGCGGTGTAGACCATGTCGGGCAGACCCGGCACCGGGTCGATGAGCTCGACCTCGTGGCCGAGCGCGACGTAGGTGTCGTAGAGGGTCTGCCACTGCGCGAGCGCCTTCGCCGTGTCGGTGGGCTTGGCCGGCTCCATCCACGGGTTGATCCGGTAGCTGACGGTGAAGTGCTCGGGCCGGCACATCAGGTAGCGGCGGTGCTGCTGAATGCGCGCGGGGGCATCGGGTCGCGTCTCGCTGCGCTCACTCAGCGACGGGGGTGTGGACATCTTCTCGCTCCTGGCTTCTCGCTCTATCCGGTGATTCCCGGGCGGGGCGGCGGACGCTGTCCAGAGGCCCGGTGGAGCTGAGAGAGCCGACGGTCCGGGCACGCCGGCATCCATTGTGCCAGACCGCCCCGCGGGCGCACCGGTTGCCCGTGTCGGTGTTGTGAGTAGATTTCTTCTCATGGGGAGACGTACGGGGGACGAGACACGGGCGCTGCTGCTGCGCGTCGGGATGCAGATGCTGCTCGAACGCGGCGTGTCGGCGGGAGTGCAGCACATCCGGCTGCAGGAGGTGCTGCGCCGCGCCGGGCTCACGACGGGGGCGGCGTATCGGCTGTGGGCGGACCAGAACGACTACCAGCGCGACCTGGCGGTCGCGATGGTGCGGCTGCGTCTGAGCAGCCCCGCGGACTACGCCCGCGTCGCCGTGGACAAGCTGATCGCCGATGGCGCGCGGGGAGACGACATCATCCGCGCCGCCGCCGAGGCGCACGTGCGCACCTCGGCCGTCGACGTGACCGACCCCACCGACGCGGTCGATGCGCAGCAGTTCCTCATCGCGCTGGCGCTGCGGACGACCGCCGACACATGGCCCGAGCTGAAGGAGGCGAGCCGGCAGCGCCATCACGAGTCGATCGCCGCGTTCGCGGAGTTCTACGCCTACCTGATGGAGGCGTACGGGCTGCGGATGAAGACCCCGCTGACGGTGACGGACTTCACCGAGGCGATGGCGGCGATGGGCGAGGGTTTCGCGGTGCGCGCGATGGAGGGGCTCGAGCACCCCGTTTACCACGCGGCCGAAGACGACGATGTGCCCACCGGCGAGTGGACGCTGTTCGCGCTCGGGGTGCGCGCGCTCGTGAACGAGTTCATGACGCCGATCGACGCGGCCGCCCGGATGCCGTTCGCGGACGCGCCCGTGACACCGGAGACGCCGATCGCTCCGGCCCCCTGACGGGGGCGGGAGCTCTGGGGTCGGATGATTCCCCCGGCCCCAGAGCGACACTCCCCCCGGTGTGTCTTGACGGATTCGACCTTCGGCTCTGCCGTGCTGGAACCGGTCTCCGTCGGCGCTCCCCAGATGCGCCACTCATATGGTGACCTTCGCGCTACCTCAAGGCCAGAAAGATAACTTGTTTCTCTCTGGGCGGTGTTTCTGGGCGGTGTTTCTGGACGGAGTCCAGCCACCGGCCGCCTCAGATGACCTGCTCGCTCCAGCGATCGGGGTTGCCGAAACGGTGCGCGGTGATCGTGATCGACTGCTCGTGCAGGAACGGCAGCAGTTCGATGCGCCCGGCCGTCGTCACCTGTCCGTCGTAGACGGCGATGTCGGGGTCGCCGCCGGTCGCCTCGGCGAGCGCACGATGCAGTGCCGTGACGGATGCCGCGGTCTCGCCGTCGCGGGAGGGCGCCGGCCCCACGAGACGCACGCGCGGCGCGGTGCCCGAGTCGCGGGTGACACGGAGCCGGTCGATCCACTCGTCGTCGGTCTCGACGTGGACGGCCACGTCCAGGCCGCTGAGCGCCCGGCGGACCTCGGCGGGGAGCCCGACGGGCGCACTGACGGTGAACGCGCCGCCTACACGCACGGCGGCGATGACGACGCGCAGGAGCGCCGGCCACGCGGCATCCTGCGTCGCACGGATCGCGACCTCGACGGGCCGGTAGCGGAACAGATTCCGCTCGACCATCAGTTGCGACACGTCCTTGACCTGCCCGAACTCGCGGCTCCAGGCGACGGCGTCCGACAGCGCGGCGCGGCGCAGCCACTCGAAGCCCTCGTAGTCCAGGGACGACTGCGCGGCCTCGATGAGGTCGGTGATGCGCGCGTCGAGACCGCGCAGATGCAGGGTCGACGACGGCGGGCCACCCGATGCCGGGCGCCACGACCCCAGCCCGACGAGGTAGTTGGGGCCACCGGCCTTCGTGCCCGCCCCCACCGATGAGCGTTTCCAGCCGCCGAACGGCTGGCGCTGCACGATCGCGCCGGTGATGCCGCGGTTGACGTACAGGTTGCCGGCCTGCACCTGGTCGAGCCACAGCTCGAGGTCGGCCGGGCTCTGCGTGTACAGCCCCGCGGTGAGCCCGTACGCGACGGCGTTCTGCAGCTCGATCGCCTCGGCGAGCGAGTTCGCGTGCATGACGCCGAGCATCGGCCCGAAGAACTCCTCCAGGTGGGTGCGCGACCCCGGACGGACGCCGACGCGGATGCCGGGCCGCCACAGCCGACCGGCGTACTCCGGCGGCGCATCGTCGGCCTCCCGCGGCGCGACGAGCCACTGCTCGCCCTCCTCCAGCGTCGTCAGCGCCCACTGCAGCTTGCCGCGCGGCACCTCCACGACGGGCCCGACCTCGCTCAGCGGGTCGGAGGGCGGCCCGACCCGCAGCGACTCGGCGGCGTCGACCAGCTGGCGGGCGAAGCGCTCGGAGCGGGCGACCGGCCCGACGAGGATCGCGAGCGAGGCCGCCGAGCACTTCTGGCCGGCGTGGCCGAACGCGCTCTTGATGAGATCGGATGCCGCGAGGTCGAGATCTGCCGACGGCATGACGATCATGGCGTTCTTGCCGCTCGTCTCCGCCAACAGCGGCAGGTCGGGGCGCCACGAGCGGAACAGCTGCGCGGTCTCCCACGAGCCGGTGAGGATGACCCGGTCGACCTCGGGGTGCGACACCAGGCGCTGCCCCAGGGCGCCCTCGTCGACGTCGACGAGGGCGAGCACGTCGCGGGGGACGCCCGTCGCATCCAGCGCCTCCCAGACCGCCTCCGCGACGACGGCCGCGCAGCGGCGCGCC
>ERZ500994.447-NODE-447-length-12667-cov-5.548367_pt1 | contig 12667 bp, 10 predicted proteins | sample MGYA00248878_ERZ500994 | MGnify/ENA primary metagenome ERZ500994 (study PRJEB25958, sample SAMN03398533) | human skin metagenome | study: EMG produced TPA metagenomics assembly of the Human Skin Microbiome Metagenome (human skin metagenome) data set. | reverse complement strand
ACTGCGACGTCTGGAGCACCATGCGCATCTCCGTGATCGGCTGTGGCTACCTGGGCGCGGTGCACGCCGCGTCCATGGCCGAGCTCGGCCACGACGTCGTCGGCATCGACGTCGACGCGCGCAAGATCGAGGCGCTGTCGAAAGGTGAGGCACCGTTCTTCGAGCCGGGGCTGCCTGAGATCCTCGCCGAGGGCATCGCGTCGGGGCGGCTGACCTTCACGACCGACATGTCCGCGGCATCCGGAGCCAAGGTGCACTTCATCGGCGTCGGCACCCCGCAGCAGAAGGACGGCTACGCCGCCGACCTCACCTACGTGAACGCTGCGGTCGACGCTCTCCTGCCCTACCTGTCGCCGGGCGACATCGTCGCCGGCAAGTCGACTGTGCCGGTCGGCACCGCCGCCGAGCTCGCGCCGCGGATCGAGGCGGCAGGGGCGACGCTCGTGTGGAACCCGGAGTTCCTGCGCGAGGGGTTTGCGGTGCAGGACACCATCGACCCGGACCGGCTGGTGGTCGGGGTCGCGGAGGGTGCGGGCGTTTCGTCTCGCTTCGCTCGCTCAACGACCGGGGAGGGGGTCGCAGAGGGTACGGGCGTTTCGTCTCGCTTCGCTCGCTCAACGACCGGGGAGGATGCGGTGGACGCGGCATCCGTTCTTCGTGAGGTGTACGCGCCGGCCGTCGCGAAGGGCACGCCGTTCATCGTCACCGACCTCGCCACTGCGGAGCTCGTGAAGGTCGCGGCCAACGCGTTTCTCGCGACCAAGATCAGCTTCATCAATGCGATGGCCGAGATCGCCGAGGTCACCGGCGCCGACGTCACCCAGCTCGCCGACGCGATCGGGCACGACGTGCGGATCGGGCGGCGATTCCTGGGTGCGGGCATCGGGTTCGGCGGCGGATGCCTGCCCAAAGACATCCGCGCCTTCAGCGCCCGTGCCGAGGAACTCGGTCGCGGCGAATCGGTCGCGTTCCTGCGCGAAGTCGACGAGATCAACCTGCGCCGTCGCGATCGAGCCGTGCAGCTCGTCGTCGATGCCCTCGGCGGACAGGTGTTCCAGAAGAAGGTCACTGTGCTCGGCGCCGCGTTCAAGCCCTACTCCGACGACATCCGCGACTCCCCCGCGCTCGACGTCGCCGTCCGTCTGCACGGGCTCGGCGCGCAGGTCACCGTCACCGACCCCGAAGCCATCGACAACGCCCGCCGCGCGCACCCGCAACTGACCTACGTCGCCGATCGCGACGAAGCGATCCGCGACGCCGACGCGCTCGTACTCGTCACCGAGTGGGACGAATACCGCCGCGAACTCGCACCCTCCCACGCGTCCACGCTCACCGCCGGCCGTGTGATCGTCGACGGCCGCAACGGCCTCGACCCCGCCGCCTGGCGCGCCGAGGGGTGGACCTATCTGGGGATGGGGCGGCCGTAGCGGGTGGTGTGCCTCAGCGGCACGAGTTGACGCCCGATCCGGCCCGGAGCGTGTCCGGCGACGCCAATATGCTTCACCCAGACGATGCCGTCCGAGGGGAGGCGACGCAATGGGACGCATACGCAGGTGGCTGCGCATCCACCGCAAAGGGGCGCGCGTCTTCTGCACCACCGCTGCGGTCATTCCTCTTACACTCCTCGCCATCGGGTTCGCGGCACGGGTCGCCGCGGACAACCCTCCGCGGTTAGCGCCCGGCGTCGCAGTCGCGACACCGCTGCCATCCGCCACGGCGACTGTGCACTCCGTCATCGAGGTGGACGCGCCATCGAGTTGGATCGTCGTACTGGCCGTGATCATCCTCATCGCCGCGATCGGCCGCGTCGCAATCACCGACAAGAGGCTCGGCGCGGGCGACGTGTCGGTCGTGACCGAGCGCCGAGACCGGGAGTCTGCGCTCAAGAACGAGCTCGCGCAACTCTCCGACCCCGACGCGCAGCGCCGCAAGGACGCCGAGCTGCACGCGCTGCTGCAGCGCCGTGTGGGCGTCGCGACGAGCGCCGCCACCGAACGCGTGGCCCAGATCATCAGCACGCGCGACCCCTCGGCATCCAAGGCCTCCCGACTCTGGCACGGCCTCCGATCAGCCAGTGACCACGACCCCGCCGCGCAGGGCGCCATCATGCTTCTGGCGCGCGCCGTCGTCGCCCCGGCATCCGTGTTCACCCGGGTGAGCGAACGGCGAAGCCTCCAAGACGAGCATGCCGCGGTGACGCTGACGCGCACGGTCGACGGGACGGAGCCCATGAAGGATCTGGTGCTCGTCCCCGTGCTGCACGTGCCCAAGGGCAGTCTCGTCGGCTCGATGACCGTCACGATCGACGACAAGCCCGGCCGCACGCTGCCGATGAACATCGGACGGGGTGTCGTCCTCCGCGCCCTGGACCACCTCGCCGACGCCGCTGTTGCCGACGGCCTCGCCTCGCGAAGCGACATGGACGAATGCGTGAGGGCAGCAGCACCGCTGATCGTCGCCGACCTGCCCTCCGTCGAGGCCGAGCGGATGGCGGTACTCAGCGCGCTGAAGGCGGCGACGCGACATCCCCGGACGCGTCGATCCCTTCCTCGGCATCGAACCCTTCTCACGTGGATTCGCTCACTCATCGACATCGCGATGGCCGCTGACGTGGTGATCGCGGTCGTCGAGGATGGATGCGCCGCAACGCACAAGATCTCGGTGGCCTACGACGAACCATACGGAAAGGCCATCTCGTGGGCTCGCCGCTTCGTGGGTATCGGGCGATCGGACTTCAGCGTCGACCTGCGCCGCGCCGCCGAAGCCGACACCTACCACCTCGACATCCGCACCGAATCGTCTACCTACTTCGAAGAAGCAGCGGTCGTCTTCGCCGGCGACGAAGGCGACACACCGAGCGACACCGAACTCGTCCACGTCGCGCCGTTGCGGGGAGATGCGCACGCCCACGTCCACATCCGCTCTTTCGGCGACTGGGTCCGCCGACACGACGGAGGCGCCTCGGTCGCGGAGACGCCGAAACTGAACATCCGCATGCGGGAGCGTCCCCCCGGGCTCATCGGAGCGACGTTCGCCCTGTCACTCTGGATTTTTCTCCTCACCTGGACGATCGCCTACTTCCATCCCGTCCTCTTCCCGGCCGTCTCGGGTGCACAGTCGGCCTGGACCACGCTCGTCCTCGCCGCTCCGGCGCTTCTCACCGGCTGGCTCCTGTCACGCCTCAACGCCGAGGCCATGCGCTTCATGTCGGCATCCGCGTTCGCGCTCATCGTATGGCTGTCGATCGACGTCGCCGCCGTGGTCACGATCAGCGCCCTCACGCTCAGCGGCGCCGCGTTGGCGCCTTGGACACTGATCGACGGGATCGTGGTGCTGCAGCATCCGGAATGGGCGATACTGCTGTTCCTCACCCTGACGCACCTGTGCGCGAGTGCCCTACTGTTCGCAGGCAGAGGACTGCGTTACGCTAGGACCATCAAGGAAGGGTTGCCCCAGTGACTACTCCGTCTCAGGCTCGTCGCAAGCAACGCACCCGAAGAACCACCCCTGCATCCGGGACCATTGCGGAGCAGTTTCCGTCGTACACCCCACTCGGATCCGATGGACTCCTCTACGTGGCGACGGTCCCCACCAGCGTTCAGGATGCCGATGAGTTGTCGGCACACTTGATGAAAGTCACTTCGGCGCACTGACTGAAGGTCCCTTCTTCACCTGTGGATAACTTCCACGAGTGTCGGAGCTCTGTTCTACAGTCGAAGGTATGGAGAACACCCGGCTCGACGGCATCGCGGCGGCGCTCGACGCGCTCGCGGCGACCGGTGGCGGGCGCTCTCCTGAGTCGCTGACACCCGCTGAACTCGTCGCCGTGAACAACGCGTTCGGAGCGCTCAAGCGCCAGGTCGACGCCGCCTTCACGCCCGTGGCCGCCGAGATCGCGCGGCAGTCCCGTGTCGAACTCGGCAAGGACTCGCTCGCGAAGAAGCAGGGCTTCCGCTCGCCGGTCGCCCTCATCCAGGCGACGACCGGGTCGACGGTCGGCGAGGCGATGAAGCTCGTCCAGGTCGGCGAGGCCACGGCGCCGCGGATGTCGCTGACCGGCGAGAGCCTGCCGGCGAAGCATCCGCACGTCGCCGACGGTGTGACCTCGGGCGGGCTGGGGGTGACCGCGGCATCCGCCATCGTGTCGCTCCTCGACCGGGTCGCGCCGCGCACCGCACTCGCCGACCGCGACGAGGCCGAGCGCAAGCTCGTCGCCCTCGCGCCCGGACTGCGTGCCGATGAGCTGGCGCGGCTGATCGCGCGCACCGAAGCGTTCCTCGATCCCGACGGCGTCGAGCCGCGGCACGAGGAGGCGCGCGCCGAGCGCCATCTCGACATCATCGAGCGCGACGGCCGCCTGCGGTTCTCGGGCGAGGTCGACGTGGAATCGGGTGCTCCGATCAAGGCGGCGATCGAGGGGATCGTGAGCCAGACGCTCCGGCGCAACCACGACGCCGACGATGCGACGCGCGACCAGCGCTCGATCAAGCAGATGCGGGCCGACGCGCTCGTGGCGATCTGCCGGCACGCGATCGGGTGCGAAGAGCTGCCCACCGGGCCGACGACGACCGTCATCGTGCAGATGACGCTCGACCAGCTGCGCACCGAGATCGGGGCGGTCACGATCGACGGCATCGACCAGCCGATTCCGGCCGGTGCGGTGCGGCGGCTCGCGTGCGATCTGCAGGTGATCCCGGCGGTGCTCGACAGCGACAGCGCCGTGCTCGACTGGGGGCGTGACAAGCGGGGATTCACCCGGGCGCAGAAACTCGCCATCGCCCTGCGCGACCAGGGCTGCGCCTGCTGCGGGGCGCCCCCGTCGTGGACCGAAGTGCACCACATCCGCTGGTGGAAACGACACGGAGGCCGAACCGACCTTTCCAACGGAGTGCTCCTGTGCGTCGCGTGTCACCATCGCCTGCACGACGACGGCTGGGAGATCGAGGTCGACGGAGTCGGGATCGACGCCCGCGTCTGGTTCATCCCGCCACCCTGGATAGACCGGGATCGCACGCCACGTCCCGGCGCACGCCAACGCTGCAGCATCGCCGCCTGATCGCGAGGGCGGGGGCGGATGCCGGGGTGTGCGCGGGCGCGTGGATGCTGGGGCGTGGATGCTGGGGCGGATGCTGAGGTGCGGGCGATGGGCGGATGCCGGGTCGTCGGGGCGACATAGCGCGCGGGTGCGCGGAGGCGCGCGGATGCTGAGGCGCGGGCGGAGGCGACGGCGTGCGGGCGCGCGGAGGCGCCGTCCAGGCGCGGGTGACACAATGCCCGGCATGGCGCGATCGGCACCCGCACGCTCACGGCGCCCGCCGTCCCGGACGCGCGGCAGCGCGACGGCGCGACGCACGGCATCCGCTCGACGTGCGGCGGCCGCCCGGCGCGCGCGGGCACGGCGCAGAGCGTGGCGTCGCACGGCGATCATCGCGCTGCCGACGATCGCACTCGCGCTGGTCATCGCCGGGGTGATCGCGATCTTCGCCGGGTTCGTCCCGGGCGGCCCGTGGTCGCCGGAGGGCGACGCCCCGGCATCCGCCGAGTACACCCAGGAGCAGCGCGACAACGCCGCCATCATCGTGAGCGCCGGCCGGGATCTCGGCCTCTCCGCGCGCGACCAGACCATCGCCGTCATGACCGCCATGGGCGAGTCTTCGCTGCGCAACCTCGACTACGGCGACTGGGAGACGAGCGGCGTCACCAACCCCGACGGCACCCGCACCACCTCGATCGGGCTCTTCCAGCAGCAGGACGGCTGGGGCACCCGCGACGAGCGCCTCGACCCGTACACCGCCGCTGTCCTCTTCTACCGCGCGATGGTCGCACGCGTTCCCGACCGCGACGGCCTCGAACCCACCGAGGTCGCGCATCGCACGCAGATCAACCGCGATCCCGACCACTACGCCCCGTACTGGCCGCGCGCGGTCGCCCTGATCGCGGCGCTGGACGCCGACCGCAGCGACGCCGACCGCGACGGGTGACGTCCACGGCGCACCATTCGGGTGGGCGCCCGCGGCGAGATGACGGGGTGCCCGTCGGCGACGGCGGCTACCGTGAAGGCATGTCCACGCTCGACCCCTCGACCTCGCTGCAGCGCACGTACCGCTACCTGCGCATCGGCATCGCGGGCATGGTCGTCGTCATCTTCGCGTCGGTGGGGGTGGCGGCGGCATCCGTCGGCTGGCTCACCTCGCTCAGCGACTACTACTACACGTCGGCGCGCACGCCCTTCGTCGGCGCACTCATCGCCGTCGGCTTCGCCCTGCTCGCTCTGTCTGGCCGCGGCCTCGAGCGCGGATTGCTCGACGCGGCCGCGCTGTTCGCCCCACTGATCGCCCTCATCCCCACGACCCTCGCGCCCGGAACCATCGCGGACATCGACCTGCCGTGCCGTTTCCGCTGCTTCCCGCCGGCGTTCGAAGCGGATGCCGCGAACGGCATCGCCACCTACCTCATCACCGGCACGGTCGTCGTCATCGTCGCGGCGCTGCTCGTGATCCTGCGCCAGGTGCCGGTCGCCTCCTTCGCCATCAGCGGCGGGGTCGCCATCGGCGTGCTCGCCGCCGTCGGACTGTCGTGGGCGTTCGCCCGCGACTGGGTGCTCGCGCAGGGCCACTTCGTCGCGACCATCGCGTTCTTCGCACTGTTCGCCCTCGTCGCCGTGCTCGCCGCGTTCCCGCGCCGCAGCGACCCGCCCGCCCGCGTGTTCCGCGCGCTCTACATCGTCATCGCGGTGCTGCTCGTCGCCGTGCTCGCCGCGTACATCGCGTTCCTGCCCCAGGCCGACACCCTCGGCATCCCCCTCGTGCTCGTCGCCGAGGCCGCCGCGCTCGTGCTGTTCAGCGCGTTCTGGATCGTGCAGGGCATCGAGAAGTGGTCGGAGCCCAACCCTTCGCTGCGATGAGAGCGCCGCTCAGCGCACGACAGCGGTGACCGTCGCGAGCCGCGCCAGCACTTCTTGGCTGATCGAGCCGAGCAGGAACCGTGCCAGCGCCCCGCGCCCGTGGGTGCCGACGACGGCGAGCCGGGCCTCCTGCGCCCGCGCATTGATCACGTGCGACGGATACCCGCGCTCCACGATCCGCTCCACCTCGAGGTCGGGATAATCCGACGCGAGACCCGCCACGGCGAGCGCGAGCACCTCCTCCGTCGCGGCCTGCATGTTGCTGAGGTACAGCTCCGGATACACCGCCAGGCCGTTGCGCGGCGCCTCCACCGGCGTCCACACGCTGACGGCGATGAGCTTCTCGCCCAGCCGGTCGGCTTCGGCGGCGGCGAACCGCAGCGCATGCTCCGACACCGGCGAACCGTCGAGCCCCACGACGACCCCCGACCGGCCGGCGATCGCGAAATCGGGGACGACCACGACGGGGCACTTCGCACCGGCCGCCAGACGGATGCCGTGGGCGCCCCGCGCCGGGCCGTCCCCCGGACCCCGGTAGTCGCTGCCGATCACCAGCAGCGCCGCCTGCTCGGAGGCGTCGATCAGCCGGGCGACGGGGTTCCCGGCATCCACCCGCGTCGACACGTCGATGCCGCGCTGCCGCGCCCGGTCGGCGTGCCCGTCGAGCAGCTGCTGCGCTGCCGCCCGCGCCTCTTCGACGACGGCGTGCTCCCCCACCGTGCCGATCGCGCCGCCCACCACGGCCCACAACTCCAGCCGCTGCCCGCTCGCCGCGGCCCGCTCGATCGCCCAGTCCACGGCCCGAGTGGCCACCGGCGCACCGGTCACGCCGACGATGATCGTGCTGTTCATGAGTCCCATCCCTTCGTCGGGAGTTCCTGTCCTCTCACGCTACGCCGGCCGCCCGCGCGCGGCGAGCGCACGGGCCGTGTCAAACCGGGGGGGAGCGCCGAGGCCGTCCACTTGTCCATCGTGAGATCCGACCAGTAGTCTACCGTCGCGGCGACCGCACCCGCGGTGAGGGAGCGCTGCGTGGAGCCCGTCGACAGGTCGTTCGGAACCGGGGTCGGCGGGGTCGTCGCCGTCGCGCTGGCATCGGGCGATGCGGTCGGGTCCGCCCAGGGCGGCGCGCCGCAACCGGTGAGGCCGATCGCCAACGCCGCGATCACGCCCACGATCGCCACCCGCTTGCCCATATCCGCCCCTCCCGGGCCGTGCCGGTCAGTCTATGTCGTGACCGCGACAGTGACGGTGGCGGGGCCGGAGCCGAGATTTGAGTCAGCATTGAGTCAGCGCTGAGCCGGCGCAGAGTTTACGGCATAGGCGACCCCGACCGTTCTGGCACAATCGAGCTATCCATCACATGAGCGGGAGATCGGGTATGAGCGATCACGCGTCGGCGCACACCGCCGTCGTCATCGACGACGACCCCGACGTGCGGGACCTCCTCGTCCAGGTGCTCTCCAGCGCCGGCTTCTCGGTGATCGCGGCGGAGAACGGCTACGAGGGCGTCGAGGCGGTCTTCGCCCACAACCCGGACATCACGACCCTCGATGTCAACATGCCCGGCATCGACGGCTACGAGACGGCGCGCCGCATCCGCGAGCGCAGCGACACCTACATTCTGTTGATCACCGCGCTGACCGACGAAGCGGACGCCATCCTCGGGTTCAGCGTCGGCGCCGACGACGTCGTCACCAAGCCGTTCCGTGCGCGCGAACTGCGCGCCCGCGTCCTCGCGGCGCAGAAGCGGCGGCGCTCGGCTCCCACCGATTCGCCGGCCCCCGCACCGGTGGCTGCGCCCGGCGTGCTGCTGGGCGCCAACGGCCTGGAGGTGCATCGCGGCACGCACGCCGTCAGTGTGAACGGCGCACCGATCACACTGACGCGCACCGAGTTCGAGTTGCTCGCGACGCTCCTCGAAGCGGCACCCGAGGTCCGCAGCAAGGCTGACCTCGTGGGCGCTCTTCGCGACGGCCCCGGAGGACCGGGGCGCGTGTCGGATGCGGACGAGCGCGCGATCGAGACGCACATGACGAATCTGCGCCGCAAGCTCGGCGACAGCGCCGCCGAGCCTCGCTACATCGAAACCCTGCGCGCGGTCGGCTACCGGGCACTCGTGCCTGGCAGCACCGCCGCGCGATGAGCCCCGCATCCGTCCGCACGCGATCGATCTGGCGGTGGCAGCTGATCCTCGCCGCGGCGACGGTCACGGTGACGGCGACGATCGCCGTGCTCGACCCGCCGCGACTGACCTCGGTCACGTTCCTCGCCGGCATCGTCGCCATCGTCGTCTTGACCGTGGGTGCACTGCTGGTGCCGTGGGATCACGTTCCGGGCCGCGCGGTGGCGGTACTTCCGCTGGCGGCGATCGCCGCGATCGGGATGATGTCCTCGGAAGATCAGACCGGAACCTGGTTGCTGTGGGTCTTCCCGATCGCCTGGATCGCGACTTACTATCGACTGCCGATGCTCGCCACGGCACTCGGATTGATCGGCCTGTTCCTGGCAGTGGACGCGTTCGTCGGGGCAATGCAGCCGACGCTGGTGCAGCGCGCGGTGATCGTGATGCTGTGCCTCGGCTTCATGGGAGTGACCATCAATGTGGGCGCTCGACGCGCCCGCGCGTTCCGTCACCTGCTGCGACGACAGTTCGCCCAGCTCGATCGCACCCGCCGCCGGGCTGAACAGCACGCCCGCCGCACCGCGATCCTGACGGACTCTCTCGACATCGGCATCGCGCGCATCGACGCAGACGGCACGCTGCTGGATGCGAACCGGGCCTTCCTGGACCTGTTCGGTTCGGCATCCCTCACCGAGTTCTCCGGCACCGGCGCCGTCGAGTACCGCGACTACCGTGGCGAACCCGTCGCCCTCGCCGACACCTTCCTCGCCCGCGCGGCCGCCGGTGAGCACTGCAGCGATCGTCGGGTGTGGATGTTCGATGCACGAGGCGCCTGGCGCGCGCTCAACGTGACCATGCGCCCGATCGCCGCCGATGTCGTCGATCGCCCCTCGAACATCGTGATCATCCACGACGTCAGCGACACGGTCGCCGCCGAGCGTGAGCGTGAGAGTGTCAGCACCGTCGTCTCGCACGAGCTGCGCAACCCGCTGACGGCGATCCTCGGTCACACCGATCTGCTGCTGGAGCGCGAAGACCTGCCGACGGGTGTGCAGCGGCAGCTCGCCGTCATCGACCACGCCGGCCGGCGCATGGAACGGCTGGTGACCTCGGTGCTCGAGGGGGTGAGCCTCACCGAGGAGCCCTTCACCGTGGTGGACGTGGCCGCGGTGATCGAAGCCTCACTGCTCGCGTTCGGACCGACCGCGGTCGCGGGCCAGATCCTGCTCAGCCACGACCTCCGCGACCTCCGCCCCGTGTGGGGAGATGCCTTCCGGTTGCGCCAGGCGATCGACAACATCGTCGGCAACGCCATCAAGTACACCCATCGCGGCGGCGTCGTGCACGTCTCGGCCGCCCACACCTCGTCACGGACGAGCGTCGTGGTCGCGGACACCGGTATCGGCATGGCACCGCTGGACCGGGATCGGATGCACGAGCACGGCTACCGCAGCGAGGCAGCCCACGCGTCGGGGATCGCCGGTGCGGGGATCGGGATGGCGATCGTCAGTGAAATCGTGGAGCAGCATTCCGGCGGATTGGAGGTGGAAAGTGCGCCCGGACGCGGCACACGCGTCACGATCACCCTGCAGCGGCCGCAACCGGCTACCGTCGAAGGGATGCCGACATGATTCCCGCCGGGCTGGGCGCCGCGCTCGTCGCCCTCTCGACGCTGACCACCCTGCTCTATATCGGGCTGGGGTTCTTGCCGCGCCCGAGCCCGTCCGCCGCGATCTGGTCGCTGGCATTCTGCGGATCCATGGTGAGCTCGTACCTCTGGGCCGCCGCCGACGTCTCCGATTCCGCCGTGCTCCGGGCGACCGCGTCCGGGTTCATGGTCGCCATGGTCGGCGTGGTGTGGATCGGACTGTGCGCGCGTCGCGGTGCGCCGGGGTGGCGCTGGTGGCCCGTGATCGCCTTCGCGCTCGGCGCTCCCCCTCTGCTCGCCGCGCTCGCCGAGACGAGCGTGTTCCTCACGGCGGTTCGCGCCGTCTTCCTCGCGGCCGGAGTGTTCTCCGCGCTCACGATCGCCGAACTCGTTCGACTCGGACCATTGCTGCGTGACGAGATCCTGCCTCTGGCGTTGATGTCAGCGCTGTTCGTCCTGTTCGCGGCACTCGGGCTGGCGCACGAGGTCGTGCGTCTGACGACGGGTCAGGATGCCGGCCAGGTGCTGTCGACGACACGGAACCTCAACATTCTGGGGTCGCTGTTGTTCCTGGTGACGGCGGTGGTGACGCTGCTGCTGCTCACGCGCCGCGACACGCCGGCGCCCGGCACTCTCGAGGGCTCGTCCTTCCAGACCGTTGCCCGCGACCGGCTGGCGCGCGCCGAGGCGCTGGGCGACCGATGGTGGTCCGTTCTGGTCGTGCGATTGGATGACCCCGAGTCGCTCCGCGACGCCTCGAGCACCAATGCCTTCGAGCACATGGCCGAGCAGTTCACGGCGGCCGTGCGCCAGGCGCTACCGGCGGAGAGCGACATCGAGCAGCGTGGCGCGACCGAGCTGGTCGTTCTGCTGCCGCGTCTGGTCGGCGCCGTGCGCCAGATCCTCGCGAACCTTCTGGAGCAGGTGGCCGAGTCGGGAGCCGACGGCCCCTTGGCCGTGCGCCTGTCGGCGAGCGTCGGCTGGGCGCAGGTCGAAGTCGCCGGGTACGACCTCGACACCCTGGTCCGGGTCGCCGGCGACGCCGCTGCCGAGGCCGAAGCGGCCGGCGGCGACCAGTGGAACCGAGCGACCGCCGAGACCGTCTGAGCAGGCGCGGATCAGGCCGACGCGGTCGCGGCGCGCGGCGCCGCGGTCACGAGGATCGGCAGGTGGTCGCTGCGCCCCTGCGGCAGCGTCGTGATGGCGTCGATGTCGAAGCCGACGCTCGTGGCGAAGTCGTAGTGGCCCTTGAAGAACTTGTAACGCGTGTAGGTGCGGGCATCGCTGAGCGTCAGCTCGTAGCCGGCCTCGCGGACCTTCTGCCCCAGGTTCTCCTTGAACACCGGATAGTTGTAGTCGCCGACCATGAGGATCGGCAGCTTGTCGCCCAGCGTCGACAGCTCACCGAGCGCCGCCTCGATCTGCTTGCGCCGCAGAGAGTTGAGCGCCGTCAGCGGCGCCGCGTGGAAGCTCGCCACGATCACCTCGCGGCCGCGATCGATGTCACGCAGCCGCACCGCCAGCATCCGCTCCTCCGCCGGCTTGAGGACCATGTCGTGCAGCGACTTCTTCAGCGCGAGCGAGCGCACCTCGAGCGCTTCGTACGTGTTGCGCCGGTAGTAGACGGCCAGTCCCAGCCGGTTGCGGGCCGTCGCTTCGGCCAGCTGCAGCCCGGAGATCGCGGCGGGCAGGTCTCCGGTCACGGCCTCCTGCAGGCACAGCACGTCGGCGCCGGTGGACTCCACGAGGTCCTCGAGCTCACCCGCCGCCTTGTGCTTGTTGAGGTTGTACGAGATCAGCTTCATCGTGCGATCAGCCTAGGCTCCGGTGCTTTGAATCCGCTCGATCCTCGCGGTGGGTGACCCGGCACGGCATCCGCTCACTCCTCGTCGAGCCGGCGCACGGCCCTCGTCTGCTCGGCACGGCTCTCCAGCAGCTCGTCCGCCGGATACCCCACCTCGGTCAGGGTCAGCCCCCGCGCGGCGAGCAC
>ERZ500994.446-NODE-446-length-12679-cov-5.809965_pt1 | contig 12679 bp, 9 predicted proteins | sample MGYA00248878_ERZ500994 | MGnify/ENA primary metagenome ERZ500994 (study PRJEB25958, sample SAMN03398533) | human skin metagenome | study: EMG produced TPA metagenomics assembly of the Human Skin Microbiome Metagenome (human skin metagenome) data set. | reverse complement strand
TTCTGCTTGAGGCCGGGGAGCCCGTGAAGGCCTATGACCTGATCGCCCGCTTCGGCGAGGACGGCCAGGCCGCAAAGCCGCCGACCGTCTATCGCGCGCTGGAGTTTCTGGAGCGGCTGGGCATGGTGCATCGCATCGCCTCCATCAGCGCCTATGTCGCCTGCACCGACGATGGCGAGGCCGCCCACGCGGCCGCCTTTTTGATCTGCGACTGCTGCGGCGCGACGCGCGAGGTCAGCGGACCGGATCAGAGCGCCATGAACGCCGCCGCCTCGGCCGCCGGTTACGCCATCGCCCGCACGACGATCGAGGCGCACGGTCGCTGCGCCGCCTGTCGCGACGTCGCATGACCATGGATGCGGCGTTGATGTCCTCACCGCGTCGCCTGTCCGTGCCGATCGACAATCGCTGGGGCGCCGGCGAGATGGCCGTGCTGGATTTCGGCGATCCGAACCGGCCGGTCGACCTGATCTTCAGCCACGCCAACGGTTTCAACGCCGCCACCTATCGCAGCCTGCTGTCGCCGCTGTCGGCCTCGCTCAGAATCTGGGCGCCGGACCTGCGCGGTCACGGGCGCTCCACCCTGCCCACCTTCGCCCGGCCCAAGACCAGCTGGCTGGACCATCGCGACGACCTGCTGGCGTTGCTGGCGGCCATCGACGGCCCCCCGGTGGTGCTGGCGGGTCATTCGATGGGCGGGACCGCCTCGCTGCTGGCCGCCGCCGAACGACCCGAGCGGGTGTCCAGCCTGGTCCTGTTCGATCCGGTGATCTGGAAACGCTCGGCGGTCTTCGCCTTCAACCTGCCCTTCGCCCACAAGCTGATGAAGGCGATCCCTATCGCCAAGGCTACCCTGCGCCGTCGCAGCCAGTTCGACAGCCGCGAACAGGCCATGACCGCCTATCGCGGGCGCGGAGCCTTCAAGGGCTGGCCCGACATGGTGCTGGCCGACTATCTGAGCGACGGCCTGGCCGAGACGCCGGACGGCTTCGTCCTGGCCGCCGCCCCGGCGTGGGAGGCGGCCAACTACGCGGCCCAGGCCCACGACCACGGCGCGGCGCCCGCCAAGCCCTGAGCCGTCGCGCACGGACCGTCCCCGCTTGGGGGCGGTCCACCCTCCCTCGCGGATCAGCCGTTCTGATCGGCCGCGAACGGCAGGCAGGGGTCGAGCACCACCAGCCCCGGCTCGGCCCGGTTGTAGCCGCCCGCCAGCACCAGCCAGTCGCCCGGGCCGTGCGCGAGCGGCAGGGAGGTGACGCAGACGACCGTCACCGGCGCATCCTCGCACATCGCCACATAGGCGAGCACCTCGTCGGCCTCGGCCGAGGTCACCCGCCCCTCGATCGCCATCGAGATGCGCGCCTCGGTCCGGGGTGCCTGCGCCGCCCAGCCGGGCAGTGTCGCGCAGGTGGCATTGGTCGCGGGCATCGCCTCGCCCGCGCGAAACGGGCTCGCCGGATCGCAGCAGGGCGCGGCCGCCGCAGGCGTCGCGGCAAGGCAGAGGGCAAGGATCAGGCGTTGCATGGGGCACCTCGGGCCGAGTCGCGCCAGCCTAGCACCCCCGAACCCGCGCACGGCTCACGAACCCGCCGGCGAGAGTTGTATACCACGGCATACAACCCTTTCCCTCGGCCGCGTCCTGCGCTATGACGCGCGCGACGAACCCATCCGATTCCGCAGACCCGAGGGGCGCCCCATGACCAAGATCAAGGTAGACAACCCCGTCGTCGAGCTCGACGGCGACGAGATGACCCGGATCATCTGGGACTTCATCAAGCAGAAGCTGATCCTGCCCTATCTCGACGTGGACCTGAAATACTACGACCTCGGCATCGAGGAACGCGACCGGACCGAGGATCAGGTCACGATCGACGCGGCCAACGCGATCAAGGAACACGGCGTCGGCGTCAAATGCGCGACCATCACCCCCGACGAGGCGCGGGTCGCCGAGTTCGGCCTGAAGAAGATGTGGAAATCGCCGAACGGGACGATCCGCAACATCCTGGGCGGCGTGATCTTCCGCGAGCCGATCATCGCCAAGAACGTGCCGCGCCTGGTCCCGCACTGGACCCAGCCGATCATCGTCGGCCGCCACGCCTTTGGCGACCAGTACAAGGCCACCGACTTCCGCTTTCCGGGCAAGGGCACGCTGTCGATCAAGTTCGTGGGCGAGGACGGCGAGACGATCGAGCACGAGGTCTATCAGTCGCCAGGCGCGGGCGTCGCGATGGGGATGTACAACCTTGACGACTCCATCCGCGATTTCGCCCATGCCAGCCTGAACTACGGCCTGCAACGCGGCTATCCGGTCTATCTGTCCACCAAGAACACGATCCTGAAAGCCTATGACGGGCGCTTCAAGGACATCTTCCAGGAGGTGTTCGACGCCGAGTTCGCGGACAAGTTCAAGGCCAAGGGCATCGGCTACGAACACCGGCTGATCGACGACATGGTCGCCAGCGCGCTGAAATGGTCGGGCGGCTATGTCTGGGCCTGCAAAAACTACGACGGCGACGTGGAATCCGACATCGTGGCGCAGGGGTTCGGCTCGCTCGGGCTGATGACATCGGTGCTGATGACGCCGGACGGGAAAACGGTCGAGGCCGAGGCCGCGCACGGCACTGTCACGCGCCACTTCCGCGAGCATCAGAAGGGCAAGGAAACCTCGACCAACTCGATCGCGTCGATCTACGCCTGGACCGGCGGGCTGAAGCACCGCGCCAAGCTGGACGGCAACGACCAGCTGATGCGCTTTGCCGAAACGCTGGAGCGGGTGACGGTGCAGACGGTCGAGGACGGGTTCATGACCAAGGACCTCGCGCTGCTGGTCGGGCCGGAACAGAAGTGGCTCACGACGATGGGCTACCTGGAAAAGGTGGACGACTACCTGAACAAGGCGCTCGCGGGCTGATCCAGCCGGCGTCCTCGACGCGAAAGGCCCCCGGAGCGGGGGCCTTTTTCTATTTCGGCGGCGCTGGCGAAACCGCGCCTCGGGGCGACCCGATCAATCCTCGCCGGTCGGCTTGTCGCTTTTCGGATACCAGTCGAACACCACGACCTCGGTGTCGCTGCCGGCCGCCTCCAGCGCGGCGGCAAAGGTCGCGGGATCGGTGCCGCGGTGGTGATAGGGGACGGCGCGGCGCGGCTTCATTTCGGCCACGCCCGCGGCCGCCTGTTCGGCGGTCATGGTGAAGGGCAGGTTCATCGGCAGGAAAACCGTGTCGATGTCCTTTTGCGCCCGGAACTCGGGCGTGTCCTCGGTATCGCCCGCGACATAGATGCGACCTTCGTCCGGGGCGGTCAGCACATAGCCGTTGTCGCGCCCCTTGGGGTGGTACTGCAGCCGGTCGGGGGTGACGTTGTAGGCGGGCACCGCCTCGATCTTCATGCCCGCGACCTCGCCCGTGTCGCCGTTGGCCATCACGGTCGCGCGGGCGCGCAGCGCCTCGGGCAGCTTTTCGGCAACCGCCGGGTTAACGATCAGCGCCGCGCCCTCGGGCAGCAGCGCCTGCAGCGTGTCGGGATCGAAGTGATCCTTGTGCTCATGCGTGACGAGGATCGCCGCGGCGGGCGGGAGGTCCGCGTACAGGTCCGCGCCGCCGACCGGGTCCACCAGGATCGCCTGCCCGCCGAGCGTCAGCATCATCGAGGCGTGTTCGCCCGGCATGACGAAGGGCAGCCCCTCGGATTCCGCCTCGTCGGTCGTCTGCGCGCCGGCCCAGCGGGGCAGGATGAACGTCACCGCGAACGCAGCCGCCCCGACGGCCAGGGTCTGGCGGCGGGTGGGCGTCCAGGGGCGGGAAGGGGCGGGGGTCGGGGTCATCGCAGCCTCCATCGCGGAAAACGGGTGACGAACAGGGTTGAACGGCGGCGCGGGGCGCCGGGTTCCCCCTTTCGCAGATGGGGCGTGCGGGTTATGTGCGGACGATCCGCCCCTCGGCCTCGCAGGCTATGCCGGGCCCCCAGCCCATTCACCGACCGCCGCCGAAAGACACCAGCCCGAGGACACCGCCATGAAAGCCGCCGTCGTCACCTTTCCCGGTTCGAACTGCGACCGCGATCTTGCCGTCGCGCTGACGGCCGCGGGCGCCGAGGTCGCGCGGGTGTGGCACAAGGACGCCGAGTTGCCGCCGGGCACCGATCTGGTCGCGGTGCCGGGCGGCTTCTCGTTCGGGGACTACCTGCGCTGCGGCGCGATCGCGGCGCAGTCGCCGGTCGCGGCCGCCATCGTCCGCCATGCCGGGCGGGGCGGGTACGTGCTGGGTGTCTGCAACGGCTTTCAGGTGCTGACCGAACTGCGGCTGCTGCCCGGCGCGCTGATGCGCAACGGCGGGCTGAGCTATCTGTGCCGCGAGGTGGACCTGACCGTCGAGGATACGGCGAGCCCGTTCCTGTCGCGCTACGCCGCGGGCGAGCGGGTGCGCTTTCCCATCGCCCACCACGACGGCAACTACCAGATCGACGCGGACGGGCTTGCCCGCCTGAAGGGCGAGGGGCGCGTGGCGCTGCGCTACGCGCCGGGCTGCAACGGCTCGGTTGACGACATCGCGGGCGTCCTGTCCGAAAACCGGCGGGTGCTGGGGCTGATGCCGCACCCCGAACGCGCGGCCGACCCGGTCCACGGCGGCACCGACGGCGCCCGCGTGTTCCAGGGGCTGGTGGGCGTGCTGGCCGACGCGTGATCCGCAGCCGCCCTTTCCGCCAGCCGTCCTGGAACGCCCGAGCTGCCGTTGTTGAGCGGCGCGCCGGCAAGGTTTATCAGTGCGTCCAGCAATGTGGCGGGGCCGATGCCTGATCGCACCGATCCAGAAGGCGAACCCGATCGTTCGGGCCGGCTGCGCGGGCGTCTCGTCCCCCGCGCGCTGGCGGCGCTGCTGATCGCGCTGGCGGCCGGCGCGATCTTCTACACCAACCAGTGGCTGACCGACCGCTTTTCGGAAAACACGCGGATGCGGGCCGAATTGCGGGCGGCGCTGTACACCGGCAACCTGCTGTCGGAACTGCAGCGGACGGCGGTGGTGCCGCTGCTGCTGGCGCGCGACCCCGACCTGATCGCGTCCCTGTCGGGGCAGGATTTCTCGACCACCTCGGCGCGGCTGATCTCGGCGCAAAAGGACATCGGGGCCGCGTCGATCCGGCTGCTGGACGGGTCGGGGCGCACGGTCGGGGCCACCAACCGCCAGCTGCTGGGCACCAACTACGTCCTGTCGCCCTTCTATGTCGAGGCGCTGCGGGCCAGCGACACGGTGTTCACCGTTTCGCCGTCGCCCACCGGCCGGCACGAGTTCAACTTTTCCCGCGCCGTGGTGTCCGAAGGGCGGTCGCTGGGTGTGATCGTGGTCGAGGCGGACCTGTCGCGGCTGGAAAAATCCTGGGCCGGGATTTCAGACGCGGTGGCGGTCACGGACAGCAGCGGCCAGATCATCCTGACGACCGAGCCGCGCTGGCGCGGGCTTGGCATGGACGAGGCGCTGACCGTCCGCTCGGCCCCCAGCGCGATCTCGCGCGCGTTCCAGGTCACCGCCGACTGGGCCAGCCAGCCGGTCGATGCCTATGTGCGCGGCAAGGCGGTGATGCAGTCCGAAACCAAGATCCCGTTCCGCGGCTGGCGGATGACGCTGTTCAGCACCTACGATTCGATCCGCGAGCGGGTGAACGCCTATCTCGCGCTGGAAATCATGGGGCTGGCGATGGCGCTGGCGATCGGGTTCTACATTTTGTCTCGCCGCGCCCGGTCGATGACCAACCGCTACATGCGCGAATCGGCCGACCTGCGGGCCCTGAACACCCGCCTGACCCGCGAGATCGCGGAACGCGAGCGGATGCAGCGCGAACTGCGCGTGGCCGAGCAGACGGTCCAGCAGTCGAGCAAGCTTGCCGCGCTGGGCGAGATGTCGGCCGGCATCAGTCACGAGCTGAACCAGCCGCTCGCTGCAATGAAGACCTATCTGGCCGGCGCGCGGCTGCTTCTGGAACGCAACCGCCCCGACGAGGCGCTGTCCAGCTTCCAGCGGGTGGACGACCTGCTGGAACGGATGGGCGCGATCACCCGGCAGCTCAAGTCCTATGCCCGCAAGGGCGGCGAGGCGTTCGAGCCGGTGGACCTGCGGATGGCGCTGTCGGGCGCGCTGACGCTGATGGAATCGCAGCTTCGCAACCGCCGGGTGCGGTTGCAGCGCAGCCAGCCGCGCGATCCGATCATGGTCTATTGCGACCGGCTTCGGCTGGAACAGGTCATCATCAACCTGATCCGCAACGCGATGGACGCGACCCGCGACCAGCGCGACCCCTCGATCGCGATCACGGTGGACAGCGCCTCTCACGCGCATTTGTCGATCCGCGACAACGGACCGGGTGTCGCGGACCTGGAAAAGCTGTTCGAACCCTTCTGGACCACCAAGGCGCCCGGCGAGGGCACCGGGTTGGGGCTTGCCATATCGTCCGGGATCGTGGCGGATTTCGGCGGAAGGCTGACCGCGCACAATCCCGAGGGCGGCGGGGCGGCGTTCGACCTTGAACTGCCGCTGCACCAGCCGCGGCTGGACAGCCGCCGGACGGCAGCGGAATGACGGCCCCGAAATGATGGGCGCGGAATGAACGTCGAAGGATCAGGCGCCGGGCCGGGCGCGCGATGACAGGCTTTGAAACACGCCGCGGCGACGGGGACGATCGCGTCATGCCGGCCGCGCGCAAAGGAAAGAGGTAAGCGATGACGCAAGGTCTGACCGTGGCAATCGTCGACGACGAGCCGGACATGCGCGATTCCATCAGCCAGTGGCTGGGCCTGTCGGGCTACCGGACCGAGGTGTTCGCCAGCGCCGAGGACGCGCTGAAGATCATCGGCCCGGACTGGCCCGGCGTGGTCGTGTCCGACATCCGCATGCCGGGGATGGACGGGATGGCGTTTCTCAAGCGGCTGATGGGATTGGACAGCGGGCTGCCGGTCATCATGATCACTGGCCACGGCGACGTGCCGATGGCGGTCGAGGCGATGCGGCTTGGCGCCATGGACTTCATGGAAAAGCCCTTCAACCCCGACCGCATGACCGAGCTGGTCAAGAAGGCCTCGCAGGCGCGGCGGATGACGCTGGACAACCGCGCGCTGCGCCGCGACCTGAGCGAGGGCCAGCAGGTGATGTCCAAGCTGGTGGGCGCCAGCCCCGCGATGGACCGCCTGCGCGAGGATATCCTGGACCTGGGCCAGGCCGACGGCCACGTGCTGATCGACGGCGAGACCGGGACCGGCAAGACGCTGGTCGCCCACGCGCTGCACGCGGTCGGCCCCCGCGCCACCAAGCGCTTCGTGCAGATCAGCTGCGCCGCCTACAACGACGAGGCGCTGGGCGCGCGCCTGTTCGGCCCGATGGAGGACGGCCTGCCCGCCGTCGAGGAGGCGCGGGGCGGGACGCTGTGCCTCGAGGATGTCGAGGCGCTGTCGGACCCGTTGCAGGCGCGCCTGCTGGCGTTCATCGCCGAGCAGGGGACGCCGGCCGAAACCCGGATCATCGCCATATCCAACGCGCGCGGCGAGGGGCGGCGGGCCGAGGACAGCCTGCGCCCGGACCTGTTCTATCGCCTGTCGGCGCTGCAGATCACCGTCCCCCCGCTGCGCCAGCGCGGCGAGGACATCCTGTCGCTGTTCACCCGCATGGCCGAGCAGTTCGCCGACGAATACGGCTGCGAGCCGCCGCAGGTGACGGCGCAGGAAGCCGCGCAGCTGTTGCAGGCGCCGTGGCCGGGCAACGTGCGCCAGCTTATCAACGTGGCCGAGCGCGCGGTCCTGCAGAACCGCCGCGGGACCGGGTCGATCACCTCGCTGCTGATGACCGAGGGGGACGAGGCGCGCGAGGCGACCACGACCGAGGGCAAGCCGCTCAAGGAATATGTCGAATCGTTCGAGAAGATGCTGATCGACAACACGATGCGGCGCCACAAGGGGTCGATCAGCGCGGTCATGGACGAACTGTGCCTGCCGCGCCGGACGCTGAACGAGAAGATGGCGAAATACGGGCTGAGCCGCGGCGACTACCTGTCGGGGGGCTGAGCGTGGCCGGGACGCACGACTTTCACAGCCTGATCCGCTGGACCGGCGACCGCGGGCAGGGCACGTCGAGCTATCGCGGCTACGATCGCACCTGGGACATCGTGACGCCGGGCAAGCCGGTGATCCACTGTTCCAACGATCCGATGCTGGGCGGCGATCCCGCCCGCCCCAACCCCGAGGACCTGCTGCTGTCGGCGCTGTCGGCCTGCCACATGCTGTGGTTCCTGCACCTCGCCAGCGGCAAGGGCATCGTCGTGCGGTCCTACGAGGACGCGCCGCTGGGCGTGGGCGAGACCGCGCCGGACGGGGCCGGACGCTTTGTCCGCGCGGTGCTGCGGCCGCGGATCGGGCTTGATCCCGGCTCGGACCGGGCCACGGCCGACGCGCTTCACCACGAGGTCGGGCGGTTCTGCTTCATTGCCCGTTCGGTCGCGTTCCCGGTGGAACACGAACCTGAATATCACGTCGTTGCCGCGACGTGAGCGGCCGACCCGCCGCCTTTTCGGCAGTTTCGGATTGTCATTGAGCAACCCGAACCCCTATGTTGTCCCCATGCGCGGCGCATATCGCCAACCGTCGGTTGTATCGCGCAATCAGTTTCGCAGCTTGGCGGCCTGTCCCGGATCGTTCCCGGACGCCTGCCTTGCGGGAAAGCCGGCAGCCCGGCGCGTCGAACCCGACGCGGGCCGCCTGAACATTCGCCGTCCCGTCCGCCTGTCGCGGCGCGGGACTACAGGAAAAAGAGACGCGATGGATCGCGCGACTGACGTTGATGCAAGGGGGCGGCGGGACATGGTTCCGGCCGCCGCCTGCTTCACCGGCTTTGCAGCGCGGCCCGCGTCCGCATCAAGCCGCACCCCGTCCCTTTCCCCGCCGACAGGCGGGCCGGACCGGCTGCGCGAAAGAAAGTCTCATGGCAAACAAGATGCTGATCGACGCAACCCATGCGGAAGAAACCCGCGTGGTCGTCGTGGACGGAACCAAGGTCGAGGAGTTCGACTTTGAAACGCTGAACAAGCGCCAGCTTGCCGGCAACATCTACCTGGCGAAGGTGACGCGGGTCGAACCGTCGCTGCAGGCCGCCTTTATCGAATACGGCGGCAACCGCCACGGCTTCCTGGCCTTCGCGGAAATCCACCCCGACTATTACCAGATCCCCGCCGCCGACCGCCGCGCCCTGATCGAGGAAGAGCGCGAGGCGGCCGAGGCCGCCGAGGCCGAGGAGGACGCGAGGGAGCGCCGCCAGCGCAGCCGTTCGCGCGCGTCCGAGGCGCGTTCGGGTGACGCGGTGACCACCGAGGATCAGCCGACCGAGGATCAGCCGGCGAACGAACAGCCGGAAGCGCGCGGCGACGACGCGGAAGGGCGCGCCGACGAGGATCGCGGCGACGACGCCCGCGCTGACGACGCAGGCGAACACCGCGGCGATGACGCGCCCGGCGAAACCGAGCCCAGCAACGACGGCCACCACGCCGATGCCGCGCCGGACCAGTCCGCGTCCGACCGCGACGAGACCATCGAGTCGATCGCCGACGAGGACGTGGCCGAGGAAATCCGCCCGGCCCGCAAGCCGCGCGCGCGCCGCTACAAGATCCAGGAAGTCATCAAGGTCCGGCAGATCATGCTGGTCCAGGTCGTCAAGGAAGAGCGCGGCAACAAGGGCGCGGCGCTGACCACCTATCTGTCGCTCGCGGGCCGCTACTGCGTGCTGATGCCGAACACCGCGCGGGGCGGCGGGATTTCCCGCAAGATCACCAACGCCGCCGACCGCAAGAAGCTGAAGGACATCGCGTCCGAGCTTGAGGTGCCGAAGGGCGCGGGTCTCATCATCCGCACCGCCGGCAGCCAGCGCACCCGGACCGAGATCAAGCGCGACTACGAATACCTGATGCGGCTGTGGGAACAGATCCGCGAGCTGACCTTCAAGTCCACCGCGCCCGCGCCGATCTACGAGGAAGGCGACCTCATCAAGCGGACCATCCGCGACCTTTACAGCAAGGACATCGACGAGGTTCTGGTCGAGGGCGAGCGCGGTTTCCGCACCGCCAAGGACTTCATGAAGATGATCATGCCGTCCCACGCCAAGAACGTGAAGCTGTACGACGACGCGATGCCGCTGTTCGCGCGCCACCAGGTCGAAGGCTACCTCGCGGGGATGTTCAACCCGGTCGTGCAGCTGAAATCGGGCGGCTACATCGTCATCGGCGTGACCGAGGCGCTGGTCGCGATCGACGTGAACTCGGGCCGGGCGACCAAGGAAGGGTCCATCGAGGACACCGCCTACAAGACGAACTGCGAGGCCGCGGACGAGATCGCGCGCCAGCTGCGTCTGCGCGACCTGGCCGGGCTGATCGTCATCGACTTCATCGATATGGACGAGCGCAAGAACAACGCGAGCGTCGAGAAACGGTTCAAGGATCGGCTGAAGACCGATCGCGCCCGCATCCAGGTCGGCCGCATCTCGGGCTTCGGCCTGCTGGAGATGTCGCGCCAGCGGCTGCGGCCGGGGATGCTGGAATCGACCACCCAGCCCTGCGCGCATTGCCACGGCACCGGCCTGATCCGGTCGGACGATTCGATGGCGCTGACGATCCTGCGGGCGATCGAGGAAGAGGGCACGCGCAAGCGCTCGCGCGAGGTGCTGGTCAAGGCGCCGGTCGCGGTCGCCAACTTCCTGATGAACCAGAAGCGCGAGCATGTCGGCATGATCGAGACGCGCTACGGCATGGCCGTGCGGGTCGAGGCGGACCCGGCGCTGATCTCGCCCGACTTCGCGATGGAGAAGTTCAAGACCGCGACCCGGAACGTGCCCGAATCGCCGTCGAACGTCGTGTCGGCCAGCGCCAGCCTGATGGCGCAGATCGACGACGAGGATCTGGACGCCGACATCGAGGACGAAGACGAGGCCGAGGATGACGCGCCCGCGACCGAGGCGCGGAGCGACGACGACAGCCGGCGCGAAGGCCGCCGTGGCGAACGGCGGGAGGAACGGCGGGACGACCGCCGGGACGAACGCCGCGAGGATCGGGCCGAGGGCGAGGGCGAAGGCGACGACGCCAACCGCTCCAAGCGCCGCCGGCGGCGTCGCCGGCGTGGTGGTCGTGGTGAGAACGGCGAGAACGGTGAGCATGGCGAAAACGGTGGGACCAATGGTGCCGACGCCGGGCTGGACGAGGCGGTCGCCGACGTTTCGGCCGACGCCGCTTCCGACACCGACGACGGTGCCCGCCCCGACATCGCCGGCGGCGCCAGCGAGGAAACCGGCCGCCGGTCGCGCAGCCGCTCGCGTCGCGGAGGCCGGTCGCGCCGAGGTGCCGACGATGCGGGCGCTGACCGGCCGCTGACCGGCGAAGGTGCCGACAGCGGCGTCGACGCGAGCTTTGGTGCGGACTTCGGCGCGGGCTTCGGTTCGGACGGGCAGGGCGGCGACGAGGCGGTCGCCGATGCGCCGGCCGAGGGCCTTGCCGCCCCCGTTCGCGGCGACGAGGCGGGCGCAGAGCTGGCGGGGGCCGATCCGGCCGACGACAGCGCCGTCGCGCAGGCGGTGGAAACCTATGTCGAGGAGAACCGGGCCGAACCGGAATCCGACGCCGCGCCGATGCCCCATATCGACGAGCCGGCCGAGGCTGAAGCGCCCGAACCCGAGGCGCTGACCATCCCCGGCGAAGCGCAGCCCGAACCCCAGCCGGAACCGCAACCCGAAGCGCAACCCGAGCGGCAGCCCGAGCCGCAGCCCGAGCCGGGGAGGGCAGGGGAGGCGCCGGTGCGCCGCCGGCGGACCGGGCGCAACGCCCAGTTCAACCTCAAGGCCCGGCCGGAGACGATCGCGGCCTTCTGTGCGGTGGCGGACCAGCAGGGCTGGGGTCTCGGCGAGACGCTCGAGCATGCGGTGGCGCTGCTCGAACGGGAGTACGGGCGCTCCTAGGGCGAAATCACCGGCTACCGGGCCATCGGCTCCGGAAGCCCGGAGTTTTGCGCGCGTGTCGATCAGGCAGGCGACGCGAAGATCGGGACGCTGCCCTCGAGGCCGGGACCTTGTCGGACGGAAGGAGCGGGGAAGGGATGAGCCCTTCCCCGCTACGTTCATCAAAGCTCGCGATAGTCGTGCGCCTCGAGGGCCATGGTGGCGGCCCCGGCGGGCTTGCCCCAGGTGACCCGTGCGACGTAGGCGACCAGAAGCACCAGGAGGCTGACGACGCCGAGGGCCAGGGGCGTCCTTTGCTCGGGAATGAACGCCATCGCCACGACGATCCCGATCATCCCGAAGATCGCCACGTAGGTGAGGTAGGGATAGGCCCACATCCGCACCACGAGCCGTTCGGGCGCCTCGCGTTCCAGCCGGGCGCGCAGGCGCAGCTGCGAGATCGCGATGAGCACGTAGACGAAGATCGCCACCGTGCCATAGGAGTTGACGAGGAAGGCGAAGACCGTGTCCGGCGAGATGTAGGACATGACGACCGAGGCGTAGCCGAAGAGCGTCCCGAAGAGGATGGCGCGCACCGGCACCCCAGCCGACCAGCACCGTGGACTCTCCCTGTTCGTGATCGAGAAGCCCCCGTTCGAGGGGCACGCATGGACCTGGGAGAGCCCGCACGGCGGCCGCGTCGAGGCCCAGGCGATCCCGACGATCGGGTA
>ERZ500994.445-NODE-445-length-12716-cov-10.932075_pt1 | contig 12716 bp, 10 predicted proteins | sample MGYA00248878_ERZ500994 | MGnify/ENA primary metagenome ERZ500994 (study PRJEB25958, sample SAMN03398533) | human skin metagenome | study: EMG produced TPA metagenomics assembly of the Human Skin Microbiome Metagenome (human skin metagenome) data set. | reverse complement strand
GCGAGGGTGTCTCCGGTGACCAGTCCGCGGTGGACGAGTGCCCAGAGGGCGTCGGCCAGCTGCTCGTCGTCGATCCGTTCCTCGTCGTCAGCCCGGTCACGCGCGAGCGCATCGGACAGGTCGCGGAAGAAGTGCGCCCCACCCCCGGACAGCGCATGGTGGACACGTGCTTCGACCTCGCCGAGCCCAGAGGCATTGGGCAGGGGGAGCGTCGTGTCGGCTCCGTCAGCGAGGTGCAGGCTGATCCACGCGTCATCGCCCGGCAGGCTGCCGTGGCCGGCCCAGAGCACCTGGCCGGTGGCCATGAGGTCGTCGAGCACCGGGGCGACGGCGTCGTCGATACGGGCCGGGAGGACGAGCGACTCGAGCGCGCTGGCCGGCACCGGCACCCCGCTCAGCTGCTCGACGGCACGCAGCACGCCGTCGCGACCGCGCATGCGGCGACCGACGCCCTGCCAGCCCGGGAGGAACCGGGCGTACTGCCGCGGCTCGACGGGCTCGACCTCGTGCCGCAGCGCGGCCAAGGACCTCCGGCGCAGGGTGCGCAGCACCTCGGCGTCGCAGAACTCGCCGCCGCGACCGCCGCACTCGACGGGCAGCAGGTCGCCCTCGACGAGCCGTCCGGTCTGCACGAGCCGGCGCAGCGCGTCGGTCGCCACCGCGCGGCCGAGTCCGTAGTGGGTGGCCAGGTCGGCAGCGGCGAAGGGGACATGCGTGCGGGCGTAGCGGGCGACGAGGTCGCCGAGCGGGTCGCTCGATGGTTGCAGCACGGAGTCGGCCAGCCCCGGCGGGAGGCTGACCCCGAGGGCATCGCGCAGGCGCGCGGCGTCCTCGGTGCTCGCCCACCGCTCCTCACCGGCCACCCGCACCGGGATGACCTGTCGGCTCGCCTCGAGGTCGACGAGGGCAGCGCGGATCGCCGTGTCGTCGAGGCGGCTGCGGGCGTCCAGCGCGGCGACCGACAGCGGGCCGAGCACCCGCAGCAGGTCGAGCAGGTCCTCGCCATCGCGGGCGGCCCGCTCGGGGACGAGGTGCTGCAGCTCGGCGGCGGTCCGCTCGACCGCCTCAGGGTCGAGCAGGTCGGCCAGGGCCAGCTGCTCGCCGCGACCGAGCAGGTCGGCGAGCAGGCTGGGGTCGAGTGTGAGGGCGGCGGCGCGTCGCTCGGCGAGCGGGGAGTCGCCCTCGTAGAGGAACTGGGCGACGTAGCCGAACATCAACGACGCGGCGAAGGGGGAGGGCCGCGGGCTCTCGACGTCGACGAGCCGCACGCGGCGCCCCGCGACGTGGGTCATGAGGTCGCTGAGGGCCGGCACGTCGAAGACGTCCTGGAGGCACTCGCGCACCGCCTCGAGCACGATCGGGAAGTCGGCGTGGCCGCTCGCCACCTCGAGCAGGGCCGCCGCGCGTTGCCGCTGCTGCCACAGCGGCTGCCGTCGATCGGGTCGCCGTCGGGGCAGCAGCAGGGCACGAGCGGCGCACTCGCGGAAGCGGGCTGCGAAGAGCGCCGACCCCCCGATCTCGTCGGTGACCGCGCGCTCGACGTCGTCGGGATCGATGGTGATGAGCTCGAGGATCTGGCTGCTGACGGCGCCCGCGTCGAGCGCGGCATCGAACTCAAGGTCAGGCAGCCGCAGGACGATGCCGTCGTCCCCGTGCATCGCCTGCACGTCGATGCCGAAGCGCTCGCGCATGCGCCCGGCGATCGCCAACGCCCACGGGGCGTGCACCTGGGCGCCGAAGGGGGAGTGCAGTGCCACCCGCCAGTCGCCGATCTCGTCGCGGAAGCGCTCGACGACGATGGTGCGGTCGTCGGGCAGGTGCCCGGTCGCGCTGCGTTGCTCGTCGAGGTAGGCGAGCAGGTTGTCGCGGGCCCACTCGTCGAGTCCTGCCTCCGCGAGCCTGGTGTGGGCGGCAGCGCGTCCCAGCCCACCGACCTCGCGCACGAAGCCGCCCACGGCCGCGCCGAGCTCGGCGGGCCGACCGAGCTGGTCGCCGTGCCAGAAGGGCAGACGACCCGGTTGTCCGGGCGCGGGTGTGACGAGCACCTGGTCGTGGGTGATGTCCTCGATCCGCCAGCTGCTCGTGCCGAGCGTGAAGACGTCGCCGACCCGCGACTCGTAGACCATCTCCTCGTCGAGCTCGCCGACGCGCCGACCCGGACCGTCTCCGCCGGCGAGGAAGACGCCGTAGAGCCCGCGGTCGGGGATGGTGCCGCCGCTCGTCACCGCGAGCCGCTGCGCGCCACGTCGCCCGACGATGGTGCCCGCGACGCGGTCCCACGTGATCCGTGGCCGCAGCTCAGCGAAGTCCTCGGAGGGGTAGCGCCCGGCGAGCATGTCGAGCGTCGCGTGCAGGAGGGTGGTCGGCAGGGAGGCGAAGGGGGCCGCTCGCCGCACGAGCGCCTCCACCTCCGTGACCTGCCAGTCGTCGAGCGCGCACATGGCGACGACCTGCTGGGCGAGGACGTCGAGCGGGTTGGCGGGGACGTGGAGGGCTTCGATGTCACCGGCGCGCATCCGCTCGACGACGACGGCGGACTGGACGAGGTCGCCGCGGAACTTCGGCAGGACGACACCGTGGCTCACGGCCCCGACCTGGTGGCCGGCGCGGCCGACTCGCTGGAGGCCGGAGGCCACCGAGGGCGGCGACTCGATCTGGACGACGAGGTCGATGGCCCCCATGTCGATGCCGAGCTCGAGGCTGCTCGTCGCGACGACGCAGGGGAGCCGGCCGGCCTTGAGGTCCTCCTCGATGAGGCCGCGCTGCTCCTTGCTCACCGAGCCGTGATGGGCCCGGGCGAGCACGGGAGGTGCGCCGGCCGAGGCGCCCGACTGGGCCATGACCTCGGCGGGCGCACGAGCCGGTGCGGTCGGCTCCGGTGCGTCCGGGGGCGCGACCCGCTCGGCGTGGATCTCGTTGAGCCGGCCCGTGAGCCGCTCGCCGAGGCGGCGGCTGTTGACGAAGACGAGGGTCGAGCGGTGCTGCTCGACGAGGTCGACGACCCGCTCCTCGACGTGCGGCCAGATCGACGCCCGTCGCTCCTCGCCCGCCGCGGCGCCGGAGAGGTCGCCCGTCGGCTCGCCGAGCTCGGTGAGGTCGGCGACCGGGACGACGACGTCGAGCTGCCACTGCTTCGTCGACTCGGGCTGGACGATCTCGACCGGTCGGCCACCGGCGAGGAATCGTGCGACCTCGTCGACCGGACGCACCGTCGCCGAGAGGCCGACGCGCTGGGCGGGCTGCTCGAGCAGGGCGTCGAGGCGCTCGAGCGAGAGGGCGAGGTGGGCGCCCCGCTTGGTCCCGGCCAGGGCGTGGATCTCGTCGATGATGATCGTGTCGACCCCGCGCAGGGCATCGCGCACCCCGGAGGTGAGCATGAGGAAGAGCGACTCGGGGGTCGTGATGAGGACGTCGGTCGGCGCCTTGGCAAAGGCGCGCCGCTCGCTCGCGGGGGTGTCTCCGGAGCGGACCGAGACTGACACCTGGGGGGCGGGGAGCCCGAGCCGGTCGGCCGCGTGCCCGATGCCGACGAGGGGAGCGCGCAGGTTGCGCTCGACGTCGACGGCCAGCGCCTTGAGCGGCGAGATGTAGAGGACACGACAGCGGGCCTGCGGGTCCTCCGGGGGAGGGCTCGACGCGAGCCGGTCGAGCGCCCAGAGGAAGGCGGAGAGCGTCTTGCCCGAGCCGGTCGGCGCGACGACGAGCGCGTGACTGCCGGCGCTGATGGCGCGCCACGCGCCGGCCTGGGCGTCGGTGGGCGCCGCGAAGCTGTCGCGGAACCACGTCGCGGTCGCGGGGGAGAAGCTCTCGAGGATGTCGGCCATGTCGGGATCAGCCTGCCACCGACCACCGACAGGTCAGCGCTGCAGGAGGTCGATCACTCGGTCGATCTTCGTCTCGAGCGAGCCCACCTTCGTCTCGAGGGAGCCGACCTTCGTGTCCAAGGAGTCGACCTTCGTGTCCAAGGAGCCCACCTTGGTCTCGAGCGAGCCCACCTTCGTCTCCAGGGAGCCGAACCTGCTCTCCAGCGAGCCCATTCGGTCGGCGAGGGCACCGACGTCCTCGGTCAGCTCGTCGAAGCGGTTGGAGTGACGACGCTGCGTGTTCTGGATGTCGGCGATCATCGTGTAGAGCGCCGAGATGTCGTTGTCGTGCTGCCGCACCTTGCGCTCGAGGTCCATCGCCGTCATCCCTCGACGATACGCGTCCCGGACCGACACGCCGAGGGGCCTGTCGCACATCTGTGGACAACCCTCAGCGGTGCCTGTCCGGCTCCAGCCGCAGGGTCATCAGCGTCGTCGCCAGCATGTCGTAGTGGCCGACGAGCAGGAGCAGCTCGATCGACTCCCGCTCGCTGGCCACGGACCTGAGGCGGTCCCACTGCTCATCGTCGAGGTCCTTCGTCGCCACGAGCGTCTGGGCGCTCTCGCGCAGTACGCGCTCGCGCGGGGAGAGCGAGTCGACGGCCGTGTCGGCGAGGATCCCCTCGATCTCGGTGGACGTGAGTCCCGCCCGCTGCCCCAGCAACCGGTGGTGCTCGCGCTCGTAGTCGCAGCCCCGTGCGGTGGCGACGGTGAGGATCACCAGCTCCGACTCCCTTCGCCCCAGGGAGCCGAAGGGCATGAGGCGACCGGCGAAGTGCAGCCAGCCGGTGAAGAGGCCCTTGGTCCGCCCGAGCGTGGTGAAGATCGCCGGCGGCTCGGTGCCGGTGACCCGGCCCGCGGCCCGGGCGAAGCCCCACCGCAGCGGTCCGAGCTCGCGCAGAGTGCCGGGAGCGATCCGCGCGGTCACGAGCCCAGCGTCCGGGTGGTGCCGGTGGGCTGCTCGGTGGTGTAGGCGACCTGCTCGCTGCGGGCGATCTCGAGCGACTCCTCGAGGTCGGGCATCGGCTTGAGCTCGATGACCCGCTGGGCCACGTGACGAAGGGGGACCACCGGCGGCACCCAGCCCGGCGCGGCGATGCGTCGCGAGCGCCTGGCGATGCCGCGCTCGAGGGCGCGCAGGCCCGCCTCGACCGGCGCGACACCGCTGACGGTGCCGCCGCCGGTGAGCTTCTTGCCCGCGACGGTGTCGAAGCCCCGGCTGGTCATGTCGGTCGCGAGCTCGGAGTAGTAGGCGACGCCGACCTTGGCGCCGGACGGCTTGACCTCCTGGCGGAAGGTGTTGCCGATCGCCTCGACGGCTGCCTTGCTCGCGCTGTAGGCCCCGAGCAGCGGGAGGTGCACGGCGGCGGCGAGCGAGGCCGTGGCCAGGGCGTAGCCGCTCGGGTGGGTGATGTGCGGACCGGCTGCGCGCAGGGTGTAGAAGACGCCGAGCGTGTTGACCCGCAGGTGGGCCTCCATGACGTCGGGCTGGCCGCCGATGATCGGCAGCTGCTTGGCGATACCGGCATTGGCGACGACGACGTCGAGGCCGCCGAGCTCGGTGACGAGCTCCTCGACGGCGCGGTCGACCTGGTCGGGGTCGGAGACGTCGCACTCACGCCACGGGGCGTGGTTGCGCTGCGCCACCTCGGCGAGCAGGTCGGGCTCGAGGCCAGCCAGCGCCACGCGGCCGCCGTGGGCGGTGAGCAGGTCGGCGAGGCCGGCGCCGATGCCGCGCGCCGCACCCGTGATGAGGACGCGACGGCCACGCAGGGCCGGGGTGTACTCCGGGCGGGGTGAGAGGGTCATTACCCGACAGTAACGACGAAGGGGGCCAGCCGCGCCCCGTCAGCCCTCGTCGCGCAGCCCGTGGACGAGCAGGCCCAGCGCTGCCGTGTAGGTCGTGAGGATCACGACGGACGAGATCGCCTGCACCCGAGGGGTCTTCGCATACTGCTGGCCCACGATGATCGCCGCGTCGGACACGAGGAAGAGCGCACCGCCCAGCGCGACGGCACGACCGTTGCGCGGACGCTCACCGTCGCCCATGGCCAACGCCGACATCGATCCGAGGAGCAGGCCGTAGCCGGTGAGCACCGGGTCGGGCGCACCGCCGTCGGTGTCGAGCACCGCGAGGCCGGCGAGGGTCGCCGCGGTGACGGCCACCGGCCGCCGGTGCGGGCGCGCGCCGTCGTGCAGCAGCAGCGCGACGAGCCCGGCCTGCTGCACCCCGAAGGCGCTCGCCCCGATCCGCATGAACCGTCGGGACTCGTCACCCTCGCTGCGGCTGGATCGGTACATGAACCAGTCACCCACGGTCGACCCGGCGAGCGCCGCGAGCAGCGTGCCGGTGCGCCCGGCACCACGCTGCGAGCGCGTGGCCAGGACACCCGCGGCGAGCGTCGGGGCGAGCGCCACCTTGGTCGTGACGTGCGCCCGATCGCGACCGAGCACGTCGGCGGCGGTCGTCGCCAGCGCAAGGGGGGCATAGGCGAGCAGGTCCGCGCGCTCGCGGACGAAGGACGAGAAGCTCATGCGGACTCCGGTTGCTGCTGGGTGATGCAGTGGATGCCGCCACCCCGGTCGAAGAGCGGCCGGGCGTCGACGCCGACGACCTCGCGCCCCGGGTAGACCGAGCGCAGCACCTCGAGGGCGCGCTCGTCGTGCGGGTCGTCGAAGACGCAGGCCACGACGCCGCCGTTGCAGACGAGGTGGTTGACGTAGGACCAGTCGACCGGCCCCTCGTCGTCGGTGAGGGTCTGCGGCGCCGGGATGCGCGTCACCTCGAGGCGCCGCCCGGCGGAGTCGGTCGCGGCGAGCAGGACCTGCTCGATCTCGCGGCTCACCGCGTGGTCGGGGTGCGACTCGTCCTCCTGCCAGTGCAGCAGCACGTGGCCGGGCGAGGTGAAGGTCGCGACGATGTCGACGTGCCCGCGGGTGCCGAACTCGTCGTAGTCCCGGGTCAGCCCACGGGGCAGCCAGACGAAGGTGTCGACCCCGAGCTGCCGACCGATCTCGGCCTCGATGTCCCCCTTCGTCGCCGAGGGGTTGCGACCGGGGTCGAGCTGGACGGTCTCGGTGAGCAGCACGGTGCCCTCGCCGTCGACGTGGATCCCGCCGCCCTCGTTGACGATCGACGACGGCAGGTGGTGGGCTCCGGCCGCGTCGGCGACCTGTGCCGCGATCCGCGCGTCGAGGTCCCACGTGGCCCAGGCCTGGGCTCCCCAGCCGTTGAAGATCCAGTCGACCGCGCCGAGCTCGCCGTCGGGGGAGAGGACGAAGCTCGGCCCGATGTCGCGCATCCACGCGTCGTCGAGGTCGGCGATGACGATGTCGATGGGGTGGGCGGTGTCGTTGCGCAGGTGCTCGCGGCACCGGTGGATGTCGCTCGGGGCGACGACCATGGTCACCGGCTCGAAGCGCGCGACCGCCCGGGCCACCGCGGCCCACGTCTGCCGCGCGCTGGCGACCTCCTCGGGGGTGTCGCCCAGCGTGTAGCCGTTGCTGGGCCAGGCCATCCACGTGCGCTCGTGGCCGGTCCACTCGGCGGGCATGCGCCACCGGGTCTGCTCGCGCATCGAGCGCCTCCTCGTCGTCGTGGCTGCAGTATGCCTGCCGGCAGGCACCTACACTCGCCGAGTGCGGCTGAGTCACTTCTGGACCCTCATGGAGGACGAGTTCGGGCAGGCCTATGCCCACACGCTGGCGCGAGGCCACGTGGTCCAGGCGCTCGGTGACCGCACGGTCGCCGCCGCCCTGGACGAAGGGGAGTCCCCTCGCCTCGTGTGGGAGGCCCTGTGCGAGGACCTCGACATCCCGACGCACCGCCGGCTCGGGGTCGACCGCGAGCCGATGCCCGTCCCGCCCGAGATCGCCAACGAGGTGCCGGAGTGAGCGGTGGTCTCGAGGCTCGTGCCTCGCACCTCGACCAGCGGGGTGGTTCCGACGTCCTGCTGAGCGCCTCCGGCCTGACCAAGACCTTCGGCGACTTCACCGCGGTCGACGGCATCGACGTCGAGGTCACCCGTGGTGAGTCCTTCGGCTTCCTCGGGCCCAACGGCGCCGGCAAGTCCTCGACGATGAAGATGGTCGCCGCGACCTCGCCGCCGACCGGGGGAGACCTGCGGATCTTCGGCCTCGACCCGGTGACCGACGGCGCCGCGGTGCGTGCTCGCCTGGGCAACTGCCCGCAGCAGGACAACCTCGACGAGGAGATCACCGTCGAGGAGAACCTGCACGTCTACGGCCGCTACTTCGGCCTGCCGCGCAAGGTGATCCGCGAGCGCACCGACGAGCTGCTCGACTTCGCCCAGCTCACCGAGCGGCGCAAGGACAAGGTCGAGCCGCTCTCCGGCGGCATGAAGCGTCGCCTGACGATCGCCCGCTCGCTCATCAACAACCCCGAGATCCTCCTGCTCGACGAGCCGACGACCGGCCTGGACCCGCAGGCCCGCCACGTGCTCTGGGACCGGCTCTTCCGCCTCAAGCGCCAGGGCGTCACGCTCATCATCACGACGCACTACATGGACGAGGCCGAGCAGCTGTGCGACCGACTCGTCGTCATGGACCGTGGCCGGATCGTCGCCGAGGGCTCACCTCGCTCGCTCATCGAGACCCACTCCACGCGAGAGGTGCTCGAGCTGCGCCTGCCGGTCGACGACCACCTGCACGCCGCCGACCTCGTCGAGGGCGTCGGCGAGCGCGTCGAGGCCCTGCCCGACCGCCTGCTCGTCTACACCGACCACGGTGACGGTGCCCTCGAGGCGGTCCACGCCCGCGGTCTGCAGCCGGTCTCATCGATCGTGCGTCGCTCCAGCCTCGAGGACGTCTTCCTCCACCTCACCGGCCGCACCCTCGTCGACTGATGGCGACCGTGGAGACGACGGCCGTCACCGGGCGCCACGTGCACGGCGAGCGGTCCCCCCTTCGTCCGGCGGAGCGGGTGGCGGCGGTGGCCGGCTACTTCGGCCTCGTCTACCGGCGCACCTGGATGGGGTCGGTCTTCAGCCGCTTCGTCATGCCGCTGCTCTTCCTGCTGGCGATGGGGATCGGGCTTGGCTCGCTCGTCGACGACGCGTCCGGCGGGGTCGACGGCGTGCCCTACCTGCTCTTCGTGGCCCCGGCGATGATCGCGGTCCAGGCGATGATGACGGCGGTGAGCGAGTCGACCTACCCGGTCTACGGGCTCTTCACGTGGAACCGCATGTACCACTCGATGCTCGCCACCCCGCTCACGGTGAGCGACCTCCTCCTCGGTCACCTCGCCGTCATCGCCGCGCAGGGTGGGTTCGCCGCGGCCGCCTTCGTCCTCGTGGCCGCGCTCTTCGGCAGCTTCACGTCGTGGTGGGTGCTGCTCGCGGTGCCGATCGGTGTGCTCGTGACGCTCGCCTTCGCGGTGCCGCTCTTCGGCTTCACGGCCCGGGCGAAGGGGGACTCCTCCTTCAACGTCGTCTACCGGCTCGTCATCACGCCCCTCATGCTCTTCTCCGGCGCCTTCTTCCCCGTCGAGCGCCTGCCGACCGTCCTCGAGGTGCTCGCTTGGGTGACCCCGCTGTGGCACGGCGTGGAGCTGTGCCGGGCTGCCGCCCACGGGAGCTTCGCCCCCTTCGACCTCGTGCACCTGGCCGTGCTGGTGCTCTTCGTCGGCGCCGGCTGGGTCTACGCCCGCGCCGGCATGACGCGCAGGCTGGTCTCGTGAGCACCGGCGTCCTCACGCCCGGCCTGGCGATGTGGCGCTCGGTCGTCGAGCGCAATGTCGTCGGCTTCCGGCGCCAGTGGGCCGCCTTCGTCACCGGCTTCGCCGAGCCGGTCTTCTACCTGCTCTCCCTGGGCATCGGGGTCGGGTCGCTCGTGCCCGTCGTCGTGACCGACGGAGGGCAGGAGGTCGCCTACGCGGCCTTCGTCGCGCCGGCCATGCTCGCCGCGTCGGCGATGAACGGCGCGATCATGGACTCGACCTTCAACGTCTTCTTCAAGCTGCGCTACGCCCGCATCTACGACGCGATGCTCGCGACCCCGCTGGGCCCGCGCGACATCGCCGTCGGCGAGGTCGTCTGGTCGCTCATCAGGGGTGGGGTCTACGCGCTCGTCTTCTACCTCGTGGCCCTCGCGGTCGGCGTGGTCGAGTCGTGGTGGTCGCTCCTCGCCGTGCCGGCGGCGGTCTTCATCGGGCTGGCCTTCTCGGCCGTGGGCATGTTCGCGACGACCTTCATGCGCTCGTGGGTCGACTTCGACTGGGTCATGCTCGTCATCCAGCCGCTCTTCCTGCTCTCGGCGACCTTCTTCCCGCTCGCGACCTATCCGGGGTGGGCGCAGCCGATCGTCCAGGCGACGCCGCTCTACCACGGGGTCGCGCTCGAGCGCGGGCTCATGCTCGGCGAGGTCGGGTGGGGCCTGCTGTGGCACGTCGCCTACCTCGTCGTCCTCGGTGCGGTGGGCATCTGGGCGACCTCGCGGCGGATCGAGACCCTCCTGCGGTCCTGACGCAGGGACGAAGGGGAGGAGTGCGCGCGGCGTGTCGGCGCGTCACCTCCCATGTCTCGAACAGGTGTTCGGTAGTGTCGTCCACAGGTGCCCGACCGACAGCGCCGGTGTCCACAGCCCCACGGCAGCTGCGGACGGTTGTCGGTGGCGGCTCCTAGCGTCTGACCAGACAGCACGACACGTCCGACCGTGTGGGACCTGGTCGCCGGTGGACGCGCACGACACGATGACAAGGAAGGTGTGGCATGGCTGAGGTCACCGCCATCGACAGCAAGCTCCACGAGCAGAAGCTCAAGTCCCTCGACAACGTCATGGGCCAGATCGAGAAGGCCCACGGCAAGGGCGCGGTCATGCGTCTGGGTGACGACGTGCGTCCCCCGATCGCGGTCATCCCGACCGGTGCGATCGCCCTCGACGTCGCGCTCGGCATCGGCGGCCTGCCCCGCGGCCGCGTCGTGGAGGTCTACGGCCCGGAGTCCTCCGGTAAGACGACGGTCGCCCTGCACGCCGTCGCCAACGCCCAGCGGGCCGGCGGCATCGCCGCCTTCATCGACGCCGAGCACGCGCTCGACCCCGAGTACGCCAAGAAGCTGGGTGTCGACACCGACGCCCTCCTCGTCAGCCAGCCGGACACGGGTGAGCAGGCGCTCGAGATCGCCGACATGCTCATCCGCTCGGGCGCGCTCGACATCATCGTCATCGACTCCGTCGCGGCGCTCGTGCCCCGCGCCGAGATCGAGGGCGAGATGGGTGACAGCCACGTCGGTCTGCAGGCCCGCCTGATGAGCCAGGCGCTGCGCAAGATCACCGGTGCGCTCAACTCCTCGGGCACGACGGCGATCTTCATCAACCAGCTCCGGGAGAAGATCGGTGTCATGTTCGGCTCGCCCGAGACGACCACCGGTGGCAAGGCCCTGAAGTTCTACGCCTCGGTCCGCCTCGACGTGCGACGCATCGAGACGCTCAAGGACGGCACCGACCCGGTCGGCAACCGCACCCGCGTCAAGGTCGTGAAGAACAAGGTCTCCCCGCCCTTCAAGCAGGCGGAGTTCGACATCCTCTACGGCCAGGGCATCTCCCGCGAGGGCGGACTGATCGACATGGGCGTCGAGCACGGCTTCATCCGCAAGGCCGGGGCCTGGTACACCTACGAGGGCGACCAGCTGGGTCAGGGCAAGGAAAATGCCCGCAAGTTCCTCAAGGACAACCCCCAGCTCGGCGAGGAGATCGAGTCCAAGATCAAGACGAAGCTCGGCATCGGCGTGCAGCCCGAGGCGGAGGAGGAGACGCCGGCCGAGGTTCCGGTCGACTTCTGATCAGGTCCCATCCCATGAGCGAGCACGACCGGCCGACCGCCGCGCGCACCCACGAGCGACTCGAGGGCTTGCGTGCGGCGGTCTCCGCCATCGAGGAGCGGGCAGGCGACCCGCCGGACCCGGCGACGCAAGACGCCGACTCCGACCCCCACGCGGTCGCCCGAGCGGTCGTCCTGCGTCAGCTGACCGGTGCGCCGAAGAGCCGCAAGCAGCTGCAGGAGGCGCTGACGCGCAAGGGCTGCCCGCCCGAGGTGGCCCGCGAGGTGCTTGACCGCTTCGAGGAGGTCGGGCTCGTCGACGACGAGGCCTACGCGCAGGCTTTCATCCGGTCCAAGCAGGCCGGCCGCGGGCTGGCTCGACGGGCGATCTCGCACGAGCTGCGGGCCAAGGGCGTCGACGACGAGCTCGCGCAGTCGCTCCTCGACGAGGTCGACCCGGAGGACGAGCGGGCTCGCGCGCACGAGCTCGTCGCCAAGAAGCTGCGCTCGATGCACGGCCTGGACCGCGCCGTCCAGACCCGCCGGCTGGCCGGCATGCTCGCCCGCAAGGGCTATGGCCACGACGTCGCCAGAGTGGTCATCACCGAGGCGCTCGACGCCGAGCCGGAGCACCAGCGCGACTGAGCCGCACGCGAGCACCGCGCAGGGCGCACGCCTGATAGACGACCTCCGCCGTCAGCTCGGCGGGGTCGACGTCGAGGAAGCGACGGCCGAAAGCCGCGAGATCGCGGTAGGAGACCTGCGCTGCGACGACGACGCCGCGCTCGGCGCGCAGGGCGACGACGCGCTACATCGTGCGGCATCCCCAGCGTGGAAGCCGCACGCGACGTTGGCGCTCGTCACGACGTCGAGCAGGCCCTCGTCGTCTGTCAGGGCCCACCGGCCGAAGCCTTCGCCGAGGTCCGCGTTGAGGTCGATGGTCACCACAGCGACTTCGTCGCAGAGGCCTCCGGGGGGAAACATCGCGGCAACGTCGGGGGCCTATGGTGTGGGGGTGACCCAGGTACAACGACAGTCCCAGGGCCGGGGGAACCCCGCGACCGCCGAGGGGCCGA
>ERZ500994.444-NODE-444-length-12753-cov-12.040085_pt1 | contig 12753 bp, 13 predicted proteins | sample MGYA00248878_ERZ500994 | MGnify/ENA primary metagenome ERZ500994 (study PRJEB25958, sample SAMN03398533) | human skin metagenome | study: EMG produced TPA metagenomics assembly of the Human Skin Microbiome Metagenome (human skin metagenome) data set. | reverse complement strand
GCTGAGCCACGACGACGGGGGTCGAGTAGTACGCGAAATGCCCGTGGCGCAACGAGTTCCACTGACCACGCGAGACGATGGCGCCGAGGGTGTGAAACTGCAACAGCAGCACACCGCCCGGCGCGGTGGCGGCGGCACGCTCTTCGAAGGCCGCCGCCTGGTCCGCGTCGTGCATGATGCCGAAGCTGTCCAGGACGACGTCGGCCTGCTGCTCGCCCACCCGGTATCCCCGTTCGGCGAGCAGCGGCACCCAGCTGCCGCCGTGGGGGCTGGCGGGCTCCCGGCCGCTGCCCCCCGGGGGCCCCCCCGCCCCGGGGGGGGCGCGTGCCGTCGCGCTCGGCGCCGTCACCCCGCCCGGCGGCCCGCCGGTCGGCCCGGTCCCCGACGCCGGGGTCGGCGAGATCCGCGAGATGCTGCGGCCCCACCTCGAGTCCGCCGCGCTCCCCCGCCGCGTGCTCGTCGTGCCCGAGCTGCCGATGCGGGGGCCGGGCAAGCCGGACCGTGCCGCCGTGGCGCGTCTGCTCGGGGGCTGACCGCCTCGTAGGATCGCCTCTCGTGGCCACCATCAAGCAGTGGGTCGCCGGCGCCCGTCCGCGAACCCTCCCCGCAGCACTCGCCCCCGTCATCGTCGGCACCGCCGCCGCAGCAGCCAACCGGGACGTCGAGGAGGGGACGAAGGGGGCCAACCTCGGCCTGGCACTGCTGGCCCTGATCGTCTCGTGCTGCCTGCAGGTCGGCGTCAACTACGCCAACGACTACAGCGACGGCATCCGCGGCACCGACGAGGAGCGGGTCGGCCCGGTGCGGCTGGTCGGCCAACGCCTCGCCGACCCGGCCAACGTCAAGCTCATGGCCTTCACCTTCTTCGGCATCGGCGCCTTCGTCGGGTTCGCGCTCGTCGCGCTCAGCCAGGCGTGGATCATGATCCCCATCGGTGCCTTGGCGATCCTCGCGGCCTGGCGCTACACCGGCGGCGACAACCCCTACGGCTACCGCGGCCTCGGCGAGGTCTACGTCTTCATCTTCTTCGGGCTTGTCGCGACGCTCGGCACGCAGTACACCCAGATCGGCTCGATCACCGCGGTCGGTGTGCTCGGCGCGATCGGCGTCGGCGCCCTCGCCAGCGCGATCCTCGTCGCCAACAACCTGCGCGACATCCCCACCGACTCGGTGACCGGCAAGACCACGCTCGCGGTCGGGCTCGGTGACACGCGCACCCGTCAGCTCTACCTCGGGCTCTTCGGCGTGACGATCCTGTGCACCCTGCTCATGGCGATCTGGCGCCCGTGGGCCCCGATCGGCCTGCTGGGCCTGGTCATCGCCTGGCCCGGGATCCAGGCGGTGCGCTCCGGCGCGACCGGCAAGGCACTCATCCCGGCCCTCGGGCTCACCGGCTTCGCTGAGCTGATGTGGGCGATCTGGCTCTTCGCGCCGCTCGCGCGCTGACCCCCCTTCGGCACTCCGCAAGAGAAACTGCCCCTTGGCAAGAGTTTGAAACTCTTGCCAAGGGGCAGTTTCTCGGGTGACCCGGAAATCGTGGGGCGAGCGAGGTCCCGACCTCAGCGGAAGGTCTCAGGCTCCTCGGCCTCAGACCCGCCCTCGGCCTTGTCATCGCTCGACCCCCGGCCGTCCTCGACGGCCTCGTCGGTGTCGGGGCGGGCGGCCCGGGCGCGGGCCTTGGCCTCCTGGCGGTCCTGGATCTGCTGGACCATCTCGGCGCGGAAGGGCTTGAGCACGACCATCGAGATGAGCATCGAGGCGATCGCCGCGGTGACGACGAGCCAGGGCAGCTCGGTGGGCTCGCGCAGGCCGACGAGCCACAGGGCCGCGAGGCAGCCGAAGAAGATCATCAGGCGGAGCAGGGTGTAGCGGACCATGTAGTGCCTCACTGGGCGTAGCTGTGCATGCCGATGAAGTAGAAGTTCACGACCGTGTAGTTGATGATGATGCACACGAAGCCCGCGATGGCGATCCAGTTCGCCGTGCGACGTGGGGTGTTCTTCGTCGCGCGGGCGTGCAGGTAGGCGGCGTAGACCGTCCAGATGACGAAGGTCCACACCTCCTTGGGGTCCCAGGTCCAGTACGCGCCCCAGGCCTCGCGGGCCCAGATGGCGCCGGCGATGAGGGTGAAGGTCCACAGCGGGAAGCCGATGATGTGCAGGGAGTAGGAGAACCTCTCCAGCGCCGGAGCTGACGGCAGCTTGCGCCAGAACCGCTCGCCACCGACCTCGCGGTCGCTGAGCAGGTAGAGCCCGCTGACGATGGCGCCGACGGTGAGGACACCGACGGCGAGGGTGGCGACGGTCACGTGGATCGGCAGCCAGTAGGACTGCAGCGAGGGCACGACCTCGTCGGCCTCGACGTACCAGGAGGTCGAGGCGATCATGAGCAGCAGCACCACGAAGGCCGTGACGAAGACCCCGAGCCAGCGCAGGTCACGCCGCGACTTGGCCACGCTGAACGTCGCCATGGCGAAGAAGGCTGCGCCGATGCTGAACTCGAAGAGGTTGCCCAGGGGGAATCGGTCCACCGCGAACCCCCGCAGCGCGAACGACAGCAGCAGGAACCCCGCACCGAGCCACGAGAGGGAGCCGGCGACACCGGCGGCCTTGCGCGCCCGCATCGGGGTCTCCACAGCGGTCGCGGTGCCGGTCTCGGCGGGTGCGTCGCCCCCTTCGTCCGTGGCAGGAGCGCCCACAGCAGCAGGGACTTTGGCTGCCACCTCGTCGCGCTCGCGCACCGGCACCGCCTGCGCGAGGTACAGGGCGTAGCCGAGCATCGCCACGGTGATCACCAGCGCGGCCGCGGCCAGCGAGTAGTTGGCGTACTGGGCCAGCATCGCGTTCGTCATCATGTCCTCGATTCTCCCACGAGCTCGTCGCGGATCTCCTGGACCACCCCGAGGATGCCCTCGTCGTCGTCCTTGCTCATACCAGCGACCTCCACCCGCACGACCTCGCCCACCTGGACGAGACGCACGAAGACGCGGCGGCGCTTGATGGTCAGGGTCGTGATCAGGCCAGCCAGCGCAGCGAGCGCCGACCACAGGGTCAGCCCCTTACCCGGGTCGTGCCGCACGGAGAGGCCGGCGAAGCGCTCCACCCCGTCGAAGCTGATCGTGCCGCGCCCGTCGGGCAGCTTGGCCCCCTCGCCGGGCTCCAGCCACAGCCGCAGCTGGTCGGTGCCGTCGGCATTCTCGACCTTGGCCATGGAGTCGGTGTCGAGCGTGAAGACCGACTGGGGCGCCCCGCCGGGGTAGAGCTCACCGGTGTACATGCTGAGCGCGAGCGCCGGGCTGCGGGTGTCGGGGAAGACCGAGATCGGCCCCTGGTCGGGGTCGATGTAGGAGGTCGGCAGGAAGAGCCCCATGAAGCCGAACTGCTCCGGCGAGGCCGCCCCGACCTTGATCGCGCCGGTCGAGCGGTAGTTGCCGTCCTGCGCGAGGAAGGGGGTGGCCCCCGAGTACAGGACCTTGCCGTCGGCGTCCTTGACGGTGACGACAGGCGCGTAGCCGTTGCCGAGGAGGAAGACGGTCGCGTCCTCCATCTCGAGGGGGTGGTTGACCTTGATGACGTCGCTGAACTCATCGCCGTCGGCGGTCGTGCCCGTGACGTGCGCCTCGAAGTCGCGCGGTTGCCCGAAGGTCTGCGTCCCGGGCTCGCGGTCGTTGAAGTCCGCGGTCATCTTCGTGACCGTCATGCCGAAGGGGGCGAGGTCCGACTCGTCGACGAGCGGCCCCGGCGCGAAGGTGTCGTAACGCGTCACGGTGTTGACGAAGGAGTCCCCGGCGGGGACGACGATATCGGCCTTCCAGCCCCACAGGTGCCCGACGGCGACGCCGATGATCAGCGTGACGAGGGCGGTGTGGAAGACGAGGTTGCCCGTCTCCTTGAGGTAGCCGGTCTCGGCGGAGACGGAGGCGTAGTCGTGGCTGGCGACGCGGTAGCGCCGCCGGCGCAGCACGCGGGTCGCGGCCTCGCGCACCTCGGCGAGGTCGCCCTCGACCTCGCCGGCGGCGTGGGCCTCGAGCCGTGCGAGCCGCTTGGGCGCACGAGGAGGCTTGTTGCGCATGGCCTTCCAGTGCACGGCGGTGCGCGGGACGATGCACCCGATGAGCGAGATGAAGAGCAGCAGGTAGATCGCGGAGAACCACGGCGAGCTGTAGACCTCGAAGGCGCCGAGCTTGTCGAGCCACGGCCCGGTCGTCTCGTGCCGGGAGATCCAGTCCTCGGTGCGTGCCGGGTCGATGCTGCGCTGGGGGAAGACCGAGCCGGGGACGGCGCCGATGGCGAGGAGCAGCAGCAGGAAGAGCGCCGTGCGCATGCTGGTCAGCTGCCGCCAGCCCCACCGCAGGTAACCGACGACGCCGAGCCGGGGTTGGGTCACGGTGGACCTGTCGGGCCGGTCCGCGCTCACAGGATGACCTCCGTGTCGCTGATGAGATGGATCTGCAGCCACTGGGTCATCGCGTCCCAGCCGCCGGTGAGCAGGAGCAGGCCGACGGTGATGAGCAGCACCGCTCCGGCGATCTGGATGGCCCGCTGGCGACGGCGCAGCCACGCCGAGACCGGCGCCCAGCGCTCGTAGGCCGCGGCGATGAGCAGGAAGGGCAGGCCCAGACCGAGGCAGTAGGCGACGGCGAGGATGACTGCGCGGGTCGTCGACGCGTCACCGGTGAGGTTGAGGGCGAGGACGGCGCCGAGGGTCGGCCCCATGCACGGGGCCCAGCCCAGGCCGAAGACCGCGCCGAGCAGGGGCGCCCCGGCCAGCCCGGTCGCCGGTTTGATGGGCAGGCGCAGGGTGCGCTGCGAGCCGGCGCCGAGGAAGACGAGGGCCATGAGGATGACGAGCACGCCGCCGACGCGCGTGAGCAGCTCACGGTGCTCGACGAGCGCCCGCCCGGCGGTCGCGACGAACATCGACGCGAGGACGAAGACGACGCTGAAGCCGAGGATGAAGAGCAGGGTCCCCAGGACCATCCGGCCGCGGCTGCGCTCCTCGAGGGCGACGTCGGACAGGCCGGTGACGTAGCCGAGGTAGCCCGGCACGAGCGGCAGCACGCAGGGCGTGGCGAAGGAGACGAGCCCCGCCAGGGCAGCCACGAGCACGGCGAGCGGCAGTGCCCCGTCGGTGACCTGGTCGCTCAGTCCGCCGGCGAGCGAAGGGAGCGGGGCGAGCGCGCCGATCATCCCTGCTCGGCGGCGGTGTCCTCGACGAGCCCCACGAGGGTCGAGGTGGTCACCGGACCGAGGACGACGGCCGCGATGCGGCCCTCACGGTCGAGCACGGCGGTGGACGGCGTGGCGGTCATCTTGCCCTGCATGGCCAGGGCGCTCTGGCCGGACTTGTCGTAGACGGAGGGCCAGGTGAAGCCCCACTCCTGCGCCTGCGCCCGGCCGGTCTCCTTGGAGGACTCGCGGAAGTTGATGCCGACGAACTCGACGTCCTCCCCCTTCGTCTGCTCCTGCGCGTCGACGAGGTGCGGGGCCTCCGTGGCGCACGGGCCGCACCAGCTCGCCCAGCTGTTGACGACGACGACCTTGCCGCGCTGGTCCGCGCTGTCCCAGGTCTTGCCGTCGATCGTCTCGCCGGCGAGCTCCACCGGCTTCCCCCGGTCGGCCTCGGCGATGAGGTGCGTGGAGCCGTCGCCGTTGCGGGTGCCGAACTCCTTGGCCGCCTTCTCCGACGGCGAGTCGCTGCAGGCGGCGACGCCGCCGGCGAGGGCCAGGGCGCTCGCCGTCGCGACGAGGGTGCGGGTGATGCGGTGTCGTCTCATCGAAGGGTCAGGCTCCAGGGGTCTTGGCCGCGTGCGCGTAGAGGTGCGCCGCCGGCTCGCTGTAGGTGACGTCGACGACCTCGTCGCCGACGAAGGTGACCGAGGTCAGGGAAGCGAGGTTGCACTCCCGGCGCCGCGGGTCGTGCCACAGCGGACGCTGCTCGAGGACGCTGCGGATGGTCCAGATCGGCAGCTGGTGGCTGACGACGAGCGCCTCGTGGCCGCGGGCGTGGTCGCGGGCGTCCTCGATGGCGGCCATCATCCGCTTGCCGATGGCGCGGTAGTGCTCGCCCCAGGTCGGCTTCGTGGGGTCGCGCACCCACCACCAGCGGCGCGGGTCGAGCAGCAGCCGCTTGCGGAAGCGGCGGCCCTCGAACTTGTTGCCCGCCTCGATGACCCGGGGGTCGACGACGGCGGTCAGGCCGTGGCGGGCGAGGGTCGGGGCGGCCGTCTCGGCGGTGCGCTCGAGCGGGCTGTGGACCACGAGCGCCAGGTCGGCGTCGCCGAGGTGCTCGCCGACGACCTCGGCCATCTCCCGGCCCAGGGGCGAGAGGTGGTAGTCGGGCAGGCGGCCGTAGAGGATCTTGTGCGGGTTGTCGACCTCGCCGTGGCGCAGGAGGTGGACGACGGTGCGCTCGCTGCCGGGACGGGTCCCGTGCTCGGCGTGGGCCTCACGGGCGCCCTCGGCGGCCTCGGTCGTGGCTCCGCGGGCCTGGGCGGAGGACTCCTCGTCGATGGGCAGGTCGGTGCCGGAGTCGGGCATCGGCTCGGTCATGGCCGGGATTGTCCCACCTCAGTCTGAGTGCTCCCTGCGGTGGTCGACGACGGCGTCGTAGAGCGCCTTCTTGGAGTGGCCGGTCGACGTGGCGACGGCCGCGCAGACGTCCTTGAGCCGGGCACCGCGGTCCTTGCGGGCGAGCACCTCGGCGATCGCCTCCTCCATGGAGATCGTCGTGCGCTCGGCACCGCCGACGACGATCGTGATCTCGCCCTTGACCCCCTCGGCCGCCCACTGGGCCAGCTCGGCCAGGCCACCGCGGCGGACCTCCTCGTAGGTCTTCGTCAGCTCGCGGCACACCGCGGCCGGCCGGTCGGGGCCGAGGATCTCGGCCATCGCCTCGAGGGTGGCGGCGATGCGGTGCGGCGCCTCGAAGAAGACCATGGTGCGCCGCTCCTGCGCGACCTCGGTGAGCAGCCGGCGACGCTCGCCGCCCTTGCGCGGGAGGAACCCCTCGAAGGTGAAGCGGTCGACCGGCAGCCCCGAGACGGCCAGGGCCATGAGCACGGCGCTCGGCCCGGGCACGCAGGTGACGACCTCGTCGGCGTCGATGCACGCCCGCACGAAGCGGTAGCCGGGGTCGGAGACCGAGGGCATGCCGGCGTCGGTGACGAGCACGACCCGCTCTCCCGCGACAACCGCCTCGAGCAGCTCCGCGGTCTTCGTCGCCTCGTTGTGCTCGTGGTAGCTGACGACCCGCTCGGGCAGCGTCACCCCGATCTCTCCGGCGAGACGGCGCAGCCGACGGGTGTCCTCGGCGGCGACGACGCCGGCCCCCTCGAGCTCCTCCCGCAGCCGGGGGCTGGCGTCGCGCGGGTCTCCGATGGGCGTGGCGGCGAGGACGAGTGGCATGCGTCCATCCTCGCCTACGATGGCGGCCATGAACCGGGGGGAGCAGCTGCGCGCGCGTCTGCTCGGCTTCCGCCCCAGCGACGTGCTGTGGGGCTGGCTCGGTCCGCTCCTCTTCGCCGCGATCGGTGGCGTGCTGCGCTTCTGGTCCCTCGGCCGCCCCCACCAGCTGGTCTTCGACGAGACCTACTACGTCAAGCAGGGCGTCTCGATGCTCGAGTACGGCGTCGAGATGCGGTGGAAGGGCGAAGGGGAGAAGGTCGACCCGCTCTTCACCGCCGGCAACCTCGACGTCTTCAAGACGACCGAGGGCGACATGGTCGTCCACCCGCCGGTCGGCAAGTGGATCATCGCCTTCGGCGAGTGGGTCTTCGGCTCGACGTCGAGCTTCGGCTGGCGCTTCTCCGTCGCGCTGCTCGGCACGATCTCGATCCTCATGGTGGGCCGGATCGCCCGCCGTCTCTTCGGCTCGAGCTGGCTCGGCACCATCGCGGCCTTCCTCATGGCCTTCGAGGGGCACCACTTCGTCCACTCGCGCACCGGTCTGCTCGACCTGATCCTCATGTTCTTCGCGCTCGCGGCCTTCGGCGCGCTGCTCGTCGATCGCGACTGGTCGCGCGCCCGCCTGGCCGACCGGGTCGCCGCGCTGCCGAGCACCTCCTTCGGCACCGGCCCGATGCTGTGGTGGCGCCCCTGGCGGCTCGTCGCCGCCCTCTCCCTCGGCCTGGCCTGCGGCACGAAGTGGTCCGGGCTCTACTTCTTCGCCGCCTTCGGCCTGATGACCGTCTTCTGGGACATGGGCGCCCGCCGCGCGGCCGGCGCCCGGCACTGGGCCGTCGCCGGCATCGGCAAGGACGGCGTGTGGGCCGGCATCTCGATGACGGTCGTCGTGCTCGCGACCTACCTCGCCTCGTGGACCGGCTGGTTCGTCACGAAGACGGGCTACAACCGCACCTGGGCCGCCGACCACCCCGGCGAGGGCGTGCAGTGGCTGCCACCCGCCCTTCGCTCGCTGTGGCAGTACCACGTGCAGGTCCTCGACTTCCACGACCACCTGACCTCGCCGCACACCTACATGTCCAACCCCTGGTCGTGGATGATCCAGTCGCGGCCGACCTCCTTCTTCTACGAGACGAAGTCCGCCGGCATGACCGGCTGCGAGGTCGACAAGTGCTCCAAGGCGATCACCTCGCTCGGCTCGGTCTCGATCTGGTGGCTCGCGACCGCCGCCCTGTTCTTCCTGCTGTGGCACTGGGCCTTCCGCCGTGACTGGCGGGCCGGCGCGATCCTCGCGGGCTTCGTCGGCGGGTGGCTGCCGTGGTTCTTCCTGCAGCACCGCACGATCTTCACCTTCTACACGATCGCCTTCGAGCCCTGGGTGATCCTCGCGGTCGTCTTCATGCTCGGTCTCGCGCTCGGCCCGCCGGGTGCGAGCGCCCGTCGCCGACGCATCGGGCACCTCGTCGTCGGCGCCTACCTGCTCCTCGTCCTGGCCAACTTCGCCTTCTTCTGGCCGATCTGGACCGCCCAGGTCATCCCCTACGACCACTGGCGCTGGCGCATGTGGTTCCCGAGCTGGGTCTGAGCTGTCGGAGCGGCCTCGTACCCTCGTGGCCATGGACCTCCCCCTCCTCGACGGCCGGCCGCAGCCCGCGGTCATCACCGCGGGCGACCTGCGTCGCGGTCGCGAGTGCGAGTTCGGCCTGCTCGTCGAGCTCGACGTGCGGCTCGGTCGTCGTGAGGCGGTTCCCGCCGAGGTCGACCCGATCCGCGAGCGCTTCGGCGACCTCGGGCGCGACTACGAGCAGGAGGTCACCGACGAGCTGACCGCGGCGATCGGCGACGGCGTCATCGACGCCGGCCGCATGTCCGCCACCGAGGTCCTGCGCGTGCTGCAGGACCCTGCTGTGCGGCTGGTCCACCAGGTCCCGGTCGCCGGCGAGCGCTTCCGTGGCCGGGCCGACCACCTGCTGCGTGACGAAGGGGGCTGGGTCGCGGCGGAGACCAAGCTCGCCCGCAAGGCGCACCGGCACGCCCAGCTGCAGGTGGCCGCCTACGCCGAGGCGCTCGAGTCCGCCGGGGTGCGGCTGGCCCCCTTCGTCCGGCTGATCCTCGGCGACGGGACGCACGTCGACACCCCGCGCGAGGAGCTGGCCGACGAGTTGCACGAGGTGCGCTCGCGCATCCTCGAGGTCATCGACGCGCACGCCGCCGAGAGCGGGCCGGTCGTGTGGGAGGACCCGCGGTGGAAGGCGTGCCTCTTCTGCGACGCCTGCCGCGCCGAGCTCGCCGTGCGCGAGGACGTCGGGCTCGCCGCCGGGGTGCGCGCGACGACCCGGGCGCGGCTCGTCGACGCCGGGGTCACGACGCTCACGGCACTTGCCGAGCGGACCCGACCGGTCGAGGGGCTCGACGACGAGCAGCTGGCCGTGCTGCGCAGCCAGGCCGGGCTGCAGCTCATCGAGCCGACGCCGCAGGAGCCGTTGCCCTATGAGGTCTTCGCCCCCGAGCTGCTCGCCCAGCTGCCGGCGCCGAGCGAGGGCGATGTCTTCTTCGACCTCGAGGGCGACCCGATGTGGCGGGGCGCGACCGCGACCGACACGGGTCTGGAGTACCTCTTCGGATCGCTCACGGCGAGCGGCGACTTCGTGCCCTTCTGGGCCCACGACCGTGAGCAGGAGCGGGCCGCGCTCGTCGGCTTCGTCGACTGGCTGCGCGAGCGGCTGCAGCAGTGGCCCGGCCTGCACGTCTTCCACTACTCCGGCTACGAGCGCTCCGCCCTGACCCGCCTGGCCGCCCGGCACGGCGTCTACGAGGCGGAGGTCGCGCAGCTGCTCGAGGGCGACGTCTTCGTCGACCTCTACGCCGTGGTCAAGTCGGCCGTGCGGGTCGGCAGCCGCTCCTACTCGATCAAGGCGCTCGAGCCGCTCTACATGGGTGACGAGCTGCGCGACGCCGACGGCGTGACGGCCGGCGGCGACTCGATCATCGAGTACCAGCGCTACCGCGAGGCGGTGGCCGAGGGCGACGAGCTCGAGGCGGCGGCCCGGCTCGAGGACCTGCGGCAGTACAACGAGTACGACTGCCTCTCGACGTTGCGCCTGCGGGACTGGCTGCTCGACCACTCCGGCTGAGCGCGGGCCCCGCCTATCCTGTCGAGGTGTCCCCCCTTCGGTCCCTGGCTCCGGCGAGCGCTGTGCAGGCGCGACGGCGGAAGCTCGCCGCGACCACCCTCGTGCTGCTCGTCGTGCTCGCGGTCGCCGTGGGTCTGACGACGGCCTCGGGCGCCCCCGATCGGGATGCTCCCGGTGCGGGCGGGGCGGTGACGAGCTCCTCCGGGACCGACCGGAGCGAGGCCGCCGGCACCGGCTCCGCGACGACGAGCCCGCGGACCTCCCCTTCGCCCACCGCGCCGGAGTACTGGTCAACGGGCCGCTACACGCGGCTGACCGCCGGCACCGGGGTGCGCGGCGAGTCCGGCGAGCTCGTCACCTATCGGGTCGAGGTCGAGCAGGGCGCCCGGGTGACGAGCGGCGACTTCGGCCGTGTCATCGACCGCGCGCTGTCGCACCCGCGCGGGTGGACCGGCGGCGGGCAGTGGCGCTTCCGCCGGGTCGTCGACGAGCCGGCGCAGCTGACGATCCGCCTGGCGACGCCCGCGACCGTCGACAAGCAGTGCGAGGCCGCCGGCGCCTCGACCGACGGCTACACCTCCTGCCGCGCAGGGGAGTTCATCATGCTCAACCTCGACCGGTGGTTCCTCGGGGTGCCGCACGTCGACGACATCGACGCCTATCGGACCTATCTCGTCAACCACGAGGTCGGGCACGGGCTGGGGCTGGGGCACGAGCGCTGCCCCGCCCCGGGGTGGCGCGCGCCGGTCATGCTCCAGCAGACGCTCGGTCTCGACGGCTGCACGGCCAACCCGTGGCCGCTCGACACCGACGGCAAGATGATCAGCGGACCTCCGGCGGCGGAGTGACCTCGTGACCGAACCGAGCCGGGGTGTGCTGCGAGTGGCGCGCACCCTCGCCTGGACGCTCGCGGCGGGTGGGCTGTCGACCGGCGCCCACCTCGCCGCCGGCGGCGGACTCCCTTCGGCCGGAGGGATGGTGCTCATCGTCGGGCTGCTGCTGTGGAGCGGTCTCGTCCTCACGCAGTGGCGGCTCGGCCGCGCGGCGATGGCCGTCACGCTCGGCGGGTCCCAGGTGGTCCTGCACACCCTGCTCTCCGCGGGGCACCCCGACCCGACGTGCGCGGCCGGCGGTGGTCACCACGAGATGGTCCTCGGGTGCGCGGGCGGCGCCGAGATGTCCCACACCAGCCCGGCCATGCTCCTCGCGCACACCGTCGCCGCACTGCTGCTGGCCCTCGTCCTCGCCCGTGGTGAGGAGGCGGTCTGGTTCCTCGCCGGCCTGCTGCGACCGGTCCTGCCGGAGACGGTGCGGCGGGTCGTCATCCCCGCGCCGTGTGCAACCCCGGCCGTCGCGGACCAGCCGCGGCGGACCCCCTTCGTCCTCGGTGGGGTGGGGCGACGCGGCCCGCCGGCGCCGCCCGCTCCCACTCCTGCCTGACCCGTCCCTCGCCGTGAGGGCGCGGGCGGGCCCCGCACACCTCACCGAAGGACAACCTCATGAACCGCACCATCCTGCGCTCCGGCGCAGCCCTGACCCTCGCCCTCGCCGCCACGGCCGCGACGGCTCTGCCCGCCTCCGCCCACGTGCGCGTCATCCCTGACGCCACGGCGTCCGGCGGTTACGCGGCGCTGACCTTCCGCGTGCCCAACGAGTCGGACACCGCGTCGACGACGAAGCTCGTCGTCACGCTCCCCCAGGACCGGCCGCTCGCGACCGTCTCCGTCCGCCCGGTCCCGGGATGGACGGCGAAGGTGACGACGGCGAAGCTCCCCGAGAAGGTCACCGCCAACGACCTCGTCCTCAGCGAGGCGCCGCGGACGGTCACGTGGACCGCCGACTCCGACGCGGCCGGCATCGCGCCGGGCGAGTACGCGGAGTTCGCGATCAGCGCCGGCCCGCTCCCCACCCCCGGCGAGCTCGTCCTCCCGGCACAGCAGACCTACTCCGACGGCGAGGTCGCCGACTGGTCCGACGTCGTCGAGGAGGGCGGCGAGGAGCCGGAGTCCCCGGCCCCGAGCTTCGAGGTCACGGCCGCCGATGAGGGTGGCCACCATGACACCACCCAAGACGACGGGACCGATGACGAAGGGAGCGAACCGGCCTCCTCCGACACCCTCGCCCGGGTGCTCGGCAGCCTGGCGCTCGTCGTGGCCCTCGCGGGCGCGGGCGTTGCCGTGGCAGGGCGACGCCGGGCCTGACCCGCCCGGCGCGGC
>ERZ500994.443-NODE-443-length-12781-cov-5.546598_pt1 | contig 12781 bp, 10 predicted proteins | sample MGYA00248878_ERZ500994 | MGnify/ENA primary metagenome ERZ500994 (study PRJEB25958, sample SAMN03398533) | human skin metagenome | study: EMG produced TPA metagenomics assembly of the Human Skin Microbiome Metagenome (human skin metagenome) data set. | reverse complement strand
GTGCAAGTACGTGTACGACACACAATCCGGGAGGCAGTCTATGGGCGAAGCGGTCATCATCGATGCGGTTCGGACACCAGTCGGTCGTCGAGGCGGTGCGCTGAGCCAGTGGCATCCGGTCGACCTTCTCGGCCACACGATCGCCACCCTCGTGGAGCGCGCCGGAGTCGACGGCGCGCTGATCGACGACGTGATTGCAGGCTGCGTCCTGCCGGCCGGCGAGCAAAGCGGCAACATCGGTCGTCACGCCGTACTCGCGGCCGGCCTTCCCGAATCGGTCCCGGCGGTCACCATCGATCGCGCATGCGGCTCGGGTCAGCAGGCCGTCTCGTTTGCCGCCCAGGCCATCATGGCCGGCTCTCAGGAGCTCGTGATCGCCTGCGGTGTCGAGTCGATGTCGCGGGTCGAGCTGCCGTCGTCGATGACGCCCGGCGCTGCGCTGGGACCGCAATACAGCCCCCGCGAGCTTGATCGGTACGCCGGCAACCTCCTCGCCCAGGGCGCCTCGTCGGAGATCATGAACACCCGGTTCGGGCTGACCCGTCAGGCGTTGGACGACTACAGCATGCGCAGCCACGAGCGCGCGCTCGCCGCCACCCGCGAAGGCCGCTTCGAGGGCGGCCTCGTGCCGATTCCAAGCGACCCCGCCGACGACGCCTCGCCGCACGTCAAGGCAGACGAGGGCATCCGCGACTCGCTCGATCCGGCGAAGATCGCCTCTCTGCCGACGATCTTCGCCGAGGATGGCCGCACCACGGCAGCGAACTCCTCGCAGATCAGCGATGGCGCGGCGGCGATGCTCATCGCCGACGAGGCGATCGCCGAGGCTCACGGACTTCGGGCCCGTGCTCGATTCCGGGCGCTCACCGTCGCCGCCGCCGACCCAGTCATCCAGTTCACCGCCATCCTGGCGGCGACGCGCAAGGCCCTCGACCGCAGCGGCCTCAGCGCGAGCGACATCGACCTGTTCGAGGTCAACGAGGCCTTCGCCGGCGTACCGCTGATGTTCCAGCAGGAGTTCGACGTTCCGGACGACAAGCTCAACGTCAACGGCGGGTCGGTGGCCATCGGCCATCCGCTCGGTTCGACCGGCGTCCGGATGCTCACCGACCTGCTGAACACGCTGGAGGCGCGCGGCTTGCGTTACGGACTCCAGACGATCTGCGAGGCCAGCGGAACGGCAAATACCACGATCATCGAGAGGATTTAGGCACGCATGATCCAGGACATCATCAGCGGGCACCCGTCGACGCACGGCGACGACGTGCAGCTCAACACCACCACCTTCATCCGGCACTCCGCGCGCACCTACCCCGAGCAGGAGATCGTCTACCGAGACGCGGCCGGCGAGTGGCAGCGATACACCTACGCCGACTGCTACGTGCGAACCAAGCAAGCAGCGCACGTGCTCGGGAGGCTAGGAGTCAAAGCTGGCGACGTGGCCGGCGTACTCGACTGGAACAGCAAGCGCCACTTCGAGCTGTACTGGGCGATCCCAGGGACCGGCGCGGTCATGTTGCAGATGAACCTCCGGCTCGCACCCGAAGATCTCGGGTTCGTGGCCGCACACAGCAACGCCTCCGTGGTGTTCGTCGACGAGTCGCTGCTGCCGATCGCCGAAGCCGTCGCCGAGTTCGCCCCGCAGGTGCAGACCTGGGTCGTCATGTCCGATCGGCCCTCGAGCGAGATCACGACATCGCTGCCGAACGCGGTGCACTTCGAGGAGCTGATGGCGCAGGCGCCCACGGCGTACGACTGGCCGATGATCGACGAGAAGTCGGCCTACAGCGCGTGCTACACCACCGGCACGACCGGCCGCCCCAAAGGCGTCTACTACTCGCACCGCGGCATCTCGCTGCACACGTACTCGCAGGCGATGAACCTCCGGATGGGCAACGACGACTCCGTCATGCTCATCACGCCGATGTTTCACGGCAACTGCTGGGGCCTGCCGCAGTCGGCGGTCTATACCGCGGCCAAGGTCGTGCTGCCAGGTCGCTACACCGCCGACAACACGGCGCTGCTCGTCGATGCGATGATCGCCGAGAACGTGACCGTCGCCAACGGTGCACCCGCGATCTTCGCGCCGATGATGAGCTACATCAAGACCCTCGACGAGGCGCCAGATTTTCATCGGACGCGACTGCTCTCCGGAGCAACCGAGCCCGCGCTGTCGTTGATGCGCGACTTCTACGAGATCACCGGCGCCGACGTCATCCACGGGTACGGCGCGACCGAGACGACACCCTTGGTCACGGTTAACGCGGCGGTCAAGCCTTCGCTGCGGGACACCCTGTCCGCCGACGAACGTTGGGACCTCAAGCGCTACCAGGGACTGCTGCTCAACGGCGTCGACTTCCGGGTCGTCGACGAGGCCGGCGTCGACCTGCCACACGACGGCGCGAGCTCGGGCGAGATTCTGCTGCGTGGACCGTGGATCACCGCGAGCTACTACAACCTTGACGACAACGCCGACCGGTTCATCGACGGGTACTGGCGCAGCGGAGACATGGGCACGATCACGCCGACCGGATACCTGAAACTCACCGACCGACTCAAGGACGTCATCAAGAGCGGCGGCGAGTGGATCTCCTCGATCGACATGGAAAACGCGCTCGTGGCGCACCCGCACATCGAGGAGGCGGCCGTCATCGGCGTACCGCACCCGCAATGGCAGGAACGCCCGTTGGCGCTCGTCGTGACCACCGACGGCGCTGACCTCTCGACCGAGGACGCGGCCGAGTTCCTCTCCGGAAAGTTCGCCAAATGGCAGCTGCCCGAGGTCCTCACCGTCGAGGAGCTCCCGCACACCAGTGTCGGCAAGCTCGACAAGAAGCGGATGCGCGAGACCTATCGCGACCGGTACGCAGCTGGCGATCCCGACCCCACCGGAAAGTAGGCGTCATGCAGTACGACCTGATTCCCAACTACCGAGCCACGTGGGAGACCGACGACCACCGACTGCTTCGCGCCCATTCGCGTGAGTTCTTCCGGCGCGAGGCCACGCCCAACCAAGAACGCTGGGCCAAGCAGCACCAGGTCGACCGCGAGTTCTGGAACAAGGCCGGAGCGGCCGGACTGCTGGGCCTCGACCTGCCCGCGGAGTACGGCGGAGGCGGAGGCGACTTCGGGCACGAAGCGGTCGTCGCGCAGGAGCTCGCTTACGCCGGCGACAGCGCGTTTGCGCACAGCGTGCATTCGACGATCGTCGCGCACTACCTGGCGGCGTACGGCTCCGACGAGCAAAAGGCACGCTGGCTGCCGAAAGTCGTCTCCGGCGAGCTGGTGCTCGCGATAGCCATGACCGAGCCGGACACCGGATCGGACCTGCAGGCGGTGCGTACGACGGCAGTCCGCGACGGCGATGACTACGTCATCAACGGCGCGAAAACGTTCATCTCCAACGGCACCCACTGCGATCTCATCGTCGTCGTGACCAAGACCGACCCGGCGCTCTGGGACCAGATCAAGCCGTCGATCCTGGGCGCGATCATGGAACACTACCAGTCGGGCCTGCCCGCGCTGGCCGACAGTGCCCCCGCCGATGACGGGCACAGCGAACACAGCGGCCCCGACGGCGACATCGTGGTGCAGATCAAGGAACTGCTCGACACCCGGGTGCGCCCCGCGGTCGCGCAGGACGGCGGCGACATCACGTTCCACGGCTTCGACCGCGGCGTCGTCTATCTGCACATGAAGGGCGCCTGCGCGGGCTGCCCGTCATCGACCCTGACGCTGAAGATGGGGATCGAGAACCTGCTGCGCCACTACATCCCCGAAGTGACCGAGGTCCGGCCGGTTGCCTGACACGGCCGGTCCCGTCCTCGGCTTCGACACCTCGGCCGCGCATTGCGCGGCCGCTGTCGTATCGGGCGACCGCGTGCTGGCCATGCGGTTCGAGCCGATGGCCAAGGGCCAGGCCGAGCGGCTGATGGGCGTGATCCAGGACACGCTCGCCGCGGCCGGGGTGGGCTTTGCGGACCTCGCCGGGATCGGCGTCGGCGTGGGGCCCGGAAACTTCACCGGCATCCGCATCAGCGTCGCGGCGGCGCGGGGGCTGGCGCTGTCGCTGGGCGTGCCGGCGGTCGGGGTGACGGTGACCGAGGCCGCCGCGCTGGACGCGCCCCGCCCGACCCGCGCGATCGTCGCGGCGCGCGGGGGCGAGGGGTTCTGGCAGGACTTCGACGCCACCGGCCCGGTCGGCGGGCCCGGCCAGGCGGTGCCTGACGACCTGCCGCCCGGCCCGCCTGTCCACGCCGCCACCGTCCCCGCTGCGGTGGCGATCGCCCGCATCGCCTCAGCCCGGATCATCTCAGCCCGGATCGCGGGCGGCACCCCCATTTCCCGCCCCGCGCCCCTGTACCTGCGCCCCGCCGACGCCGCGCCCCCCCGCGATCCGGCCCCCGTGCTGCTGCCGTAAGTTCCCGTGACACCCGCCGACATCACCATTGCCGACCTGGCCGCGCTGCACGCGCGCTGCTTCACCCACCCCCGCCCGTGGTCGGCGGCCGAGATCGAGGACATGGCGTCGCTGCCCGGCGCGTTCCTGCTGGTGCGCCCGAACGCCTTCCTGATCGGCCGCACCGCCGCCGACGAGGCCGAGTTGCTGACGCTCGCGGTTGAGCCGTCGGCGCGCCGCCAGGGCCTTGGCCGGGCGCTGGTGGACGAATTCGACGCGGTCGCCCGCCTGCGGGGCGCGGCGCGGGGTTTTCTCGAGGTGGCGTCCGACAATGCGGCGGCGCAGGCGCTGTATGCGGGGGCGGGCTGGGAACGGACCGGGCGCAGGCGCGATTACTACGGCGCCGGGATCGACGCGCTGACGATGGGAAAGTCGCTGGAACGAAGCCCTTAACCCCACGGCACGAATCCCGTTGACGCCCCGGCCCCCGATTGCGCTAATCTTCGCAATCTGGCAGTCGCGGGCAGTCCGCCCCCGAATGCCGCCATGGCGGCAGGTTCGACAGCTGCCCACGCGAAAGGTGCCCCGATGAGCCTTCTGAAATCCCTTCTGGCCGGTGGCGCGACGCCCGCCCTGACCGTCGCCCTGGCCGTCGCCGCGACCGCCACCGGCGCGCTGGCCGAGCCCGCGCTGATCTTCGATCTCGGCGGCAAGTTCGACAAGTCATTCAACGAGGCCGCCTTTGCCGGCGCGCAGCGCTGGGTCGAGGAAACCGGCGGCACCTACAAGGAACTGGAAATGCAGTCCGAGGCACAGCGCGAGCAGGCGCTGCGCCGGCTGGCCGAGACCGGGGCGAACCCGATCGTGATGACCGGCTTCGCCTTCGGCGACGTGCTGACCAAGGTCGCGCCCGACTATCCCGACACCCGCTTCGTCATCATCGACACCGTGGTCGAACAGCCGAACGTGCAGTCGGTCGTCTACAGCGAACCCGAAGGGTCGTACCTCGCGGGCATCCTTGCCGGGATGTCGTCGAAATCCGGCACCGCCGGCTTCATCGGCGGCATGGACATCCCGCTGATCCACAAGTTCCAGTGCGGCTATGCGCAGGGCTTCATGGCCGCGCGTCCCGACGGCAAGATCGTGACCAACTTCACCGGCACCACGCCCGCCGCCTGGAACGACCCGGTGAAGGGCGCGGAACTCGCCCGCGCCCAGATCTCGCAGGGCGCCGACGTGATCTATGCAGCCGCCGGCGGCACCGGCATCGGCGTGCTGCAGGCGGCGGCCGACGCCAACGTCCTTTCGGTCGGCGTCGACAGCAACCAGAACCACCTGCACCCGGGCAAGGTCCTGACCTCGGTTCTCAAGCGCGTGGACAACTCGGTCTACGAGGCGTTCAAGGCCGGCACGGCGGTCGAGCCGGGCGTGAAGGTCATGGACCTCAAGTCCGACGGGGTGGGGCTGGCGATGGACGACAACAACAAGCCGCTCATCACGCCCGAGATGATGGCCGCTGTCGAGGACGCCACGGCCAAGATCGTCGCCGGCGAGACCAAGGTCCACGACTACATGACCGACAACGCCTGCCCGGCGGGATGACCCTGGGCGTCGAACATCGACCGGGGCCCGCCGAGGGCCCCGGCTTCGGCACGGGCGTGTCCGTGCCGAAGCCCGCGCCCGCCCCTGCGATCGAGCTGCGCGGCATTTCCAAGGCGTTCGGCCCGGTGCAGGCCAACAAGGACATCGACCTGACGGTCGCGCGCGGGTCGATCCACGGCATCGTGGGCGAGAACGGCGCGGGCAAGTCCACGCTGATGTCGATCCTCTACGGCTTCTACCGCCCCGACGCGGGCACGATCCGCATCTGCGGGCGCGAGATCGCGATTACCGACAGCCAGACCGCGATCCGCGCGGGCATCGGCATGGTGTTCCAGCACTTCAAGCTGGTCCCGAACTTCACCGTGCTGGAAAACGTCATCCTCGGCGCCGAGGACGGGCCGTGGCTGCGCCGGTCGCTGTCGCGCGCGCGGGGCGAACTGCAGCGGCTGGCCGCCGACTACGACCTGCAGGTCGATCCCGACCGGCCGGTCGAGACGCTTTCCGTGGGCCACCAGCAGCGGGTGGAAATCCTCAAGGCGCTGTACCGGCAGGCCGAGATCCTGATCCTGGACGAACCCACCGGCGTCCTGACCCCGGCCGAGGCCGACCACCTTTTCCGCATCCTCGGCGGCCTGCGCGACCAGGGCAAGACCATCGTCCTGATCACCCACAAGCTGCGCGAGATCATGGACATCACCGACACCGTCAGCGTCATGCGGCGCGGCGAGATCGTGGCGACCATGCATACGCGCGACACCTCGCCAGACAAGCTGGCCGAGGCGATGGTGGGTCGCAAGGTGCTTCTGGACAGCGGCAAGACCCCCGCCGCGCCCGGCCCCGCGATCCTCGATTTGCGCGGCCTGCGGATGGTCGACAAGGACGGGGTCGAGCGCCTGCGCGGCATCGACCTGACCCTGCGCGCGGGCGAGATCCTGGGCCTCGCCGGGGTCAGCGGCAACGGGCAGAGCGCGCTTCTGGAAATCCTCGGCGGCTACCCCGAACCCGGCGCCAAGATCGAAGGGACGCTGACGCTGAACGGCCGGCCGCTGCCGCTTACCCACACCGACGCGGGCGCGCGGCGTGATGCAGGCGTCGGCCACATCCCCGAGGACCGGCAGGCCGAGGGCCTCATCATGGACTTCGCCGCCTGGGAAAACACCGCCTTCGGCTATCACGACCGCGCCCGCTACGGCCGCGGCTGGCTGATGGACACCGGCGCGATGCGGGCCGAGGCGGCGGCGTGGATGGAACAGTTCGACGTGCGCCCGCGCGACCCCGACCTCGCGTCCCGCAACTTTTCGGGCGGCAACCAGCAGAAGCTGGTCGTCGCGCGCGAGATCGAGAACGACCCGGCCGTCCTTCTGATCGGCCAGCCCACGCGCGGCGTGGACATCGGCGCGATCGAGTTCATCCACCGCCGCATCATCGCGCTGCGCGACGCCGGCCGCGCGATCCTGCTGGTCAGCGTGGAACTGGACGAGATCATGCAGCTGTCGGACCGGATCGCGGTGATGTTCGACGGCCGCATCATGGGCGAGCGCCTGCCCGGCCAGACCGACGCGGGCGAACTGGGCCTGCTGATGGCGGGCTGCGATCCGGCCACGACGCGGCCGCAGGACGGGATCCCGCCGGAAGCCGCGGCCCCCGACCGCCCCGCCGGACAGCCGTCCGACGCCGGGCCCGCCTCGCCCTCGCCTTCCAAGGGGATCATCTGATGACCCGCCTGCCCCGCTGGGCCGACATCGTCCTGACGCCGCTTCTGTCGCTGATCCTGGCCTTCGCCATCTCGGCGCTGGTGATCCTCGCCATTGGAGAGAACCCCTGGACCGCGCTCAGGACCATGGTCACGGGCGCGCTGGGGTCCAGCTACGGCTGGGGCTTCACGCTGTATTACGCGACGAACTTCATCTTCACCGCGCTGGCCGTCGCGGTCGCGAGCCACGCGGGGCTGTTCAACATCGGGGCCGAGGGGCAGGCGACGCTGGGCGGGCTTGGCGTCGCGCTGGTGGCGCTGGCGCTGCCGTGGCCGCACTGGGGGGTGGCGCTGCCCGCCGCGATGATCGGGGCGGCGCTGTTCGGCGCGGCGTGGGCGTTCATCCCGGCGATCCTGCAGGCCAAGCGCGGCAGCCACATCGTCATCACGACGATCATGTTCAACTTCATCGCCGCGGCGCTGCTGAACTACGTCCTTGTCAACCTGATGCGCCCCGCGGGCAGCATGGACCCTGCCTCGGCCCGGTTCCCCGACAGCACGCACCTGCCCAAGCTGACCGACCTCGCGGCCAGCGTCGGGATCGAATGGGGCAAGAACACGCCCGCCAACATCACCTTCCTGATCGCCGTCGCGGCCTGCCTCGTGGTCTGGCTGCTGATCTGGCGCACGAGGCTCGGCTACGAGATCCGGTCCTTCGGCCGGTCCGAGCGCGCGGCCCGCTACGCCGGCATCTCGCCGGTGCGGATCACCGTCGTCGCGATGATGATCTCGGGCGCGCTCGCCGGCCTCATGGCCGTCAACAACGTCATGGGCGAGGCTGAACGCCTGCTTCTGAACAGCGTCGAGGGCGCGGGCTTCATCGGCATCGCGGTCGCGCTGATGGGGCGCAACCATCCCTTCGGCATCCTGCTGGCGGCGCTGCTGTTCGGGTTCCTGTACCAGGGCGGCGGGGAACTGGCGCTGTGGACGTCGATCCCGCGCGAGCTGATTACCGTGATCCAGGCGCTTGTGATCCTGTTCACCGGGGCCTTGGACAACATGGTGCGGATGCCGCTTGAACGGCTGTGGGGGCGGCGCTGATGGACGTGGCGACCGTCATCCAGATCCTCGACAGCGCCGTGCGGCTGATGACGCCGCTGCTGCTCGCCTGCCTTGCCGGGCTGTTTTCCGAACGCTCCGGCATCTTCGACATCGGACTGGAAGGCAAGATGCTGATGGCGGCCTTCGCATCCGCCGCCGCGGCCGCCGTCACCGGCAACGTCTGGATCGGCCTTGCGGCGGGGGTCGCGGGGTCGCTGGCGCTGTCGCTGATCCACGGCGCGGCCTCGATCACGTTCCGCGGCAACCAGCTAATTTCGGGCGTGGCGATCAACTTCCTCGCCTCGGGCCTGACCGTGCTGCTGGGGCAGACTTGGTTCGGCCTTGGCGGCCGCACCCCGGCGCTGGAAGGGGCGGCGCGCTTCGCCGAATGGAAGCTGCCCTTTGCCGACCGGATTGCGTCCGTGCCGGTGATCGGGCCGCTGTATTCCGACGTGCTGTCGGGCCATACGCCGCTGGTCTATGCCGCGCTGCTGGCGGTGCCCGGGACGTGGTGGCTGCTTTACCGCACCCGCTTCGGGCTGCGGCTGCGCGCGGTGGGCGAAAATCCCGCCTCGGTCGATACGGCGGGCGTGTCGGTGACGCGGCTGCGCTGGACCGCCATCGCGATCACCGGGCTGCTGACCGGGCTTGCGGGCGCGTATCTCGCGACCGGCCTGTCTGCGGGCTTCGTCAAGGAAATGTCGGCGGGGCGCGGCTACATCGCGCTGGCGGCGCTGATCTTCGCCAACTGGCGGCCGTGGCGGGCGCTGGGGGCCACGTTCCTGTTCGGCCTGATGGAGGCTGTGGCGAACCGTTTTCCGAACATCGACCTTGGCCCGTTCACCGTGCCGTCCATGTTCATGAACGCACTGCCCTACATCCTGACGGTCGTCATCCTGGCCGGTTTCATCGGCCGCGCGACGCCGCCGCGCGCGGGCGGCGAGCCCTACGTCAAGGAACGCTGACGGCCGGGCGTGCCACCCCCTGCACGCATGGCGAAAACCCGCAAAATATTGTGTGTTTCTCGTGACATTGCGGGTCGTCATCGCTATATCATGCTGGTCAACGGCAGGATAAAAGACGCATGAGCGCAGCTTCCGTGCAGCCGAACGCATACGGCGCCGAATCCATCAAGGTTCTCAAGGGACTGGAGGCCGTTCGCAAGCGGCCCGGCATGTATATCGGCGACACCGACGACGGGTCGGGTCTGCACCACATGGTCTACGAGGTGGTGGACAACGGCATCGACGAGGCGCTGGCCGGTCATGCCGACTATGTCCACGTCAAGATTCACGCCGACAGCAGCGTGTCGGTGCGTGACAACGGCCGCGGCATCCCCGTCGGCATGCACCCGACCGAGGGCGTGAGCGCGGCCGAGGTCATCATGACCCAGCTGCACGCGGGCGGGAAGTTCGACCAGAACAGCTACAAGGTCTCGGGCGGGCTGCACGGCGTCGGCGTTTCCGTCGTGAACGCGCTGTCGGAATGGCTGGAACTGCGGATCTGGCGCGATGGCAAGGAACACTACGCCCGGTTCGAACACGGCGACACGGTTGAACACCTGCGCGTCGTGGGCGACGCCCCGGGCGAGACGGGGACCGAGGTTCGGTTCCTCGCCTCGACCCGCGAGGACGGCAAGACCGGCACGTTCCTCAACCTCGACTACCATGTCCGAACGCTGGAAAACCGCCTGCGCGAGCTTGCGTTCCTGAACTCCGGCGTCCGCATCATCCTGGAAGACGACCGTCCGGCCGAGCCGATCCACACCGAGCTGTTCTACGAAGGCGGCGTGCGCGAGTTCGTGAAATACCTCGACCGCAGCAAGACCGCCGTCACCTCGGAACCGATCTTCATCACCGGCGAGCGTGGCGGGATCGGCGTCGAGGTCGCGATGTGGTGGAACGACAGCTACCACGAGACGGTGCTGCCGTTCACCAACAACATCCCCCAGCGCGACGGCGGCACCCACATGGCCGGTTTCCGCGGCGCGCTGACGCGGGTCGTGAACACCTATGCGCAGACCAGCGGGATCGCGAAGAAGGAAAAGGTGGACTTCACCGGCGACGACGCGCGCGAGGGGCTGACCTGCGTGCTGTCCGTGAAGGTGCCGGACCCCAAGTTCTCCAGCCAGACCAAGGACAAGCTGGTCTCGTCCGAGGTTCGGCCGGCGGTCGAGAACCTTGTGAACGAGAAGCTGGCCGAGTGGTTCGAGGAACATCCGGCGGAAGCGAAGTCGATCCTTGGCAAGATCGTCGAGGCGGCGCTGGCGCGCGAGGCGGCGCGCAAGGCGCGCGAACTCACGCGGCGCAAGACGGCGATGGACGTGGCCTCGCTGCCCGGCAAGCTGGCTGATTGCCAGGAGAAGGACCCGGCGCTGAGCGAGTTGTTCATCGTCGAGGGCGACTCCGCCGGCGGATCGGCCAAGCAGGGCCGGTCGCGCCAGAACCAGGCCGTGCTGCCCCTGCGCGGCAAGATCCTGAACGTGGAACGCGCGCGCTTCGACCGGATGCTGTCGTCGGACATGATCGGCACGCTCATCACCGCGCTGGGGACCGGGATCGGGCGCGACGAGTTCAACCTGAACAAGCTGCGCTACCACAAGATCGTCATCATGACCGACGCCGACGTGGACGGCGCGCATATCCGCACGCTGCTGCTGACGTTCTTCTTCCGCCAGATGCCCGAGCTGATCGAGGCCGGGCACCTGTATATCGCGCAGCCGCCGCTTTACAAAGTCGCGCGGGGCCGGTCCGAAGTCTATCTGAAGGACGAGGCCGCGCTTGAGGACTACCTGATCCAGCAGGGGGTCGAGGGCGCGGCGCTGCGCCTGGGCTCGGGCGAGGAAATCGTGGGCCAGGACCTCGCCCGCGTGGTCGAAGAGGCGCGGACGGCGCGCCGGGTGCTGCGCGCCTATCCCACCCACTACCCGCCCCACATCACCGAACAGGCCGCGATCGCCGGCGCGCTGGTGCCCGGCCGCGTCGATCAGGACGCGCAGGGCGTGGCGTCGGCCGTGGCCGAGCGGCTGGACATGATCGCCGCCGAATATGAACGCGGCTGGTCGGGGCGCCCGACGCAGGACGCGGGCATCCGCCTGGCGCGGATGCTGCGCGGCGTCGAAGAGGCGCGGACGCTGGAAGGGCCGATGCTGCGGTCGGGCGAAAGCCGCCGCCTTGGCGCGATGACGCAGGCGCTGCAGGACGTGTATGCCCGACCGGCCCGTCTGGTCCGCAAGGACCGCGACACTGTCATCAATGGGCCGCTGTCGCTTTTGCAGGCGATCTTCCTTGAAGGGGAAAAGGGCCTCAGCCTGCAACGCTACAAGGGCCTGGGCGAGATGAACCCGGAACAGCTGTGGGAAACCACGCTCGATCCGGTCGCGCGCACCATGCTGCAGGTGCGGATCGAAGACGTGGCGGAAGCCGAGGACATCTTTTCCAAGCTGATGGGCGACGTGGTCGAGCCGCGCCGCGACTTCATCCAGACCAACGCGCTGAGCGTCGAAAACTTGGACACATAGGCGATTCGGCTTTACTCAACCCACGGGTGAGCTATGGCCGAAAAGCGACACCTTGGAAAAAACGGGGTGGGCGCGGGTTGCCCGACGAACCCCCGGGCCGCTAAACACGTTGGCGAGGGTATGGCTGCCGCCTGTCCGGATCCTGCAAAGTTCGTTTTTGGGAGACTGTCGATGCGTATCACCACCCTCTCGCTCGCCGCCGCATTCGCGCTCGGCTTCACCGCCTCGGCGCAGGCGGGTGGCTACGCTGCCCCGGTTGTCGAGGTCGAGCCCGCGACGCCCGTCGTCGTCGAACCCGCCGTCGGTAACTGGCAGGGCGGCTATGTCGGTGCGACGCTCGGCTACGCCTTTGGCGGCGACGACCGCATCGGTGAGAACGTCACCGGCACGCTGGTCGACAACCTCGGCAAGGCCGAGCTGGGCGGCCCGAACCTGAGCCTGCGCGCCGGTTATCGCTGGCAGCGCG
>ERZ500994.442-NODE-442-length-12790-cov-5.282843_pt1 | contig 12790 bp, 13 predicted proteins | sample MGYA00248878_ERZ500994 | MGnify/ENA primary metagenome ERZ500994 (study PRJEB25958, sample SAMN03398533) | human skin metagenome | study: EMG produced TPA metagenomics assembly of the Human Skin Microbiome Metagenome (human skin metagenome) data set. | reverse complement strand
ACCTGGTGGACAACACCACCTGGGACCTGGTGTCGGACATCGAGAAGCTGCGGGGGACGCTCGGCATCGGCCGCTGGCAGGTGTTCGGCGGCAGCTGGGGGTCGACGCTGGCGCTGGCCTACGCGCAGGCCCACCCGGATCGCGTCACCGAACTGGTGCTGCGCGGCATCTTCATGCTGCGGCGCTGGGAACTGGAGTGGTTCTACCAGGAAGGCGCATCGCGCCTCTTCCCCGACCAGTTCGAGCCGTATCGGGAGTTCATTCCCGAGGCCGAACGCTGCGACCTGATCGCCGCGTACCACCGCCGGCTCACCAGCGACGACGAAGGCGTCCGCCTGGCAGCGGCCCGCGCGTGGAGCATCTGGGAAGGCGCCACCAGCTACCTGCACATCGACCCGGACTACGCCACCAGCCACGGCGACCCCGCCTTCGCGCTCGCGTTCGCGCGCATCGAGAACCACTACTTCGTCAACAAGGGGTTCTTCGATGCCGACGACCAGTTGCTGCGCGATGCCCACCGCATCGCCGACATCCCCGGCGTGATCGTGCACGGGCGCTACGACGTGGTCTGCCCGGCGCAGAGCGCGTGGGAGCTGCACAAGGCCTGGCCGAAGGCGGACCTGGTGATCAACCCGGCCGCGGGACATTCGGCGTTCGAGGCCGAGCACGTGGACGCGCTGGTCCGGGCCACCGACCGCTTCGCCTGAGCTACAGTCGCCGCCAGCGCCCGCCGCCCGAGCGGCCGGCGTCCACCGACGCCACTTGACGGGGAGCGCGCATGACCGGGTCCGCCACGAGCACACAGGGCGCGCAGCCTGTCACGCGCCGGGCGGTCGGCATCTCGGCCGCCGCCGCGATCGGCGGGTTCCTGTTCGGGTTCGACACCGCGGTCATCAATGGCGCGGTGGACGCGATCCGCGGCGATTTCGCCCTGTCCGCTGCGTGGATCGGCTTCGCGGTGTCCGTGGCGCTGTTGGGTTCGGCGGTGGGGGCCTGGTATGCCGGCGTGCTGGCCGACCGCTACGGCCTGGTCATCGACACCGCCGAGCAGACGCTGTGGGGCGAGTCCGCCGAGGGCGCGACCGCCCGGCGCCTGGAAGCGCCGCTACATACGCCCCTGCTCGTCTTCCGGCGCGTATCCAGTGCGGCCGGCAAACCCGTCGAGTACGTCGTCTCGCGCTACCGCGGCGATCGCTACCAGGTCCACATGAGCCTCGGCGCGACCCAGACAACACGAAAAACACCCCGCTGACGCAGCACCACCCGCACGAGATCCGCACCAGAAGGGACCATCCGGTGACCACACAGGACGCCGCCGCAGGCGGCACGACTCGGCGCAAGCTCAACCTCGCGCCCGTCCAGAAGTTCGGGCGCAGCCTCATGCTCCCGATCGCGGCACTCCCCGTCGCAGCACTGCTGTTGCGACTCGGCGCCGACGACCTCCTCGGGGCCGACGGCCTCGGCTGGGACGCGGTCGCTGGCGTGATCGGCGCCGCCGGCGACGCGTTGTTCTCCAACCTCCCGATCCTCTTCGCCGTCGGCATCGCGATCGGCATGGCCAAGAAGGCCGACGGCTCCACTGCGCTCGCCGCCGTGGTCGGCTACCTGGTCTTCAAGGGCGTCGGCGACGCGATGTCGCCAGTGGTCCTCGGGCTACCCGAGGGTGACGCCGAGCAGGAGCTCATCAACTACGGCGTACTCGGCGGCATCGTGATGGGGCTCGTCAGCGCCTTCCTCTGGCAGCGCTACCACCGGATCAAGCTCCCCGACTACCTCGCGTTCTTCGGCGGGCGCCGCTTCGTACCGATCATCACCTCGCTCGCCGCGATCGTGCTCTCGGTGCTGATGAGCTTCGTCTACCCCGCCTTCGACTGGCTGATCACCGAACTCGGCGAGTGGGTCACGGAGAACTCGATCCTCGGCGGCTTCGTCTACGGCACGCTCAACCGGCTGCTGATCCCGCTCGGGCTGCACCACATCCTCAACAACCCGCCGTGGTTCATCTTCGGCGAGTACACCACCGGTGGCGAGACCTACCACGGTGACATCGCGCGTTTCCTCAACGGCGACCCCACGGCAGGCGCCTTCATGACCGGCTTCTTCCCGATCATGATGTTTGCCCTCCCGGCCGCGGCGCTGGCGATCTGGCACACCGCGAAGCCGAAGCACAAGAAGGCCGTCGGCGGCATCATGCTGTCGGCCGCACTGACCGCGTTCCTCACCGGCGTCACCGAGCCGCTGGAGTTCGCGTTCATGTTCGTCGCCTGGCCGCTTTACGTGATCCACGCGATCTTCACCGGCACCTCGATGGCCCTGGTCAACGCGCTCGGCATCAAGGACGGGTTCGGCTTCTCCGCGGGACTCTTCGACTACGTGCTCAACTTCGGCATCGCGACCAAGCCGCTGCTGCTCATCCCGATCGGACTGGGCTACGCGGTGATCTACTACTTCCTCTTCCGGTTCGTGATCACCAAGTGGAACCTCCGCACGCCGGGCCGTGAGGAAACCGAAGGCGAGGAGTCCATGGCGACGGACGACGGTGCCCGTGCCTGACCTGCTCACCGCGGCACAGGTCGTCACCCCGGCGCGCGTTCTCGCGCCGGGGTGGCTGCGCGTCGACGGCGACCGCATCGCCGAGGTCGGCGAGGGCGCTCCACCGCGCTCGCCCGACCTCGACCTCGGTGCGGCCACCGTCGTACCCGGCTTCGTCGACCTCCATGTCCACGGCGGCGGTGGCGCGTCGTTCGATGCCGGTACGGCGGACGCGGCCCTCGTCGTCGCCGACACCCACCTCGCCCACGGCACCACGTCGATGGCCGCGAGCCTGGTGACCGACACGCACGACCGGATGGTCGACGCGGTGCGCGAGCTCGCCCAACTTGTCCGGGACGGCCGGCTCGCGGGCGTGCATCTCGAGGGTCCGTGGCTGAGCCCGCAGCGCTCGGGGGCTCACCAGCCGGGCTCACTGTCGGTGCCCGATCCAGCCTCGGTCGCGTCACTGCTCGCGGCCGGTGACGGTGCGGTCCGCATGGTCACCCTCGCGCCCGAGCTACCCGGCGGCATCGACGCCGTACGCCAGCTCACCGACGCCGGTGTCGTCGCGGCGATCGGTCACACCGACGCGACGTATGACATCGCGCGCGAGGCCCTCGACGCCGGCGCCCGCCTCGGCACACACCTCTTCAACGCCATGCGCCCGCTGCACCACCGTGACCCGGGACCGGTCGGGGCGCTGCTGGAGTCGCCCGCCGACGTCGAGCTCATCGCCGATGGCGTCCATCTGCACCCGGCCGTGCTGCGCGCCGTTTTCGCGGCCAAACCCGGCGCCTGCATCCTCGTCACCGACGCGATGGCCGCCGCCGGCGCCCCCAACGGCGACTACCAGCTCGGCCCGATGGCGATCGAGGTCCGCGACGGGGTAGCCCGCCTGGCCGACGGCACCGGCAACGGAGCCATCGCCGGCTCCACGCTCACTATGGACGCCGCGGTCCGGTACGCCGTACACACTGCCGGGCTGCCGCTGCTCGACGTCATCCACGCCGCGAGCACCGCGCCGGCCCGCGCCTGGGGGCTGTCTGACATCGGCGCGATCCAGCCCGGCCGCCGCGCCGATCTCGTGGTCCTGGGCCCCGACCTGGACGTTGTGCGCGTGATGCGCGAGGGTGCCTGGGTCGGCGCCGATCCGCAGACCCGCCGGATAGCCAGCGGTCAGTAGCCGCGGTCGCTGGCCGAGCTCACGCCTATCGAGCCCGCACCAGTCGAGCCGACACCAGTCGAGCCGACACCGGTCGAGCCGACGCCGGCCGAGTCGCCGATCGGCAGGCCGTCGGCGTCGACGCGCCGCTCGACGCCTTCGAGCACGTGCTTGCCGATCGCGTCGCCCTCCGGCAGCGGAATCGGGTACTCACCGCTGAAACACGCCGTACACAGCCGGTTTTTCGGCTGCTCGGTCGCGCGGACCAGCCCGTCGAGCGAGACGTAGCCGAGCGAATCGGCGCCGATCGAGGTGCGTACGCCGTCGACGTCGACCCCGTTGGCGACGAGCTCGGCCCGCGAGGCGAAGTCGATGCCGTAGAAGCACGGCCACTTCACCGGCGGCGAGGAGATGCGCACGTGCACCTCGAGCGCGCCGGCCTCGCGCAGCATCCGCACCAGCGCGCGCTGGGTGTTGCCGCGCACGATCGAGTCGTCGACGACGACCAGCCGCTTGCCGCGGATCACGTCACGCAGCGGGTTGAGCTTGAGCCGGATGCCGAGCTGGCGGATCGTCTGCGACGGCTGGATGAAGGTGCGCCCGACATAGGCGTTCTTGACCAGGCCCTGGCCGTAGGGGATGCCGGACTCCTCGGCGTAGCCGATCGCGGCCGGCGTACCGCTCTCCGGCGTCGGGATGACCAGGTCAGCTTCGACCGGATGCTCGCGGGCGAGCCGGCGGCCGATCTCGACACGCGCGGCGTGCACACTGCGGCCGGAGATCGAGGTGTCGGGGCGGGCGAGGTAGACGTACTCGAAGACGCAGCCCTTGGGCTCCGGCGAGGCCCACCGCTGCGAGCGCAGCCCGTCGTCGTCGATCGCGATGAGCTCGCCCGGCTCGATCTCGCGGACGAACGACGCGCCGACGATGTCGAGCGCGGCGGTCTCGGACGCGACCACCCAGCCGCGCTCGAGGCGGCCGAGCACGAGGGGGCGTACGCCGTGCGCGTCACGCGCCGCGTAGAAGGTGTTTTCGTCCATGAAGACCAGGCTGAACGCACCGCGCAGGGTCGGCAGCAGCTCCATCGCGGCGGCCTCGACCGACTTGTCCGGGCTCGCGGCTAGCAGCGCGGTCACGACGTCGGAGTCGGTGGTCGAGCCGGTCACTCCCGCGGGAACGCTCTCGTGTGCGCGGCGCGCCAGCTCGGCGGTGTTGACCAGGTTTCCGTTGTGCCCCAGGGCGATCGACGTCCCCGACGAGGTGGTGCGGAACGACGGCTGGGCGTTTTCCCAGTTGGAGCCGCCGGTCGTCGAGTAGCGGCAGTGCCCGACCGCGATGTGCCCGCGCAGGCTGGTGAGCGTCGCCTCGTCGAAGACCTGGCTGACCAGGCCGACGTCCTTGAACACCACGATCGACGAGCCGTCGCTGACCGCGATCCCGGCCGCCTCCTGGCCACGGTGCTGCAGCGCGTAGAGGCCGTAGTAGGCGAGCTTGGCGACCTCTTCGCCGGGCGCCCAGGCGCCAAAGACGCCGCACTCCTCGCGGGGCTCGTCATCAACGTGAGCTGCGTCCCCCGCAGTAGTGAGTGGCACAGTCGCTACCCTTCGGTGCCGTCGTCGCGTTACCTATCGAGTCTAAGTCGCGGCGGCGACACGCGACAGCCAGCGATCGCGTCGTGTCTGTGATCCCTATCGGTCGATGACCGGCAGTACGCCAGAGAGGTCCGCGCGCGAGCCGCTGGTGTGCACGGCCGCGCCGGCGATCGCGTCGGCCCAGCTCAGCCGGCCGGTCGCGAGCAGCAGCCAGGTGCGGGGATCGGTCTCGACCACGTTCGGCGGCGTACCCCGGCGGTGGTTGAGACCTTCGATGCACTGGACCGCGACGTACGGCGGCACCCGGACCTCGACTGCGCCGCCGGGGTGCTGCGCAGCGAGGAACCGCGCGGTCGTGCGGACTGCCGTCGCCACGTCGGGACGGGTCGGCTGCTCGGCGGTGTTATCCAGCCACGCGGCGACCGGCACGAGCGCGGCGTCGACCTCGTCGCGGGTCGGTGGTTTGCGACTGTTCACCAACCCAGGCTAATCGCGCGCCCGGCTTGCTGGATCCGAGCACGTCAGTAGATGGCGAGCGTGCCTTTGCCACCCGAAGAATCGGCGTACGCTGCCGTCGTCGGGTTCGCCAGCGAGATATCCAGAGTGATCGACGCCGGACACGGTCCCCATAGGACCTGGGATCCCTGCATCGTCAACATCAATGTGCCCGAGTGGGTCGTCACGTCGGTCAGTTGCACCTTTCCTGAGCACACGCTTCCGGCCTTGCCGGCAGAGGTGTCGGAATCGCTGTCGAGGTAGAGGTCGCCGGAGTAGTCACTGCCGACTTCGCCGTAGATAAGGATGATGGAGACCTGCGTTGGCGGTCCGGTCCCGTCCGACGAAACGTCGTTGTTTCCGGTGATAGACCCGACATACTGCTTTGTCGTGTACGCAAACGTCGAGCCGCTGGACGCGGAACCGGCCGTACTCGTCGGCGAGTCGGTTGCGCTCGCCGTGCCAGGTGTCTGCGAGCCGGATGCCTGGCCTTCTGGATCAGCGCTCCCGGAGGCCGGCTGGCTGTCCAACAGCTGGTCGAGTGCGGCTGCGGCACCCGCCGGGTTGAGAATCCCGTGTCCCCAGCCGTTCGGGTCAGCCACGCAAACCTCATCACACGTTGCCGACTCGTAGATCGCCTCGCGCACCTGCTGCGGTGTTGCGTCCGGATGCCTGGCTAGCAACAGTGCTGCCGTTGCCGACACGTAGGGAGCCGCAAACGACGTGCCTCTCGCGAGGAACAGTTCAGTTTTGTCATCGATGTCAACTGCATCGTCACCACTGCAGATTGAGTTTTTCAGTTTCGGCTTGCCGTCCCATTGCACGCAACTCACCACGAGTCCGCGACCCGGCGCGACGAGGTCGATTGACTTGTTTCGGCTGGAGGAGCCGGTGAGATTGAACGCCGGCGTGGTCTCCGTCTTCGCCACGGTGATCGATCCGACAGTGATCATGAAGCCGAGCCCGCTGTCCGCGTCGTAACCCGGTGGATAGAGGACCTGGTCCAACGTTGAGCACCCATTGATGGTCTGTTCATGACAGTTGCCCACCGACGTCACACTCACTACGCCGAGCGCCTCGGCCTTGAGCAACATAGCCAGGACGACGCGGTCAGGGTTGGCGTCACCAAAAGACATGTTCAGCACGCGCGCACCCTGCTTGATCGACCACGCCAGTCGCTGCGCGAGCGAAGCGATTGTGAATTCGTCAAGCTGCTCGTTATCCCGGAACATCTGAGCGTCGACGATGGTGGCCTGGGGGTCAGTCCCACCACCGAACTGGATTCACCATCTGCGGCAATGATGCTCGCAACCGTGGTGCCGTGTCCGGCGTGGGGCGACAGGGGCGCGTACCACGGGTCGACGCGTGCGACGACCTTATTGGCGACTCGGGGTTCGGTTGGCGACACCCCGGTGTCGATCACGGCAACCCGAATCTCCGGCGCGTCGGCGGGCCACAACGAGTGGACCTTATTGACGTCCAACAACTGCAGGGCAGGTACTGCTTCATTCCCGGTCTGAGGTGGGCCTGCGTCCGCGGGCTCATCCTCGGTGAGTTGCGGCGTCGTGAGCCGGTCGGCGGCAACGACGTCAGCTTCCTGCTCAAGCTGCTCGATCCGGTCGTCGACTTGGGCTTCGGCCACGTAGCCGACTTCGAATCGTCGGGTGCGCTCGCGAGCAATCGGATCGCGACGACAGTGCCCGCGACGACAAGAAGTCCCGCGGTGAGGATCACCGCAATACGGCGGGGCGCCAGCATTCTCACGTCCATCGGCTCTGTCCTGTCCGATTGGAAGGCGTTCATGGTTGTGCGAGGCTCGCTCAACCGGTGATGGGCGATCTCGCCATTGCGGATACGAGTAACCCGGCGATGCGATGGTTCCGCGCGCCTCTCCTATTTGACGACGTCAAGGCCGGATTCGGCAACGGTCCCTCATGGGCGGACTCGTTGGCATTTCGCGCGTGGACTCAGTCTTCGACGTTGACGTGTTCGAGGTTGCGCAGCAGACCGCTCAGCACGCGAAGACAGCCGTCGATGTCGGCGCCGGTCAGCTCACCAGGCGTCTGGCTCAGTGCCTTGTGCTCGCGGCGCACGACGGCCAGAATCGTCGCCTGCCCTTCGCCGGTGAGTGCGATCAGCGATGAGCGCTTGTGTGCCGGGTTTTCTTGCGTCTCGACCCAGCCTTTGGAGATCGCGTCGTTGGTCATCCGCTGCACGAACTGCCGGCTCAGCGACTGCTCGCGAGCCATTTGCGGCACGGTCATCGGCCCGTGCACCCGCAGCAACTCGAGCACCGCACGCACCCCGATCGAGACGCCCTCGATGCGCTCGTTGTCCTCGACGAGGCGCTGGGACTTGCGATAGACCGGTCCGACGAGGGCGAGTACGTCGGTGAGCCGGTCGCCCAGGTCATCCGGGTCGAGCGGCCGCAGGCCGGTGGCGCGAGTGCGAGAGGCGGAGCTGGTCATCGCACGATTATGGCACCTTGGTTGTCAAAGCCGGAGATCTATGACAACTTGGTTGTCATGACTGAACTCGTCCACGTGCCGGTTGCCGACGGGCACATCGCCGTACTCGACACCGGTCAGCCCGAGCATGTTGCGCCCGCGCCTCCCGTCGTACTGCTGCACGGTGGAGCCCTCGATCACCGAATGTGGGAGCCTCAGATCGAGCTGATGCGTGGCATGCGTCGCGTCATCGCACCCGACGCGCGCGGTCACGGCCAGTCGTCAACGCCGACGGCGCCGTTCCGGCACGACCTCGACCTGGTCGGCGTACTCGACGGACTTGGTGTCGCGCAGGCGGTCGTCGTCGGCCTATCGATGGGAGCATCGATAGGCGTCGATTTAGCGATTGCGCACCCCGAACGCGTCGCCGGCCTCGTCGTCAGCGGCGCCGGCGCGAGCAACCCGACGTTCAGCGACCCGTGGGTCCTCGACGTCTTTGTACGAGCGGGCAAAGCTGCCGAGTCGCACGATGCCGAAGGGTGGTTGGAGGCCTATCTCGACTTCGCGATCGGCCCTCGCCGCGCCGCTGACGATGTCGACCCGGAGGTGCTCAATCACGTGAGATCGATGATGGTCGATACGTTGCAGAACCACGTGTCGGCAGGTCCGCCAGTGTTGCCGACCTGGCTGCCGGAGGCTGCCTCGCGCGTGGGCGAGATCGGCGTACCCGTGCTCGCGATCGCCGGCGGCGCCGACGCAGACGACCATCTGCGGATGGCCGCCGAGCTGATTGCCGCCGTACCGGACGGGCGGCTGGTGACGATCCCGGGTACGGCGCACTATCCCAACCTCGAGCGGCCCGACCAGTTCAACTCCGAGCTGCTGCGCTTCCTTGTCTAGCGCTCGGCAAGCGCCCAGATTGCGTCGGCATCGTCCTCGGGGAGCTCGAAGAAGCCGAAGCGCAGCCGGTTGGTCGGCAGGTGGTCGCGGACGTCGGCGAGAGGGATGGGCGTGATCTCGCGGAGTGCGGCCGCGCGCCGGAATCCGCCCGGGATGACCTCGCTCGGCTCGGGTTCGTCGCCGGTGACCTCGCCGACGATCGTGATCGCCCGCAGCGGATCGCCCTTGGGGTAACTCATGGTCGGCGAGTAGATCAGCACGCGGTCGCCTTTGACCATCCGGGCAAGGGGCGCGCGTTTGCCGTGGTTGGCCATCACGAAGCCGCGCTCGACTCCGCGCCGCGCGTGATCCTGCGGCACCACGATGACCCAGGTCTTCATGCGCGCAGGCTACCTCGCGGCGGGCCGCTGGTTACCTACGCCTCGTACGATTCCGGGCATGAGTCTGATGAAGGAGATCCACGACGACGATAGCCGGTGGAGCGAGGTGATGGACTGGCCGCTGATGGTCGCCGCAGCGGCGTTCCTCGTGGCGTACGCCGTACCCATCCTCAACCCGGGCATCTCGCCCACGCTGCGTATCTGGTGCGAGGTCGTCCAGTGGGTCACCTGGGCGATGTTCGCGCTCGACTACTTCGCGCGGCTGCGCGCGTCGGAGGACCGCGGCCGCTGGTTCGTGCGGCACCTGCACGAGCTCGCGATCATCGTGCTGCCGATGTTCCGCCAGCTGCGCATCCTGCGCGTGGTGACCGTGCTGTCGGTGGTCAACCGGCACGCGACGGTCGGGTTTCGCGGCCGCGTCACGTCGTACCTCATCGGCGGTGCGATCTTGCTGTCCTTCGTCGCGGCGCTGTCGGTGCTCGATGCCGAACGCAAATCGCCAGAAGCCAACATCACCGACTTCGACGACGCGTGGTGGTGGGCGCTGACGACGATGACGACCGTGGGCTACGGCGATAGGTTCCCGGTCACCGGGATGGGCCGGCTGATCGCCGGGGTGCTGATGATCTGCGGGATCGGGCTGCTCGGCACGGTGACCGCGATGCTCGCGTCGTGGTTCTCCGAGCGCGTCGCCAACCAGGACGCGGCGGCGAACAAGGCGATCATCGACGAGCTGCGCGCGCTGCGTGAGGAAGTCTCCGCGCTACGCGCGCCTGCGGCGCCGACGACGCCGGCTGCGGACTCAGCAGCGCCCGACCACGACCAGCCACCACGCCCGGCGGCCGACGCGGGCGCTTAAGTGTGGACTTTCAGTCACCTGGTGACTGAAAGTCCACACTTAAGGCACTCGAGGACGCGCGACGAAGTTGAACGGCGTTATCCGACCCGTGCTGCAGTTGTCGTACTCCTCAACTGGGTGGATCTCGCCTTCCCGAGCGATGCGTTCCAGGGCCCGTTTCGCCGTGGCTAGGCAGGAGATCTGAACGTCGAGTAGCACCGCCCTGGCACGAAGGACCTTCTTGCTCCGCTCGTCGAGGCCCGGCGACTCGGGGCTGTCGAGCTGATCCAGCACCTCGGCCACCTCATCGAGATTCAGCCCCGCGTGCAGCAGCGTCGTAATGCGCGCGACCGTGACGATGGCGTCCTCCTCGAAGTATCGGTAGCCGTTCGAGTCGCGAAACGGGCGCAACAGGCCGCGTTCTTCGTAGTGCCGCAGGCGGTGCGTCGGCACATCGGTCCGCGCGGCGAGCTCGCCGATTCGCAGGGCGTTCGTCACATCGGAGTTGACCTTCATACCGGTGTGAACCTCTTCGCTGAAGGTATGTATTCCGCGAACCCAGCACCCACTCTCGAAAATCCGACCGTCCCCCGACGACTGTTCGTCGTCCCCGTGGTCATCTTCGTGATGGTCACCAGTGAGTTCATGATCTCGCCCCTGCTGCCGGCCATCGCCGAGGCGCTCGGCCGTCCGCTCGGCCAGGGAGCGCTACTGATTACTGCACTCGCCGTCGGGCAGGTCATCGGCGGGATCACGCTCGGCGTACTGCTCTCCCGCATTCGGCCCGCGGTCGCCTTGGCCGGGCTCGCGCTCGCCTTCTCGGCCGTCCAGGCAACCCCGATCTTCACCAGCTCCTGGCCAGCGGTGCTCGGCACCCGGCTGGTCGCCGGGTTGGTGATGGCGTCGATGTTCACCGTTGCGCTCACTGCCGCCGGAACCGTCGTACCCCCGGCGCTGATGGCGCGGGCTTCCGGCGTGGTCTTCAGCGGCGTGACGTTCGGGCTGACGATCGGCTCCCCTCTGGCGGGGTGGCTCGGCGGGCTCGCTGGCTGGCGATGGGCCTTCGCCGCGGTCTCGATCGCCGGTATCGTCAGCGCCCTGGCCGTGCTCACGATCTTCCGGGCGCCGGTGCCGCCGCGCCCCGTCGCGCACGACGCCGACGCGCGTCGCCCGCTGCGCGACCCGCGGCTCTGGGCGACGTATCTCACCGGGATGCTGCTCGTCGGCGCAGCAGCTGCCTCCTATGGCTTCTTCGGTGCGCTGCTGCAGCAGCAAACCGGCTGGGCGCCAACCGCGATTTCCCTGGTCCTGCTCGGGTACGGCGTGGCTTCGATCGTCGGCAATCTGGCGGTGGCCCGCCACAGCGGCGCCCGCCCGGATCGCACGATCGCGGCGGTCGCCTCGGCAGCAGTGGTGTGCTACGTGATCGCGGCCGTCGGGATCGACCAGCCGTGGGTCCTGGTGGCAACCGTCGTCGCGCTCGGCGCGCTCGGGTTCACGCTCAACCCGGCGGTAATGGCCTTGGTCGTGCTGCACAGCGGCAACCGCGCCGTGACCAACGCGCTCTCCGCGACCGCAGTGACCCTGGGCATCGTCGTCGGGTCCGCCGCCGCGGGCGTGCTGGTGGACCAGGGGTACGGCGTACGCGCTCCCCTACTGCTGTCCGCCGCGGTCACGGCCGTCGCCGTCGTGGTCGTGCGAGCAGCGCGACCAGCCTCACGCGACGTGCCGACTCAGCCCGCCGACTCTGCAGCGGCTGAGGTCGTGACGGCCTGCGAAGTCCGAGGTTGAGCTACGCGAAGATCGCCGGGAACGTGCCGCGCCAGGCGGTGGCCACGTCCGCGACCGGCAGCCGCAGGTCGTCGATGAGGATGTCCTCGCCGGTGACCAGACCGATCCGGGTGACGGGTACGTCGTCGCCGATCGCCGCGAGCGCCTCGTCGAGCTGGTCGGCGGGTACGGCGACCAACGCGCGCGTCGCGGTCTCGGAGAAGAGCGCGACGAACAGCCGCTCCGCGCCCATCGGCACCTCATCCAGCGCCTCATCGGTCAGCGTCGACGTCAGGTCGATCTCGACGCCGGCCTCGCCACGGATGCATGCCTCGGCGATCGCCTGCCACAGCCCGCCGTCGGACACGTCGTGCGCGGAGGTGACAAGGCCGCCCGAAGCGAGCCGCTCCATCGCCTCGGCCAACGCCCGCTCAGCGGCAAGGTCGAGCGCCGGCGGACGTCCACCGATGTGGTCATGCTCGGCGTAGGCCCACTCCGAACCGTCGAGGTCGAGGCAGGTCTTGGCGCCGACCAACAGCAGCACGTCTTCGGAGTCGCGGCGCAGCCCCATCGGCGTACGCCGGGCGACGTCCTCGAGCGTGCCGAGTACGCCGATCACCGGGGTCGGGTGGATCGCGACATCGCCGGTCTGGTTGTAGAAGGAGACGTTGCCG
>ERZ500994.441-NODE-441-length-12836-cov-7.780221_pt1 | contig 12836 bp, 12 predicted proteins | sample MGYA00248878_ERZ500994 | MGnify/ENA primary metagenome ERZ500994 (study PRJEB25958, sample SAMN03398533) | human skin metagenome | study: EMG produced TPA metagenomics assembly of the Human Skin Microbiome Metagenome (human skin metagenome) data set. | reverse complement strand
GATAGGTATTCAGATGATGACAAGATTGAAGTAGCCGAGGTTATTCTTAATCATTTTCTTAAGAACTTCAAATCTGCAGCACGAGATATTAGGCTTTTTAAAAAAATTATAAAAAGTGCGAAAAATATTCCTAATCCTGGCGATCTGAAAAATATTATTAGAACATCATTAGCTTTTAGTGATGCAAAAGAACCGTTTGATTATTTAAAAAGATTCTTAAAAAGTATGCAAAACGGAAAAATGCCAAGTATTGAGAAATTGCATGAATTAGGATTTACAGTACGTGAAATAGAACTACTTACTGGCATATCAAAAAGCAGTGTCTCAAGGGAGTTAAATGAGGCAAACAATGAATAATATCTTAACTTTAAAAGGCAATAAATTCATCCAAGCTAATCGCCAAAATCCTACAATGGCTATTACCTTACCAACAGGAGCGATAATTGATCTTTCAAAACTAAGGGATATTCATGTATCCCTAATCAAAGTCAGAGATTTTTGGCAAGGTAATACGATTATTCATGGTATTTTGATTGGGGTTTATTACGATCGTATCGTCGCTAAGAGTAATCGGATCAAGGGTTATTTGAATGGTGGAAAGAACTTGTCTCCATTAGATACAGTGGTTGGTGCTAAATTCAACCCTGAAAAAGATAGGCACATAATTACGCATTATATTTCAAGAGAAGTGCTTGATAATACGATTAGCGTATCAGAAGAAGTTATTAAATTATTCGAAAACTCATTTGAAGATGGCATTCTTGATAAAAAAATTTTTGATAATAAAGAGATAATGGATAATCTTCCTTATGAAAAATTTAATTTATCGAAGTCTGTTTTCAAACAATACTTAAGAGATTCCTACTTTGTTGAAAATTTTGGTATCGAAAAAGCAGAAAAGGAAAACCTTAGAAATTCCATTGTCACTTTTTATGATGTAAAGGATGACATTCGAAGTATATTAAATAAAATAGATATTGATGTTTCTAATGCGAGAATTTTGGATCAAACCACGGTTTTGCTTGACGAAAAAAAAGTAGATACAGTTTTTTCTAAAGTACCTTATCTGGTGTCCATGGCTGTGAAAGACTTTTCTACTTTATCACCAGATGATTTTCATATTGGTACAAATGTAATTGAAAGGCTTATCCCTCTTCCTAATAATGAGCCAATTATAGGGGTAATTGACACATTATTTGATAACCGTGTTTATTTTGGTGAGTGGGTTGATTATTACGAAATGATTTCTGAGGATATTCGTAAAGATTCAGATGATTATAGACATGGAACAGCCGTAACTTCGTTGATCGTAGACGCACCTGGTTTAAACGCAAATCTCGATGATGGTTGTGGTAGATTTCAAGTACGACATTTTGGTGTTGCACTTCATACAGGTTTCAGTTCATTTAATATTATCAAACAAATAAAAGAAATTGTTTCAAATAATCCTGACATCAAAGTGTGGAATTTATCTCTGGGCTCCAATGATGAAGTTAAAGATAATTTTATTTCAGCTGAAGCTGCAGTTCTAGATCAAGTTCAGTATGAATATGATGTCATTTTTGTGGTGGCTGGTACAAATGCCCTTATGGCAGATAACAAAAGAAAAAAAATTGGTTCGCCTGCAGATTCCTTAAATTCGATTATAGTTAATTCAGTTGATTTCGAAGGCAAGCCAACAGAGTATTCTAGGAAAGGAATAGTGTTGTCATTTTTTGTAAAACCTGATGTTGCCTATTATGGTGGAGGTAATAAACAATATATTAATGTGTGTGAGCCGTTAGGTTTGGCTAGAGTAAATGGAACAAGTTATGCTGCACCTTTAATTGCAAGAAAATTAGCTTACTTAATCCATATTATGGGGCTACGTCGGGAAGAAGCTAAAGCATTATTGATAGATTCTGCAATTGGATGGAATAATGAAAAAACATTTGAAGAACGAGTTCTAATTGGAAATGGCATCGTTCCAATCAGAATAGAAGATATTTTATCAACACCTGATGATGAAATTAAGTTTATAGTATCCGATGTTTCAGAAAAATATAACTCTTATAACTATAATTTTCCTGTACCGATTTCTGAGGGAAAACATCCATATGTAGCAAAAGCCACTATGTGCTATTTTACAAAATGCTCGCGTAATCAAGGCGTAGATTATACCAATTCAGAGATTAATATAGTCTTTGGTCGACTGAAAATTAATAAAAAAGGTGAAGGGGAAATTAAACCCATCAACAATGACCTTCAACATTCAGATGATAATCCAGCATATATTGAAGAAATTTCTGCACGAAATTTTTTTAGAAAATGGGATAACGTTAAAAATATATGTGAATCTTTCACACCTCTCAAAAAAGCTAAACAGATTTTTATTAAAGATAATCCATTATGGGGGATGAAAATAACACGTATTGAACGTTTAGGATTAAAAGACCGACAAGAAGTGCGATTTGGTGTAGTAATTACTCTAAAAGAAATTAATGGAGTTAACCGAATTGATGATTTTATTAAAAATGCATCATTAAGAGGTTGGCTAGTAACTAGATTAGAAATTGAGACACAAATTGATGTATATAATAAACTTAATGAAGATATTCAATTCGAATAGTTCTCCACTCATAGTTAAATTTTCTAATTTAGTCATTCAATATTAACATGGTAATTTGTTATGTATGCAACATATAAAATTGATGTAAATGATATTACTTTTAAACACTATAAGGAATCCAAAGATTTCTTGAACCTTCAGAGATCTGACTTATCTTTGCTTGAATCAGTTTTTCTAAATATTAATACAGTTGAAGAAATTATTAATGCAGAAGATATTTTATCAAGCTGGTTTCCTCTTCGTAATAAACAAGTTTTTATATCTCACTCACATAAAGATGAATATGAAGCATTAAATCTTGCGGCTTGGTTATATGATAATTTTAATATTGAATGTTTTATAGATTCTCAAGTTTGGAGGTATAGTAATGACCTGCAGAAAATGATTGATAATGAATACTGTAGGAATTACGGTAGTTCAACATATAATTATGAAAAACGTAATATTTCGACTTCCCATGTACATATGTTATTAAATTCTGCAATTCAAAATATGATAGATAATTGTGAATGTATCATTTTTATCAAAAGTTCTAATTCTGTTAAACCTTTAACATCACTTGAGCAAGGGGATGCAACACACTCTCCTTGGATAAATGCTGAAATTCTAAGCACAAAATTATTAAGAAGAAGGAAACCTGAAGATCATCTTGGTCGACCTAAGCCCACTTTTGAATCAATAGCTAAAGACAGTGTAAACAAGATACTGACTATAGAATATCCATTGAATCTGAGTAATTTAATATCGTTGGACCAATCGATCTTAGAACGATGGAAAAGTAACTTTCTCTCTAACAATATCTTTGAGAGTGATAAACGATTTCAAGCTTTAGATTATTTATATAAGTTAACCAGTATACCAGTAATTAAGGCCAACAGTATCTCACGCTAATTATTTAAACCTTCTTAAAATTTATCACTTGCAGAGGTTTTAAAACTTAAACTATGTATAAATATCAACTTATATTTCTAGGTTCCATAAACGTTAAATTACTAAAAAAACTGGAAAACTTATTTTATCAAAAATTAGCGGATTTAAATTTACAAAAAGATTTTTATGAAATTTATGATACAAGTTCGTTTGATAATTACAGAGGAAATCAACCAACTTATGTATTTTACTTTGGTGATGAGCAAAGCGATTTTAAGGATGTTGCCAAAGTTGAAAAACTTTTAATTGAAGGAAATATTGTTTTACCAATTTTCTATAAAGATTTTGATAAAGAAATTCCAAAGGTGCTATTTAACCAAAATGGCATAGAGTATTCAGAATCTAATGAAAATAAAATAGTTAATTTAGCTTTAGAGTCTTTTGGAGTGCTTAGGAATACTCGTAAGGTGTTTATTAGCTATAAAAGAACTGAGTCTACATCTGTGGCAATTCAGCTGTATGAAGCTTTAGAAAAATATAACTTTGATGTTTTCTTAGATACTCATTCTATAAAACAGGGCGAACCTTTCCAAGACGAACTATGGCATAGAATGACAGATTGTGATGTTGTTATATTATTGAATACGCCTGGATTTTTAACTAGTAAATGGTGTGAAGAAGAAATAGCAGAGGCTTCAGCAAAGCAGATAGGTGTAATTCAAATGACTTGGCCCAATCACAAGTTAGAGAGAATGGCTGAATTAAGTTTTCCATATGAATTAAATAAAGATAATTTTATTGATGGTAATTATAAGGACAAAGATAAGGCAAAGTTAACAGAAGAGACTGTCAATTGTTTGTTAGATAAGATTGAATCCGTCAGAGCAAGAAATTTAGCTGCTCGACAAGATAATTTAATCACTAATTTTGTGCGTTTAGCTAAAAGTCATAACAAGGAAATCAACTTACAACCTGAACGTTATCTCACTGAAGATTTTGCTGAAAACACTAAAAGGATTTTTATACCACTAATTGGTATTCCTCAATCGATTGATTGTAATAATTCATCAAATCTAAAACAAAAAGTTAAAGAATACAATATTTCGGATATTTACTTGCTTTATGATGATTTAAGAATTAGAGACAAATGGCTTAAACATTTGGACTACTTAAATGCTCATTTAGATGTTAAAACTATTAAAAGTAAGGATTTTGATCAATGGCTGAAAAACAATTAGGAAATATTTTTCTTTCTGCGAGTATTCCTCTTGAGAATCGCAATCCCAAATATTTTAAATCAGCTGATATTGTTGCGATTCGAGATTCAGTGATTGCCTTAACAACTCTAGTTTTGCCCAAGTTTAGATTAATTTGGGGAGGTCATCCATCTATTACTCCATTAATTCGATACGTAGCAGAGAAAAATGAATTTTCACTTAAAGAACATGTTGAATTATACCAGTCTCTTTTCTTTAGGAATCAGTTCCCAAAGGATAATTCACATATTGAGACAATTAAATATATCGAATCAAGCGGTGATATCGATGGTAGTATTAAGCTGATGAGAAAAAATATGTTGGAAGATAAGAATTTTGTAGCCGGTATTTTCATCGGTGGAATGGAAGGAGTTGAAATAGAATATAAGATGTTTCAGCAATTATATCCAGAGGCAATTCTATTACCTATAGCAAGCACGGGTGCTGCAGCCAAAATAATTTACGACAAAAAATTTAATCTGTTTGCTAATGATAGGCTCATGAATGACTATGGATATATGAGCCTTTTTCAAGATTTGTTAATTGATAAGGTCGAGAAAAATGCCTAAAAGAAAAGTATTCTATAGTTTTCATTATAATAATGATGTTTTTAGAGTTCAACAAATTAGAAATATGGGTATTCTGGAGGGTAATTCACCCACAACCCCGAATGAATGGGAAGTAATAAAGCAATCAGGTGATGCAGCGATTAAAAGATGGATTAATGCTAATTTACAATTTAAAAGTTGTGTTATAGTTTTAATTGGATCAGAAACAGCAGATAGAAAATGGGTAAAGTACGAAATTGAGCAAGCTTGGAATGAAGGGAAAGGGTTATTAGGCATTTACATTGACAATTTGAATTGCCCAAAGAGAGGAACTTGCAAACAGGGAAAAAATCCCTTTAGTAATTTCACTGTAAATGGTATACCCTTATCCAATATAGTCAAAACTTATAATCCGAGTTCATCAAACGCTTACAATGAAATTAAAGATAATATTGAAAGATGGATTGAAGAAGCTATAGAAATAAGGCAAGGGTATTAGGTTATGTTAACACTTAACGTAAATGGGTGAATACAACATTTTATTTCGCCCAACTTTAATTATGTTAAATATTGAAATTAAAACGTCTCCTATCAAGAGATATAAATGCTTAGCACTTGCTTGAGCGTTTAGTCTATTACATGATTGGTTTTTTTAGCTCGATGTTGAAATGCTTTCTTGAAGTACTCCGCCCCTGCTTTATTGTAAGCGATCAATTCTTGTTCTTGTTTCTCGGTTAATTTGAGATGTCGAGTATATTTGTTATTGTTCGGTACTATAATTTTCAGTTGCTGTTTCATGTTGATTTCCCTTACGCTGTTCTAAGGCTTACCTTACTGCCTCAACATTCTTTAATTTGTTCTAACATTGGATTTTTAAGATGCCCAACCTATTGTTAGATAATCTTGTTTAAACGGTAGCCAAATTCTTTATAGCTATATTCATCTAAACCCTGTTCTTCATCAAGGGATTGTCATATATTTTGCTAGACTGCAACATCCACCTAGTAATCAAAGGCAATCATAACAGTTGCTACCACAACCTTACTATCACGATTGCCGATATATACTTTTAATCGGTCAACACAGAATTTGAACCATAATCTATGTTAAACGATTTTTTAGAAATTAAAATAATAAACTCAGCCACTGATAATTTTATATGATAATTAAAAACTTAAAATCATCACATAAATACCCCGCTAATTAATGTTCGTTAAAATGATTAAATCTCAAATATTTAGCAGCAAGTAAATGGACCTGCTGCCTTATTTTCTCTGAATTCTGTGCTATCCTTTAGGCAGATATTAGCTATTTTTAATAGCCGCTGCTACACCTGCATTCGCCCGACGTAATAATATATCATGAGCAATGCGACAATTTTTTGCTAATACCGCATTTGGCTCCTTGCCGGATGCTCGCATTTGTTGGCATTTTTGCTCGTCTTTTTGAGCTTGTTCAAGATTCGCCCGATAATACTCGCTGCTTCTTGGCTGATCTTGGCAGCCTGTCAATGCTGATACTACAGCGCCTATTAAAATCATATTGCTCAGTTTCATAATGTCCCCTTTATTTTCTACCAATGAAAGGTTTTGGTAGCCAATGTTTCATTCGTCTGCGTATCAAGATAGGAAACGGTAGCTTGTAGCGGCTTGGCTTTTAATTGATTTTCATCAGCGGTAATTTGTACGTATAGCTCACCTCTGCCGCCCAATGTATTATTGATACGAGCTGCTTCAATTTTTTTAGCCACGGCTTCATCGTCAACCAACAACTCACATTTTTCTTGGGGTGGTGCCACGATATATTGGGTCGAGTCATTAATATGCCGCAGAAAATCCAATTGAATAGACTGTTTATTACCGAAGAATGGCCCTAGCCCCCCATATTTACCATGGCTAAGAAATTTATCCATCTCACATGACATGGCAAATGTCTTAGTGGTAAAGTCATAAGGTCTTGTTGTATCAATACCAAACACATTGACCGACAATGGCGATAAATTTTTGTCATTTTGTTGTTTTAAAAACTGATCAGCTATTTTTTGATCGTTAATAATGGGTACTTTAGCAAGATAGGTACCTTGGTACGTTTTAATCTGTTGACTCACCTTTGGCAACAGCTGTACGGCTAATTCACGTTTTTTAAACGTATCAGCTTCATTGTCATACTCTGTAGATATGAGACTTAGCTTTTCTTCCTCCATCATTTGCCGCGGGGTTTGGGCGATAAATAAGGGAGTTAGGTAGCTTAAGTCACTATCTTGATTAATATCATGTACATGGCTTAAATCTAACGTCTTTGCTGATGTAACTGACGAAGCGGGTTGGTTTGTTAACGTCTGCGAGGCTGTCGTTTGTGCTACCGCGGCTGAGAATTTAGGATCGGGTGTCTCAAGATTGGCGCTTGCCGCTGTGGTATTGCTAGTTTGCTCCGGCTGTTTATTTTGGCAAGCAACCGTAATACATGCACTTGCCAAGACACTTAAGACTAACTTTAATGACATCAATAACTCCTAACCCTAAATTTAATTCAGCATACCTTAAATACGGTATATATGCCGTGGAATTATAGACACCTGTTGTTAAAAATGTCAACTTTTGAGATGACATTTGTGACTAGTAAACATCCGCAGATTGTGGCATTTGGTAAACGTATTCGCACCATTCGAAAGCAAAAAGGCATCTCTCAAGAAAAGCTTGCACTCTTGGCCCAGATTGATCGTAGTTATATGGGGAAAATTGAACGCGGTGAATTCAACCTTACCCTAACTAAAATTTATCAAATCAGTGAAGCGCTACAAGTTTCTGTGGTAACATTATTTCAAGAAGACGAGTTTCCCCCACCCACTTAATGGTCATATATAATTATTAGTAAGGCAAACATTGTTTCAGCCAAACACTCAATTAAACACAGGGTAAGTTTCATTATCCCTATTCTTGAATGAGACCCTATTTAGAAACCCGGTCCCTCATCATCCCATCTCGGAGTTGACGAAGTATCATTATCTAAACGTGAGTCACTTGTATCTTTTTTATCGAATCTATCATGATCCAAATTATGACCTGGCAGTGTTTTTAAATCTGCCTGATAAGTAATTAACGCATCCTCAAGACCCTCAGGGTTAGACCACACAGCCAATTTATTTTGTTGGCTGTTTGCGATACTCTCCTCTATTAGCGCCCTTTCTTCACGCTTAAATTTAGACAACTCATAATAGGTATCTGTCTGTTTAACATACAACCTATCCGCTTTTATCTCAAATAAATCGCTACTATAAAAATACTTGAATTGGTTAATATTGCTATAAAGACTAAAATCTACCCCCACCCGTCCGTCGCGGGTCACATGAAAGGTACTGGCGAAGCGGCCAACACTTAACCGCACCGTATCGAAGAAATCACTTTCTCGCTGCGCAAGCGTCTTCATAAAATTGTTCTCAATCAAATCTTTTAACGGCTTTAAACCTAACTCATAACCATACTTATTAATAGAATAACAATAACGCAGGGCATTTTTTATCTCACCATAAATCGGCATCAAGCGCCTTGCTTCCACCGCTTGTCGTCGCTGACGTTCTTGTTGCCGCTTCATATACGCCTGCAAACGCTCGTCTTCTAACTGACGCTGCAATTTTAGTTTTTCCTCTTCCTTTTGTTTTGCTTTTCGTTTAGCGTTTGCTAATGCCATTTCTTCTAACGTGGGTTCGTAAGATAATGTATCGGTAGCCTTGGGTGACATATCAACCTGAACCGTGGCTTCCATTTTATTAGCTCGCGTATTTTCCAAATCATTTTTAAACGGATGATTAATCCCATTATTGTCATGGTGAGCTCTATCATACGGACAATAATGCTGATCTACCCACGCTAACTCCTCTGCTGGTATCTGGTATTTTTTTATATTAAGCTCGCGCTTATGTGCATAAATATGATTAAATGTCTCACGTGCTTGATCGACCCGTTGCTGTTTGGATGCAATCGTTTCTATCTTTTTATGCAGCGCGTGTTCATCAGGGTTGGTTTGTAACCGTAGAAGATAGTCTTGATAAGAAAAATCTTTTTCAAACAAAAAGCCTTTTAAACGAATCGGTTTTTGACTATCTTTACTCACCACACTGATAAATTTTTCTGAGCGCCGGGTGACTTTAATCTGTTCATCTTCCATTTGTTCAAGCTCGGCAATCACATCATCTCGATGATTAATCATCCCCGCTGCCAATTTTTTTTCAAGGTAGGTCGCAATACGGGTCTTAATTTTCTCATGGTTTTTTTTCGGGCTTTGGTTACTCTCAAATACATTGGTGTGACGAAAATGAACCGGGTCATCAGGATCGGTAAATTCAAATCGCGCATTGGCCAATGTTTGCCAGGCACGAAAATACTTGGCATCTTGCACATGGTAATACGGCTGTAATCGTTTACCCGTATAAAGCTCGGTGGTCGCAATTAAAAAATTTAACTCAAGCCTCGGTGCTTTAGTTTGAGGATGTGCTTTATCGGTATGTTCAACCCAAAGGATATAATAACGATCCGGTTGCATACCTGGAAACATAACCCGCTCAAAGTCTTGCATGATTTGTTGTTTAACTTCCGCTGTCACTTGATCAGGTCGCTCTTCAAATGACAACACCCCAGCGGTATAACGTTTGGCAAAGTTACTACTGTTAATGAGTTCTTGGCTAAGATAAGCATCCCCACTTAATACCGTTGCGCCCTCGCGAATGATACCGTCTGATAAGAATTTTTCACCTAGCAAATAATTGATAGGCCCTTCACCACGACTTCGACCCCGATTAAAAATTTTAAAAATCAACTTTCACTCCAAGATGTTTACGTTAAGACCTTTACGCTAAGCCGCTTAATCTAAAACGCTTGCCTTAATTTTTATGTTGCTCAAGCAATGCTTGTAATAACCGATTACTGTCATTTAATGCCGACAACACACTGGCATCCAATTTTTTTTCCGTATTGGCATGTCGAGCAATCTGATTTAAGTTGCTACCAATTCTAGCAACCTGATGAACCAATGCTGGATCGGCTTGTCGAATAGGCACGGCACCCAGGGCTAAATCTCGAAGCCAACCCGCTAAATTTTTAGTGCGCCGTTGTTGCAGCTTGGCAAACTCATCGCTCGTTAAACGAATTTTGATCTCTTTGGTACGCTTATCTCCAAGAATTTTTGGCATCGTCACTCACCTTTAACTGAACCTATTAAACTTTCTAAATGACCACACGCAGCCTTATCTTAAACTTAACAACAGGGCAGCGGGGGTTTCGGGGGCATCGCCCCTGAACCAGTTCACATGGTACCATTTTTAGCAAAGCTAAAAAAGGGTACTATGTGTATACTGGCTTAGTACGGCGTGAACTTATCATCTTGCTTAGTACGGCGTGAACTTATCATCTTGCAAATTAATTACCATTTTTTTGGATATTTTGAAAATTTTTTAGTTATTTATGGTCCAAATGTGGTTTTTTTGACGGATTTTTAGTTATTTCTGCTTAAAAATGGTTATTTGGATCAAGAAAATGGTTATTTGACCCAAATTTTAGATATTTTGGAATGTTTTTGGTTATTCGTGGCTCAAATGTGGTTTTTTTGACGAATTTTTAGTTATTTCTGCTTGAAAATGGTCATTTAGGTCAGAAAAACGGTTATTTGTCTCAGATTTTGGATTTTTTGAAAATTTTTTAGTTATTTGTAGTCCAAATGTGGTTTTTTTGGCCAATTTTTGGATATTCCTGATTGAAAATGGTTATTTCGGTTAAAAAAACGGTTATTTGGCTCAGATTCTGGATTTTTTGAATTTTTCTTAGTTTTTCTATAGCTAAACGTGGAAATTTCTTTAAATATTGCAGATAATTTGCCTCTTTTTTAGTTAAAATCTCCTTTTTTAATCTTACTTTTTGCTATCTATTTGAAATATAATGGTTTTAAAACCTACTAACTTGCTTATAATTTACGAATTATTTGTATAATCTATTCTGTATACTAATTGGAGTCGCTATTGGCCATTTTTTCTCTTACGATGAAACCGCATTCTCGGCGAAAGCTGGACTCGGTCATTCGACTGATTGCTTGTACGGCAGCAGAGAAGCTATATGATCAGCGTTTAGAGAAATTTTTTTCTTATGATGATGATTCAAAGATAATCGCTAAAGGTTTAATTTTTCCCGTTGACATCGCTTCATCCGATGAGTCGTTTGATACGTTTTCACGTGAGAAGCTTTGGAATTTGGCGGAGTGTTGTGATAGCGGTAAGGTCAGTCGAATTGTGCGAGAAATTATTGTTAATGTGCCTTTTGAGCTTAATGCCGACCAACAACGTCAACTCGTCGTTGCTTTTGCCAGTTCACTGGCAAACTATTATGATATTGCCATTGATTTTGTCTTGCGTTCTCCACCCATCGGTGCAGACCCGAGATCTTTTCGTGCTCATCTTTTTTTGACGACCCGTTGTATTAAGATAAATAAGAACGGTGAGTTAGAGTTTTCTCGCAAGTCCTATTTTGAATGGTCTAATAAAAATTTGACGGCGTTAAATCTCCCCACCACGCATGATCAATTAAAACAGATACGCGCTAGATGGGCTGCATTGATTAATGTTTTTCTTGCACGTTATAAAATACATGCCTATGTGGACAGCCGTTCTCATCAAGCACGACAACTTTCCGTGCGACCTTTTGTTAATCTGAGTGCCATTGATCGACAATTAGAAAACTGCGGTATTCCTACCCTATTAGGAAATTATAATCGTCAAGTGGAGAATGAAAATGCGAGAATCATGGAGCAAAGAGCCATTAGTGAGCGAACATTTAGTCAAACGCTTTCAGAGGAGAGCGCGCTTATGGAGACAGTATTCGCTACGATTAATGAGGCTCAATACCGAATTAAAAAATATAACAAATTTACCCAAAGATCCAATAAAACAGACCAATTCATTGAAAAGTATTATCAACAAACAGCAGCAACAGATCGATCAATTGAACGATATTTGCAAAAAATTGACCGAAGAAAACGAGCAATTAGTTAGTCGGTTAAATGCTTACAATAAACTATGACGAGTATGCCGTGGTCTCTTTTACATTGGGTTTAATTTCTCCTCCCATAAATATAGAAGGTCAGTAGGCAGTTCGTCATAATTCTGCTACTAGGCATAATTTGTCGTTGCCAAGTGATCAGTTAAGTGGTTTGACACCTCAACAGGATAATTAGGGGTTAAAGAGTAGTACCAATTTTTAATAGCAACAACTTTATGCTTAATTGTAATGATGAACCATTTAAACATTGATTGAAAAGTCTGTTCAACAAGTTGATAGCGTGTTTAATAGTTCCCCATGCGGTGGGGAACGATTTTTTTAGACTTTTTTATTAGCGGTTGTTTTAATATGGCAAATCATTAACGATTGCTTTGCTAGCTAGCATAGGAATAGTGGCGAAATGTTGGACTTGGTTAGGTGCATGGATAAATGATTGGCAGTCATCGCAGATATAGTCAAGTTGTTGTAGATGTTGGCCATCGCGATAGTCAGGTTCGGTGATTCGCTGAGCAAT
>ERZ500994.440-NODE-440-length-12838-cov-5.747634_pt1 | contig 12838 bp, 12 predicted proteins | sample MGYA00248878_ERZ500994 | MGnify/ENA primary metagenome ERZ500994 (study PRJEB25958, sample SAMN03398533) | human skin metagenome | study: EMG produced TPA metagenomics assembly of the Human Skin Microbiome Metagenome (human skin metagenome) data set. | reverse complement strand
TTGAACCGCATGAACGACACCATCGCCGGGGCCAAGGTCACGGGCCGCATCGCCATGGACGGCGAGGACATCAACGACCGCTCCATCGATCCGGTGCTGCTGCGCGCCCGCGTCGGCATGGTGTTCCAGCGTCCGAATCCCTTCCCGAAATCGATCTACGAAAACGTCGCCTACGGGCCCAAGATCCACGGCCTGGTGTCGTCCAAGGCCGAGATGGACGAGGTCGTTGAGAAGGCTCTGAAGCGCGCCGGCCTGTGGGACGAGGTCGCCGACCGACTGCAATCGTCGGCCATGGGTCTGTCGGGCGGTCAGCAGCAGCGTCTGGTCATCGCCCGCGCCATCGCCGTGAACCCCGAGGTCATCCTGATGGACGAGCCCTGTTCGGCGCTGGATCCCATCGCCACGGCGCGGATCGAGGAGTTGATCGACGAACTGCGCGAGCGGTTCTGCATCGTCATCGTCACCCACTCGATGGCCCAGGCCGCGCGGGTGTCGCAACGCACGGCCTTCTTCCACATGGGCCGCCTGGTCGAGACCGGCGACACCGAGACCATCTTCCAGAATCCGCGCGAGCGGCGCACGCTCGACTACATCACGGGACGCTTCGGCTAATCCGATGAACCAGCACACCGTCAAAGCCTATGGCGACGAACTGAACCAGATCACGGCCGAGATCGCCCGCATGGGCGGCGGCATGAAGCGGCAACGCCATGGCGATCTCGGCGGCGGTCGGAGGCGTTTGCGCAGCCACCGGACCGAACGGGAGCAAAGCAAGCGCGGCAAGCAGCGCGAAACCGCGCAGGGCGATCAAATGTCGCGTCCGTCGATGTCCTGGCTCATCTTGTCGACCATCTTCCGGATGTCCGGCTGCTGCGGATAGATGTCGATGACCTTGCGCAGAACGTCCAGCGCCTGCTTGTCGTAGCCGGTGCGTTTCAGGATGGTCGCCAGACCGCCGAGCGATCCGAAATGCCGCGGTTCCAGCGCGAGCGTGCGGTCGATGTCGGCCATCGACCCATCGTAGTCGTCCGCGAGGAAGCGGAGCGTCGCGCGGCGGTTCCAGCCTTCCGCCCAATTGGGCGCTATCTCGACGACATGATTGAGGATTTCGAGAGCGACGTCGGTCTTGCCGGCGCTGGCGGCGGCCATGGCGCGCGCCGTCAGGAGATCGGCGGTGTCCGAGCCCGACCGGCCCCACACCGTCTGGATCGCGGCCGCCACTGATTTCGCCTCCTCGGGGTCGGAGGCGGCGGCGAGCTGCCGGAACAGCTCGTCGAGGATTTTTGCTCGCTGCGCCTCCTGGGAGAGCTTTGGAGGCGGGGCTTTCTCCCGCGCGGCGTCGCCCGCCTGTTCCTCGTCCCGCTTCATCGCGTCGGGAACGGGCTGTTCCCCCCGGACCGAAGGCCTGGTTGACGGCTTGCCGGACAGGTCGGGGCCGTTCGGGCCGAAGACTTTTGCGCCCGGCGGCAGTTCGACCGGCGGCAGGCCGGGAATGCGGAGAACTTCGCCCGGCCGGGCGGGCACCGGCAGATCCTGTTGCGCGCGCACGGGTGCGGCGGTGGCGAGGAGGCCGCAAAGGCCTGCAAGCAGGGCGAGACGCCTTGGCATCCACCCAGTCTAACCCGCAATGCAGCAAACTGAAATCACTTACGCGAGACGAAGTCGTCCAGCCTCGCGGGCCGGGCGATAGCGCCGCCACACCAGCCAGGACACGATCGCGACATTGAGCAGGTTCCAGGCAAGACCGTTGAGGAAGGCCATGCGATAGGAGCCCGTCCAGTCGAAGATCAGGCCAGACACATAGCCGCCGAAGGCCATGCCGAAGATCGTCGCCGAAACGGCGATGCCGATCTTCGCGCCGGCCTCGCGCGGCGGCAGGAATTCGCGGCAGATCACCGCATACATCGGCACGATGCCGCCCTGGAACAGGCCGAAGATCCCCGAGACGACGTAGAGCGACGTGAGGCCGTTGAAGAACAGATAGAGCAGCAGCGCGACGCCCTGCATGACCGAGCCGATGAGCAACGTCGCCGCGCCGCCGATGCGGTCCGCGACGAAGCCCGACGCGATGCGCGAGAAAATGCCGAGGAACAGCATCAGCGACAGCATTTCCGCGCCGCGCGCGACGCCATAGCCGAGGTCGCCGCAATAGGCGACGATATGAACCTGCGGCATCGACATGGCGACGCAGCAGGAGAATCCCGCAACCGCGAGCAGCGTCAGCAGAATGCGCGGCGAAAGGCCGACCGAGGCCGACGCCTCCGCCGTCGCCTCTTCGGCTTCGGCCATTGTCTGGTGGGACGGCCGCCGGCGCATCAGGATGCTCAGCGGGACCGTTGTCACCGCGACCGCGACGCCGATGGCGACATAGGTTTCGCGCCAGCCCAGATGCGGGACGGCTGCGTTGATGAGAAGCGGCCAGACCGTGCCCGCGAGATAGTTGCCGGATGCAACGATGACCACGGCAAGACCGCGCCGCCGCACGAACCAGTGGGAGATATCCGCGACCAGCGGCGCGAAGCCCGCGCCCGCGCCGACGCCGATCAGCAGCCCATGTGCGGCCGTGAAGACCATCATGTTCGGCGCGAGCCCGGCGATCGCGAACCCGGCGCCGAGCGCGATGCTTGCGACGATCAGCGGAACCACGATGCCGAACCGGTCCACGAGCCGGCCGAGGAAGATCGTTCCGAAGGCGAAGCCGGACATCGCGAATGTGTAGGGCGCCGATGCGCCGGCGCGGTCGACTCCGAATTCCGCCTGCGCGAAGGGCAGGATGACGATGATCGACCACATGCCCGCGCCGAGCATGGTCGCGACGAGGAGCGAGACCGTCAGGCGAAAATAGCTGTAGGGTCCGTCCGGCGCGTAGCGGTCGGCTGCCGTGGCGCTCATGCGCTTGCCGCGTCGAGCGCCACCATCTCCGGCGACGACAGCGAGAATTTTGTGGCCCCCAGCAGATCGCGAAGCTGCTCCGGCGTCGTCGCGCTGGCGATCGGTGCGGTGAGGCCGGGTTTGGCCATCAGCCAGGCGAGCGCGACTTGCGCCGGCGTGGCCTTGTGGCTGCTGGCGATCTCGTCGAGCGCATGCAGCACCTTGTGGCCACGCTCGGTGAGATATTTGCCGGCGGTGCGCGGGCCGCGCACGCTTTTGGCGAGGTCGGCCTCGCCGCGATATTTGCCCGTCAGGAAGCCGGCGGCGAGCGAGAAATAGGGGATGACGCCGACCTGCCGGTCGCGGCACAAGGGCCCGAGATCCTTCTCGAAATCGCGCTCCATCAGATTGTAGTGCGGCTGCAGGCATTCGTAGCGCGGCAGGCCGGTGCGCTCCGCGACGTCGAGCGCCTCGCCAAGCCGCGCGGCCGAGAAATTCGATGCGCCGATGACGCGCACCTTGCCGGCCTTGATGAGCGATTCGTAGGTGCGCAGCGTCTCCTCGATGGCGATCGTGTCGTCGTCCGCATGCGACTGGTAGAGATCGATATGGTCCGTCTGCAGCCGGCGCAGCGAATCCTCCACAGCACGGAACACATAGTCGGGCTTGAGGCCCTTCTTGTCCGGCGCCATCTGCATGCCGACCTTGGTCGCCAGCACGATCCTGTCGCGCTTGCCGCTCTTCTTCAGCCAGTTGCCGATGACGGTCTCCGACTCGCCGCCCGTGTGGCCCGGCGCCCAGACCGAATAGACATCGGCCGTGTCGATGAACTCGAAGCCTGAGTCGACGAACGCGTCGAGCAGGCGGAACGACATGGCTTCGTCCGCCGTCCAGCCGAAGACGTTGCCGCCGAAGCAGAAGGGCGTGACGTGAAGATCGGAGCGGCCGATCCGGCGTTTGGTCATGACAATCCTCCGCTTGTGTTCGTTATGGACGTGACCGTTAACCCGTCATTGCGACATGCGCCTGAAAACAATCCGGACATGCACGCTGTTGCGACGGTGAGATCGCCGCGCGAGTACTCCGCATGAGCAGCGCGGTAGCCTCGCGGCCGGCAATACCGACAGATCGCCGTCTCACAGATCGACGGATTCGAATCCCTCGAAGACCGGATGGCCGGCGGTGAGCGGCTTGCCCTGGCCGGCGCCCCGGTGCGCGGCGCGGAACTGTTCGGACTTCGTCCAGGCTTCGAAGTCGGCGAAACTGTCCCAGATCGTGTGGGACGCATAGAGCGTGTGATCGTCCTTTTTCGGGCCGCGCATGAGGTTGAAGGACGAAAAGCCCTTCATTTCGTGCAGCCGCGTCTCCCGCGAGCGCCAGAGTTCCTCGAAGGCGTTCTCTTCGCCCGGAAGAACCTTGAAGCGGTTCATCGCCAGATACATTTGTCGTCCTCGTCGTGATTCCAGCTCTTATTTCGCGGCGTCGGCGATGACGTCAACCTTGTCGGCCCCCACGTCGAAGGCCATGAGGTCCGTTCCCATGGCGAGCGGGCCGGCATAGGTCTCCCGCGTCTGGGTCTCAACGTCGGCCGGCTTCGGTGGCGGCGTGTTCTGTCCGCCGATCGGCACGAGATGCGTGTAGGCCGCAAGCTTCGGTGCAATCTGCGTGAAGATGCGCCCCGCTTCCTGCGGCGATGTGTGATGCGCGAAGATCGTCTGGACGACGACGTTTTTGCGCAGGAGTTCGGGGTCGGAAGCGCAGACCTCGTGGACGATCAGGGTTGCGCCCTGTGCATGGCGGATCAGATTCTCGGAATAGCGCGTGTCACCGGAGATGACGACCGAACGTCCGCCATAGTCGACGCGATAGCCACAGGCCGGCTTGATGTATTTGCCGTGGTCGACCTCGAAAGCGGTGACGGTCACGCCGTTGCGATCGTAGACCACGCCGTCCTCGCGGAATTCGGATGGCGCGATGGCGATCGCCTCCATCGCGTAACGCTCGTCGTCCCAGCGGATGCGGATGTCGTCGGCATAGGCCTTTTCGAGATTTTGCATCAAGGCCGTCGTGCCGGTCGGTCCGATGATGCAGAACGGTCCGCGCCGCGCCGCGTAGGGCCGGTCGATCCAGCCGGTGAGCCACAGATCGGGCAGGCCGTTGACGTGGTCGGAATGAAAATGGGTGAGAAAGGTCGCGGTGATCGCGCCCATCGGCACCTTGATCTGGTTGAGCCGGATCGTGACGCCGCGTCCAGTATCGAACAGCAGCTTTTCCGGACCGGCCTCGACGAGCGTCGCCGGACCGAACCGGCCGGGCAGGGGATTGGGCGAGCCGGTGCCGAGCAGAGTGACCCGGAAATCCTGCGCCTGCGCGCCGGCGGCGAGACATGAAAGGAGCGCCATCGCCAGAAGACGCATTGTCCGGTCCCTCCCGATTTTTGATCTGTTGCCGTGAGCCCACAGATCGTCGGGAGGCTTGTCAGGATGGCGGGCTCAACCCTGGCCGCGCTCCGTCCCATGCCTGGTGTCGGGCGCATTGTGCTCCCGGGCCAGTTCGTCGAACGCGATCTCGACCAGCGTGACGTGGTGGATCATGGCCGCATGGGCGGTCGTCGCATCGCCCTTGATGATCGCGGCGACGACGACGGCATGTTCCTCATGCGATTTCTTCAATCGTCCCGGCGTACGGAATTGCGCCCGGCGGAACGGCGCGAGGCGGCGTCGCAGGCTGGTGGCGAATTCCTCCAGCACGGGATTGTGCGACCCGCGATAGATCGCAGTGTGGAACATCTGGTTCGCATCGAGATAGGCGGCATGGTCGCCGCGCCGCGCGAGCGCGCCCATGCGTTCGGACAGTGCGCCGAGCGCCCGGCGTTCCAGCGGCGTCATCGACAGGGCGCACAGCCGCGCGCAGGTCGCCTCGACCTCGCCCATCGCGATGAACAGGGCCTTCAGTTGCTCGCCTGTCGCCGTCGCCACCACCGCGCCGCGTCGCGGACGGACGATGATGAGCCCGGATGTCGCAAGTTGCCGCAACGCCTCGCGAACGGGCGTGCGCGAAACACCGAACCGCTCCGCGAGGCTCGCCTCGTCGAGTCGCGCGCCGGGCTCGAGCGTTCCTTCGAGGATCGCGTCGGCGATTTGATCGGCGAGCCGATTGGTGTGCGTTCTGTGGTCGATCAGCGCCATATGCCCAAGAAATAACGCGCGCCGATCGGGGCGGGAACAGGAGACTGCGCGCGCGTTGGTCAAACTTCATGAAATATTTGAGCAGCGCGGCTCGAAATTTGAGCATGCAATATCGGCAAATTGCATACATCGTTGCGGTGCACCGAACGTCCGAAACTGGCGAGGCTGGACCGCATGGATCGTCGCGAATTTCTGAAGACTGGCGCAACCGCCGCGGCGACCGGCGTCGCCGTCGCCGCGCCAGCCGTCTGGTCTCCGTCGCGGGCCGACGCCCGGTCCGAGACATTGCTGATCGTTTCCGAAAGCGGGCCCAACAATCTCGATATCCACGGCGTCGGCACCAACGTGCCCGGCTATGAAGTGTCGTGGAACTGCTACGACCGCCTCATTAGCCACGGCATGAAGGAGGTCGACGGCGTTCCCTATTACGATCGCGACAAGATCACGATGTCGATCGCCGACGACATGGCGATGGGCGACATGTCCGTCACCTTCAAATTGAAGAAGGGCGTCGCATTCCAGGATGGAACGCCGGTCACCGCGAAGGACGTCAAATGGTCGCTCGACCGCGCGGTGTCCGTCGGCGGGTTCCCGACGTTCCAGATGAAGGCCGGCTCTCTCGAAAAGCCGGAACAGTTCGTCGTCGTCGACGACAATACGGTCCGCATCGATTTCATCCGCAAGGACCGCCTGACGATCCCCGATCTCGCCGTGATCGTGCCCGGCATCTACAATTCGGAACTCATCAGGAAGAACGCTACGGCCGCCGATCCGTGGGGGCTCGAATATACCAAGCTCAACACGGCCGGCAGCGGTCCGTTCAAGGTGACGCGCTGGGTGCCGGGCACCGAAGTCGTGATGGAGCGCAACGACGCCTGGACGCTCGGTCCGCAGCCGAAGCTTAAGCGGGTGATCTGGCGCATGGTGCCGTCCGCCGGCAACCGCCGCGCGCTGCTCGAGCGCGGCGACGCGGACGTATCCTACGATCTGCCGTCGAAGGATTTCGCGGAGATGAAGGGCAATCCGAAGCTCACGGTCGTCTCCGTGCCCTTCTCGAACGGCATCCAGTATATCGGCATGAATGTCACGAAGCCGCCGTTCGACAATATTCTCGTGCGGCAGGCCGTCGCCTACGCGATCCCCTACCAGAAGATCATGGACGCCGTGCTTTACGGGCTCGGCAAGCCGATGTTCGGCCGCGCGCCCGGCGCGCCGACGAAGGTCGCGTGGCCGCAGCCGCACGACTACAATACCAATATCGAGAAGGCGAAGGCGCTGATGGCGCAGGCCGGCTATCCGAACGGCCTCGACACGACGCTGTCCTTCGATCTCGGATTCGCGGTCGTCAACGAGCCGCTGTGCGTGCTCGTGCAGGAGAGCCTGAACCAGATCGGCATCCGCACCACGATCAACAAGATCCCCGGCGCGAACTGGCGCACGGAACTCAACAAGAAGGAGATGCCGCTCTTCACGAACGTCTTCTCCGGCTGGCTCGACTATCCCGAATATTTCTTCTTCTGGTGCTACGACGGCTCGAACTCCGTGTTCAACACGATGAGCTACAAGTCCGCCGAAATGGATGCGCTCATCGCCGGCGCGCGCAAGGCGGCCGCCTACGGCGACAAGGCGGCCTATGACAAGGACGTCATCGGCTTCGTCGACCTCGCCTTCAAGGACATCCCGCGAATTCCGCTGTTCCAGCCATACTCGAACGTGGCGATGCAGAAGGGCGTGACGGGCTACCAGTACTGGTTCCACCGCCGCCTCGACTACCGCACCTTCGCGAAAGCCTGACGGAGACCCCGCATGAGCAAGGTCATCCTCACCCGCCTCGCGACGGCGATCCCCAGCCTGATCGGCGTGGTGATCGTGACCTTCCTGCTCACGCGCGTGATGCCGGGCGATACAGCCTCCTATTTCGCGGGCCCCGCCGCGACGCCTCAGGCGATCGCGGAAATCAAGACCAAGCTCGGCCTCGACAAGCCGTTGCCCGTGCAGTTCGCGAATTACGTCTCCGATCTCGCGCATGGCAATCTCGGCACGTCGCTGACCACGGGCCGGCCGGTCTCGACCGAGATCGCGGCGCGTCTGCCGGCGTCCGGCGAACTCACATTGTGCGGGCTCATCCTCGCCCTCGTCGTCGCGGTGCCGCTCGGCATCCTCGCGGCCGTGAAGCAGGGCTCGTGGATCGATCACACGTGCCGCATCGTCACGACGGCAGGCGTCTCGTTGCCGGTGTTCTTCACCGGCCTCGTGCTCGTCTATATCTTCTATTTCCTTCTCGGCTGGTCGCCCGCGCCGCTCGGGCGGCTCGACGTCTATGCAACGCCGCCGCCCGACATCACCGGCTTCTATCTCATCGACTCCCTGATCGCGCGCGACGGCGAGACGTTTCGCGCGGCGCTGGCGCAGCTTGCGCTGCCGTCGATCACGCTGGCTCTGTTCTCGCTCGCGCCAATCGCGCGCATCACGCGCGCCTCGATGCTCGGCATTCTGGGCTCCGACTTCATCCGCACCGCCCGCGCCAGCGGGCTCACGCCGGGGACGGTCGTCATCACCTATGCGTTCCGCAACGCGCTTCTGCCGGTCGTCACCACGCTCGGCATGGTCTTCTCGTTCCTGCTGGGCGCGAATGTTCTCGTCGAGAAGGTCTTCGCGTGGCCGGGGATCGGCTCCTATGCGATCGAGGCGCTCATCGCCTCCGATTTCGCGCCGGTGCAGGGGTTCGTCCTGACGATGGCGATCCTCTACGTTCTTCTCAATCTCTGTATCGATCTCGTATACGGCCTGATCGATCCGCGCGCGCGGGTGGCGGCATGAGCATGGCGCAGACGACCACTCCCGAACGCGCGGCCAGCGATGGGCTCGCCGATCCCGCGGCCCCCGCGACGGCGCCGGTCGCCGCGACCGGGCTCGGCGCGTTCTGGCGGCAGATCCGCTATGTCGCGGCAAGCAATCCCGTCACCGGTCTGTCCTTTCTTCTGTTCGTTCTGCTGCTGCTCGCGGCGATCGTCGGGCCGTCGCTCGTTCCCTACGATCCGCTGGCGAGCGACACGGCCGCGGCCCTGCAGCCGCCGTCCTGGCGTCACTGGTTCGGCACGGACCAGATCGGCCGCGACATCTTTTCGCGTGTCGTCGTGGCGACGCGGCTCGACATGACGATCGCCATCGCGTCGGTCGCTCTCGTCTTCGCGCTGGGCGGGTTCGCCGGTCTCGTGTCCGGCTTCTTCGGCGGCTGGGTCGATCAGGTCGTCGGTCGCATCTCCGACACGATCATGGCCTTTCCGCTGTTCGTTCTTGCGATGGGCATCGTGGCGGCGCTCGGCAACAATGTCACCAACATCGTCATCGCCACCGCCGTCATCAATTTCCCGCTCTATGCGCGCCTTGCGCGATCGGAGACGACGGTCCGCAAGAACGTCGGCTTCGTGCAGGCGGCCCGGCTCACCGGCAACAGCGAGATGCGCATCCTGCTTGGCCAGATCCTGCCCAATCTCCTGCCGATCATGATCGTGCAGATGTCGTTGACCATGGGCTATGCGATCCTCAACGCAGCCGGCCTGTCGTTCATCGGGCTTGGCGTGCGACCGCCGACGCCGGAATGGGGCATCATGGTCGCGGAAGGCGCTGCCTTCATCGTTTCGGGCGAATGGTGGATCGCGCTGTTTCCCGGTCTTGCGCTGATGCTCGCCGTCTTCTGCTTCAATCTTCTCGGCGACGGCCTGCGCGACGTCGTCGATCCGCAGCGCCGGACGTGATGTCATGACCGCGATCCCCCTTGTCGATCTTCACGATGTCACGATCGAATTCGCGACGCGGCGTGGCACGGTGCGCGCGGTCGAGGACGTCTCGATCTCCGTGGCGAAGGGCGAGACGCTCGCCATTGTAGGTGAATCGGGGTCCGGAAAATCCGTTACCTCCTATGCGCTGATGCGCATCCTCGATGCCGCCGGCAAGATCGCCGAAGGGACGATCGTCTATTCCGGCATGGATCTCGTCGGCATGCCGGAAAGCGAGTTCCGCGATCTGCGCGGCCGCGAAATGTCGATGATCTTCCAGAACCCGCGCGCCGCGCTCAATCCGATCCGGCCGATCGGCAAGCAGATCGAGGATGTGCTGATCCGCCACGTGCAGGCGACGCGGTCGAATGCGAAGGAAAAGGCGATCGCCGCGCTGGAGCAGGTGAAGATCGCGCGCGCCGCCGAGCGCTACAATGCCTATCCGTTCGAACTGTCGGGCGGCATGTGCCAGCGCGTCGTCATCGCGCTGGCGCTTGCCTGCCGGCCGCAGCTGCTGATCGCCGACGAGCCGACCACCGGCCTCGACGTCACGACGCAGAAGGCGGTGATGGACCTTATTGTCGAACTCACCCATGCGCGGGAGATGTCGACGATCCTCATCACGCACGATCTCGGCCTCGCCGCCGCCTATTGCGACCGCGTCGTCGTGATGCAGAAGGGGCGCGTCGTTGAGGAGGCGGATGCGCACGACATTTTCCGCAATCCGCAGCATGCCTATACGCGCAAACTGATGCGCGCGACTCCGCGCCTCGGCTGCACCTTGCGCGACCTTCTGCCGGAAGACGCGCCCATGCCAGTGCCGTCCCCGCCGAAATCGACCGGAACGGGGCCGCTTCTCGTCGTCGAGAACCTCGTCAAGGAATATCCGAAGACATCCACGCGGTCCCTGTTCGACCGGTTGATGCGACGGGACGCCGCCGCGCCGGATGCGCCGTTCCGCGCCGTGGACGACATCAGCTTCGAGGTGCGGCGTGGTGAGAGCGTCGGCCTCGTCGGCGAATCCGGTTGCGGCAAATCCACGACCTCGACCATGGTGATGCGTCTGCTCGACCCGACGTCGGGGAAGATCACTTTCGATGGACACGATCTCACGGCCATTCCGGCCCGGGATTTCGCGGCGCATCCGCTGCGGCGACGTATCCAGATGGTGTTCCAGGATCCGACCGACAGCCTCAATCCGCGCTTCACCGCCGCGCGCGCGATCGCCGATCCGATCCTGCGGATGGGCGATCTGAAAGGCGCGGCGCTGCGCGCCCGCTGCGAGGAGCTGGCCATGCTCGTCGGCCTGCCCGTCACGCTGCTCGACCGTCTGCCGCATCAGTTGTCCGGCGGGCAGAAGGCGCGTGTCGGCATCGCGCGCGCCATCGCGCTCAATCCCGATTTCGTCGTGCTCGACGAGCCGACCGCCGCGCTCGACGTTTCGGTTCAGGCTGTCGTGCTCAATCTGCTCGAGGAGCTGAAAGCGAAGCTCGGCATGAGCTATCTGTTCGTCAGTCACGATCTCAATGTCGTGCGCCTGCAATGCGACCGCGTGATCGTGATGCGCGCCGGGAAAATTGTGGAGAGCGGCGATACGGAGACGATCCTCGATGCGCCGTCGCAGGCCTATACGCGCGCGTTGCTCGAAGCCATTCCGCATCCGCCGCTCTAGCGCACGATGTGCTTGGGAAACAATTGGCCTGTCATTCCCGCGAAAGCGGGAATCCACTCAGCCGACCCGCGCTCCCGAGCGCGACGAATGGCCTTTGCCGTTCGCGCGTGGATGCCCGCCTGCGCGGGCATAACAGTCTTGACCAGTGATTCAAGTAGTCGCCATCATGCTCCAAGGGCTACGATAGGTTCATGAACATAGCGAACGAAGGCCGGCCCGCGTTTGGCGAGGCCGATGCGGACAAATGGATCGACGCGATGGCGACGGTCCTCGACATGCCGCTCGGGGATGCGAACCGCGCCGAAATCCGCGCCAATCTTCTGGTCGCGCATCGCATGGCGACATCGATTCTGGATTTCGCGCTGGACGACCGCGAGGAAATCCTGCCGGTCTATCAGCCATGACGAGCGATCCCTGCTTTCTGCCGGCTTATGAGATCGCCGCACGGGTTGCTGCGCGCACGCTGACCGCCCGCGCCGTCATCGATGCCTGCCTTGCGCGGATCGCGGCGCTCGACGGCGCGATCAATGCTTACACACATGTCGCGGCCGAGCGCGCCCGTGCGACCGCCGACCGCATCGACGCCGCCGTCGCGGCCGGCGAGAAACCCGGTCCGCTCGCCGGCGTGCCGTTCTCGGTCAAGAATCTCTTCGACGTGAAAGGCATCGCGACGCTTGCCGGATCGCAGATCAATGCCGGTCATGCGCCCGCGATCCACGATGCCTTTCTCGTCGAGCGGCTCGAACAGGCCGGTGCGGTTCTCGTCGGTGCTGTCGCAATGGGTGAATATGCCTACGACTTCACCGGCGAGAACGCGCATTACGGCCCCTCGCGCAATCCGCACGATCTCACGCGCATGTCCGGCGGCTCGTCGGGCGGCAGCGGCGCGTCGGTGGCCGGCGGATTGTGCGCGCTTTCGTTAGGGTCCGACACCAACGGATCGATCCGCGTGCCGTCGTCCTTCTGCGGCCTGTTCGGATTGAAGCCGACCTACGGGCGTCTGTCGCGCGGCGGCACCTTTCCCTTTGTCAGCAGTCTCGATCACCTGGGACCGCTGGCGCGGTCTGCGCGCGACCTCGCGCTGGCCTACGACACGCTGCAGGCCTTCGACGCCCACGATCCCGTGCAGAGCCGGATCGCGCCCGCGCCGGTGCCGCCCTCCGCCAGCATCTGCCGCGCTGTCGCCGGGGCGATGCCCTCGCCCGGGCAGCGGTGGCCGTGCGCGGCCTCGCCCCCGCCTTGCGGGATGAAGTCGAACAGGCCCGGCATGCGCTCCAGGAAGCGCTGGGGGCGGAACAGGTGCGGCTGCGCCCAGCTCGACGGGTCGT
>ERZ500994.439-NODE-439-length-12841-cov-5.511106_pt1 | contig 12841 bp, 10 predicted proteins | sample MGYA00248878_ERZ500994 | MGnify/ENA primary metagenome ERZ500994 (study PRJEB25958, sample SAMN03398533) | human skin metagenome | study: EMG produced TPA metagenomics assembly of the Human Skin Microbiome Metagenome (human skin metagenome) data set. | reverse complement strand
GAGCTCACCACGTTTCACTCTCCGGCCGACGCGATCGCCGCCGGCATCGGCATGGTGCACCAGCACTTCATGCTGGCCGAGAACTTCACCGTCCTGGAAAACATCGTCCTGGGCGCCGAGAAGCTGCACGGCATCGGCGACTCGGCCCGCGAGGTCATCGAGAAGATCGGTCGCGACTACGGGCTCGAGGTCGAACCCGACGAGCTGGTCGCCAACCTCGGCGTGGGCGATCGCCAGCGCGTCGAGATCATCAAGGTCCTCTACCGCGGTGCCAAGACGATCATCCTGGACGAGCCGACCGCCGTGCTCGTCCCGCAGGAGGTCGACGAGCTCTTCGACAACCTGCGCGAGCTCAAGAGCGAGGGCCTGACGGTCATCTTCATCTCGCACAAGCTCGACGAGGTGCTGTCAGTCGCCGATGACGTGACCGTCATCCGCCGCGGCACGACGGTCGCCGAGGTCGACCCGAAGCAGACCACCGCCCGTGAGCTCGCCGAGCTGATGGTCGGCAACGAGCTGCCCGAGCCGGCCACCCGCGGCGACACGGTGCAGCAGCACGTCGTCCTCGACATCCGCGACCTCGTGGTGCATGACGCCACCGGCCGGCCGGTCGTCGACGACATCGACCTGGAGATCCATGCCGGAGAGGTGCTCGGGATCGCCGGTGTCGAGGGCAACGGTCAGGAAGAGCTGATCGAGGCGATCGTCGGCATGGCTGTCGTGCAGAGCGGCTCGATCTCGCTGGAGGGCGAGGACATCGCCGAGTGGTCGACTCGCAAACGCCGCGAGTACGGCGTCGGGCTGATCCCGTCGGACCGGCACCGTTTCGGGCTGCTGCTCGACTCGTCGCTGTGGGAGAACCGGATCCTCGGCCACCAGACCGAGAAGCCCAACGTCAAGGGTCCGTGGATCGACGTCAAGGCCGCCAAGGCCGACACCGTGCGCATCGTCGCCGAGGAGGACGTGCGCACGCCGAGCATCGACGTCACCTCCGGCTCGCTGTCCGGCGGCAACCAGCAAAAGCTCATCATCGGCCGCGAGATGGCACACACGCCCAAGCTGCTGATCGCCGCGCACCCGACCCGCGGCGTCGACGTCGGCGCCCAGGCCGCGATCTGGGACAAGCTGCGCGCCGCCCGCGCCGCCGGGATGGCGATGCTGCTGATCTCGGCCGACCTCGACGAGCTCATCGGCCTGTCCGACCGGCTCGAGGTCATCCTGCGCGGCAAGCTGGTGCGGTCCTTCGACCCGAGCGAGGTCACTCCCGAAGACCTCGGCAGCGCCATGACCGGCGCCGACGGCCCGCACGCGCCCGCCGGTGACCGGCCCCCCGCTGACCCGCCGACGACCGAGCCGCCGGGCAGTACGCCGGTCGCACCCGATTCGGAGGATCCGCGATGAGCGCGCCGGTCACCGCACCCCCAGACGCCTCGGCCGAGTCCAGCGCGGCCCTCAAGCGGCAGCGTTGGCGCAGCTTCTGGCTCACGCTCGCCGCCCCCGTCGCGGCCTTCATCTTCGCGATGATCGTGGTCGCGATCGTCGTACTCGCCTCGGGCCGCTCCATCGGCGACGTCTTCGGCAGCATCGGCAGCACGATGGAGCAGGGCCGCAACATCGTCGACGTCCTCAACCGCACCACGATGTACTACATCGCCGCGCTCGCGGTCGCGGTCGGGTTCAAGATGAACCTCTTCAACATCGGCGTCGAGGGTCAGTACCGCCTCGCCGCCCTGGTCGCGGCGTGGGTCGGCGCCTCGGTCAACGGGCTTCCGGCACCGCTGCACATCACGGTGATCTTGCTGTCGGCGATGCTCACCGGCGCGATCTGGGCCGGAATCGCCGGAGTCCTGAAGGTCACCCGCGGCGTCAGCGAGGTCATCTCGACCATCATGCTGAACGCGATCGCCGCGGCCATGATCGGGTTCCTGCTGCGCGACGGCGGGTTCAGCCCCGACCCGGAGGGCCGGCGGCCCTCGACCGCGCCGATCGACGAGTCGGGCTGGTTCCCCAGCCTCAACGGGATCGTCAACCCGATCCTGGACGCTCTCGGCTTCCGTCCACCACCGGCAGCAAGCAACACCTACGGCTTCCTGCTCGTCGCGATCGTGCTCGGCATCCTCTACGCGGTCATGCTCAACCGCACGCGGTTCGGCTTCGACCTGCGCGCCTCCGGCGCCAACCAGTCGGCTGCGCAGGCCAGCGGCGTCAACGCCAAGCGGATGACGGTCTACGCGATGCTGATCTCCGGCGCGATCGCCGGCCTGGTCGGCATGGGCGAGCTGCTGGGCGGGCGCCAGCACGCGTTTACCGAGAACTTCGTGACCGGCGTCGGCTTCACCGGCATCTCGGTCGCGCTGCTGGGCCGCAACAACCCCGTGGGCATGTTCTTCGCCTCGATGGTCTGGGCGTTCCTGGACATCTCCACCCGGGGCTTCCAGATCATCGGCATCTCCAACAAGCTCGCGGCGATCATGCAGGCCGTCGTACTCATCGCCGTCGTCATCGCCTACACCGTCGTCTCCCGGCGCACCAAGGCCGCGGAGGCCCGTTCGGTCGCGGCGAGTACGCCGGCCGCAGTCGCCGACGGCGCCGGCGAAGCACCCCCGGCGACGAGCACACGCGACGAGAAGCCCGACGCCCCAGCAAGTTCTGACCCACCGGACGACCCCAGTACGCCCGGCCCGAGTGAGGGGAGTGCGCGATGACCGAGCCCAGCCAGACCGCGCTCATCGAGACGCCCGCCGGCGCACCCCCGAAACGCAAGCGGTCGGCGCGCTCGAAGTGGCTGCTGGTCGCCGCGATCTTCGTCGCGTTCTGCCTGGTGCGCTGGGCAACCGACGCGAGCCAGTTCACCTCCGGCGGCTCGGTGCAGGCCGCGCTCGTGCTCACCATCCCGATCGCGATGGCCGGCCTCGCGGGCCTGTGGTCCGAACGCGCCGGCATCGTCAACATCGGCCTGGAGGGCATGCTGATCGCCGGCACCATCTTCGGTGCCTGGCTGGGCGTCGCGGCCGGACCGTGGGTCGGCGTCCTCGGCGGCATCCTCGGCGGTGCGCTGTTCGGACTCATCCATGCGGTCGCCACCGTCACCTTCGGCGTCGACCAGATCGTCTCCGGTGTCGCGATCAACATCCTCGCCGTCGGCGTCGCGGGTCTGCTCGCCGAGCTGCTGTTTCCGGAGTCCAACGGCAAGCAGTCGCCTGGACCCGGGCAGATCACCAAGATCACCCTGCCGTGGAACGGCGCGCTGGATTCCCTGCACGCCAAGGGAATCCCGGTCATCTCCGACCTCGCGGGCATCATCTCCGGCATGACCACCAGCCTGAGCCTGCTCACCATCGTGTGCCTGCTGCTGTTTCCGCTCACCTGGTGGATCCTGTGGCGCACCGCGTGGGGGCTGCGGGTGCGGTCGGCCGGTGAGAACCCGAAGGCCGCCGAGACGCTCGGCGTCAACGTCTACAAGATGAAGTACCTCGCGGTCATCCTCTCCGGCGCGATCGGCGGGCTCGGCGGCGCCTACCTGATAACCGTCAGCGCGCAGGGCTACCTCGAAGGACAGACCGGCGGCAAGGGCTACATCGGCCTGGCGGCAATGATCTTCGGCAACTGGACCCCGTCCGGGACGCTGCTCGGTAGCCTGCTGTTCGGCTACAGCACGGCGGTCAACCAACGCTCGGACCTGTCGGCCTCGACCGCGATCGTCGTACTCGCCGCAATCGGCCTGGCCGTGCTGCTGCTGCTCGAGCTGCGCAAGCTCGCCGCCAAACGCGGGGAGGTCGCGGTCAAGCGGTCCTCGCGGCGTACGACGGTCATCTTCACCTGCGCGCTCGTCGCGGTTTCCCTGGTGTCGCTGGCGTTTGCCGCGATCAACCTGCTCTCGCAGGGCCAGTTCATCCCGGACAGCCCGGAAAACACCACGCTCGGCAAGGTCGGCGTCATCGTTCTGGTCGGCGTCGTCATGCTGCTGTTCGCCGGCATCGCCTACTACGGCGTGCAGGCGATCCGCGCCACCGCCGCGCATGCGCAGACCTCCGCCAACCTGCCGGCGTACGTCGCCGGCTACGCGCTGTTTGCCTGGATGTGGCTGTCGGGCACCGGAATCCCGCAGTCCTTCAAGGGCGCGATCCCCAACATCATCACGCTGCTGGTGCTCACATTTGCCTCCCAACGCCTGCGGATGCCGGCCGCTGACGGCCTGGTCTACCGGCGCGGGGAGTAGGCGAGATGAGCGAGGCCGTCGACTGGGACCAGCTGCAGGAGGCGGCGCGTGCGGCGCTCGCGCACGCGTATGCGCCGTACTCGCAGTTCCCGGTGGGAGTCGCCGGGCTCGTCGACGATGGCCGGATCGTGACCGGCTGCAACGTCGAGAACGCGTCGTACGGCATTGGGCTGTGCGCCGAGCGCGGGATGGTCAGCGCGCTGCACGCGTCCGGGGGCGGGCGCCTCGTCGCGGTCTACTGCGTGGACGCCGACGGCGGGCCGTTGATGCCGTGCGGGCGCTGCCGGCAGCTGCTCTGGGAACACGGCGGTCCGCACTGCCTGGTCATGAGCACCCGCGGTCCGATGCTGATGAGCGACGTGCTGCCAGACGCCTTTGGTGGCGAGGATCTAGAGCGAATCGCACGGGGGTAGCAGATGACTGAGTTCGACGCGGTGGACGTGATCCGCGCCAAGCGCGACGGGCGCGCGCTCAGCGACGGCGAGATCGACTGGGTCGTGGCGGCGTACACCGACGGGCGTGTGGCCGACGAGCAGATGTCGGCGCTGCTGATGGCGATCTACCTCAACGGCATGGAAGACCGCGAGATCAGCCGCTGGACCGAGGCGATGATCCGAAGCGGCGAACGCATGGTGCTCGACGTCGACCGGCCGACGACCGACAAGCACAGCACCGGCGGCGTCGGCGACAAGATCACGCTGCCGCTCGCGCCGCTCGTCGCCGCGTGCGGAGCCGTCGTGCCGCAGCTGTCCGGGCGCGGGCTCGGGCATACCGGCGGCACCCTCGACAAGCTCGAGTCGATTCCCGGCTGGCGAGCCCAGCTCAGCTCTGCGGAGTACCGTGCGCAGCTGCGCGACGTCGGCGCGGTCATCTGCGCCACCGGCGACACGCTCGCCCCGGCCGACAAGAAGCTCTATGCCCTAAGGGATGTCACCGGCACCGTCGACGCGATCCCGCTGATCGCCAGCTCGATCATGAGCAAGAAGATCGCCGAGGGCGCGCAGGCTCTGACGCTCGACGTGAAGTTCGGCTCGGGTGCGTTCATGCGCGAGTACGTCGACGCCGAACGGCTCGCCTACACGATGGTGCGGCTGGGTGCGGCCGCCGGCGTCATCACCACCGCGCTGCTGACCTCGATGGAGGCGCCGCTCGGGCGCAGCGCCGGCAACGCGTTAGAGGTGGCCGAGGCGGTCGACGTACTCGCCGGGGGAGGGCCGCCGGACGTCGTCGAGCTCACCCTCGCGCTCGCCCGCGAGATGCTCGCCTCGGTCGGGATCGACCGCGACCCTGCCGAGGTGTTGAAGAGCGGTGCGGCGATGGACAAGTGGCGCGAGATGATCGCCGCGCAGGGCGGTGACCCGTCGGCGCCGCTTCCGGTCGCCCGCGAGACCCATACGATCAGCGCCGCCGAGAGCGGCGTACTGACCGGCATGGACGCCTACGCCGTCGGCATCGCCGCGTGGCGTCTCGGCGCCGGGCGCGCCCGGAAGGAAGATGCGGTCAGCCCGACCGCCGGGGTCACCTGGCACGCCGTCGTGGGCGACCGGATCGTGAAGGACCAGCCGATCTTTACCTTGCACAGCGACGATCCCGCCCGTTTCGTGCGGGCGTTCGAGGCGCTCGAGGGCGCGCTGCGCATTGAGATCGACGAGCAGTTCGTCGCGCCGCCGCTGATTCGCGAGACCATCCGCGGCTGACTTCCTGGTGATCGAGCCGTGAGGAGCGATAGCGACGAGCGAGTCGAGATCCAGTGACGTGCCTTTGATCTTGGGTCAAGTCGGCCTGCCGCTCACGAGATCTCGACGCGGGCTCGCCTGGGGGCTCGCCCGGCTCGACCACCAGGTGGTGCGGCAGAATGGAGGCTTGACTGTCGCATAGTGGAGGCGAGCGTTGAACGACCTGGCAGTGGCGACCTCGGACCTGGTCAAGACGTACTCGCAGCGACGTCGTGAGGTGCGCGCCGTCGATGGGCTCACCCTACAGATCCGCCACGGCGAGATCTTCGGTCTGCTCGGACCCAACGGCGCCGGGAAGTCCACCACCGTCGAGATCCTCGAGGGCTACCGCGACCGCACCGCCGGCGAGGTCTCCGTTCTTGGCGAGGACCCGCAGCGGGCCGGGACCGGATGGCGCTCCAAGATCGGCATCGTGCTGCAGCAGACCCGTGACCTCGCCGACCTGAGCGTGCGCGAGTCGCTCGAGTCGTTCGCCGCGTTCTACGCACATCCCCGACCGGTCAGCGAAGTTCTCGAGCTTGTCGGACTCGCCGACAAGGCCGACGTGCACGGCTCACAGCTCTCGGGCGGACTGCGGCGACGGCTGGATGTCGGACTGGGCATCATCGGCCGACCAGAGCTGCTGTTCCTCGACGAGCCGACCACAGGTTTCGACCCAGATGCGCGCCGCCATTTCTGGGGGCTGATCAAGACGCTGAACCGCGAGGGTACGACGATCGTGCTGACGTCGCACTATCTCGATGAGGTCGAGGCGCTCGCGCACCGGGTCGGGGTGATCGCCGGGGGCCGGCTGCTGGAGGTCAACACCCCCGACCGACTCGGCGGGCGCGGCGAGGCGGATGCGATCGTGTCCTACCGCGACGCCGACGGCCAGCTGCAGACCCGACACACCGACACGCCGGGGGAGACCGTCGCGGCGTTGTACGACGCATCTGGTGAGCCCGCCGAGCTGACCGTGCATCGCCCGACTCTTGAGGACGTCTATCTGAAGATGATCGGCGCCGCAGGCGATCCCGTCGATCAGGAGACCGCCCATGTCTAGCTCCGTGACGTCGACCGGTGCGGCGGACATGACGACGACCCTGACCCAGCCGCACGTAGCGAGTTCCGGTTCGGCGTACCGCGCACGGATCGTCGCCGAGCTGCGGTCGTTCTTTCGGCAGCGGGAGTCGGTCGTCTTCACGCTCGTGTTTCCCGTCGTACTGCTCGTGCTCTTCGGCCTCATCCTCGGCGGACGCAGCGAAGTCGCCCCAGGGGTGTCGTTTACCCAGTACTTCGTGGCCGGCATGATCGCGGCCGGCGTACTCGCCTCCAGCTTCCAGAACCTCGCCATCACCATCCCGATCGAGCGCGACACCGGACTGCTCAAGCGGCTGCGTGGCACGCCCATGCCGAAGTCTGCCTATTTCGTAGGCAAAATCGTGCAGGTTCTGGTGGTATGCATCGTCGAGATCGTCTTGCTGCTCGTCGTCGGCATGCTCCTGTTTGACGTGAGTCTGCCTGCGACACCGCAGAAGTGGCTCGTCTTCCTCGGCGTGGTGTTGCTCGGCACCGCGTCGTGCACATTGCTGGGCATCGCATTCTCATCGGTGCCGAAGTCCGGACGCGGCGCCCCGGCGATGGTCACCCCGATCGCCCTCATCCTGCAGTTCATCTCGGGAGTGTTCTTCGTCTTCACGCTGCTGCCGGCGTGGCTGCAGGTCGTGGCATCGATCTTCCCGCTGAAGTGGATGACGCAAGGGATGCGCTACGTCTTCCTGCCGGACAGCGCGAAGGCGGCCGAGGCCGCGGGGGAGTGGGAGCTCGGCACGGTGTTCCTGGTGCTCGGCGCGTGGACCGTCGTGGGCCTTGCGCTGTGCGTGCTGACCTTCCGCTGGCGCAACCGCAGCGACGGCTAGTCGTCTCGGCGCCTCGGTGCCGGTGGTTTCGACGGACGGTGCTCGTTCCTCGCACCTGCTCAACCACCAATAGGCGGTCAGGCGTCGACCTGTTCGAGGGTGCCGTCGATCTCGCGCAGCGCGCGCTCCCACGACCTGACCGCCCGTTTGCGCGCGGCCGGGCCCAGCTCGGTCGACTTGCCGTCGCGGGCCGCGGTCACCAACTCGGCAAGGGCGCCTTCGTCCTCGAGCACTTCACGGACGCCGTCGAGCTCGGCGTACTCGGCGATATCGAGCAGGAAGTCGGCCGCCTGGGCGAGCGTCTCGGCGTCGTAGTCAGCCGTGCCGCGCACGATGCGGTCGGCCGCGACGAGGTCGACGTCGTCCTCGGCCGCGATCGCCAGCGGGACGTTGTCGTCGCGGATGCCGGCGGCCACCTGCTGCCAGGTCGCGAGCCGCTTGAGATCGTGCTCCTCGGTGTCATCCTGCTCGATGACATCGAGCATGACGTCGGGGGAGGCAAAGACCCACGGCGTCTCGTCGGCGCCGAAGAAGACAGCGCGATCGTCGACATAGCAGCGAAGTGTGTAGATCTCATCGACCCCGGACAGCACCGACCGAGGGAGTACGGCGCGCACCGGCAAGATCCCGGCGTCCTCCCAGAACGCGTACGCCGCCTCCGCGTCGATCTCCGACTCGTCCTCGTCCTCGTCTTCGTCTTCGTCGTCAACGTCCTCGTCAACGTCCTCGTCGAGGTCGTCATCGAGATCGTCGTCGTCATCGAGATCGTCGTCGTCCGAGTCGTCCTCGTCGTCGTACTCGATCTCGTCGTCCTCGTCCTCGCGGTCGCGGCGCAGATCGTCGAAGTCCTCGTCGTCCGCGTCCTCGTCGGCGGGCTTGTCCTGCTCGTTGACGGCGTCTTCGGCCTCGATCAGCGCATCCGGATCGTCGATCGGCACGGCCATCGCGTCGATCTCGCGCTGTGCCTTGGCCAGGTCGTCGTCGAGCGCGACCGGCTCGCGCCAGTCGAGCCACTGCGAGACCCGCTCGACGACGGTCTCCCACTGGCCGGAAATCGCGATCGCGACCTTGTCCCAGGCGCGGTCTCCGCGGCTGCCGACGAAGGCACCCGGCCCGTCGGCGACCAACGCGAGCTCGGGAGTGTCGGCGACCGGTTCGACGATGTCCTCGTCCGTGCACTGCGCGATGGCATCGACGATGCCGAGCGTGCGACCGAGGTCGGTGACCGACCAGCGATCCGGTGCCTGCGAGACGATGTCGTAGACGCCATCCAGATCGAACGTGTGGCCGTCGTCGGGATTCAGCTCGAAGGCGTCGGCCTCCTCCCACTCCTCCCAGTCCGGGTGGTCGCTGAGGTCGTGCTCGACGCCGGTCCGCAAGAACTGGGCCAGCTGTGCGGGGGAGGAGAACAACAGGATCTTGTCATCGGCGCCCAGGAACGCCTGCCACTCCTCGCCGTCTTCCTCCCACGGCGGGGCCCAGAGCGTGTAGCCCGTGCGTTCGTCTAGGACTAACGCGATCGGGATGATTTCGGCCGCACTCATGAGGACCCCTCTGGGCGAGTTAGTTGGTTTTGCCGTTGTCACTCTAGCCGCAGCGGTCACGCCCATGCATCGCCCATGACAGGCGCGGCGGCGTTTCGTCGTACTCGTCTAAGCCACTAGGGTGAGGCGCGTGGAAACTATCGTCGTCGACCACCCGCTCGCCCGCGTCCGGCTGACCGCTATCCGCGATGCCCGCACCGACAGCCCCACGTTTCGCGCGGCGCTGTGGGACCTGACGCGGATGCTCGTCTACGAAGCCACCCGCGACGCGCCGCTCACCGAGACCAAGGTGATGACGCCGGTCGCCAAGACGACCGGCTACGAGCTCACCAACCCGCCGTTGCTCGTGCCGGTGCTGCGTGCCGGACTGGGCATGGCCGAGGCCTCCATGGCGCTGCTGCCGAGTGCGCAGATGGGATTCGTCGGTCTGGCGCGCGACGAGGAGACGCTGCAGCCGCGCTCGTATATGGAGTCGCTGCCGCAGTCGCTGGAAGGCCGGCCGGTCTTCATCCTCGACCCCATGCTCGCCACCGGCGGATCGCTGCTCCACGCCGTGCAGCTGCTGACCACCCGCGGTGCCAACGAGATCACCTGCCTGTGCGTGCTCGCCGCGCCGGAGGGGATCAAGCGCCTCGAAGAGTCCGGCATCCCGCTGCGGCTGGTCACCGCCTCGATCGACGAGCGGCTCAACGACTCCGGCTTCATCGTCCCGGGACTCGGTGACGCAGGCGACCGGCAGTTCGGCGCCGTCTGAGCGAGTTTCCGAACGCCAGCCTCGATAGGCGAGGTTAGGCGTCCAAAACTGCCGAGACGTCCGCGCGCAGTCGCTCCATCTGCTGCTGTGCGGTCGTCTCGTCGGCGGCGGTCACTTCGAGGTAGGCCTTCAGCTTCGGCTCGGTGCCCGAGGGCCGCACGACCACCCGCAGTCCCGGTCCGCGCATGATCAGCGCGTCGGTGCGCGGCAGCACGTCCTCGGTCTCGACCGGTACGCCGGCGAGCTCGCGCGGTGGTGCGGCCCGCAGCCGATGCATCGTGGCGGCGATGATCTGCAGATCCTCGACCCGGATGGAGATCTGCGAGGTCACGTAGTAGCCGAACTCGGCGTAGATCTCATCGAGGCGCTGCTGGATCGAGGATCCCTCGGCCTTGAGCATGGCCGCGAGCTCGGCGGTGAGCACGGCCGCCGAGATGCCGTCCTTGTCATTGACCGACGCCGGGTCGACGCAGAACCCGATGGCCTCCTCGTAGCCGAACCGCAGCGGCACGCCGGTCTCGTCCGGGCCGCGCACGATCCACTTGAAGCCGGTCAGCGTCTCGGCGTACGGCACGCCGCGGGCCTGGCACATCGCGCCGAGCAGCGACGACGACACGATCGTCGTACTGAAGGTGCCGCTCTCGCCGCGGCGCATGAGATGGTCGGCCAGCAGGACGCCGAGCTCGTCACCGCGCAGCGGCCGCCAGCCCTCGTGCATCGGCGCCCCGGCCGCGCACCGGTCGGCGTCCGGGTCGTTGGCGATCGCGAGGTCCGCGCCTTCGGCCACCGCGAGAGTGAGTACGTCGTCCATCACGCCTGATTCCTCGGGGTTCGGGAAGGCGAGCCCGGGGAACTCCGGGTTGGGCCGCTGCTGCCCGGCGACCGGGATCGGCGCGGCGAACCCGGCGCGGGTGTACGCCGACAGCAGGGTGTCGCCGCCCACGCCGTGCAGCGCCGTCGACACCACGCGCAGCTCGCGCGGCGAGTCCGGGAGTACGACGCGGGCCGCCGAGTCGAGGTACTGGTCGTAGACGGCGTCGTCGAGGATCGAGTAGTCGTGGCTGCGCGGAACGTCGTTCAGCGACCTGATTTCCGAGATATACCGGGAGATTTCCGAGTCGGCCGGCGGGACGATCTGGGCGTCACGTCCTTCCGGCCCGCCGAGGTAGACCTTGTAGCCGTTGTCCTGCGGCGGGTTGTGGCTTGCCGTGACCATGATCCCGGCTGCGGCCTGCAGCGCTCGGGTGGCGAACGCGAGCACCGGGGTGGGCAGGTGCCGCGGCAGCAGCATCGCGACCCGTCCCGCGCCGGCGATGATCTGGGCGGTGTCGACTGCGAAGTCGTGGCTGCCGAAGCGGGCGTCGTACCCGATGACGACCGGGCCCTGCGCGTTGACGCCGTCGAGGTAGGCCGCGATGCCGGCGGCCGCGCGGGAGACGACGGCGCGGTTCATCCCGTTGGGTCCGGCGCGAAGGGGTCCGCGCAGCCCCGCGGTGCCGAACTCCAGCGTCCCGGAGAACCGGTCGACGAGCTCGGCGTACACCGCCTCGTCCGGCAGCGCGTCGAGCAACGCGCTCAGTTCGGCGCGCGAAGCCTCGTCGGGGTCGTCGGCGATCCAGGCCGCGACACGCGCGCGCAGCTCGTCGGGTGTCGGCGTTACGGGCATCTGCGCTCCTTCTTGCCCGCGGCGGCGCGGGCGACGGCGGTTACGTCGAAGAGTGTGCGGCTAGACCTGAGCCGAGTTCTGGATCTGCTGGGTCGTCTGCGCGGTCTTCTCGGTTTCGGACTCCGGGCCACCGACGATGAACTTCCACAGCACGTTGCCTTCTCCCAGGACGGCGTAGAGGAATCCGTGGCGGTCGGCGCCCTGCATGGTGTTGGTGTACTCCCACAGCACCGCGTTGCCGTCTTTGCTCGTGTTGTAGACGACCGGCGAGTAGTCGGTCAGCGTGGTCGGCGATCCGGTTTCGGAGGCCTGCTCCTTAAGCTGCGCGTCGACGTTGCTCGCGGTGAGCGGCTCGGCGACGACCGTCACCTTCACGACGCTGGTCGGCTTGGAGTCACTGCCGCTGATGATGAACTCCGAGCGGTCCGGCTCCGACTTCAGGACCTCCCAGCTCGCGTCGGTGCCGAGGGTGAACTGAAACGGGTAGTACGTGCCGGCGACCTGGATGGCACCCGATGCGACACCGCCGTCGATCGCCGAGTTGTTCTCGGTCGGCGCCGCCGGCTCGCTCGAGCTGGTCGGCGCCTGCGAGGTGGTCGACTGGGTGGTGTCGGTGCCCTTGCCGCCCGATCCATTGCTGCTGTCGTTGCCGATCACGAAGAACAGCACGACCGCGGCGATGGCGGCGAGCGCGACCAGCGTGCCGGCGATGATCCACCACATCTTTGTCGAGTTCGATGATGTGCCGCCTCGCGTGGCGGCGGAGCGTGTCGGCGTCGCGGCGTACTGTCCGGTCATCGCCATGGGGCGAGACTGTGGCCCGACCGGGGGAGGTGGTCGCCACTGCTCACCGGGACGTTGTGAATACTGCCCCGTGCCGCCGGCGTACGGCGGAGCGATCGACGGGTTGCGCAGCGGCGCGCGCTGGTGGGTGCCTTGGTGGGTCGACGTGGGCTGATGCGGCCCGCCACGCCCTGCGCCCTGAGGTCCGAAGCCGCCGCGTCCCTGTCCGGCGGGCGGCCCG
>ERZ500994.438-NODE-438-length-12866-cov-5.803294_pt1 | contig 12866 bp, 16 predicted proteins | sample MGYA00248878_ERZ500994 | MGnify/ENA primary metagenome ERZ500994 (study PRJEB25958, sample SAMN03398533) | human skin metagenome | study: EMG produced TPA metagenomics assembly of the Human Skin Microbiome Metagenome (human skin metagenome) data set. | reverse complement strand
GGCCAGAACGCCAAACGCACGACCGGCGAGGCGCTCGATTCGCAGCGCGGCATCAGCGAGATCGTCATCGCCATGCGCCGTTGCCCGCAACCCATCGTCGCCCTGATCGACGGGCCGGCAGCCGGCGGCGGCTTCGCGCTGGCGCTCGCCTCCGACATCCGCATCGCGACGGCGACGGTGCGCATGAACGCCGCCTTCATCCGCATCGGATTGAGCGCCTGCGATATCGGCGTCAGCTATTTCCTGCCGCGCATGATCGGCGCATCGGCGGCGTCCGAATATATGCTGACAGGCCGCTTCATCGACGCGCAGAAGGCGCTCGGATTGAGCCTCGTGAGCCGGATCGTCGAGCCGGATGCGCTCGAGGCGGAAGGGCGCGCGCTCGTGGACGACATGCTCCATGCGACCCCGCTCGGGCTCCGGCTGACGAAGGAAGCGCTCAACCACGCGATCGACGCCGGAAGCCTCGAAGCCGTGATCGCGATGGAGGACCGCAATCAGGTTCTGTCGTCGCAGAGCGAGGATTTCGGCGAAGGCGTCGCGGCGTTCCTCGAAAAGCGGAAGCCGCGTTACGCCTCCTGATTGACATTTTGCCTAAATAGGATTATAGACACATAATCCGTTCCGCACAGGAGCGTATCCGGAAGCGGTTCCGATGCGTGGGACGGGAGCGGCGTCGCGTTGCGTGGATTACCGATTCACGCGGCCCGGCGAGAGAGTGCCTAGGCCCCGACCCTCACCCGGCGGGCCGAATATAGTCCCCCGCCCGGCACTACGACCGGGCCGCGGCCATCGCGCCGCTTAACCCGGCAAAGGCGGCTGCAACCGCCGGATAAGGCCGTGGAAGCGGGACCCCGGCAGTCTCGGGAAACGCCGCGACAGGGACGCCGGGCGACCGGCTTTCCAACATCAGCGTTTCCGGTTCCCCGGCGTCCCGGTCTCTCTTGAGACATTCCAATTCGCGCGAGAGCGCGAAGACGATGACGTGCGCACCTTCTCCCGTTTACGGGAGAAGGTGGCCTTCGCGTCAGCGAAGTTCGGATGAGGGGAGCCGCGAGGGAATGACAATGCGAAGCGATCCGCACAACCGGTCGGTCGCGTCCCTGCGGCTCCCCTCACCCGTCATGCTTCGCATGCCACCCTCTCCCGCGAGCGGGAGAGGGATGCGCCCCTCTGGCATTGACATTCGCGGCCCTGAAGCCGATGTCCTGCGGGTCGATTTCATGGCTGCTCGTAAGCCAAATGGACTTCGCTGGTTGCAGCGAGCGGCTTTTGCCGCACGGTCTACCCGGTAAGTGACTTCACGACGATCGATTCCCTGCGGCCCGTCGCCTCGCGGCGGCCGCGTCCTCTTGTCTGGAGACGCTTCATGGCGACCGGCACTGTCAAATGGTTCAATGCGCAAAAGGGTTTTGGCTTCATCCAGCCGGAGGCTGGCGGTCCGGACGTGTTCGTCCACATCAGCGCCGTCGAGCGCGCCGGCCTGCATGATCTGGCCGAAGGCCAGAAGGTGAGCTTCGAACTCGCCACCGACAAGCGCAGCGGCAAGAAGTCCGCCGACCAGCTTCAGCTCGTCTGAACCCCGACCCGACGGGGCCCGCTCCGTCTTCAACGGACTCTGCGTCGCACGCTCTTGCGATAATCGCCGCAACGCGCGACACAAGGGGCATGAGCCAACCCTGCACGCATCGTGCGGCGGGCGCCTTGTGCGAATCCTGCGCGGTGCGGTCCCTCAGCGTCTGCGCGGCGCTTGCGCCGGAAGAACTCTGCGCGCTCGAGCGCATCGCGCAGGCGCAGCATTTCGCGGCCCGCGACACCCTGTTCCGCGAGGGCGAGCCGGCCGGCGCGGTCTTCAATGTCACGGCCGGCGCGGTGCGCCTGTCAAAAGTGCTGGCGGACGGCCGCCGGCAGATTCTCGGCTTCGCGCTGCCGGGCGATTTCCTCGGCCTCGCGGAGGTTGCGGTCTGGCCGTTCTCGGCGGAAGCGCTGGGGCCGGTCACGGCCTGCCGGTTCGCGCGTGAGGCGCATCACGGCCTCGTCGAGGCGAAACCGCATCTGCTGCGCCGGCTGCACGAATACGCGACGCATGAGCTCACGATGGCGCAGGAGCAGATCGTTCTGCTCGGACGGCGCACGGCGGCGGAGCGGCTCGCGGCCTTCCTGCTGACGATGCGGCGGCGCTGGGCTCAGATGAACGGCTCCGCCTCGGTGACGGTGCCGCTGCCGATGGGCCGGCAGGACATCGCCGACTATCTCGGCCTCACGATCGAGACCGTAAGCCGTATGTTCCAGAAGCTGGTGCGCGCGCGGCTGATCGTGATCGTGCCGGACGGCGTACGGCTTCTCGACATCGGCGCGCTCGCCGGTGTCGCCGAGGGCGCGCCGGCTCAGGCGGCGACGCGAAGTTCGGGCGTTTCGCTGGCGGGGCACGGGCGCGGCGCATAGGCGGTGCGCTCCCGCGCCGCGCGTTCGCGTAGGGCCAGGGTCGTCTGCCGGGATCCCCAGGCGATTGCGGCGGCCACTGTCGCGAAGGCGGCGGTGACGAAGGCGACGGTGAACATGGCTTCCGGGGGCATCGGGTCTCTCCGCTAGGCGTGCAACGATGCCGCGCTGTGCAGTCCCCCGTCCTTGAGATGGATCAAAAGCGCCGGCGTCGTTGACTTTGGCGTCGCGAGGGCCGACCCCGGCCGGACAAGGAGACGATATGCGCGCGCAGTTCACGGACGACCTCAAGACGGCGATGAAGGCGGGCGAAAAACGCCGCGTCGAGACCATCCGCATGATCATGGCGGCGCTCAAGGAGCGCGACATCGAGGCGCGCACCTCCGGCAAGCCGGTCGGCGACGAGGAGGTGCTGGCGCTGCTGCAGAAGCTGGTGAAGAGCCGGCAGGAATCGGCCGAGATCTACGAGAAGGCCGGCCGCGACGATCTCGCGACGCAGGAGCGCGAGGAGGTTGCGATCATCGCCGCCTATCTGCCGAAGCAGCTCGACGACGCGGCGGTGAAGGCGGCCGTGGAGGCGGCCATCGCCGAGACCGGCGCGGCGTCGATGAAGGACATGGGCAAGGTCGTCGCCGCGCTGAAGGCGAAGTTCGCCGGCCAGATGGATTTCTCGAAAGCCAGCGCCGCCGTGAAGGTGGCGTTATCGAAATAAGCGCGATCACCTTGCCATGCCCGGTGTTGCGCGAGAGATTGGTGACAGGGCGGCGTCAAAGGGGTGAAGCGCGTGGATAGACGATCCCTTATCAAGATGTTCGCGGTCGCCGGTGCGGCGGTCGCGGTCCTGCATCCGGCGGTAAGCGAGGCGATGCCGGTGGCGAAGACGCCGCCGGTCAATCCCGTGCCGGCCGGGAACGCCGTCGCGACGGAAGCCGACATCGAGGCGGCGAAGCCGGAACAGGTCTATTGGGGCTGGCGCCGGCGTCGCTACTGGCGCCGCCGCGTCTACTGGCGTCCGCGCTACCGCTACTGGCGGCGTCGGGTCTATTGGCGGCCGCGGCGCGTGTATTGGCGTCGGCCCGTCTACTGGCGGCCCCGGCGCGTCTATTGGCGCCCCTATCGCCGCTGGTGGTGGTAGACGGGGCTCAGGCCGGCTTCGAGTCGGCGGGCGTCGCGCCGATCCAGGGCTGGTGGTTGACCGTGTGCACCCGCCAGCCGCTGTCGCGTGTGTCGTCGAGATAATCGAGCCGCGTGATCGCGCAATTGTCGGTCGCGAAGGCGAGAGGGCCGGCGGGCGGCAGGCCCAGTGCCATGCCGAGCGCCGCGCGGATCGTGCCGCCATGCGCCACGATCACGACGTCGCGTCCGCGCAGACGCTTCGCGATCTCGCTAACGGCCCCCGTCACGCGGTTGCACAGATCGACGAAACTTTCGCCGTTCGGCGCACGCTCCTCGGGCGGCGCGAACCAGTAGGCAGACGGCGAGGGTTTTACGCGCTCGAAGAAGGCGGCGCGGTCCTGGCCCTGCCAGTCGCCGAGATTCTGTTCCATCAGCGCGGGGCTGACCTCGTACTGGATCGTGGACGCGGCCGGATAGCCGGCGGCGAGAATGGCGTCCGCCGTGTCGCGCGTGCGGCGCAGGCTGGTGACGATCCAGTGCGCGCCGGTCGGCAGGGCCTGGGCGAGCGCGAGATATTTCCAGGCCTCGTGCGTGTCGCCGGGCAGATCGCGCTGCCCGTAGATCTTGCCGCCGTCAGATGTCACCGGCGCATGCCGCACCCACCAGAAGCGCGTATGCACGAAATCTTCCGTGCCGGGCAGGCGTCGCTCGTCGAGCGCGGAGGCGGTGGTCGTCACGAGGATTCCTTCCATTCTGGTCCGGTTGGTTTATGGAATGCCCCGCAACAAGGTCAAACATCGAGGTCGAGGAAAATGGCGCAGCGTCTCGCGGGCAAGGTCGCGATCGTCACGGGTGCGGGCAGCGGCATCGGCCGTGCGAGCACGAAACTCTTCTGCGCCGAAGGCGCGAAGGTGCTGGCCGTCGATCGCAACGAGGAGGGGCTGCGCGAGACCGTCGAGGGGTTGAAGGGGCAGGCGGTCGCGCATGCCGCCGATGTCGGCGACGAGGACGCGGTGAAGGCCTATATCGCCCGCGCCGAAAAGGAATTCGGCGGCCTCGACGTCGTCTATGCCAATGCCGGAATCAGCGGCGGTCTCGTTTCGCTGCTCGACGTGTCGGTCGAGATGTTCACGGAAATCCTGCGCATCAACCTGATCGGACCGTTCCTGGCCATCAAGCATGCCGCGCCGAAGATGGCCGCGAAAGGCAGGGGCTCGATCGTCTGCACGGCCTCGGTCGCGGGGCTGCGCGCCAATGCCGGCGGCGTGCCGTACAGCGCGAGTAAGGCCGGCGTCATCAGCCTCGTGCAGACGTCCGCCAACGCGCTGATCGGCACCGGCGTGCGCGTCAACGCGATCTGCCCCGGCCTCATCGAGACCGGGATGACGCAGCCGATCTTCGACAATGCCCGGGCGAAAGGCGTCGGCGACAAGATCGGTCAGCTCAATCCGCTCCAGCGCGGCGGCGAGCCGCGCGAGATCGCGGCGATGGCCTTGTTCCTCGCGAGCGACGAGGCGTCCTACGTGAACGGCCAGGCATTTCCTGTCGACGGCGGCCTGTCGAGCACGCTGCCGTTCACCAAGCCACGCAAATAGCGTCAGCCTTTGAGTTGTGCGATGACGCCGGCAATGTCGCCCATGCCCCAATGTTCGGCGATTCTGCCGTTCGCGACGCGAAAAATGTCGCAGGATGTGAAGCGCAGCTTCTTGCCGGTTGGCGCGAAGCCGAGATAGGGCCCGGTCTGCGTGCCTTCGTAAACGAAGCTCGCGGCAAAGCGGTCGCCATTCGCGACCTGCGCCTCGATCGAGACGCGCAGGTCCGGCATCCCGGTCAGGCGTCCCTTGAAGAACGCGACGGTTGCGTCTTTCGGCCGCATCGCGGCGGGCGGGGGCGGCGCCGCCGCGCTAGTCTGATGGTTGACGTAGTCGTCGGCGAAGAGAGCGGCGAAGCCCTCGATATCGTGGTCGCTCAGCGTCTTCGCGAAGCGTTCCGCCAGATCTTCGCCGGCCGCAAGGGCGGTTTTCATCGCGGTCAGGCCGAAAGGCGCGGCGACTACAGCGGGCAGAAGAGATCGTCGGTTCATGGGCGGCTCCGAAGGTGAAGGGCGACAAATAGCCCGACGAACCGGGTGGGAAAGTCGTTAGAAGTATTCCAAATCATCCGGCCCGGTTTGTGCGCTGCGGGTGAGGCGATTAAATCAGCGATGCTTTTCCAAGGCTTCCCCGCGACGTCTGCCATGCGCCAATGTCGCGCCAAGCAGCAGGTCACACGATGAATCGTCTTTCCGTCATGCTCGTCCTGTCCGCGACCGCTTTCGCCGCGACCGGCGCGACGGCCAAGGAATATCCGATCGGCAAGCCGCAGACGCGGGACGGCATGGAACTCGCCGCCGTGTATCTCCAGCCGATCGAGATGGAGCCGCCCGGCATGATGCGCGACGCGAAAGATTCGGATGTCCATCTCGAGGCCGACATCAAGGCGGCTAAGGGCAATCCGAATGGTTTTGCGGAAGGGGACTGGATTCCCTATCTCGGCGTGAAATTCGAACTGAAGAAAGAGGGTTCGACGGAGACCCGCAGCGGCGACTTCATGGCGATGGTCGCCAACGACGGTCCGCACTACGGCGACAACGTCAAGCTGATGGGGCCCGGCAAATATACGCTGACGTTGAACGTCTCGCCGCCGGAGCACTTCGGCCGCCATGTCGACAAGGAGACCGGCGTCGGGCCGTGGTTCAAGCCGTTCAGCGTGACCTACGAATTCACCTATGCCGGCACGGGCAAGAAGGGCGCCTATTGATGGTGCGTGCGGCTCTTCTCGCGATCGGCCTTGCGCTCGCGCCACAGGTCGCCCACGCCGAGGAAGAGCCGACCTTCCGCATCGAATTCAAGGACGGCGCGGTCTCGCCTGACCGGATCGAGGTGCCCGCCAACAAGCGCTTCCGGCTCGAACTCGCCAATATCGGCCTGTCGCCGATCGAATTCGAGAGCGTCGAATTGCGCAAGGAGAAAGTCGTCGCGCCCGGCACGACGACGATCCTCGTGATCCGCACGCTCGACCCCGGCGAATATTCATTCTTCGACGATTTCCACCCCGGCGGTCCGTCCGCGAAACTCGTCGCGAAATAGCGCGAAACGGTCCCATGCAGTTCGGCAATATCGCCTTCATCATCTGGCGCGAAAGCGTCGAGGCGCTGCTCGTCATCGGCATCCTCAATGCATGGCTTGCGCAGCAGCCCGACGCCGCCGCGCGAAAAGGCCGCGTCTATCTCTGGGCCGGCGTCGTCGCCGGTCTCGTCGTCGCGGCGGCTCTCGGCGCCACGCTGATCTTCTTCTCGGAAACGTTGTCCGACGACGTCCAGCAGATCTACCAGACCGTGATCGTGCTGCTCGCGGCGGCGCTGATCGTGCAGATGGTGTTCTGGATGCGCCGGCACGGCCGCACCCTGAAGCGCGACATCGAGACGTCGCTGACCGCCGCCAGCGAGAGCGCCAACTGGTGGCGCGTGTTCCTGCTCGCGCTCATCGCCGTCGCCCGCGAAGGCAGCGAAACGGTGGTCTTCCTGTCGGGCACGATCGAGGCCGCGCGTCATGGCGCGATGGGGCCCGCGATCATTGCGACCCTTCTCGGTCTCGGGCTCGCGATCCTGACGTACTGGGCGCTGCAGATGGGCGGCAAGCTCCTGTCGTGGCGGACGTTCTTTCGTATCACCGAGATCCTTCTTCTGCTTCTCGCCGGCGCGCTGATTGTGACGGGCGTCGGCAATCTCATCAGCCTCGGCGTCATTCCCGCACTGTCCGGCCGGCTGTGGGACACGTCGAAAATCCTGCCGGATTCCGGCGCATTCGGCGGGATGATTTCGGCGCTGACGGGCTACCGTGCGAAGCCCGTTCTCGCGGAAGTCGTCGTGCTCGGCGTCTACTGGGTCGCCATCGTCCTGTTGCTGTTCAGGCCGCGACGCGCGTCGACGACATGACCGACCTCGCTCGCGTGACGGCGGAAGCGGCGGTCGAGCAGCCCGTGGACCGCGCGCTGCGGCATGCCGGCGACTGGCTGTCGCGTCACCAGATTGTCCTGCGACGCATCCAGTGGGCAATCATCGCGGTCTATGTCGTGCTGATCGTCGTGCCGACGGTCCTGCCGCTGCCCGGCCGCACCGCGCATATCTGGTCGAACGTGACGCTGTTCGCGCAATTCGCGTTCTGGGGCATCTGGTGGCCCTTCGTCCTGCTGAGCATGGTTCTCGTCGGGCGCGCATGGTGCGGCATCCTGTGTCCGGAAGGGGCGCTCGCCGAGATCGTCAGCGAGCGCGGTCGCGGGCTCGCGACGCCGCGCTGGATGAAATGGCGCGGCTGGCCCTTCGCGGCCTTCGCGCTGACCACGATCTACGGGCAGATGGTCAGCGTCTATCAATATCCGGGGCCGGTGTTGCTTGTGCTCGGCGGCTCGACCGGCGGCGCGATGGTCGTCGGCTATCTCTACGGCCGCAACAAGCGCGTGTGGTGCCGCTATCTGTGCCCGGTCAACGGCGTGTTCGGCCTCCTGTCGAAACTCGCGCCGTTCCATTTCCGGGTCGATCAGGCGGCGTGGCGCGCCGCGCCGAAACATGCCGTCGGCAAAGGCAATTACGTGAATTGCGCACCGCTCGTGCCGATCCGCACGATGCGCGGCGCGAGCGCCTGTCACATGTGCGGGCGCTGCAGCGGCGTGAAAGGGGCGGTTGCGCTGGCGCGGCGTTCGCCGATGGAGGAGATCGTCCATGTCGCGGGCGACGAGGCGCGCGCGTGGGACACCGTTCTGATCGTGTTCGGCCTGATGGGCGTCGCGGCCGGCGCGTTCCACTGGACGTCGAGCGATCTCTACATTTCCGTCAAGCAATGGCTCGCCGAGCAGCTTCTCGCGCGCGGCCTGTCGTGGCCGCTCGAGCCGGTCCTGCCGTGGTGGCTCCTGACCAACTATCCGCAGGTGAACGACGTCCTGACGCCACTCGATGGCGTGGTGTTGGTCGGGTATATTGTCGCCATGACGCTGGTCCTCGGCGTCGCGGTGACGGCGTGCCTCGCGCTTGCGACGCGGATCGCAGCGCCGTGGCGCACGCGCCGCTTCCATCATCTCGCGCAGGGACTCATTCCTCTCGCCGGCTGCGGCGTGTTTCTGGGCCTGTCGGCGATCACAGTGACGATGCTGCGCGCCGAAGGCCTTTCCCTGTCATTTGTCGACGCTTTGCGCGCGGCGCTTCTGGCCGGGGCCAGCCTGTGGGCCGCCGCACTCGGCTGGCGCATCCTTGGCCTCGCGGCGGGCGGCCCGCGGCGCGCCGCCGCCTTCGTTCCCTATCTCGGCGCGATCGCCGTTGGCGCAACGAGCTGGGCGCTGCTGTTCTGGCCGCTCTGAGCGGATTCGCTCGCCCGATTCAAGAACGGACGCTTTCCCGCCCGCGCGTCAGCGGCCGTGCCGGAACACCACGGGCACGACGAAGGTCAGACCCTCGTCGGCGACAAGCGCGGGGGGCGCGGGCACGGGGTCGGACCGCTGCATCATCGCCAGTGCGGCGGCGTCGAAACTGGGATCGCCGGAACTCTTGGCGATCGCGGTCGAGACGATATGCCCGGTGCGGTCGATCGTGAATGCGACCGTGACTGTCGCGTTGCGGCGCGCATCGCCGGCCGGATAGCGCTTGTGCCGATCGAGATGCGCGACAAGACGCTTCTGCCATGTCGCCTTGGTGCGTTGCGCGGTCGAGCCGATGCCCTGAACGGGCGTGGCGGAGACGGGTGCTTCCTTCGCCGTCTCGGAAGACGGCGGCGCGGTTGCTTCCGACGCGACGGATTCGGCCGACGGATTCGTCTGCTGCTGCGAGACTTCGGGCTTTTCTTCCTCGGGCGTCTTCGCGGCGTTCGGAGAGACGACGCGATCGGGATTTTCGGATTCGACCGGTTCGTCCTTCGGCAGTTCCGATTTCTCGACCTTCTGCACCTGCTCGACCTGCGCCGGCGAGGCGGTGGAGGCTTCGGCCTCGGGCCCGGGCGGCAGGTCGGACGGCTCGGTACGCGGCGCCGTCATATCGAGGGCGATCTCGATCCCCGGAGAGCCGATGTCGTCGTCCGATTCGTCCGCCTGGAAGCCCGCAACTGCAAGGCCGGCGGCGGCGGCATGGATCAGGAGCGCGCCCAGCGCCGCGAGAATCCAGACGGTCCGCGAGACGGGAGGCGTCTCGGACGGATCGTCCAGGACGGCGGTGTTCACGGCTGCGCCGCTGGCGGGGGCGGGGGCGCGGCGCCGGGGCCAGGAGCTTCAGGGACGCCTTCGAGCGCGACCAGAGCGACCTTAAGATAACCGCCCTTCCGCAGCCGCTCGAGAACGTCCATCAGCTCCCCGTAGGGCACGGCCTTGTCGGCCCGCAGGAAAATGCGTCGTTCCTTGCCCTGCTCGGACGGCCGGGCGTCCAGCGCCTGGACGAGATCCACGCGCTTGACCGGACTTTCGTCGAGCGAGACCGCCAGATCGCTCGCGATCGTGACATAGGTCGGTTTGTCAGGCTTCTTCTGCGGCTGCGCCGTCGATGTCGGCAGATCGACCGGCAGATCGACCGTGGACAGCGGGGCGGCCACCATGAAGATGATGAGAAGGACCAGCATCACGTCGATGAACGGCGTGACATTGATTTCGTGCGCCTCGGCGAGATCGTCGCCGTCGGCGTCGCTGAGCGAAAAGCCCATGGTCTACTCGGCCGCGCGGGCGATCGTGCGGGCAGGCCCGCGATCGAGGTCGCGTGACAGAAGCCGCGCCGCCGCACCGGACGCACGATTGACGACATCGAGATAGGCGCCCGTCGCTCGCGTAAAATGGTTGTAGATGATGACGGCGGGGATGGCGGCGACGAGACCGATGGCCGTCGCCAGAAGCGCTTCGGCGATGCCCGGCGCGACGACCGCGAGATTGGTCGTCTGCGACTTCGAAATGCCGATGAAGCTGTTCATGATGCCCCAGACCGTGCCGAACAGGCCGACGAAGGGGGCGGTGGAGCCGATCGTCGCGAGCACGCCCATGCCGCGCCGCACGTTGCGCTGCTCGGCGCGCACGATCTCCGAGAAGCGCGAGCCGGCGCGTTCCATGATGTTCGCGTCGGCCGCATGGCGGTTCGAGAGCTGTTCCTCATGCGCCGCCGCGTCGAGAAAGCGGACCAGGACGCTGCGCTCGTTGCCGCACAGTTCTCGGGCTTCGCGGAGCGTTCGCGCATCGGCGACGGTCTTGAGGTCTTTCGAGAGCTTTCGCTGCGAATGGAAGACCTCGACGCTCTTGGCGATAAACACCGTCCAGGTCATGAAGGATGCGAAGGCGAGGCCCACCATCACCGCTTTCACCACGATGTCGGCCGACATGAACATCGACCATGGCGAGAGTTCGCCAAGGCCTGCCCCGACGCCTTTCGCGACGGGAGCGGTCTGTTCCTGCGCCCATGCGGCGCCCGAGAGCATCAACGATGACAGCAGAATGGAAAAGCGTCGCATCATCAACTCTTAACAGGGTCGGATGTCAGCTCGCGCGAAAGGCGATTTCGCGCAGGTTCCGACTGTGAACCGGACGTCCCGTCCAGACGTCCCTCATCACGGCATGCTTCCAGCAAACGGAGACGGTCCGCATTTTCGCCATGCAGCAATCGCCAGTTCTTAAGGTGATGAGGTCGGCGACGTCAAAGCATTAAACGCTTTTTGGAACGGCCACAGTGTGGCGCATCCTGATTTGGAATCGTTCGTAACTGCGTCTCTTGAATTATTCTAATCAATTTGCTTGGCGCGGGATGACAATACCGTCGCCGGGTACCATCATCCGCTATGCCTGACTTTCGCAGCCTTGAGACATTCTATTGGGTTGCGCAATTGCGCAGCTTCAGGGCCGCGGCGGAGCGGCTGCATACGACGCAACCGGCGGTTTCGCAGCGGATCGCCAATCTCGAGGACGAGCTCGGCGTGAAATTGCTCGAGCGCGGCCCGCGGCTGGCCATGCCCACGCCACGCGGGCGCCTCCTGCTCGACTATGCGGACCGTTTCCTGAAGTTGCATGCCGAGATGATCGCGGCGGTCGCCGTTCCGGAAGCGCTGAGCGGTGTCGTACGGCTCGGCGTGTCGGAGACGATTGTCCACACGTGGCTCGCGCAATTCATCGAGCGGGTTCATGCCTTGTTTCCACGCGTCACGCTCGAGATCGAGGTCGATGTGTCGCCGTTGCTGGCGGCGCGGCTCGTCGATCATCGGCTTGATATGGCGTTCCTGCTCGGGGATGTCGCCGATCCGGCGATCGTGACAGCGCCGCTATGCCGCTATCCGCTCGCCTTCGTCGCGAGTCCGGCGCTGCCGTTGCCCGCCACGCCTCTTTCGCTCAACGACCTCGCGGCCTGGCCTCTCATCACCTATCCGCGCACCACGCAGCCCTATATCGAGCTCATGCGTCTCTTTAACGCCCCGGATGTCATCAGGCCGCGCGTCTACGCGAGTTCCTCGCTCGCCACCATCGTCCGCATGGCGATCGACGGGATCGGTGTGAGCGTCATTCCCCCTGTCGTCACGGAGCGCGAACTGGCCGACGGTCGTCTGCGGCTCGTGCCGATCGACGCGCCGCTTCCCGATCTCGTCTACTCTGTTGCCTATGCGACGTCGGACCACGGGCTCAACAAGCGGCTCGCCGAACTGGCCGGCGCAATCGCCAGCCGGGATACCGGGCAGGATGACGATCAGGAAGGCAGATGCATTGCGATAAGGTCAGCTTATTGAGCGCCATCGGGAAATAGAATTTCACGAAATCGCGGTCCGGTGGTTTGATGTCCTCCGTTTCGCGGAGCATACCATGCTGTCTGTCCTGCAGACCTCCCGTTCGAGGCCGTCCATCGCCGATCCGCGGATGGTGCGGCTCGCGGCGCGTCGCGGCGAGCTTCGCGACCACACGGGCAATCTCGCGCCGGGCTACGTACAGGGCAATCTCGTCGTCCTGCCGAAGGACTACGCCGCCGACTTCCTGCTGTTCTGCCAGCGCAACCCGAAACCCTGTCCGCTGATCGGCGTGTCCGACGCCGGCGATCCGCGCGTGCCCGCGCTCGGGCGCGACCTCGATATCCGCACCGATATTCCGCTCTATCGCGTTTGGCGCGATGGCGAACTGGTCGCCGAACCGGCGTCAGTCGAGGATGTCTGGCGGGACGATCTCGTGTCCTTCGTGATCGGCTGTTCCTTCACATTCGAGGAAGCGCTGCTCGCCGACGACCTCGCCGGAGCCCTCGTCGACGATCTCGCCCGGCTGCTCGCCGAGCCGCTGGG
>ERZ500994.435-NODE-435-length-12920-cov-16.951108_pt1 | contig 12920 bp, 13 predicted proteins | sample MGYA00248878_ERZ500994 | MGnify/ENA primary metagenome ERZ500994 (study PRJEB25958, sample SAMN03398533) | human skin metagenome | study: EMG produced TPA metagenomics assembly of the Human Skin Microbiome Metagenome (human skin metagenome) data set. | reverse complement strand
TACTTGTGCTTTTCCTCAGCCCATTGCTCACCTCCTGCAATGGGTTTTTTTTATTATTCTAAATCATTGATATATATACACTTATTAAAATCAATATGAAATTTGACCACACTTTTGACCACACTTTTGTAATTCCGCTTGCCCTTTTTTGACTTAAATTATTTTTGTAACTGCGAAAAAATACCCCTGTCCAAACTTGGGCAAGGGTAAAAAATCTTAGGGTAATCTTAGGGCTTAAACTGGTAAGTAATTCGGTTTAATTGACTTGCCCTTGCATGGGGTTGTTTTGTCATTTTGGGGCTTACTAAATTCTTGACGGATCACAATGGCAAAATGCCCGTACACTTTGCCCTGTGAGGTGTTGTGTTAGGTGTTGCATTTTATAGTGTTATAAGGCATGTTTGTTCACACTTTTAAAGGTGTATTGTCTTACATACTTTTTTTACGAACTCTAATAATAGGATTAAGCACGAAAAAACGAATTGTTTGTAAACTTTTTGATTTTCTTTCTCCCTACTTGCTAACCAATCAACTATCCTCGATTATCTTTATCTCATCATTGGTCAATCCATATAGCTGATATACCATGTTATCTATTTCTTTATCGGTTTGGCTAATTTTGGTTTGCAGGGCTTGGGCTCTGGTTTGTTCTGCCAAGAAGTATTCTTCCCAATCGGCTTCATCTGCAAAGGCAAGTTTGATTTTCTTTTTACCTAATTCTTTGATGAATTCTTTATAGGTGAGATTTTGCCAGTTTTGTAGGTTTTTGCTAGGGCCGGTTAGGTCAAATTTGCGTTCTAAGGTGCGTAAGAATTTGCTATTAATCCCTTTTAATTCCTTGGTTAGATTTAACATTTCATTAGCTTTATCTATAAATGGTCGTTGTTTTTCAATACTTACATTTTTAATAGGTAAAATCTTAATTACACTTGGTTTGATTTCAGCAAATGTTTTGTCTTTTTGTGGATTATTGATTTTATAAACAAAATTAATTAGCCTAGAGTTTAAAAGAGTTAACATAAATTCTAGAGTATAGTTATCATCTATTAAAGAAACAATGAATAATGAGTTTTGAGGATAAAATTTTTCATAATCAATTACACAACGAATAATATCGCTAGTTTGACGCATTAAAATCTTTGGTGAATTAATTTTTAGCTCATTTGAAGGGTACATTAGATTTTTGCCATAATGAATATATTCAATATTTTTGGTATCGAACAAATACCTATTTACATTACTACCTACTACTAAAGGTTTCCATTCATCACTTAGTTTTTGAGATGAGTGATAAATTCTTGCCTTTAACATTTCTTTTGTTTGTGCTGGATTACCATGCCCAACTTGATAAGGTTTAATACCCCAAATAATTTCTGCAACTTGATAGAAGGGTTTTGAATTGATATTTAATTTCTTGAGTAAAGAAATTTTGCTTGTATCAATATCTATAAGAATTCTTGAATATTCATCATCTAACCAATAACTTTTATCAGCTGAATTTTCACTAACAACCTCGTTGTTTTTTAAACGTTTTACCTTAATTGATTTCTGATTAGTTTTACTTTTACATAGGATAATAGTTGAACTTTCAACAGTTGCATCTTCAAAAACACCATCGCCATAATCTATAACTTCAGTCAAATCATAATCTAATAGTTGTATTCTGAAAGATTTTGCAGAGTTGATTAGCATCCAAGTGTTAGGAATAATTTCCCCAAAATAACCATTTGGCTTTAGCATTTCAATCATTGCAAAAGTAAAAAACAAGTAAGTATCGTTTGTTTTAGAATTAATAAAGTTATACTTCTTATTTAAGAAATCTTTATCTTTCCCTTCGACTTTAGCACCATAAGGCGGATTACCAATTACCACATCAAACCCGCCCTTTTTAAACACCTCGGGAAACTCTTTTTCCCAATTAAATGCCTTCTCGCCCGCCACACTCACATCATCAATCAGCGAATTACCACACTTCAAGTTTTCATTCAGATTTGACAACTTACGATGCGGTTCTGCCGTGCGAAGCCACAACGACAACTTGGCAATCTCAACTGATTCTTGATTGATATCCACCCCAAACAAATTATGCTCCAAAATGTGATTTCGCACCTCTTGGAATACCAAACCACCACCGAATAGCTTACTTTCTAGCTCATCAAGGTAGGCGTGCTCGGCCATCAAAAAATTTAACGCCTCATTCAAAAAAGCCCCACTCCCACACGCAGGGTCGCAAATCGTGATATCAAGTAACCACGCTCGATAATCCTTTAGGCGTTGTAATAGCGTTTCTTGGGTTTTCTTTTGGCGTTTCTTATCGGTGATATAGTCCTCGTCATTTATGCCAATGTCTGTCTTCTTATCGGCACATAGCTTGCCCACCGTGTTTTGTACGATATAGCTGGTGATATATTTGGGCGTATAAAACACCCCATCTTTTTTGCGTTTGGATTGGGCTTTGTCAAGTACCTCACCGTTTAGTTCTGCCTTGATTTCGTCAATCTCGGTCAAGCTGTTTTCAAAGATATGCCCCAAAATATTGACATCCACCTCACTGGCAAAGTCATAATCGGAAAGTTTGGCAATATGGACGGATAACACCTCATCGGATATTTTGACATTATCTAGCACATCATCGGGCTTAAACAAGCCACCGTTATAGGCGAAGATTTCGCTATGGTCATCCTTATAGCCCGTATTCAAAAAACCAAAATAACTATTTAATTTGTCATTTAAGCTCATTGGGATTTTGAGTTTTTTGGCTTGTTCCCATTCATTTAGCATAGTACGGGCGGTATTTGCGGCAAGTAGCCCGCCATCTTCGGCAAAGAAAATAAATAGCAAGCGGTCAAGGAGCTTTTGTGATTTTTGAAATAACACCAATGGCTCATATTGCGGATTGTTTTTAACCAAGTCATCAAATAACGCCCGCTTGAAGGTGGAATAATCTTTATACAGCTGTTTGGTGACTTTTTCCTCTTGGCTGATACTCTCGGCCTTGATTTTTAGTGGGATATCTGCCAGTAAGTTATCGAATTTTAGTAACAAGTATAAAAAGTTAAAATCTTCTCGGCTGATTTTGAATAAGTCAAATTCGACAAACTCCACCGCATTATCAATATAAAACCGCAATTTTTGAAAGTTAGAAGTAATCACATAACGGCAAGTAGGATGGTTGTTCTTATAGCCAAAGGCTTGTGATTCGATGCTGGCAAGGTCAGTGGTGTCCATGCCTTTAAGCTCGATCACGGCTAGGGCTTTGCCACCTTTGAGAATTGCCCCATCACACTTTTTTGCCCCTTTGATATTTTTAAGTTCGGTGGTGAGATTGAAGTTCGGTTGGGGGTTTTTAGTGTAGCCAAAAATATTGACAAATAAATCAATTAAAAACTCGCCTTGGTACTGTTCTTCTTTGCTTTGCTTGATGTTGGCTTGAATGTCGCTATCGTGAAAATGACGTTGGAATTTTTCCCATGCGTGATTGACGTCATCTTGGTTTAGGGTTTTGAGGGCATTTTTGACAATGATAGGCTGGAATAATGACATGATTATCTCTGAGATTGTTTAGGTAATTTGGTTAAAAGTTATCTTAATTCAAAAGTCTGTAATGAGAAAAGCATTTATTGATTTATTGTCTTTATGACTAACTGTAGGGTATTAATTGTATTGATTGGTTATACTTTCTTGCTTTGCTAGGCTGTTGCGTTTTGGGTATCGGTTGGCGTGATTTTACGTACTTTTAAAAGGCTGTTTTGGTGCGTACTTTTTGCGTACTGCGTACCAATTCGAACAAATTAAGGCGATTTTTGCTCGAACCAATGGAAAACGGCTATTTGCTTGTTCACTTTCTTGTTCACCAATACCAGTTAGTCACATGGTTACACTCAAGGTTACGCATAAAAGGGCATTTTCTTTGGTAACTAATCTTGGTAACCAAAATTTGTTGCTAACTAGCTTGCTAACCATGCCCCAATGACAATAAATAAAATCAATTATGCCCGCCTATCGTTCGGCTTTGCTGTTCGGTTTAGTGTTCGATTGTTACCAATGCCATATTAATAGCGGTTTGGCGTGTTGCTGGGTGTTCGGTCTTTGAATTGAACCATAGGCGGTTAGGTGTTCAATTCGCTGTTCACTTTTTGCCAATGCCTTGTTATTGCTGGCTTGCTGTTGGTGATGGTATTCAGTTTTAGTAATAAAAAGGAGTATCGTAAAACCTACGACAACCTTTGTTATCGTCAAGCCATTGCAAGATCGTCAACCAATTCAATTTTCAACTTTTTGCCCAATGTGTCTGCAACGTTAGATAAGGTGGCAAGGGTCAGACTAGTATCATCACCTTTTAGTAAGCGGTCAAGCGTTACCCTACTGACGTTCATGCGTTGGGCTAGGGTAGCTTTGGTTATATGCTGGGCTTTCATGCTTTCGCTGATTTGCCATGCGATAATCCGCTTTACCGCAATGGCGGTTACTTCGTGGTTAATGTTTTCATCGTATAACCAATCATCAAAACTGCTGTCTTTGAGGTTATTTATCATCATTAGCCCCCATATTAGGAAGTTGTGCAAGTAGAGGTTTTTCTTCAAGTTTTTGCATAGCTTTAGATTTACTCATACTTTCTCTTAACATTTTTTCTATTGCTCTAAGTTTAATTTCTCTTTCCGTTTGGGTTATATGATCATTAATAAGTAAAGCGTTTTGCATTTCTAAATTGCCTATAATGGCATTATCCAAAACTGTGCCATAATCTCGCTGATTGCCTTGTAAATTTGGGTTCGCTTCTCGCCATTCTCTATGAGTTTTACCAAAAACGATTTTATTGATTAAATCTGCTTCATCAGCATAGATATAACCGTGCTTGTTAGGGTTAATACCTTGTAATAAATTCATCTGTATAGAATCAGTCTGCACTCGATAATTTACCTTTGCAAACTCCCTTTTTACTTGCCATTCTATAGAAGTTTGCTGTGCCTCTTGCTCTTTAAGGCGTTGAAATTCTTTTATTAAATAAAGTTTGAATTCGGGGCTTATCCATAAACCAAATTCAAAGGCTATATCTATATGGGCATAAGTGCCACCATATCGCCCTGCTTTTGACTGCAAGCCGATAATATTACATTTCTCCACTAATTCTTTAATGCTTACTTTAAAGCTATTTAATCCTGCTTGGTTTTTAATTATGGCGAATTCGCCATAATTAAAATTTGGGTTATTTATTTGTTCCCAAATGCCAATAAATTCAAGCGTGTTTCTATTTCTAAGCCAGTCTGTGATAAAAAAATCACCGTCTTTAGCCTTAAGCATATCCGTTAAACTAATGTAATCTTGTTCATTGATAGTTGAGATAGATATAGGATTATCTTGTACTAAAATACTACGATTATTTTTCACCATAATAATTCACCTTAGCTTTTTTTGTATCATTTAGAGTACATTATTGCTAATATCAAGACAACAAAAAAGAGTATGGCTAAAATCACCATACTTCAACACGCCCGCTTAATTAGAATATGAAAGGCTGTATATATCTGCATAGGTGGGAAAGTGGGAAAATGATTTTTTTAAGCCCTGTATTTATGCGGTTTCCCATGTTTTCCCATTAATAAGCATTTTGGGAAAGTAGGGAAAGTGAAAAGCTAAAAATAGTTCCCCGCCTGTAGGCTTGTCACTTTCCTTTCATTTTCCCCGTTTTCCCATTGCATAAAAAAATGGGAAAATGTCGCAACCGTTGCTACTACTAGCGTTCATGCGTTCACTTTCCCATTTTCCCAATTTTCCCGTATATATAGAAATATACTAGGATAATAAGCTGGGGTTAACTTCAATGTATCGGGTATTATCCAGTGTAATAACTTGAATGTATTTCTTATCGCTCAAAACATTAATACACAATTCAAAATTAGCCTTTGCCCTTAGGTGCTTGGGGTTAACCTTGCTTTGGGTATCTGCATAGCTTAGTTGGGTAACGCCTTTAACCTTGCATTGTTTGACAATCCAATCAATTAGCTTTTGGGTGTCGCTTTTCTCGTTGGTTTTAATATCAAGGTAACGCAATCTTTCGGCTGTTGAGTATTCCACCAACATAAACGCCCGTTCTAGATAGTCCACTGATACCGATTTTTGGCAATCAAAAAACGCCATTAATGAGGCTATACGGCTGGCATTTTGCGCCATGCGTGAGGCAAACGCCTTTAAAAATTCGTATGCGTTGCCTTTGGCTTGGCGGTTCTCTACTCGTTGCTGAAAGTCCGCTAGGGCTTGCCTTGCTTGGCGGTTCTCAAAAGGCATATTTAGCCTTATTTCTTTGCCTTTATCGTCCGTTTGTATCTCGGTAGGTAAAGGGTCTAATAAAATATCGCACCTTGCCCAATAGGCTAATAGTCTAGGGTCATCATAGGGGCTTTGGTTCATGCGTTCGGGCGTTGCCCATTGCCTGCTACCTATTAGGCTCTCGGGGCAAGCAATTAAGCATCTAGGCAAAAAGCCCTGCCCATTCATTAACGGGTCATTTAATGCTGGCTCAAGTATTACCCGTTGCCCCATGATATCCAATGTTAAACGGGCATCATAAGCATTTGTAAAAGGTATGGCATTTTTGCCCCGTTGTGAGCGCAAACGGCTCACGGGGTCACCACTCCATACACTGGTAAGGCTTGATAGGGCATTGCCTGCGGTGTCTGATTTCATGCTATGCCCATTTAAAAATTGCCCCGCCTCGCTGGTTGTCCATGACTGGTTAGGTAAACCATCAATGATAAATTTATCTAATACTGCCTCTATGGTGGCATCTGTTACAATCATGCTTTCATTTGTTGGCTTTGGTACGGTTGCCTCATAGTGGGTACGTTCCCCGCCCTTTAAAGCGTTGCGGTCTGCCTCCCATTCTTGTAACCGCTCTACAAATAGCTGATAGGCGTTTTTTTCCCATTTTGTAATGCTGTAATGGGAATATTTATTAGCCTGTGTTTTACCGCTACCGCTTTCGCCCTCTGTGATTAAATATAGACAAGCTGGCTTATGCTCATGCCCCATAGGTGCATTAATATAGCGTTGTCCAATGGTAGATAATGCCCCTAAAATACATTGCCCCGCCATTGCGGTAGGTACTTGTGCATGATAGGCGATTGCCTCCACTGCCTGCCTTAAAACCCCTTGCCATGCTTCAATAGGGTAACGGGTGGCGGGCGTGTTGGTGTCCTCCAGTGGCTCAAGCTCGCCCCATTCAATGCCGTTTAACTCTATAACTTTGGTATCACTTAAAGCCAAAATATCATTGATTGAATGGGTAACAATTAAGTCCTCTAATATGTCCACTACCTTAGCAAGTTTGACGTTATCGCCCTTGAAGGTTTTTTCATATTCTAAGCCTTGCTCATAATCGGTAATAATCATCACTTGGCTTTGTTTGGTGTGGGCTTTGACTAGGCTATCAAACTGCCATTTATTTAGTGGGGCTATAACGGTGTAGTCCTCGCCCCGTGTTTTGGTGTAGATTGCTACAATCATGGCAATATCTAAATCATTGATGATTAAAACTTGCCCGCCATTACCAAAGATAAACCCATCATTATTGAACCCATGTAATAAAAACGGCTCTCTATTGTCCAATGGGAATATGACAAGGTTAGATGGTTGGTAATGCTGATTGTATAAAACCGTTGCTATGCTGTTGTCGGTTGGTTGTGGCTGCCCATCTACATCAATATTGCAATCTACAATCTTTAACTTGTCATCACTAAGCAAAACGGCTAAATTAGTTAACGCTTGGTTGTGTTGGATAGCATCTTGGCTTGCTGTCTTAAAATCTGAAATGAAAGTTAAGAAGTCCATGCCGTTATCGGTGTGGGCTTTTTCATTTGTCGGTATCGCTAAATTATTCATTATTCCCCCTTGCCAATGGCTGTAAATTCGTTTTGTAGCTGTTTTGCGGTGTTGGTGGTATAACTGCACCGTCTAAGCAAATAAAGGGCGTTAAGCCCCTTATTTTTGCCACAATTTAGGGCGGTTTTATTCATTCTTTGCCCCCGTTTGGTGTAATGGGTGTTTTTCAATTTCCCAATTAACGCCATCTAAAAAATCACTCGTTAAATGCTGGGCAATGAATAGGGATTGTTTAGCCTGTTCTATCGCATAGTAAGGGGCGTTACCGCTGGTTAGGTCATCAATAGCAGTATTAACCATTTTCCATAGCATAGTTAAATGCTCACGGTTAAGGGTCAATTTGTCGTAAACTTCACTGTTTAAGCTATCAATTTGGCTTTGTAGTTCGGCTTGGGTGGTTGCCTGTGGGCGTGGGGTGTGGGTTTGTTTAGGCATGATAGCCTCCTTGTAGTTTAGTTGTTTTTCCACCCATCAAAAAAGGGTGGCGGGTCTCAACAAACGCTACAAGGCGTCTAGACTTATTCACCATAAAGGCTATTGTATTAGGTCTTATCAACCCGCCATAACTGGCTACATTCCCAAAAGAAAAGGAATGTTTAAAGATATGACGTTGTTTTATACCTGTGGTAATTAATGGATTTGTAGCCCAATAAATTTTAGGTATAAAAATAGCCAATGAATGACGGTTTGGCTTAACCGCTTGTAGTTTTGTTGTGCGGTTATTATCAATCACGCCCGCCACACTTTGCAAGTTATTTTTTGGGTGGGCTTGGTGATAACTGCTAATCAGTAGCAATAAACCAATCATCAAAACCGCTAGTAATATGCTTTTTATCACATCGAGTAAAGTTACCTTTGTACGATTATCATTTTGCGCTGTTTTAAGCGTTTCTAGCGTGTTTGGCTGTTGGGTGGTGTCTTTATACTGGTTCATAATTCTGCTCACTGTATGCGGTTAATATTGCCTTGATATACGCCCAATTCATCTAGGCGGCTTATCACTTCACTTTCATCTATGCCAAGTTTGGCGGCTATATCTGCTGCGCTATAAAGCGGTTCGCCATCATCACTGTAACCGCTTATAGGTGGTAGCAAGTCCAGTTCTTTAGCCTTTGCGTGGGCTTCTTGCTTGATATACTCGGGTGATAACTCAAACACTTTCATAAACTGGTTAAGGGCTTGTTCGCTGTCCTCCCCATACTTTTCTACGATACGTTTATACTTATCAAATTCAGCAAAGAACGCTGGGTTTACTGGCTCATTCATGCGGTGGTTTCCTGTTCAATGATTGCCTTAACCTGTTGTTGGCTATCCCATATTTCAGCAATCAAAATGTTAAATTCATTTTCCATCTGTTGACGGTTTAGGCGGTTGTCCTGCACCCAATTCGCCATAAATTCGGCTTGGTGCATAACGTCATCTAATTGGCTGGCAAGCTGTTGAAGTTTGGCTTTCATGGCTGCCCCTGTTGTTGAATGTAGCTAATAGGTAATGAGTAGCGTTTAAATCGTTTGCCTGTCTTTGGGTTACAAGCCCATTGTTTGATGACTGGCACGCCCTCACGGATTAAATCGCCCATGCGTTGCGATAGGTCAAAACATAGGCATAGTTCCACCGCCTTAAATCGGTCAAGCGTTCCACCTTTCAGCATGAAATCCTTTAATATGCGTTTATGGCTGGTGGTATTGTTTGGGCTTGGTGTGTTTAGGTTGCTGTCTGCTGTCATGGCCGCCCCTTATGCTGTTGCCTGTTGCTTTTCGATAAATTCCAAAAGGTCGCTATTTTTGAAAAAATAAAACCCATTAACATTGACTGGCTTAATGAAAGGATTATTTTTTGCTCTTACCCATCTACGCAATGTTTCAGCGTGGCGGTTAAATAGCTTGGCTGTATCGTTAAGCGGGGTTAAGCCCTGCGGATTGTTGGCAATATCACTAAAAGTAATATTTGTTTGATTTTCGCCTTTTGGCGTGGTGGTGTGGCTCATTGCCTTAACTCCTTGCAAAAAATGGGTTAATGTTGCAAGGTGAAGTTTAAGCGGTGTTTTTAGGTGATAGGCAATGGCTAATAGGTGATAGGTTCTAGGGTGTTAGGCTGGTGATAGGTAATAAAAAACCCTTGATATACAAGGGTTCTAGGGGTGGTAGGTAAAAGTTTTATTTGGCGGTTTCATGCCTTGCTATCTGCTCAATTCTTTTTGCCATTGTAGGGTTAATGTCGGGGTAATTATCAGTTATCCATTTAATGATATATTCCTGTTTTGTTGGTGGCTTTCCTATTTCCCAATCCTGCCAAAATTCAGCTATAACATGGTTAAGGGCGGTTATCGCTGTAGTAGTATAACCTGTTGCGGGCGTGTCGCTTGGCTGGTTTGCCTGTTGCTTAAGCTGGGCTTTTAGGTCTGCTATCTCTTTGGTTTGGCTATCTAAAATGGCCTGTAAATGCGTAATGAGTTGCTGATTTTCAAAATAGACTTGAGTAGCCTTTTCTATTCTCGCATTCAAAAGTAAATTGGCCTGTTGTAACTCTTGGATATCGGGTACATTGAATATTTTATCTAAATCTATTCTAGGGAAACGTAAATCATAAAAACTAATGCTAAAATCTTTCGATATTTCCAAGAAGTAGTAAAACCATTCCTCTTTATCTATTTCGTATGGTAATTTATAAAAATCAAATCCGCCTACTTGTTGAATATTCACATAATTATCATAGTTAGAACTTATCAATTCTTTAATAATTTGAAAATCAGTAATTTTTAGATAATCGTTAAATTGCTGATTTAAGTGTTTTTGTTCTGTGATAGCAGTTTCCCACGGCTCATCGCCTACTACCTCTCTTTTTTCAAGTTCTGTTCTAATGTTTCCGCTATAGAAAAATAGGGGCGTTAATTTACGCTCAAATACTAAATCCATAATAGTTGTATTCAACCTATTTCTATCATAGCTTTCATTCATATCATAATTTTCACCATGACTATTTAAGTAGTCCGCTATTTCAGAAATATTTAAAAATCGCTTTATATTGATTAAAGCCATCACTCGCACCTTACGCACCAATTCAAAAATAGGGGCATGGCGTGGCGGTCAAGGTGCGAAAATAACCGCTTTTCGGTAGCTACTCCTAGCCATGCAAACTGTTAAAAATCACCCAAAATTAGATGATTTTTGATAAAGAAATTTTCATCTGTAACGTGTTATAACCCCCACTTTTTACAGTCCTAAATCATAGCCTTATCAAGCGATAACCCCGCATAAATAACGCCTTTTGTAGGTCGTTTAGTGGTATAAATGGATTGTCTAAAATATCGCCTAGCTGGTCTATCTGCTCATGGGTCATCACCAAAATATGCCCGTTTTGGGTGGGCTTAGTGGGCGGCTTGGTGGGCGTGGCTGGCAAGGTGTTTTTATTGGCTGGGGTAGTATTCATTATTCATTAACCGCCTGTCGCTTGGCTTTGGCTTTATCCAAGTAAATAACATTATCAATCTTGCCCGCCTTAAGCTGGTCTAGGTAGTTCGCCCAATCGGTTAACATGGCTCTGCGCTGGTCTAGCATATCCATACGGCTATACGCTCGCCCGTAACTGTTCATCATTCTATGCCCTAATTGAAGTTCGGTTATAAGTTCATCATAGCCCAATCGTTCCATTAACATTGTCTTTGCACTGGCTCGAAATCCATGCGGGCTGTGAATGTCTTTGTAGCCTTGTCCGTCATTCATGGTAGGGCTATTCAATACTTTATTAATTTCTTGGCGGTGCGTGTGTTTTTCCTGTTTTCGTCTAGTGTTATGAAAAACATATTCATAACCGCCTGTTTTAGCTTTCATACGTTCTAAAATGGCTATTGCCTGCGGTGCAAGTGGCGTTACTATGTCGGTCATATCGTCACGGTTGCCTGCCTTTTGTGGTCTAAATTCCCATTGCTTAGTAAGTAGGTTTACATCACTCCACTTCATAGCGCAAATATCACCAACACGGGCAAGGGTTAAAGCCAATAACTGCAAAATCTCTTTTTGAAATAGTGGGCTATCGGCTAGGCTGTCAATGTCGTTTAATAACCTGCCATATTCTGCGGGCGTGGTGATTGCTGGGTAATGCTTGGTTTTATGAGTTTTAATTGTTCCTTGTAGGTCGCTGGCTGGATTGTACTCAATAACCCCATTCGCTTTAGCTAACTGTAGAATTGCCTTTAATTCCCCTTTAATCCTTATCCCCCTATTTGTGCTAGTTTCTTGGATAGAATTAACAAATTTAATAACGTGACTAGGTTTAATATCAGTAATTCGCATATTGCTAAAATGCTTTCTTATAATCGCTAAATTTTTTTCAATCTTGGCGTATGTGCTAGGGCTTAATTCTTTTCTTTGCTGATTGGCCTGCCACTGATTGATAAAGTGTTCTAGTGTGTTTTGCCTGTCTATTATTTCCTTTTGCTTTTCATGTTGGCGGTGTTCTATAGGGTCAATGCCTTTTGCCAATATAGCAAGGTTGTCATTGTAGGCTTGGCGGGCTTGTTCTAGGGTAAAAGCTGGATATTGTCCTAGCGTGATTGTAGGGCGTTTACCTTTCAAAATAGGGTGGCTGTAGCGGTGTTTAAAAATTGCGGTCTTTTTGCCCGTGTGTTTGCTTACCTCTACACTAAGGAATAAACCGCTATAACCTGCGATTGAATAAGGTGTTGTTTTGGTGGTTTCCTTAATCGCCTTATCTAGCTGGGTAACTGTCTTTAAACCTTGCATAGCCATAACTTTAACCTTTTAAATTCAATAGCCAATTCAATAGCCATTTAGTAGCCATAACAACAAACTATTCAATGCTATTTCATACAACAATATTAAATAAAAAAACCCTGTAATGCAATAATTACAAGGGTTTATGGTTTTATTAAGTTTGTTAATGCGGTGCTAAGTTTTATCTAAATACCGTCTAATTTTAGACTGTTTTTTACCGATTTATAGCGTTAGCAAGGGCATCGCTTCATGCTACCGCCATTACTCGGGTAGCGCGCATCGACGCAGTAGCGAAAAAAGGTCTTTTCA
>ERZ500994.432-NODE-432-length-12938-cov-6.021346_pt1 | contig 12938 bp, 11 predicted proteins | sample MGYA00248878_ERZ500994 | MGnify/ENA primary metagenome ERZ500994 (study PRJEB25958, sample SAMN03398533) | human skin metagenome | study: EMG produced TPA metagenomics assembly of the Human Skin Microbiome Metagenome (human skin metagenome) data set. | reverse complement strand
CGGGGCGCGATCGCGTTCGGCGCACTAGGCGCGTGGATCGGTGCGCGCCGGATGGGTCTGCGGATGAGCTCGCTCGCCGATGCGCTGGCACCCGGGCTGATCTTCGCCCAGGCGGTTGGGCGCCTCGGCAACTGGTTCAACAACGAGCTGTACGGCGGACCGGATGACTCGTTCCTCGGGCTGAAGATCTACGAGATGGGTGCGGACGGGCGCGCCGTCACCGGTGCGGACGGGCAGCCGCTGCTGGTCGGCACCTTCCAGCCGACGTTCCTCTACGAGATGATCTGGAACGTCCTCGTCGGCGTCACCTTGCTCTGGCTGGATCGCAAGTTCCGGATGGGTCGCGGGCGGCTGTTTGCGGCGTACGTCGCCCTCTACTGCCTCGGTCGGTTCTTCATCGAGCAGATGCGCACCGATGAGGCCGAGCTGATTCTCGGCCAGCGCGTCAACGTATGGACCTCGTTGCTTGTGGGGCTTGCCGCTGTCGCCTACCTGATCGTGGTCAAGGGCGGGCGCGAAGCCTCGCCGTACACCGACGAGCGTCTCGCCCGCGACGCCGCCACCCCCGCCGATCCGAGCGATAATCCCGCCGATCCGAGCGTTAATCCCGCCGATCCGAGCGTTGATCGCGCCGATCCGAGCGTTGATCGCGCCGATCCGAGCGTTAATTCCAGCGATCCGAGCAAAGCGGGCGAGGACGCGACGACCGAACGCGGCAAGGCCACCGACTAGATGCTCGTCGGGCTGGTGATCGGTACTGCCCTCGGCGCCGGCATCATGGCCGCGACCGACAACGCGGCCTGGCTCGGGGTCGGGATCGCGGTCGGTATGGCGTTTGGCCCGCTCATCGACAAATACCGCTCGTATCGCAAGGAAGTACGCCGCGAGAAGAATCCCGACGCCTAGGGCAGTACTGATCAATTGGCACGGGTTGTGCGCAGGCACCGCTCCATTCTGGGTGAGCGCACGCTCGACACTCACGAGAAGATCAGTAGTTCCCTAGACCTGCGCCTTTGCGATCTCCTGCCGACCCGCCTGCTGAACACCGCGTGAACTCGCGCGCCCATCCGACACGTGATCGCGGCGGCTCACTACTCTGGAACGGTGAAGCGTCGCGCAAAGATTGTTTGCACCCTCGGCCCAGCTAGCTCCAGCCTCGAACAGATCACCGGCCTCGTCGAGGCCGGCATGAACGTAGCCCGGATGAACTTCAGCCACGGCACGCACGAGGACCACCGACGCAACTACGACAACGTCCGCGCGGCCGCGGCCGCGACCGGCCGGCACGTCGGTATCCTGGCCGATCTGCAGGGTCCGAAGATCCGCCTCGGCAAGTTCGCCGACGGAGCGGTGATGTGGGCCGCCGGCGACCGCGTGATCATCTCCACCGACGAGGACGCCGACCAGCCTCATCGGATTGGTACGACGTACTCCGAACTCGCCAAAGACTGCGAGGTGGGCGACCGGCTGCTCATCGACGACGGCAACGTCGCGGTGCAGGTCACGCAGATCGTCGACAACGACGTGTACGTCGAGGTCACCGAAGGCGGGCGGGTATCAGACCACAAGGGCCTGTCGCTGCCCGGCGTCAACGTGAGCGTCCCCGCACTGAGCGAGAAGGACGCCGCCGACCTGCGGTTTGCTCTGCAGCTCGGGGTCGACTTCGTCGCGTTGTCGTTCGTGCGCCAGCCCGACGACGTCGAGCGCGTGCGGGCGATCATGAAGGAGGAGGGCATCCTCGTCCCGGTCATCGCCAAGCTGGAGAAGCCCGAAGCGGTCGAGCGACTCTCGCACATCGTCGATGCGTTCGACGGCATCATGGTCGCCCGCGGCGACCTCGGCGTCGAGCTGCCCCTCGAAGAGGTCCCGATGGTGCAGAAGCGCGCCATCCAGATCGCCCGTGAGAAGGCCAAGCCGGTCATCGTGGCGACCCAGATGCTGGAGTCGATGATCACCCACTCGCGCCCGACGCGTGCCGAGGCCTCGGATGTCGCGAACGCCGTACTCGACGGTGCCGACGCGGTGATGCTGTCGGGCGAGACGAGCGTCGGGCAGTACCCACGCCAGGCGGTCGCCACGATGGCCCGCATCATCGAGTCGGTCGAGGCCGGAGGCGTGCAGGTCCCGGAGATCCGCACCAAACCGCGGACGACTCCCGGCGTCATCGCCCGGTCGGCCAAGGACGTTGCCGAGGCGTTGAACGCCGACGCGATCGCCGCGTTCACCAGCAGCGGAGACACAGTACGCCGGCTCGCGCGCCTGCACCCGACAACACCGCTGATCGCCTTCACCCCATTCGAGAAGGTGATCAACCAGCTCACGCTCAGCTGGGGCGTGCGCAGCTTCCGGGTCGACCCGGTCGAGCACACCGACGAGATGATCAGCCAGGTCGACCACTCGCTGCGCCAACTCGGGATGCGCGATCACGTCGACCGCGTCGTGATGGTCGCCGGCAGCCCGCCGGGTACGTCGGGCACCACGAACTTAATCCGCATCCACCGAATCGGCGAGGACTGATCGGCCCTGACTGATCGGCGGCGGCTAACGTCTGGGTAGCCGATCTGTAGGAGTGAGTGAATGACCGAACGTGAACTGTCCGAGCTGCGCCATGCCGCCGAGCCGGGGCAGGAGGGCCAGCTCGCCGTCGACATGCTCGTCAAGCTGCTCGATCTGGAGAAGCTGGAAGAAAACCTCTTCCGCGGCCTGAGCCCCGCCGTGACTCATCAGCGCGTCTTCGGCGGCCAGGTGGCCGGTCAGGCGCTCGTCGCCGCCGGACGCACGCTGGAAGACCAGTGGCAGGTGCACTCGCTGCACTCCTACTTCCTGCGCCCCGGCGATCCGACGATCCCGATCATCTACCTCGTCGACCGGGTACGCGACGGTCGCAGCTTCTCGACCCGGCGGGTCGATGCGATCCAGCACGGCAAGACGATCTTCACGCTCTCGGCGTCCTTCACCCTCCCCGAGGACGGCAGCTTCGCGCATCAGGAACCCATGCCGCAGGTCCCGGATCCCGACTCGCTGCCGCGTCAGTCCGAGCGCATGAAGACGATGAGTGGGGCTGACCGCCGCGGGATCGAGCTGCCGCGACCGGTCGATATCCGCTACATCTCCACCCCGCCGTGGGAGCGCCAGACAAACACCGATGAAGAGTTCAACCTGCTGTGGATGAAAGCCGACGGCGAGCTGCCCGACGACCGGTTCCTGCACGTCTGCGTGCTCACGTATGCCAGCGATATGACGCTGCTCGACGCGTCGCTCAGCCGGCACGGTCTGTCCTGGATGCGCGACAACGTGCAGGGCGCGAGCCTGGACCATGCGGTCTGGTTTCACCGCCCGTTCCGTGCCGACGAGTGGTTCCTCTACCAGTCCACCTCCACGACGGCGAGCAACGCGCGAGGGTTCGGAATCGGGAAGTTCTGGTCACACGACGGCCAGTTGATCGCGTCGACCGCGCAGGAAGGTCTGCTGCGTACGCCGCCCGCTTAACGAAAGATCGCCGATATAGCTAGGTGATTTCGACGGACGGGCTCGTTCCTCGCCCTGCTCAATCACCAGTAGGCGGCGTTCCTCGGCCACCGTGGGGCGCAGCGGCTGAGATCGCGCGCCACGTGATGTCGACGTCTTCGGGGCGGGTCCAGATGCCGCCGGCCGCGAAGCGCATCGCAGCGCGCCCGTTCACCTTCGTGTGGGTGAGGTACGCCGTACCACTGCGGTTGACCTCATCCATCACGGCCATCGTCTGCGCATCGTCGCCCACGGCAAAGGTGACGAGCGCAAGAGAGCGGGGCACGACGACGGTAAACCGCGGGTCGGCGCGCACCAGCGCCTCGAACCGCTCCGCGAGCGCGACGCCGCTGCGGATGTGTGCGCGCAGGCCCTCGACCCCGTACGTGCGCAGCACGCTCCACAGCTTCAGCGCGCGGAAGCGTCGTCCGAGCTGCGGATGCCAGTCGCGGTAGTCGACAACCTCCCCGGACTCGGTCGCGGCGTTACGCAGATACTCCGGCAGGATCGACAACGCGCCGGTCAGCGCGGCGCGGTCCCGCACCCAGAACGTCGAGCAGTCGAACGTGGTCAGCAGCCACTTGTGCGGATTGACAACGACAGAATCGGCGTACTCGGCAACGCCGTCGAGTACGCCGCGGTGCTCCGGACAGACCGCTGCGACCCCAGCCCACGCGGCATCGACATGCAACCAGATCCCATGCATAGCGGCGATCTTCGCGATCTCGCGCGTGGGATCGATTGCTCCGGTCGACGTCGTACCGACCGCAGAGGCCACCATCGTCGGGATGACTCCCGCGTCGAGGTCGGCGCGGATCGCGGCGTCGAGCGCGTCGGGCAGCATCGCCTGGGTGGCTGGATCGACGTCGATCAGCCGCACGTTGTGCTCGCCGATCCCGGTCATCATCGCGGCCTTCACCAGCGACGAGTGAGCCTGAGATGAGGCATATACGGCGTATTTTCGCCCGTCCTGCAGTCCGACATCGCGCGCCGTACCGCCACTCGCGACGTGGAGCGCAGCGAGGACGGCGGTCATCGTCGCCGTCGAGGCGGTGTCCTGGATGACCCCGCCGCCCGTCCCCGCCGCATGCGTGAACGACGACCCCAGCCCGAGCAGCTCGGCGAACCAGTCGAGCACAACCTGCTCGAGCTCGGTGACAGCGGGCGAGGTCGACCAGATCATCCCCTGCGCGCCGAGCCCGCTGGAGACTAGGTCGGCGAGTACGGCGGCCGGGGAAGAATTCGCTGGGAAGTAGGCAAAGAAGCGCGGATGTTGCCAGTGCGTGATTCCCGGCAGCACGACCGAGTCGAGGTCCGCGAGCAGCGCGTCGAACGGCTCGCCCGACGACGGCGCGGCCGACGGCAGCGCGTCGCGCACAGAGCCCGGAGCGACCTGCGAGAGCACCGGACTGTCATCGAGCGAGCTCCAGTAGTCGGCGATCCAGTCGATGACGCGGTGGCCGTGCCGGCGGAACTCGTCGGGGCTCATGTGCTGCGACGGGGATTCGTCCATGCCGCAACGGTAGGGCCTCAGCCGGAGAGCAACTCGGCAGGGACCGCCTTGTCTTCGGCGAGAGCGCCGAACATCTGCGCGGCGAGCTCGTCATCCCACTGCACGACAGAGCCGAGCCCGCTCACTTCCGGCGTACCCGCGATCGGCACCGTCGTGGTGACCAGGTCACCGGACGCCATCGCCAGTCCCATGCTCGCCAGATGCCATAGGTGAGCGCCGTCGTCGACGATCAGTGAGCCGGTCGACTTGAGCGCGAGCGGGATCGAGTTGAACGGGTTGGCCAGCGTGCCGAAGCTCGTCGCCTTGCTCAGCAGCGCGCCCAGGAACTCACGCTGGCGCTGCACGCGGTCCAGATCGGCCATCGCCGAGGCGCGCGTGCGCACGTAACCGAGCGCTTGGGCACCGTTGAGTGTCTGGCAGCCGGCCGGCAGGTCGAGCCCGGCCTTCGGGTCCTGCATCGGCTCATCGAGACACATATCGACGCCGCCGATCGCGTCGACGACGCCAGCGAACCCGCCGAAACCGATCTCGGCGTAGCGGTCGATGCGCAGCCCGGTCAGCCCCTCGACGGTCTGCACGAGCAGCTGCCCGCCGCCGAGCGAGAACGCCGCGTTGAGCTTCTGCTGGCCATTGCCGGGTACGTCGCTGAGCGTGTCGCGCGGCAGCGACACCAGCGTCGGCGGCGCGTCCGAGTCCGGCACGTGCAGCAGCATGATGGTGTCGGTGCGCTTGCCCTCGGCATACCCGGTCGCGAGGTCGTTGCGCTCTTCCTCGGAGAGCTCGTCGCGGCTGTCGGAGCCGACCAGCAGCCACGTCGTGCCGGGGGTGTCACCGGGCCGGCCCTCGTAGTCGGCGAGCACGTCTTCGCGGTTGAGGCTGAAGTCGAGGTAGACGGCGAAGCCGACGATCGCGACCAGGAGCAGCACCAGGAACCAGGCGACGAAGCGGCCCGGACGTCGCTTCTTGCGACGCGGCGCCGGAGGCGGTGCAGGAGGGCCCGGCCGTGGCGCCGTGCGCCGTGGAGGCGGCGGCGGGGGAGCGCCGTACCCCCGGGCGTCGTAACCCTGGTGCCCGCGGTAGCCGCGGTCGTCGTAGACACTGTCGCGGTAGCTCGCCTGCTCCGCTGCCTCATAGGCATCGGTGTCCTCGGGCGGACGCCTGGGGTCGAGGTACGCCGGAAGCTGGCGCGTGTGGTCGCGCTCGTCGTCGTACCGCTCAGGCATGCAAGTCCTCTCTGCTGCGACATCTCAGCGTACCGGCCACAGCGCAGTACGCCGTCGCACGACGCTGCGGGCCACGGGTGCGATGGCGCGGGATGGGAGGCGGTTCCGTGACGTGCCGAGAGCGCTGACCGGCCGGTCGCACGCATCAGGCGCCGCCCAGCCCCGGAATGTCGTGGGTGAACGGCGCCTGCGCAACGTAGCCCCGGTGGGATTCGAACCCACACTGTCGGTGGTTTGAGCACCGTGCCTCTGCCGTTGGGCTACAGGGCCTTCGCGGACATCTAGACTAGCCGAACCAGTTCCGCACGCACCGCACCGCCGGCGCAGGAAGGGCCGAGGTGACGAAGCCGCAGACCCCACCCGTTCCGCAGACCGCGCCCCGTCGGGTGCTGATCGCCGAGGACGAGGCACTCATCCGGCTCGACCTGGCCGAAATGCTCCGCGAGGAGGGCTACGAGGTGGCGGGCGAGGCCGCAGACGGCGAGACCGCGCTGTCGCTGGCCCGCGAACTGCGCCCCGACCTGGTGATCGTCGATATCAAGATGCCGGGCATCGACGGGCTGGCCGTGGCGGCGGCGATCAACGAGGAGCGCATCGCGCCGGTCATCGTGCTGACCGCGTTCTCCCAGCGCGATCTGGTCGAGCGGGCCCAGCAGGCCGGTGTGATGGCCTACCTGACCAAGCCGTTCACCCAGTCCGATCTCGTACCGGCGATCGAGACCGCCGCCGCGCGGTTTGCCGAGATGCGGGCGCTGGAGGCCGAGATCAGCGACCTGTCGGACCGGATCGAGACCCGCAAGCTGATCGACCGCGCCAAGGGCTACCTGATGACCGAGCACAAGCTCACCGAACCGGCGGCGTTTCGCTGGATCCAGCAGGCGGCGATGGAGCGGCGTACGACGATGAAGCAGGTCGCCGCCGCGATCATCGAGCACCAGACCGGCCGCTGAGCTCCGCCGCTGCGGGCCGTTGTGTGCGCCATGCGCCCACCGAACGCCGGTGGCCGCCGGAAAGTTTCCGTTAGATCACGACGGTGAGCCGCGTTACACGCCCGACATAGTGGTGCGCTACTTTGATCCGCTAGGAGAACCGGGGTGAGCGCAATCACGCGCTACCCCTCCTAACTATTGGAGGTACGCGTGACGCGTCGTTCGATCCGCGGTGTGGTAGCAACGGGCGCCATCCTTGCCCTTGCGCTCGCCGGATGCGGAGACAAGGAAACCGGATCCGGAGGCGGTTCCGGGGGTAATGGCGGCGGAGGCGGCAGTGACCTGTCGATCCAGCCGCTGAAGCAGATCGACTCTGAAGGCAACGAGGTCGAGGCGCCGGATGTCACCGACGCCGCCGATCCCGCTGGCGATGGCAACGCGACCTGTTCGGGCATTGCGCTCGGGTTCGCTGGCGCGCTCAGCGGCGACAACGCCGCGCTCGGCCAGAACATCAAGTACGGCATGGATCTGGCGATCAAGAAGCACAACGACGCCAACCCCAACTGCCAGGTCGAGGTCAAGGAGTTCGACACGGAGGGTACGCCGGAGAAGGCGACCCAGGTCGCGCCGACCATCACCGGTGACCAGAGCGTCATCGCGCTGCTGGGCCCGGCGTTCTCGGGCGAGAGCGAGGCCATCGACGGCCAGCTGGACGCTGCCGGGCTGCCGGCGCTGACCGCGTCGGCGACGGCGACGACGCTGTCGACCAACGGCTGGAAGGTCTTCTTCCGCGGCCTGGCCAATGACGCGGTCCAGGGTCCGGCGGTGGCGGCGTACATCAAGGAGGACCTGAAGCCCGAAAGCGTCTTTTTGATCCAGGACGACTCGGCTTACGGCAAGGGTCTGGCCGAAGAGGTGTCCAAGGGTCTCGGCGATCTCGTCAAGGAAACCGCCGACGTGAAGACCAAGGACAAGGAGTTCTCGGCGATCGTCACCAGCGTCAAGGACTCCGGTGCCGACGCGGTGTTCTACGCGGGCTACTACGCCGAGGCCGCACCGCTGGTGCAGCAGCTGCGTGACGGTGGGTTCGAGGGCAAGTTCATCTCGGCCGACGGCGTGAACGATCCTGCGTTCGTCGACGGCGCCGGTTCGGCCTCCGAGGGTGCTATCCTGTCGTGCCCGTGTGGCCCGGCTCCGGATGAGTTCGCCACCGAGTACGAAGAGGTCTCCGGCGGCACTGCTCCGGGCGTCTACTCGGTCGAGGGTTATGACCTGACCACGATCATGCTCAAGGCCATCGACTCCGGCGCCACGACGCGCGAGGCCGTGCTCGAGTTCGTGAAGAACTACGACGGTCAGGGTCTCGCCCGCAACTACAAGTGGGACGAGACCGGCGAGCTCGAAGCAACGAACATCTGGATCTACGAGGTCAAGTAGGTCGCGGCGAGCTCAGGCTCGACAACAGGGGACCGGGGTGCGTGGGGCACAACCTCACGCACCCCGGACCGTTGACCAGAACTCGCTGGTAGGGACCCCGGCTCAACCGTCGGCCCTTCCGTGGACCCCAACTACGGAGCAACCCTCTTGATTCTCGCTAGTTCGTCGGCCATCTACGCTGCCGACTGGATCTCGTTCGATTACGAGAAGCTCTTCCGCAACTTCGCCTCCTACACCGTCGGTGGCCTGACCGTCGGCGCGATCTACGCGCTGATCGCGATCGGCTACACCCTGGTGTACGGCGTACTGCGCCTCATCAACTTCGCGCACTCCGAGGTCTTCCTCGTCGGGCTGTTTGCCCAGTACTTTGCCCTGCAGGCCATGGGATTCACCCCCAACGCCGACACCTACGACGTGGGGATCGTGATGACGATCCTCTATCTGTTTGCCGCGATGATCGTCGCGATGCTCGCTTCGGGCGGCACAGCCCTGCTCGTCGAACGCGTGGCCTACCGACGCCTGCGCAAGATGGGTGCGCCCCCGTTCGTCTTCCTGATCACCGCGATCGGCGCATCCTTTGTGCTGCAGCAGATCTTCTTCGTGTGGCGCGGCGGAGTGCCGGAGCCGCCGATCAAGCTGGTGAGCCCCGAGGTGCAGTTCACGATCTTCGGCGCTGACATCGACAACCGGCAGCTGGTGATCGTCGGCGCGGCGGTGGTGATGATGATCATCGCCGACATCTTCGTCAACCGCACCAAGCTCGGACGCGGCATCCGCGCCGTCTCGCAGGACGAGACGACCGCGACGTTGATGGGCGTCAACCCGCAGCGGGTCATCATGATCACGTTCCTGTTCGGCGGCGTACTCGCCGGGGCGGCGGCGCTGCTCTACAGCCTCTACGTGCCGCAGACCCTCGTCTTCAACGCCGGCTTCCTGCTGGGGCTGAAGGCGTTCGCGGCGGCCGTGCTCGGCGGCATCGGCAACCTGCGCGGCGCGCTGCTCGGCGGCCTGCTGCTCGGCGTCGCCGAAAGCTGGGGCTCGGCGTTGATCGGCGACCAGTGGAAGCACGCGATCGCGTTCATCCTGCTGATCTTCATCCTGATGTTCCGCCCGACAGGCATCCTCGGCGAGTCTCTCGGAAAGGCGCGGGTGTAGGACATGACTACTTCGGAAACCTCGCACCGGTTCGACAGCTCCGTCCCGGTCAAGAGCACGCACCCCAACCCGGTCGTTCGCTGGTGGGACAACCTGGCCAAGCCGGTCAAGATCCTTGGCACGCTGGCGTTCGTCGTACTGCTGATCTTCCTGCCGATCATCGAGCCGCCAGGGCTGGCCGGGGGACCGACGTCGTTCTCGCTCGTGCTCGCCGAATGCGCTCGCTACGCGCTGATCGCGCTTGGCCTAAACATCGTCGTGGGCCTCGCCGGCCTGCTGGATCTGGGCTATATCGGCTTCTTCGCGATTGGCGCGTACGTCGTTGCTCTGCTCACGGCACCCGGTAGCGACCTGAGCGACTTCTGGTCGACCGGCTGGCTGATGGCGGTGCCGTTCGCGATCGTGCTCACCGCGATCTCCGGTCTGATCCTCGGCATCCCGACGCTGCGCGTGCGTGGCGACTACCTCGCGATCGTGACCCTCGGCTTCGGTGAGCTGGTGCGCCTGGGTGCTGACAACATCCCGCTGCTGCGGGGACAGACCGGCTTCAAGGAGATCGCCTTCCCGAAGCCGTTCACGACCGAGGCGTGGCCGCAGGGCCCGTTCTTCGCGGGCAACAACGAGACGCTCAACTACGGCGTGTGGTGGTACTGGGCGCTGCTGCTGGCGATCGTCCTCGTGCTGTGGGCGACGCGCAACCTCGAGCGTTCGCGGGTCGGGCGCGCCTGGATCTCGCTGCGCGAGGACGAGGACGCCGCCGAGATCATGGGCGTGTCGACGTTCAAGTACAAGGTGTGGGCGTTCGCGCTCGGCGCCGGCGTCGGCGGTCTCGCCGGCGCTTTCATGGCCGGACAGGTCCAGTTCGTGAACAACCAGAAGTTCGACGTCATCACCTCGGTGCTCTTCCTGGTGGCCGTCGTACTCGGCGGGCAGGGCAACAAGTTCGGCGTCATCATCGGTGCCTGCATCGTGGCCTATGTGCCGGCCCGATTCGCGGGGCTGTCGGAGTACAAGTACCTCATCTTCGGCACCGTGCTGATCTTGCTGATGCTGTTCCGCCCGCAGGGCATCCTGCCGGCCCGTCACCGGCTGATGGGCGCCGGACCGGACGCACCGCCGGTCACCGATCCGGTCATCACCGGGCACGTCGAACCGGACGCGGAGGACCTGGGCGAAACCTCGCACGTCGAGCCGGGCAGCTCGCCGCTGCACAAGACCGAAGGCGGCGACGGGCGAGGCCGGCGGGACCGCGAGAGCCCGGGAGACCTCGACGGAAAGGCCGGCGACGACCTACCGGTCCCGGTCGATCGACCGGACGGCCCGCCGTCCGGTGCGGCTCCGTCCGGTGCGACTCCGTCCGGGGACGGCGCGACGCCGCACCGGCCATCCACGTCCGGCGAGACGCCCGACGGTACGACCAACCCCGAGGGAGGGGCACGATGAGCGCGCCGGACGCGGCGACCCCGGACGCCGAGCACCCCGTCGACACGTTCACTGACGTCGACCAGTCGGCGATGGACATCCACCTCGAGCGCGAGGTGCAGGCCGACGTCGGCGAGACCTTGGTGAGCCTGCAGGACGTCACCATGCAGTTCGGCGGCCTGAAGGCGATGGACTCGGTGAGCTTTGACATCAAGCGCGGCGAGATCCTCGGTCTCATCGGACCAAACGGCGCCGGAAAGACGACGTGCTTCAACGCGATGACCGGTGTCTACACGCCGACCAGCGGGCAGGTCGTCTTCGACGGCACCCCGATCCGCCGGATGAAGCGCAACCAGATCACCCGCATGGGTATCGCCCGCACCTTCCAGAACATCCGGCTGTTTGCCTCGATGACGGCACTGGAGAACGTCGCGGTCGGTGTCGATGCCCGGCACAAGACCTCGATCGTCGGTGCGGTCTTCCGCTCGCCGCGGCACCGCCGCGAAGAGCGGATCGCCTACGACCGCGGAATGGAGCTGCTTGAGTTCGTCGGCATCGCCGACCGCGCCAACGAGCCGGCGCGGTCGCTGCCGTATGGCTACCAGCGCCGACTGGAGATCGCCCGGGCACTGGCCACCGAGCCGAAGCTGCTATGCCTCGACGAGCCTGCGGCCGGATTCAACCCGGTGGAGAAGGTGCAGCTGATGGGGCTGATCCAGCAGATCCGCGACCAGGGCTACACCGTGTTGCTGATTGAGCACGACATGCGGCTGGTCATGGGCGTGACCGACCGGATCGTCGTACTCGAGTTTGGCCGCAAGATCGCCGAGGGCACCCCTGAGCAGGTCCGTGCCAACCCGGCCGTGATCGCGGCGTACCTCGGCACGGGCGACTCCGACGAGGAGGACGAGAATGCTTGAGCTGGAAAACGTCGTCGTCAACTACGGCGCGATCGAAGCGCTGCACGGCATCGACCTGCACGTCGACGAGGGCGAGGTCGTCTCGATGATCGGCGCCAACGGCGCCGGCAAGTCGACCACGATGCGGGCGATCTCCGGCATCCGGCCGCTGACCACTGGGCGGATCGTCTTCGAGGGCAAGGACATCACCAAGCTCGCGCCGCACAAGCGGGTGCAGATGGGGATCTGCCAGGCGCCCGAAGGCCGCGGGATCTTCCCGGGCATGACGGTGCTGGAAAACCTCGACATGGGCACGTTCGCCCGCAAGGTCGGCTCGAAGAAGGAGTACGACGACCTCGTCGAGCACATCTTTGAGCTGTTCCCGCGGCTCGGTGAGCGCAAGGAGCAGCGCGGCGGGCTGATGTCCGGCGGCGAGCAGCAGATGCTCGCGATCGGCCGCGCGCTTATGTCGCGCCCGAAGCTGCTGCTGCTCGACGAGCCCTCCCTGGGTCTCGCGCCGAAGATCATCCAGCAGATCTTCAAGATCATCAGCGAGATCAATGCCGAGGGTACGACGATCCTGCTGGTCGAGCAGAACGCCCAAGGCGCGCTGTCGCGCTCGAACCGGGCCTACATCCTGGAGACCGGCAGCGTCACCAAGACCGGCTCGGGCAAGGAGCTGCTCAACGACCCGGCGGTCATGGAGGCGTATCTCGGCGTCGCCTGACCCGCGCTCCGCCGTACTCGCTCCTGCGCTGACCCACCTGCGGGCCGACGCCCCACCTCCTGCGGCAGGTTTGCACCCGATACTCGGCGGCTGGCTCAACCCGTGGATGCAAAAGTGGGTGGTTCC
>ERZ500994.431-NODE-431-length-13008-cov-5.819733_pt1 | contig 13008 bp, 9 predicted proteins | sample MGYA00248878_ERZ500994 | MGnify/ENA primary metagenome ERZ500994 (study PRJEB25958, sample SAMN03398533) | human skin metagenome | study: EMG produced TPA metagenomics assembly of the Human Skin Microbiome Metagenome (human skin metagenome) data set. | reverse complement strand
GTCGAAGGCGACCGACAGGCCCTTCTGGCCCGCCGCGAGGTTGCGGCGATAGAAGGCGTTGGACTCCTCGGCGGTCGAGAAGCCGGCGTACTGCCGGATGGTCCAGGGCGCGCCCGCATACATGGTCGGATAGGGGCCGCGCACGAAGGGGGCGAAGCCCGGCAGGCCGTGCAGATGCTCCAGCCCCTCCGCGTCGGGCGCGCCATAGGCCGTCTTGACCGTCAGCCCCTCGGGCGTGATCCAGGGCTCGCGCGCGGGTCCCGTCCCGGTCGGCGCCGGATTCAGGGCGATCTTGCTGAAGTCGGGAAAGCTCATTGCGCCGCCTCCTCGAACGGGGCTGCGAAACGGATCGGCCTCAGGGCCAGGTCGGGGTCCGCCGTCGCGCGCGGCGGGGCCACCGCCTCGACCGGCGCCGGACGCGGCTCGGGATCGACGTATTTGGTCACGCCGACGATCTGGGCCGCGCCGTCGGCGAAGCCGGCCTCGCGCATCTGGCGCGCCCGCGCGATCCGGCCCTGGACGATCCCGCCCTTCAACGCCTCGATCAGGCCGCCCTCGGCCTCGATGGCCTGGAACTCGGCCCAGCCCGCCTCGGCGTTGTTGATGGCCCGGCCCTTGTCGCTGCACAGCAGGTTCGGGAAGCGCATCACCAGCAGCTCCTTCTGGCCCTGCTCGGCGGCGATGCGCAGCTTGTCGAGGAGCCGCTGGGTGATCTCGTGCACCTTCTCGGGCGTGACCTCGACGCATTCGTCGTCACGGGCGAACTCGAGCGACTCCTCCAGCGAGAGCACGCGCGGGGGAGTCATCGACTCGAAGGAGTCCGACGTCGACGAGCGCATGTTCGTCAGCTTCTTCTCCTTCGTGATGTTGACGTCCATGTCGTCGGCGCGGGAGTTCTCGCCGATGACCATGCCTTCGTAGACCTCCTCGGTGGGCTGCACGAAGAAGCTCATCCGCTCCTGCAGCGCGATCATCGCGAAGGGGGTGACGACACCGGCGCGGTCGGCGACGATCGAGCCGTTCTGGCGCGTCGTGATCTGGCCCGCCCAGTCGTCGTACCCGTGCGAGATGGCGTTGGCGATGCCGGTGCCGCGGGTCGTGGTGAGGAACTCGCTGCGGAAGCCGATGAGGCCGCGGGAGGGGACGATGAACTCCATCCGCACCCAGCCGGTGCCGTGGTTGGTCATCGTGTCCATGCGGCCCTTGCGGGCGGCCAGCAGCTGCGTGATCGCGCCGAGGTACTCCTCGGGCGCGTCGATCGTGAGGTGCTCGAACGGCTCCTTGAGCTTGCCGTCCTCGCCGCGGCGGGTGACCACCTGCGGCTTGCCGACGGTGAGCTCGAAGCCCTCGCGGCGCATGTTCTCGACGAGGATGGCGAGGGCGAGCTCGCCGCGACCCTGCACCTCCCACGCATCCGGCCGGCCGATGTCGACGACCTTGAGCGAGACGTTTCCGATGAGCTCGCGGTCAAGGCGGTCCTTGACCATGCGGGCGGTGAGCTTGTGGCCCTTGACCTTGCCCATGAGGGGCGAGGTGTTCGTGCCGATCGTCATCGAGATCGCGGGGTCGTCGACGGTGATCGCCGGGAGGGGGCGGACGTCCTCGGGGTCGGCGATGGTCTCACCGATCGTGATCTCCTCGATGCCGGCGATCGCGACGATGTCGCCGGGGCCGGCCGACTCGGCCGGGTAGCGCTCGAGGGCCCGGGTCTTCAGCAGCTCGGTGATCCGGGCGTTCGAGTGCGAGCCGTCGTGGCGGACCCACGCGACCGTCTGCCCCTTCTTCAGCGTGCCGTTGAACACGCGCAGCAGGGCCAGGCGCCCGAGGAAGGGCGAGGAGTCGAGGTTCGTCACCCACGCCTGCAGCGGCGCCTCGTCGTCGTACGACGGGGCGGGCACGTGCTCCAGGATCGCCTCGAACAGCGGCTCGAGGTCGTCGTTGTCGGGCAGCGACCCGTTGTCGGGCCGGGTGCGGGATGCCGCGCCCGCCCGCCCGGACGCGTAGACCACGGGGACGTCGAGCAGCGCGTCGACGTCGAGGTCGGGCACGTCGTCGACGAGGTCGGAGGCAAGGCCGAGCAGCAGGTCGTGCGCCTCCTCCTCGACCTCGGCGATGCGCGCGTCGGGACGGTCGGTCTTGTTGACGAGCAGGATGACCGGGAGCTTCGCTTCGAGCGCCTTGCGCAGCACGAAGCGGGTCTGCGGGAGCGGGCCCTCGGAGGCGTCGACGAGCAGGACGACGCCGTCGACCATCGACAGGCCGCGCTCGACCTCGCCGCCGAAGTCGGCGTGACCGGGGGTGTCGATCACGTTGATCGTGACGGGCTCGTCGGTGTGAATGCCGTTGTAGGTGATCGCCGTGTTCTTGGCGAGGATCGTGATGCCCTTCTCACGCTCCAGGTCGTTCGAGTCCATCGCGCGCTCTTCGACGTGAGCGTGCTCGCCGAACGAGCCGGTCTGGCGCAGCATCGCGTCCACGAGGGTGGTCTTGCCGTGGTCGACGTGCGCGACGATCGCGACGTTGCGGAGGTCCGGGCGGAGGGCGTGCGCCATGAAGTGCCTAACGAGGAGTGGGGAAAGTCGGTGAGACGGTCCCCGGGCTTGCCGAAAGGGCCGACGTTCCAGGATACCGCAGTGAGGGGCGGGGCCAGGTGGCCCCGCCCCTCAGCGGTGTCGACGGATCAGCCGATCAGGAGTTCGCCCAACCGACCGTGGTCCAGTCGATGGTCTCGAACTGGGTGGCACCCCAGTTCACGAGGCCGTCCTTGACCGCGTAGACGTTCGGCAGCGGAGCGAGCGGGAACATGGGCACGTAGTCCCAGATCACGTCGTTGATCTGCTTGGCGATGTCGACGCGCTTGGCCGGGTCGAGCTCGGCGTTGACCTGGTCGTACAGGTCGCCCAGACGGTCATCGGTCGTGCCGGTGAAGTTCGACTCCGAGTCCAGCGGGTAGAACAGCGCCTCCGACGAGGAGATGGGGAACGGCGTACCCACCCACGAGAAGGAGACCATCTCGAAGTTGCCCGGGATCACGTAGTCGCTGAAGTACTGCTGCGCGGGGACCGTCTCCAGCTCGACGGGGATGCCGAAGTCACCGAGGTCGGCCTGGACCTGCTCGGAGCGCTGGATGTTGGTCGCCGTGTCGGCCGGGACCGTGATGGTGAGCTTGAGCTGCTCGCCGTCCTTGGTCCAGGTGTCGCCGTCCTTCGTGTAGCCGGCGTCCTCGAGGAACTTCGCGCCCGCGTCGAGGTCGTAGGGCAGCGCCTTGTCCTCGTAGCCGTTCTGGCCGGGCATGAAGATGTAGTCGCCCTGAGTGACCGGCGGCGCCCCCACGGGGGTGTTCGCCGACGCGGCGATGCCCTCGCGGTTGACGATCGAGGCGACGGCCTTGCGCACGTTGACGTCAGACAGCGGGCCGGACTTCGCGTTCATCGTGACGTGCGTCCAGGTGAGGCCACCGGAGGTCTGGATGTCCGCGTCGTCTCGCGTCTGGGCCGTCTGGTACAGGTCGGCGTTGGCCGAGATGTACAGCGCGTCGATCTCCTTGTTCGCGAACGAGGAGCCCTGCTGGTCCTGGCTGACGGCCTTGTAGAGAACCGTCTCCAGCTTCGGGGTCTCGCCCCACCACGCCGGGTTGCGCTCGAGCGTGACGACCTGGCCGGTCACGTCGATGTTCGAGATGCGGAACGGACCCGACGACGGCACGGCCTTCTCGCGGTAGCCGTTGTTGTACGCCTCGGGGTCGCTCGAGATGGCCGCCGGCAGCAGGCCGCCGGTGAACAGGGCCTGCCAGTCGGCGTAGACGCTCGAGAAGGTGACGATCATGTCGTACTCGTCGGTGCCCTGCTCGATCGAGGCGATGTCCTCGAAGCCGGCGGTGGATGCCGGCGTGTACGCCTCGTTGGTGCCGTTCTGCGCCTGCCAGTACGCCTGGTAGTCGGCGACGGTGATGGGGGTGCCGTCCTCCCAGACCGCGTTGGGGTTCAGCTTGATCTCGACGATCTGCGGGTCGTCGCTGGTGACCTCGGCGGAGCTGGCGTAGTTCTCGTCGACGACGGGCGTGCCGTCCTCCTCCACCTTGATCGGGCCGCCGGTGGTGGCGGCGACGATGTCATTGGTGTCGGACTCGTTGCCGTCGACCTCGTTGATGTTGAACTGCACCGGCAGCGAGCCCACGGCGAGGGTCAGCGTGCCGCCGTCCTGCACGTCGGCAGCGTCCGCGCGCACCCATGCGGTGGCGGGGAGCTCCGCGGCCTCGGACGGCGACCCCGTGGGGCTGGCGGTGTTGCCTGCTGCACAGCCCGTGACGATGAGCGCCGCAGCGCCGAGCATCGCCAGAGAGCTGAGCGCTTTCGCACTCCGAATTCTCATGTGATCGTTCCTCTCGATTTCTTCTGGGGAGCCCTCTGCCGCACGGCGATTGTGCTGTGCCGCCGCCGAGGGAGTCTAGGAGGCCATCCGTGCGGTGACGTCGATGTCGATCAGCGACGACTTGTCGACGTGATGGCAGGCGACCTGCACCGAGCCGTGCGGGCTCAGCGCGGGGTCGGTGTCGCGGCACCGCGCCTGCCGCGACTCGTCGAGCAGCGCATACAGCGGGCAGCGCGTGCGGAACCGGCATCCGGTGATCTCCTGCGTCGGAGACGGCAGGTCGCCCTGCAGCAGGATCCGTTCACGGCCGCGCTCCACGCGCGGGTCCGGAATGGGCGCCGCCGAGATGAGTGCCTTCGTGTACGGATGCCGGGGGTTACCGAACACCTCGGCGATGGGTCCCTGCTCGACGACGGCGCCGAGGTACATCACGGCGACGTCGTCGGCCATCTGCCGCACCACCGCGAGGTCGTGTGCGACGAACACATAAGACAGCCCGAGCCGGTCCTTCAGGTCTTCGAGCAGGTTGATGATGCCCGCCTGGATCGACACGTCGAGAGCTGACAGGGGCTCGTCGAGGACGATCACCGACGGCGCGGTGACGAGCGCGCGCGCGATCCCGATGCGCTGACGCTGCCCGCCGGAGAACTCGTGCGGGTAGCGGTCGGCCATGGCGGGGTCCAGGCCCACGAGTTCGAGCAGCTCCACGACGCGGTCGTCGCGCACCTTCTTGGAGGCGCCTTGCACGAGCAGAGGCTCGCTGATCACCTCGCCGATCGGCAGCCGCGGGTCGATCGCGCCCATCGGGTCCTGGAAGACGATCTGCACGTCTTTGCGAAGACCGTGCAGGTCCTTGCGCGACAGCCGCGCGACGTCCTTGCCCTGGATCGTGATGCGGCCGTGCTGGGGCTGGGTCATCTCCATGATCTCGAGGATCGTGGTGGTCTTGCCGCAGCCCGACTCCCCCACCAGGCCCAGCGTCCGCCCCGGTCGGAGCGCGAAGCTCACACCGTCGACGGCGCGGACGGTGCCGATCCGTCGCGGGAACACCGAGCCCTTCATCAGCGGGAAGTGGCGCTTCAGATCCTCGACGACGATGACCGGCTCGTCGGTGGTGTCGGCGATCTCGTCGGCGGGCAGCGGTTCCGGACGCGGGAACACCTCGGCGCGGGAGAGCTCACCGCGCGCGATCTCTCCGCCGCGGATGCACGCCGCCAGGTGCGGCGGCTCGACACCGGGCTCGTGCGCGATAAGCGCCGGCTCGACCTCTCGGCACTCATCGATCGCGATGGGGCACCGGGGCGCGAACGGGCAGCCGCCCGGAAGGTTGCTAAGGGACGGCGGCCGTCCCTCCAGCGGCACGAGCCGCTGACTGCCGGCGGTGAGCATGTTGGGCACCGAGCGGAGAAGGCCGATGGAGTACGGCATGTGCGCGTGGTGGAAGATCTGCTCGGTGGTGCCGATCTCTACGAGCTTTCCGGCGTACATGACGCCCACGCGATCGGCGTGCCCGGCCACGACGCCCAGGTCGTGCGTGATCAGGACGACGGCGGCACCGGTGAGATCCTTCGCCTGCTCGAGCACGTCGAGGATCTGCGCCTGGATCGTCACATCGAGCGCGGTCGTCGGCTCGTCGGCGATGATCACCTTGGGGTCGTTCGCGATCGCCATCGCGATCATGGCGCGCTGGCGCATGCCGCCGGAGTACTCGTGCGGGAACGCACGGGCGCGACGGGCCGCGTCGGGGATGCCGACGACCTTGAGCAGTTCGACGGCGCGCGCCTGTGCAGCCTGCTCCGAGAGCTTCGAGTCGTGCACCCGCAGGGCCTCGCTGATCTGCTGCCCCACCGAATACACCGGCGTGAGCGCGGACAGCGGATCCTGGAACACCATGGCGAGCTCTTTGCCGCGCACCCGCGACAGCTGGGCGTCGTTCATCTCCAGCAGCGACCGGCCCTCGAACTCGATCGCGCCGCGGATCTCGGCGGTCGAGGGGAGCAGGCCCATGACGGCCAGCGACGACACCGATTTGCCCGACCCGGACTCGCCGACGATACCCAGGAACTCGCCCGGGTAGATGTCGTAGGAGATGCCGCGCACCGCCTGCACCGGGTCGGCGCCGCGCTGCGGGAACGTGACGCTGAGGTCGCGCACCGACAGCAACGGCGTGTCGCGCCGGGGTGCCGGATCGGTACGGGCGAAGGCGAGGGACTCAGGCACGGTTCACTCCCGAGGTGGGGTCGATGGCGTCGCGCAGCGCATCGCCGATGAGGCTGATCGCGAACAGCAGCAGGATGAGCACCATGGCCGGGAAGACGAACAGCCACGGCCGCGTGAGGGCGGCGGCGGTGCCGTCAGCCAGCAGCGTGCCGAGCGAGACGTCGGGCTTCTGCACGCCGAAGCCGAAGTAGCTGAGCGAGGTCTCGGCCATGATCGCCGACACCACGCCGAGGGTCGCGTCGATGATGAGGAGGGATGCGATGTTGGGGATGATGTGGCGACGCAGGATCGCGCCGGTGCCCATGCCCATGTAGCGCGCCGCTCGCACGAAGTCGCGGTTGCGTAGCGATCGAGTCTGGCTTCTCACCACCTGGGCCATGATCATCCAGCTGAAGATCGCCAGGAAGACCGTCAAGGCGACCCATGACAGCCCTTTGTAGAGCGGGCTGAGCAGCACGAGGATGAAGAACGAGGGGATCACCAGCAGCAGGTGGACGAACCAGCCGATCACCTTGTCGGCCCAGCCGCCGAGGTAGCCCGCGGCCGAGCCGACGACGGCGGCGATGAGCGTCGCGGCGGGGCCGGCGATGAGACCGATGACGAGCGACTTCTGCAGGCCGGACAGCGTCTGCACGTAGATGTCCTGGCCGATCGCGTTCGTGCCGAACCAGTGCAGCAGCGTCGGGCCCATGTTCATGTTCAGCGGGTCGCGCTCGGTGATCGTGTAGGGCGAGAGCAACGGGCCGAGGAAGGCCCAGAGCACGATCAGCACGAACACCGTCGCACCGACCCAGAACCGCGGCATGCCCTTCAGTCGCAGCCAGACCAGGCGGTTGCGCGAGATCGGCCGGCGCGCCGCGGCGACCACGGCGACGTCGTCGTTCAGCGACGCCTCGACGGCCTCTTCCTGCGTCAGTGTCATGTCAGCTCCTCACCCTCGGGTCGAGCGCGGCGTAGAGGATCTCCGACAGCGTGGACGACAGCAGCACCAGCACGGCAATGTAGAGGGTCGAGCCGGCCATGACGTTGATATCGTTCTTCGTCACGGCCTCGAGGGTGAACTGCCCCATGCCGCGCCAGCTGAACACGATCTCGAGCATGGCCGAGCCCGCGATCAGCGTGCCGAAGCTGTAGGCGAAGAACGTCGTCATCGGGATGAGCGCGATGCGCACGCCGTGACGGACGAGGGCGGTGCCCCGCTGCAGTCCCTTGGAGCGAGCGGTGCGGATGTAGTCGGCGCCCAGCACGTCGAGCATCACGCTGCGCTGGTAGCGCGAGTACGACGCGGCACCCATGAGCGCGAGAGCGATCGTCGGCAGGAGCAGGTGGATCGCCCGATCGAGGGCGAGATCCCACCACGAACCGGATATGCCCGCCGTGTACTCCCCCGTGAATCTGATCACCTGCGAGCCGACGGCGTTGTTGAACGCGGTCGCGCCGATCATGAGCAGCACGCCGATGACGAAGGTCGGCATCGCGAAGATGAGGAACGAGGAGTACGTCACCACCTGGTCGCTGAGACGGTACTGACGCACCGCGCCCCACACGCCGAGGATGACGCCGAGGATCGCGCCGATGATCGATCCGATGAGCAGCAGACGTAGGCTCGCTCCCGACCGGGCGATGATCTCCGCGGTCACCTGCTGGCCGCCGACGGTCGTGCCCAGCGAGAAATGCGTGAACAGGTTGACCAGCCAGTTCCACAGGCGCACCAGGACCGGCACGTCGGGGTTCACGCCCATCGCGTTCAGCGACGCGTCGATCGACGACTGCGGCGGACGCGGGTTCTTGCCGTAGAACCGCTCGGCGGGGTCGAGGATGACGCTCGCGAGGATGTACGCCATGCAGGTGGCGACAAGGCTCAGAATCGCGTAATTGATGAACCTTCGGATGATGTACAGGGTCATCGGGCTCCGCCCGGCTTCCCGGCGACGGCGATCGGATAGAGCATGGATATTTCCTCGTCCAGCACCCGGTGCCTGGTGGGCACCGGTTCATCGTTTCCCGGGTGGTGAACCCGGTGAATCGACCCTAACCCTGCGGTCGGCTGTGACCGCGGGCTGACATCAGTCTTTGCAGGACCGTAACATTTGGTGACGCGCTCGCAAAATGACTCCGATAAGGATGCCTGAGTACGCACAGCGATCATGCAGGTCCGCCGGTGATCAGCAAAGCGATCACCGCCCAGAGGACGATCACCGTGAACGCCGCAATCGCCGGCACATCCCACGACCTCTCCGGGGCGCCTCCGGGCACTCCCGCGGCCACCGACGTCTCCCACTGGCGGCGGATGTCGTCCAGGTCGCGCAGTGCAGGGGGTTCGCGCCGCTCGCCCCGACCGACCTCGAGCCGCCCCGGGCGACCCGCCACGGGGCCGCCGAACGACTTGACCTGCACACCGGAGTCCAGGACGAAGATCACCTGATAACGCAGTCTCACGTCGGTGACGGCTCCCCACCGCACGCGGGTGCGGCGCAAGGAGTTCTGGACGGTGACACCGGCGGCATCCGTCTCGATCATCGAGACGTACATCACCACGTAGACGACCCAGACCGCCAGCAGCACCCAGGGTGCGAGCAGCAGCATCTCGCCCCACCCGGCGCGCAGCGCCGCGTCGCCGAGCAGGACGATCGCGACGACGCCCGCCACGATCAGCGTGACCGTGCCCGACCAGGCGCGGTAGACGCGCCCGGCCGGTCGCGACGACGCGGGCTCGCGCCCCGGCATCCGCCCGATCAGCTCACGCCCCCGAGCGGGATCGACGCTCCCGGGATCGCGTCCAGGAGACGCTTCGTGTACTCCTCGGCGGGGTTCGCGAAGATCTCGTCGACGGTCCCCTGCTCGACGACGCGGCCGCGCTCCATGACGCAGACGAGGTCGGCCGCGACGCGGACGACGGCGAGGTCGTGCGTGATGAACAGGTACGTCAGCCCGAGCTCGGACTGCAGGTCGGCGAGCAGCTTCAGGATCTGGTCCTGCACGAGCACGTCGAGCGCCGAGACCGCCTCGTCGAGGATGACGATGTCGGGTTTCAGCGCCAGGGCGCGCGCGATGGCGACACGCTGACGCTGACCGCCGGAGAGCTCGTTCGCATATCGCGACGCGAGGCTCTGCGGCAGCGACACCTGGTCGAGCAGTTCCCGCACCCGCTGGCGACGGGACGCGGTGTCGCCGACCTTATGGATGTCGAGGGGCTCCGCGATCGTGTTGCCGATGTTGCGCATCGGGTCGAGCGACCCGTACGGATCCTGGAAGACCGGCTGCATGCGGCGGCGCAGGTCGAACGTCTGCTTGCGCGACAGGCTCGCGACGTCGACGCCGTCGACCTCGATGGCCCCCGACGTCGGGTCCTCGAGCTTGAGCACCATCTTCGCGACCGTCGACTTGCCCGACCCCGACTCGCCCACGAGGGCGAGCGTCTTGCCTCGCGGGATCTCGAACGACACGGCATCCACGGCCCGGAACGGCTCACTGCGGAACGCGCCCTGCCGGATCTTGTAGTCCTTGGTCAGGTCGCGCACGCGCAGCGTCGGCGCGGCGACGGTGACGTCCTCGATGGTCTGCACGCCGCGGTCCTCCACGACCGCCTGGATGCGCTGCGAGGCGATCGACGGAGCCGCCGCCACGAGACGCTGCGTGTAGGGATGCTGCGGATTCTCGAGGATCAGCCGGCTCGGGCCGGACTCGACGATCTCGCCGTCCTTCATGACGATGATCCGCTCGGCGCGCTCGGCCGCCAGGCCCAGGTCGTGCGTGATCAGCAGCACCGAGGTGCCCTTCTCGCGCGTGAGCTTCGCCATGTGGTCGAGGATCACCCGCTGCACGGTGACGTCGAGGGCCGAGGTCGGCTCGTCGGCGATCAGCAGCTTCGGGTCGGCCGCGAGGCCGATGCTGATGAGGGCGCGCTGGCGCATGCCGCCGGAGAACTGGTGCGGATACTGGTGCATCCGCTTCTCGGCGTCGGCCAGGCCGGCCTGCTTCAGCACCTCGATCGCGCGGGCTTCGACCTCACGCTTGCCGGAGGCGATGCCGTTGGCGCGCACGGCTTCTTTGACCTGGAAGCCGATCGACCAGCCCGGGTTGAGGTTCGACATCGGGTCCTGCGGCACGTAGCCGATCTCGCGTCCCCGCACGTCCTCCATCTGGGAGCGCGAGTACGCGGTCAGCTCGGCACCGTCCAGCGTGATGCTGCCGGAAGTGACGTGTCCGGTGCCGGGCAGGAGGCTCACGACGGCCGAGGCCGTCGTCGACTTGCCCGAGCCCGACTCCCCCACGATGGCGACGGTCTCGCCCGGAAAGATGTCGAAGCTGATGCCGTGCAGCACCTCGCGGGTGCCCGACTGGGAGTCGAACGCCACACGCACATCGCGCAGGCTCAGCAGCGGCGCACGGGTCGCATCGCTCATCGGCGTGCCCTCGCTCTCGGGTCGAGGGCGTCGCGAATGAGCTCGCCCAGAAGGATGAATGCCAGGACCGTCACCGTCAGGATGATCGACGGGTAGATGAGCGCCATCGGCGCCACGCGCAGCGACTGCTGCGCCTGGCTGATGTCATTGCCCCATGACATGACGTCGCTGCCGAGGCCCACGCCGAGGAACGACAGGGTCGCCTCGGCGACGATCGACGCCGCCAGGCTGATGGTCGTGATGACCAGCAGGGGTGCGATCGCGTTGGGGACGACGTGGGTGACGAGCGTCATGAACCGTGACTGCCCGAGGGCGCGGGATGCCGTGACGAAGTCGGACTGGCGCACGCGCAGCACCTCTGCGCGCACGACGCGCGCCGTGGACGCCCAGGCGAACCCACCGATCGCGAAGGCGAGGGTGAAGACGTTGCGGTTCGTGGAGAACACGCTCATCACCACGACTGCCGCCAGGATGTACGGGATCGAGAAGAAGATGTCGCCCACGCGGGAGAGCACCGAGTCGAGCCAGCCGCCGTAGAAGCCGGCGATCGCACCCATGATGAGGCCGATGACGGTGCCGATGATGGTGGCGAGCAGACCCACCGTGAGCGACGTGCGCGCACCCCAGACCATGCGGGACCAGACATCGCAGCCGAGGAACGTGAAGCCGAGCGGGTGCCCGTCGGTGGGGCCACCGTTGGAGTTCGCGAGCTGGCAGTCGTTGTTGGGCGGCACCTGCGTGAACAGCGTCGGCCAGATCGCCATCAGCAGCACGATCGCGACGACGAGCAGGCTGATCCAGAACGTGGGACGGCGGCGCAGGTCATGCCACGCGTCGCTCCACAGGTTGCTGGGCTTCTCGTCGACCTTCACGGCGTCGACGACGAGGGTCGTCGACGCCACCGGTGCGACGTAGTGGTTCACCCCCGTGGGGTCGTTGCGATCACTTGACATAGCGGATCCTCGGGTCGAGCAGGCCGTAGAGCAGGTCGACCAACAGGTTGACGAGCACGTAGATGATGACGAAGACGGTCACGAAGGACACGACCGTGGGTCCTTCGTGCTTCAAAATCGCGTCGAACAGGGTCTTGCCGACGCCCGGCACGTTGAAGATGCCCTCCGTGACGGTGGCACCCACCAGCAGCACCCCGAAGTTCGTCGCGGAGTTCGTGATCACCGGGATGAGCGAGTTGCGCAGCACGTGCACGGGGATGACGCGCGAGCGCGACAGACCCTTGCTGTATGCGGTGCGCACCCAGTCCTGGTTGAGCGTGTCGATCACCGAGCTGCGCATCAGGCGCATGCTCGTGGCGTACAGGCTGAACCCGAGCACGATGGCCGGAAGCCACAGGTCACCCCAGTCGTTCTGCGCGCCCACCGTGGGCCGGAACCAGCCCCACTGGATCGCGAGGAAGTACTGCGCGAGGAAGGCGAAGACGAAGATCGGCAGCGCGACGAAGATGAGCGCGATGACGAGCATCGTGTTGTCGAAGACCTTGCCCTTGCGCAGCGCCGAGACGGTGCCGATGATGATCGACAGCACGAACTCGATCGCGATCGCCATCACGGCCAGGCGCCCGGTCACCGGGAGGGTGCGGGCGAGCACGTCGTTGACGGACTGACCCGAGAAGGTCACCCCCAGGTTCCCCTGGAAGATGCCGGAGATGTAGTAGAAGTACTGCACCAGGAACGGCTCATCGAGGTGGTACTGCGCGCGCAGCTGCGCGATGACCGCCGGGTTGGGGGTCTTGTCGCCGAAGAGGGCGAGGATGGGGTCTCCGGGCAGAGCGAAGACCATGAAGTAGATGAGCAGCGTCGCCCCGAAGAACACGGGTATGAGCTGCAACAGGCGCCTGAGGATGTATGCGGGCATCCCCTCTCCCTCCAGATGTGGGGTGCGTCCGAGACGGCGATCGGCGCGTCCGGCGCACCCGCTAAGAGCATCGTGCCGTGTTACGGGTTCCGGCGCGATACCTGGGCGGACAGACCGCGAGGCGGTGACGTGTCGTCAC
>ERZ500994.430-NODE-430-length-13030-cov-5.813179_pt1 | contig 13030 bp, 12 predicted proteins | sample MGYA00248878_ERZ500994 | MGnify/ENA primary metagenome ERZ500994 (study PRJEB25958, sample SAMN03398533) | human skin metagenome | study: EMG produced TPA metagenomics assembly of the Human Skin Microbiome Metagenome (human skin metagenome) data set. | reverse complement strand
GCACCTCGACGCCGTTGACGCGCGCGTGCGCCAGGCGGTCCCAGAGCGTTGCCTGGACTGCGTGCAGCACCTCGCGCAGCGGCGTGTCGGCCTCGATGTCGAAGTCGACCAGCATGACGGAGGTGAAATCCCCGATCAGGCGGTTGACGTCCGGATGCAACGGCTGCCGGTTGAAGAACGTCAGGTTCAGCGTGAATGCCGGCTGGCGGCACGCGCGGGCCAGCACCTGGGCGAACACGGCCAGGATGCCGGCAGAAGGCGTGATGCCCCACGTACGCCAGAGCGTGCGCAGCCGGGCCCAGCGTGTGGCGTCGAGCGTCATCTGGCGCGTGGTCACATGGGGCGCCGCAGCCGGCGCGGTGGCGGCAAGCGGCAAGGGCGGCGCCGGCGTGCAGCGCGACCTGACGGCGACGCTCCTCACCGCCTGGACCTATGTCGGCTCCGGCGACGGCCAGAAGGCCATGCAGACGGTCGACAAGCTGCGCGACGATTCGTTCCAGTCCTTCCGCGACTACCATGGCGCGATGATCTCCGACGTGCTGCGCAACAAGTCGGAGGCGCGCAAGCGCTACGCGGCGCTCTACGCCAACGAGAAGTCGACGCTGCGGCTCGTCGATGCCTATGCGCGGTTCATGGCGGCGACCGGCGACCGCGAAGAGGCGAAACGCGCCTACGAAGCCTTCGACGCGATCCTGCCGCGCCATCCGCTGATCACGACGTCGCTGGCCGATCTCGCAGCCGGCAAGCCGCTTGAGCCGTTCGTCCGCAACGCCGACGAAGGCGCGGCGGAAGTGCTCTACGGGCTCGGCGCGGTCGGCGGCCGGCAGGGCGACGAATTGGCGGCGATGATCTATCTGCGCCTGTCGCTCTATCTCGCGCCGAACAACGGGCTCGCGCTCGTGACGCTGGCCGATGTCTCCGAACGCCTCAAGCAATACGAACAGGCGATCGAGATCTACAATATGGTGCCGGAGTCCTCGCCGCTCCGCACCAATGCCGACATCCAGATCGCGCTGCTGCTCGAAACGCTCGGCAAGACCGAGGAAGCCTCGAAACATCTTCAGTCGATCGTCGCGGCCCATCCGCGCGACGAGGACGCCTTGTCGGCGCTCGGCAATCTCCAGCGCTCGCGCAAGGACTACAAGGCTTCGATCGAAAGCTACACGAAGGCCCTAGAGGTCTCCGGCAAGCCGGAGAAGAGCCTGTGGTCGCTGTATTACTATCGCGGCATTTCCTATGAGCGCGACAAGCAATGGCCGCAGGCCGAAGCCGATTTCAAGAAGGCGCTGGCGCTCTATCCGGAGCAGCCGCTCGTGCTGAACTATCTCGGCTATTCCTGGGTCGATCGCGGCGAACATCTCGAAGAGGCGCTCGGCATGCTGCGCCGCGCCGTCGAGCTGCGGCCCAACGACGGCTATATCGTCGACAGCCTCGGCTGGGCGCATTACAAGCTCGGCCGCTACGATCAGGCGGTCTCGGAACTCGAACGCGCCATCGATCTCAAGCCCGCCGATCCGGTGATCAACGATCACCTCGGCGACGCCTACTGGAAAGTCGGCCGCAAGCTCGAAGCGAAATTCCAGTGGAATCACGCGCGCGATCTCAAGCCCGAGCCCGACGACCTCAAGCGCATCCTCGTGAAGATCGAGAAAGGGCTCGCAGAGGACGAGAAGCCCGCCGAGGCGACCGCCGAGCCGAAGAAAAACGGCGGCTGAGCGCCGTGTATCTGCCGGTTCATTTCCGGGAAGACGATCCCGCGCGCCTCCATGCGCTGATCGGCGCGCGTCCGCTCGGCATGCTCATCACGAACGGACCGGGCGGGCTCATCGCCAATCCGATTCCCTTCCTGCTCGACGCCGGACGGGGCGAACGCGGCACGCTGGTCGCGCATATGGCGCGCGCCAATCCGCAATGGCGCGAGGCCGACGGTTTTCGCGAGGCGCTCGTCGTCTTCCAGGATGTCGACAGCTACGTCACGCCGTCGTGGTACGAGACGAAGCGCGAAACCGGCAAGGTCGTGCCGACATGGAATTACGCGACCGTGCATGCCTGGGGGGCGATGCGCGCGATCGAGGACGCGGCGTGGCTGCGCGACCAAGTCGGACGGCTGACCGAAGGCCATGAAGCATCGCGCGAAAAACCTTGGGCGGTGAGCGATGCGCCGGACGATTTCGTGGCGATGCAATTGCGCGCCATCGTCGGTATCGAGATTCCGGTCGCGCGCATCGAAGGCAAATGGAAGGTCAGCCAGAACCGGCCCGAAGCCGACCGCGCCGGCGTAATCGAAGGATTGCGCGAGCAGGGCGACGAGGCGTCCCGCCAAATGGCCGACATGGTCGCCGGCCGGCGGTGAGCGAGATGGTTCTGACGGCGCGCGCGCCGGCAAAGATCAATCTCACGCTGCACGTACTGGGGCGGCGCGCCGACGGGTATCACGAACTCGAAAGCATCGTCGCCTTCGCAGGCGTCGGCGACCGCCTGACATTTACACCTGCCGCCGCGTTATCTTTGCGCGTGAGCGGACCCACCGCGCCGCAAGCCGGCGCCGACTCGGACAATCTCGTCACGAAGGCCGCGCGCAATTTCGCCGACCGCGTTGCCGGCGCGACGCTCGGGGCATTCGCTCTCGAAAAAAGACTGCCGGTCGCGGCGGGCATCGGCGGCGGCTCTTCCGATGCGGCCGCAGCGCTGCGCCTGCTTGCGTCGCATAACGGTTTGGCGATCGATGACGCCCGCGTCATGGACGCCGCCCGCGCGACCGGCTCGGACGTGCCCGTCTGCCTCGATCCGCGCGCGCGGATGATGCGCGGCGCGGGCGAGCGCGTCGGCTCGCCGCTCGCCCTGCCAAAACTCTTCGCGGTGCTGGTCAATCCGCGCGTCGCGGTGGAGACCGCGCCGGTCTTCAAGACGCTTGGCCTCGCGCCGGGACAGACCCTTGCGTCCCGCGCCGACGAAGACGACGCGAGCCTGGAAACGATCCATGCCGGCCGCAACGACCTCGAGCCGCCGGCGCGAAAACTCGCGCCGGTCATCGACGATACGCTGGCGCGGCTCGCCGCCTTGCCCGGAGCACGGCTTGCGCGCATGTCCGGTTCGGGCGCGACCTGCTTCGCGCTGTTCGGCTCCTGTCACGATGCCGCACGCGGCGCCCGCATGCTGCGCGACGCGCGGCCGCAATGGTGGATCACGCCGACGCTGCTACGATAGCGTGGACAGAATGCGCGGCGTCAACGCGCATCGGGAGGATTTGCTTGGAACCATCGAAAGGACCGAAGGGGCCGCTTGCCGGCTTCCGGATCATCGATCTGTCGTCGGTCGTGCTGGGACCGCTCGCCACGCAGATTCTCGGCGATTACGGCGCCGACATCATCAAGGTCGAATCGCTGGAAGGCGATCTCATCCGCTCGAACGGCGTCTCGCGCCATGCGGGCATGAGTTCGATCTATCTCGCGATCAACCGCAGCAAGCGCTCGCTGGCCATCGATCTGAAGAATCCGGATGGCGTCGCCGCCGTGCGCAGGCTCGTCGGCACGGCCGACGCCGTGGTCCACAACATGCGCATGGAAGCCGTCGAGCGGCTTGGCTTCGGCTACGAGGATTGCGCCGCGATCAAGCCGGATATCGTCTATTGCGTCGCGACCGGTTTTGGACAGGACGGCCCGGATGCGCCGCGTCCGGCGTTCGACGACGTGATTCAGGCCGGGTGCGGACTGGTCTCGCTGTCGGAGGTCTATGCCGAGCGGCCCGATTTCATGGCGAGCCTGATCGCCGACAAGACGGTCGGCATGGCGCTCGCCAATGCCGTTCTTGCCGGCCTGCTGCATCGCGCGCGCACCGGCGAAGGCCAGATGATCGAAGTGCCGATGCTCGAGACCATGGCGTCCTTCACGCTCGCTGAGCATATGGGCGGCATGTGTTTTGAGCCGCGCGAAGGTCCGGCCGGCTACCAGCGTATCCTGAAAGGCGGTCGCCGGCCGATGCAGACGAAGGACGGCTGGCTCGCCGTTCTGCCCTATACCGGCGACCACTGGGCGGCGTTTCTCGCCGATGTCGGCCGCGATGATCTCGTGCCCACCGCCGCCGACCGCACCGCCCGCGCGAAGCATATCCATGAACTTTACGCCGTGATGGCCGAAGCGATGGTGCTCCGCACGACGGACGACTGGATGAAGACCTGCGACCGGCTCGATATCCCGGCCGCCCGCGTCTATGCGCTCGACGATCTGCCCGACCATCCGCATCTCAAGGCAGTGGATTTCTTCGTCGAACGCGACCATCCGACCGAAGGCCGCATCCGCGAGACGCGTCCGCCGACCAAATTCTCGAAGTCGCCTGCCACGATCGGCCGGCCCGCGCCGCTCCATGGCGAGGATTCGCGGCAATTGCTTCGCGAGGCAGGACTGGGCGACAGCGATATCAGCGCGATGGTGAAGTCCGGCGTCGTTAAGGTCGCGGGAGAGACGAGATAACACCCGCCGACAAGGCGCTGGGCATGGCAGTCGTGGCTGATGATTGCCACTTATCGCCATCATGCTCCGGTCGGCTGCTTCAATAGAAAGGAGGTCGCCATGCCAACGAGCAACCGCGATGTCGATCGGCGCAATTTCATGTCGGGCTCCGTCATCACGGCCGGCGCATCCGCTCTTGTCGCGCAATCCGGACCCGCCGGCGCGCAGGCGGCGGCGCCAGGCATCCCGGGTCAAAAGACCGTCTACACCGGCGAAGTCCTGCAGGGGAAAAAGGTCGTCAGCCGGCTCGATGTCGCGGATCTCGAACCCGGCAAGACCCATCGTCTCTATTTTCAGGGTGTGCAAGCGCCCGGGGGCCAGCCCTGGCACGTGTCGGTCGTCGTCGCCAGAGGCGCTCGGCCCGGCAAGCGCTTCACCCTGACGAGTGGCGTGCATGGCGATGAGATGAGCTCGATCCGAACCGTGCAGGCCGTCATGGAACGCCTCGATCCGACGCAGATGGCGGGAACGGTCATGGCCGTTCTGGATATCGCGCGCCCCGCTCTGGAATCCATGCAGCGGCGATGGCCCAATTCCGGGCGCGGCGCCGATCTCATCGATATGAACCGGGAATGGCCCGGCGACGAGAACGGCGCGAGCGCGACGAGCCGTCACGCGGGTCTTCTGTTCAACCGGCTTCTCAGACCGAACTCCGATCTCGCGATCGATTTCCATACCGGAACGACCGGCCTCGAGATCGCCGCCTTCCTCATCGGCGACCGCAGCCTGCCCGATGTGAAGACGATGTCCGATCTCTATCCAGTGGGACAGATGTGGGACGACGCGGCCTATCCCGGCGTGCTGCACAACGCGTTCGTCGATGTAGGCATCCCCTGCTTCACGCCCGAGATCGGAGCAGCCCGCGTGCTCGACAGCGACATGATCGCCCTGTTCGTCGAAGGCACGCTCAACGTGCTGAAGCACTACGGCGTGATCGGCGGTCCGATCGGCCGCACGGCCGCGGATGCGGATATGTTCATCGGTAATGGCGCCGCCCCGGTCGTCGCGACGCATGGCGGCGTCGTCGAGCTTCTCGCGAATCTCGACGACGAGGTGAAAACCGGTCAGCAGATCGCCGTGCAGCGCGACATGTTCGGAGAGACGGTTGCCGAATACAGTTCGCCCGTGAACGGAAGAATCGCGGCGTTCCGCACGGACGCGACATCCGAACCGGGCAACATACTCGCCTTCATCATGTTCAACCGGCAGGGCGCGACGGTTCGCGGCCCCCACGCGAACAGCGAGGATTCACTTCCCGAATAGGAGCGGGGAACGCGCGAAGCAGGCGAACCGCCTCGCGCGAATGCATGACGCCGGATTACATGCCCGGCATCAGCACCGTATCGACGACATGAATGACGCCGTTCGACTGCATGACGTCGGCGATGGTGACGGTGGACATCCCGCCCTTGGCATCGATCAGTTCGATCTTGCCACCCTTGTCCTCGGCCGTGAGCGTTCCGCCCTCGACCGTCTTCAGCGTCGCCTTGCCCTTGCCGTCCTTGATCATCTTCTTGAGGTCGGCCGCCGTCACCGTTCCGGGAACGACGTGATAGGTGAGTATCTTCGTCAGCGTCGCTTTGCTTTCCGGCTTCACGAGCGCGTCGACCGTGCCGGCCGGCAGTTTGCCGAAGGCCGCATTGGTCGGCGCGAAGACGGTGAAGGGGCCTTTACCCGACAGCGTATCGACGAGACCCGCCGCCTTGACGGCCGCGACGAGGGTCGTGTGATCCTTCGAATTGACGGCGTTCTCGACGATCGTCTTGGAGGGATACATCGCCGCACCGCCGACCATCACGGTCTTTTCCTGTGCAAAGGCGGAAGGAACGAATGAGATATTCGCGCCCGTCACAAGGGACGAGAGCATGACGAAGGTTGCAGCGGTCCTGCGCAGCATGGGCGTTTCCTTTCGAGAAGGCGCGCATCCACGATGCGTCGCGCATGACCTACGGTCGGAAGATGCGCGAGGTTTCAGGGGTTTCGCATGTTTTCAGCGCGACGGCGTGAGCTTGTCCGCAGCCTGACTTTACGCGATCGGCAAACGCCTCAATGCGCGCGGCCGATGCAGAACTCGACCGTGTCTAGCAGCGCGCTCTTCCACTCGGACGCCGGGAAAATCTCCAGCGCGTCGCGCGCCATCGCGCCATAGTGGCGCGCGCGCTCGATCGTGTCTTCCAGCGCGCGATGTTTCTTCATCGTCGCGATGGCGGTGTCGAGATCGCCATCCGCGATCTCGCCTTTCTCAAGCGCCTTGCGCCAGAAATCGCGTTCGGTCTCCGAGCCGCGCCGGAACGACAGCACGACCGGCAAGGTGATCTTGCCCTCGCGAAAATCGTCGCCGACATTCTTGCCGAGTTTCGTGGACGTGCCGCCGTAGTCGAGCGCATCGTCGATGAGCTGAAAAGCGATGCCGAGATTGGTGCCGTAGCTGCGCGCTGCTTCCGCGTCGGCCTTCGGCGCCTTGGCGAGCACCGGGCCAACCTCGCAGGCTGCCGCGAACAGCGCGGCGGTCTTGGCGCGGATCACCGCGAGATAGGCGTCTTCCGTTGTGGTGGTGTCCTTGGCGGCGGCGAGCTGCATCACCTCGCCTTCGGCGATGATCGTCGCGGCCGCCGACAGGATTTCGAGCGAGGGCAGGGAGCCGACCTCGACCATCATGCGGAACGCTTGGCCCAGCAGGAAATCGCCGACGAGCACGCTCGCCTCGTTGCCCCAGAGCATGCGCGCGGCGAGCTTGCCGCGCCGCATGTCGCTCTCGTCTACGACGTCGTCGTGCAGGAGGGTCGCGGTATGCATGAACTCGACGGCGGCGGCGAGCTTGATATGGCCTTCGCCGCGATAGCCGGCGAGGCCTGCGGTCGCCAGCGTCAGCATCGGCCGCAGGCGCTTGCCACCGGAGGAGATGAGATGATTGGCGACCTCGGGGATCATCGCCACGTCCGATCCCGTCCGCGACAGGATGGTGGCGTCGACCCGCCTCATGTCGGCGGCGGCCAGAGAGAGAAGCCGTTCGATCCCGGGCGCACGGCCCCGCTCGTCCCGGCCTTCTTCGAGTGTAACGACGACGCCCAAAACCACCTCTTCAGAGCAAGTCCGCCGTTAACACCTAAACCAAAGCCGCCCGCGAGAAAACAATGCCCCAGCGTCAGAGGATTCTGGCGGAAACGCCTTGGCCCGTCATTCCCGCGAAAGCGGGAATCCACGCGCGCACCCGTACTGGATGCCCGCCTGCGCGGGCATGACAGCCCTGGCCTGCGAGTCTAGAGCGGCGGGGCGCCTCCGGCCGGGCCGGCGGAATGTCCGGCGAGCCTCGCCTCCAGGGCCTCGATCCGCTTCGCCAGCGCCTCGTTCTCCGCCCGTGCGCGCGACGCCATGTCGCGCACCGCCTCGAATTCCTCGCGCGTCACCACGTCCATGGTCGAGAGCAGGCGGTCGAGCTGGCTGCGCATCATCGTCTCCGCCTCCCGGCGGACGCCGCCCGCAAGGCCGGCGGCGTCGTTGAAGAGACGGGAGAGGTCGTCGGCGAGGCGGGATTTGGTTTCCGGCATGGCTGGCTCCTTGGGAAAGAACGCCACAGATGGGGCCTTTCCGGCAAAAAGCGAAGGGTTATTCGCGCCGGTAATCGTCACGCAGCTCGCCGTCGAAACCGGCCTTGCGACAGGCAGCACCGGCGGAAAGCTCCGTCCCGACATGCAAGGGCAGAGGTCGTTGCGGCCGAGCTTTTCCTGCAGTTCGACATCGCCGTGGACGACGCGGTCGCCGCGCTTCACCCGCGTCTCAGAGGGGAAGCCTTTACGGCGCTTGCTCGTGACCTCGAAAGGACGGCTGGTCGGCGAAATTCCGGATACGCGTCATGATCGCCTCCCTCGGTTGTCACGCTCGCGTTGGGGCGGGCCGGGGTTCTTACCCGGCAAGGCAAAGTCACGCAACCACGCTACAAGGCGTCGTCTCGAGGGACCGCCGCGCGATTCGATGCCTTTCTTCGTCCTGCCTTTCCCGGTCATCGACCCGGTCCTTGTCAATCTCGGGCCGCTGCCGATCCGCTGGTACGCGCTGGCCTATATTTTTGGCCTCGTCGTGGGTTGGCTGCTCGCTCGCCGGCTCGTGGCGCGGGACGACTTGTGGGGGCCGATCGCGCGGCCCAGGCCCGCCGAACTCGACGATCTGCTGCTCTATTGCGCGCTCGGCACGGTGGTCGGCGGCCGGCTGTTCAACGTGCTGTTCTACGGACTCGACTATTACCTCGCCCATCCCGACCAGATATTTGCCGTCTGGAACGGCGGCATGGCCTTTCACGGCGGCTTTCTGGGAGTCGTGATCGCCTGCATCCTGTTCGCGCGCTGGCGCTTCTATCCGATGCTGGCCATCGCCGATCTCGTCGCGACCGTCGCCCCGATCGGCCTGTTCTTCGGCCGCATCGCCAATTTCATCAAGCCGGAACTCTGGGGCAGGCCAGCGGATGTCCCGTGGGCGATGACGTTTCCCGGCGCGGGGCCGCTGCCGCGTCATCCGAGCCAGCTTTATGAAGCAGGGCTCGAAGGGCTGGCCCTGTTCGCCCTGGTCCTCGCGCTGGCGCTGCGCGGCGGGTATCGCCGGCAGGGCCTGGTCTTCGGAGTATTTCTCGCCGGCTATGGGGTCGCCAGAATCGTCTCGGAATTTTTTCGCGAGCCCGACCCGGAGCTGGAAGCGCTCGCGCATGGTTTGACGATGGGCATGGTCCTGTCCGCCCCGCTCGTGCTCGTCGGGCTGGTTCTGATCGTCCGCGCCTTGCGAAGACCCGCCGAATGACCGCCCTCGCGGCAATGTTGCGCGAGATGGTCGCCAGCGAGGGGCCGATCCCGCTCGAGCGGTTCATGGCGATCGCGAACGGCCATCCGACGCTCGGCTATTATGCCTCCCGCGACCCGTTCGGCGCGGCGGGCGATTTCACCACCGCGCCCGAGATCAGCCAGATGTTCGGCGAGCTCGTCGGGCTCTGGGCCGCCGAGGCCTGGCGGGCCTGCGGTGCGCCGTCGCCGGTCCATCTCGTCGAGCTCGGCCCCGGTCGCGGCACGATGATGGCGGATGCGCTGCGCGCCTTGCGTGTCGCCCCGGATTTTCTCGCCGCCGCGTGGGTGCATCTCGTCGAGGCGAGCCCCACACTCACGGCGCGGCAACACGAGACGCTGGCGCATGTCCCCGATATCCGCTGGCACACGACGCTGGAGACTGTGCCGCCGGGGCCGGCGATCGTCCTCGCCAATGAATTCTTCGATGCGCTCCCGGTGCGCCATTTCGTGCGGATCGCCGGCGCCTGGCGCGAGCGTTTTGTCGGCCTCGGCGATGGCGGCGCATTCGTCTGGGGCGTCGCGCCGGACGCCGAGACCGATCTGTGCATCGATGCGCCCGACGGCGCATTGCTCGAAATCGGCGCCGTCGCGCAGCGCGTGATGACGAGCCTTGCGCAGCGGCTCGTCGAACAGGGTGGCGCGCTGCTCGCGATCGACTACGGACATGCGACGACGAGCCTCGGCGAAACGCTCCAGGCGGTGCGCCGGCACCGGTTCGTCGATCCGCTCGATACACCGGGCGAGGCCGATCTCACCGTCCACCTCGATTTCGCCGCGCTCGCGCGCGCCGCGCAGGCGGCCGGTGCGGACATCCAGGGGCCGGTGACGCAGGCGCTGTTCCTCAATCAGATCGGCATCCGGCAGCGCGCGGCGGTCCTCTCGAAAAGCGCGACGCCGGAGGGCGCGCAGAAGATCGCGACGGCGCTCAATCGTCTCACCGCGCAGGATTCGCCGACCGCGATGGGAACCCTGTTCAAGGCCATGGCGGTCACGCAACCCGGCGCGCCGCCGCTCGCCGGCTTCATCATCGAAAGCGCACCATGACGGTCCCGTTTCTCACGTCGCCGCTGCTGTCCGCCCTTGGCGCAAGGCACGCCTTCTTCACGCGCGAGGGCGGGATTAGCGATGGCGACTACGCGACGCTCAACGGCGGGGTCGGATCGCGCGATGCGCCGGACCATGTCGCTGAGAACCGTGCGAGAATGGCGGCGTCGCTCGGTGTCGCGCCCGATCATCTTCTCGTGCCCTATCAGGTCCATTCGCCCGACTGCATCGCTGTCGAGGCGCCGTGGCGCGAGCGTCCGCGCTGCGACGCGCTGGCGACGGCGACGCCGGGCGTCGCGCTCGGCGTCACCGGCGCCGATTGCGGCATGCTGCTGTTCTGCGATGCGAAGGCTCGAGTGATCGGCGCGGCGCATTCGGGCTGGAAGGGCGCATTCGATGACGTGCTCGGCGCGACGGTCGCGCGCATGGTCGAGCTGGGGGCGACCCGCGCCAACATCGCGATCGCCCTGGGACCGACGATCGGCGCGTCGTCCTATGAGGTCGGTCCGGAATTTTTCGCCCGTTTCCGCGACGCCTCGCCGGATTACGCGCGTTTCTTCAAACCGTCGTCACGCGAAGATCATGCGATGTTCGATCTGCCGGGCTTCATCGCCATGCGCGCCGACCAGGCGGGCGTCGGCGGCTTCGAGGATCTGCGGTGCGACACCTATGCCGATCCGCGCCGCTTCTTCAGCTATCGCCGCGCGACGCACGAGCGCGCGGCGGATTACGGGCGGCTCGTCTCGGCGATCGTGCTTGAAGAGTAGCACCTCGCCTCAGCGAACACTTCTCTTGTCGTACCAGGTCAATATCCGCACGCGCAGCGGCAGTTCGATGAACTTCAATGCAGCGATGCTCACGACAACGAGCAGCACGAAATAGGCCGTATATTGCGGCATGTTCGGCGCCGGCGCGAAGGCCGTGAACGTGAGCCAGAGCGGCATGTGCAGGAGGTAGAGCGAATAGCTCGCCTCCCCGAGGAGGATCGGCAGCCGCTTGGCGAAGAGCGTCGAAACGAGACTGTCCGCCGGCGACAGGGCGAGACCGAGAATGACGGCGCAGTAAACCGGCATGAGCAGGCCGTTGTGGAACGGCAGAAAGCCAAAAACATTCGTCAGCGTCAGTGCGACCGCGAAAGCGACGGCCCCCACTGCGATCAGGACCGCCGACCAGACGCGCCGATCGGCGGCGCTGGCGGTCAGGGATCGATGCAGTTGCGCCAGCAGAATTCCCGCGACGAAATCCGGCAGGCGCAACACCGGGTTTCTTCCGATGAGGTGCTGCACGAAACTCGAAGGCGACGGATCGGTCGGTGCGACGATCAGCGGCACGATGAGCGAGGCGACCCACGTCCCGGCCAAAGCGCAGAGCAGCGGACCGATCGACTTCAAGCGGCTGAGCGGCACGATCACGAAGGGAAAGGCGAAATAGAAGAACGCTTCGGTCGAAAGCGACCATGTCGGAAAATTCAGTCCTCCGAGCGATGGCCACCAGGATTGCAGCATCGCCACATGCGCCGTCAGGGTGAAGGCCAGCCCCGCCGAACCCGCCATGACGCCGAACTTCGCAATCCGGAACATCAGGAGGCGCGGCACGTCGAGCAGGACAGACAGGATGTACATCGGATAGATGCGCGCGAGGCGCGCGACCCAGAACCGGATGCGCGTCCGGGAGTTCGGCAAGCGCGGATAGACCGTCGCCAGAATGAATCCCGACAGGACGAAGAACAGTCCGACGCCTGTGAAACCGAGATAGAAGAACCGTTCGAGCGCCGTTCCGGCGTGGTCGTGCGGGACGAACGGGAACGTGTGGTACAGGGCGACGTAACTTGCCGCGAAAAACCGGATGACCGTCAGCGACGCGTAGCGCGCGGGATTGTGGATCCGGCCTGACGGATCGTCCCGGCTGTCGGTCGGTTCGGGCGGCATCGGATTTCCATGAATGACGCCGGCCGGAACGCGGCGGTAGAACGCTTGCGCAAAATGAGGTGGCTTGCCGCGCTATTTCGCGGCGGGCGGCCGGGTGCTGGCGGGCGCAGCGGCCACGGGTGGCGTTTCCGCCCGTGCGATCTTCATGTTGTCGTACCAGACGGTGCCGGACGCCATCTGTTCGGACGGCGCGCGGGCATCCAGAAGCAATGTGAGAATCTGGACCGGGCAATCCGCCGGAACGGAGAACAGAGCGGGCATTTCGACCCAGCTCTCGGCCTGTCCGAGGAACATCGGCGTCTCTCCGAGCTTGCGCTTGTCGTCCGCGCAGACGAGACGCCAGACCAGCCCGCGCGGGCCGGTGAGTTCGCCGCGCGCCTCGACCGAGAAATTGTACCGGCCCGGCGTCAGCATCAGATATTGCAGGACTTCGAACGATGTTCTGCCCGAGCCGAACTGCAGAAGGAGCGCCCTGTCCTTCGGCCGATCCTGCTGCGACACGATCTCCGCCTTGACGCCGCTGCCGCCCTTGATGTGCCAGTCGAACGGACCGCCGAACGGCGGCTTGTCGAAATCCGCGTTGCTGATGAGGCCGATATCGCCAAGTTGCTCCGGCGGGAGAAGCTGGAGATAGGCGTAACGCGCGGCATCGTAGTCCTTGCGCCGGATGAGTTCGTCAAGATAGGCCGCGATATTGGCACGCGACGGCGGCAGCGGAGCG
>ERZ500994.429-NODE-429-length-13035-cov-6.917411_pt1 | contig 13035 bp, 12 predicted proteins | sample MGYA00248878_ERZ500994 | MGnify/ENA primary metagenome ERZ500994 (study PRJEB25958, sample SAMN03398533) | human skin metagenome | study: EMG produced TPA metagenomics assembly of the Human Skin Microbiome Metagenome (human skin metagenome) data set. | reverse complement strand
CGGGCGGCGGTGAGGTCGACGGTGGTGACTCGGCCGGTGCCGCCGCGGTTCTTCTCCGTGCCGGACACCGCTGCGCCGGTGGGTGTCACCCATTGCGGCGCGGGGGTGCAGGAGGCGAGCACGGCTGCCGCGACGGCGCCCAGTCCGAGTCCGAGCACACCTCGTCGGGTCAGCAGCATCGGGGAGGACGGTGTGGGAGAGAGCGGACGGTCAGGCATGTTCGGGCTCCTTCTGCATGGTCGTCGCAGCGGGCGCCTGGGCGGGCAGGCGGAGCCGCTTGAGGAGGAGGGCGTTGACGGCGACGATCACGGAGGAACCGGACATCGACAGGGCGGCGATCTCCGGGGACAGCATGATCCCGAACGCCGGATAGAACACGCCAGCGGCGATGGGGAGGGCGGCGGCGTTGTATCCGATGGCCCAGCCCAGGTTCTGCCGCATCTTTCGCAGTGTGCCCTTGCCGATCTTGAGTGCGATCGCAACATCGAGCGGGTCCGAGCGCATCAGGACCACGTCGGCGGTCTCGATGGCGACGTCGGTGCCGGCGCCGATCGCGATGCCGAGGTCGGCCTGGGCGAGGGCGGGGGCGTCGTTGACGCCGTCGCCGACCATCGCGACCTTCTTGCCCGTCTTCTGCAGCTCGGCGACCTTCGCGGACTTGTCCTCGGGGAGCACATCCGCGATCACGGTGTCGATGCCGAGGAGAGCGGCGATCCGGTCGGCGGTGGGCTTGTTGTCCCCGGTGAGCATTGCGACCTCGACGCCCTGCTCGTGGAGAGCGTCGATCGCGGTCTTTGCGGTGTCCCGGGGTGCGTCGGCGAGACCGATGATCCCGGCGACTTGCCCGTCCACGGCGAACAGGATCGCGGTGCGGCCGGACCCAGCCAGGTCCTGCTGAGCGGCCTGCACCCCGCTGATGTCGATCCCCTCCCCGGTGAGAAGGCGCGGGTTGCCGAGGACGACCTGTCGACCGTCGACGGTGGCGATCGCGCCCTGCCCGGTGACGTTTCGGAACGCGGTCGCGGTGCGACGGGGGATGTCGCGGGCGTCGGCGTAATTCACGATCGCTTTCGCCAGAGGATGCTCGGATTCCCGCTCCAACGCGACCGCGAGGGAGAGAGTCTCGAGCTCGTCGCCGCCGACGGGGATGTAGTCGGTGACCTCCGGCTCCCCCTTGGTGAGGGTGCCGGTCTTGTCGAACACGACCGTGTCGATGTGGGCGGCGGTTTCGATCCCGGAGGCGTTCTTGAACAACACGCCCCGTTTCGCGCCGAGCCCGGTGCCGACCATGATCGCCGTCGGGGTGGCGAGGCCGAGCGCGTCGGGGCAGGTGATGACGACGACGGTGATAGCGAACAGGATCGCCATCGGGATTGCAGCGCCGGCGAAAAGCCACACCAGGAAGGTGAGGGTGCCGCCGATCAGGGCGACCAGGACGAGCCAGAACGCTGCCCGGTCGGCGAGGCGCTGCCCGGGGGCTTTGGAGTTCTGCGCCTCCTGCACGAGCTTCACGATCTGCGCCAACGCCGTGTCCGAGCCGACTTTGGTGGCTGTGACGCGGAGGGTGCCGACGGTGTTCACGGTCGCTCCGATCACCTCCGACCCGGGCGCTTTGTCCACCGGCATGGACTCGCCGGTGACCATCGACTCGTCCACCTCGGACTCTCCGGATTCCACGACACCGTCGGTGGGGATCTTGGCCCCCGGCCGCACCAGCATCAGATCCCCCGGGACGACCTCGCTGGTGGGGATCTCGACCTCCTGCCCGTCACGGATCACGACCGCCTGCGAGGGTGCGAGCTCCAGGAGGGTGCGGATGGCGTCGTTCGCGCCGCCGCGGGCGCGCATCTCCACCCAATGCCCCAGCAGCACGAATGTGGCAAGCACCGTGGCGGCTTCGTAGAACACTTCACCGCCGCCGGTGAGGGTGACCGCGAGGGAGTACAGCCAGCCAGCGCCGACACCGACCGCGACGAGCACCATCATGTCGAGGGTCTTCGCGCGCAGCGCCCGGTAGGCGCCGTCGAAGAAGATCCACGCCGAGTAGAAGATCACCGGCAGCGACAGGATCAGCATGAACACGTCATCGCGCAGCCCGAACGGTGCCGGCACCTCGAATCCGATCACCTCCCGCCCGATCGGAGACCACAGGGTGATCGGGATCGACAGGATCAGCGCGACCAGGAACCGGTTGCGCATGTCGCGGATCATCGCGTCCATCGACATCCCGCCGTGATGCCCACCGTGGCCCATCATCTCCTGCGCACTGTGACCCGACGCTGCACCCTGATCGTGCCCACCCGCGGCCGCGGTGTGACCGGCGTGCTCGACGTGGTGACCGGCATGCTCACCGTCATCCGCCGTCGCCGACGGGGCGTGCGTGTGGTCGTGGCCAGCGGCGTGATCGTGGACGGGGTCGTCGTGATAGCCCGCAGGACCCTTATGGCCCGCGTGGCTGGCGTGACCCGTGGCATCCGTGTGGCCCTCGTGCGCGTCGTGACTCGCGTGCGGTTCTTGTGCGCCCTCAGCTGCGGGGCCGTGGTGGGCGCTGTGGTCGTGCGCACCCTCGTCGTGCGGGTCGTGCGCGGGGTCGCAGATATGGTCGGGGACGGACTGGCCGGCGCAGTGATACCCGCAGTCGATGACCCACTGCTGCAGGTGCGCGACCGAGGTGGTGTCGGGGTCGTAGGTGACGGTCGCGGTCTGCGAGACCGGGTTCGCGTCCACGGCGATCACCCCGGGTTGGCGGCTCAGGTGGGCTTCGGTGACGTTCTTGGAGGTCGCGCGGAGCATACCGCTGACTTGAAGGGTCACGGTTTTGGTGTCGTTCATCACAGTTCCTTCCCGATGACGGGGTCGGTGGCGGGTGTATCAGTGTCGGGGTGAGGCCATTCCCAGTCGGCGACGGCGGGGATGTCGGTGCCGTGCTGACGGGTGTGGGCGCGGGCGCGCAGGCGGGCGTCCTGCAGCTCCTGACGCAGCCCGGCTTGGCGGGCGGCCAGGCCAGGGACGTGGTCGAGGACGTCGATGGCGAGCTGGTAACGGTCGAGGTCGTTGAGCATGACCATGTCGAACGGGGTCGTGGTGGTGCCGCGCTCCTGGAACCCGTGCACGTGCAGGTTCTGGTGCCCGGCACGCTTGTAGGTGAGCCGGTGGATCAGCCACGGGTAGCCGTGGTAGGCGAAGACGACTGGCTTGTCGGGAGTGAAGATCGCGTCGAACTCCCGGTCCGGGAGACCGTGCGGGTGCTGGTCCTCGGATTGCAGCCGGGTCAGGTCGACCACGTTCACCACCCGCACTCTCAGGTCGGGGATGTGCTCGCGCAGCAGCGCCGCCGCGGCGAGGGTCTCGAGGGTGGGGACGTCGCCGGCGGCGGCGAGCACCACGTCCGGCTCGGTGCCTTCGGTTTCGGTGCCCGCCCACGGCAGGATCCCGAGCCCGCGGGTGCAGTGCTCGATCGCCTCGTCCATCGTCAGCCACTGCGGGGCGGGCTGCTTCCCGGCGACGACGACGTTGATGTACCCGGCCGAGCGCAGGCAGTGGTCGTAGGTGGACAGCAGCGTGTTCGCGTCGAACGGCAGGTAGACGCGGACGATGTCGGGGCTCTTGTTCAGGGCGAGGTCGATGAACCCGGGGTCCTGGTGAGAGAACCCGTTGTGGTCCTGCCGCCAGACGTGGCTGGAGAGCAGGTAGTTGAAGCTTGGGATCGGGTCCCGCCACGACACCTCCCGGGCCGCTTCGAGCCATTTGGCGTGCTGGTTGAACATCGAGTCGACGATGTGGGTGAACGCCTCGTAGCAGTTGAACAGCCCATGCCGGCCGGTAAGGACGTAGCCCTCGAGCCAGCCCTGGCACTGGTGCTCGCTGAGCACCTCCATCACCCGCCCAGTCGGGGCCAGGTGCTCGTCGACGGGCTCCACGGCCGCGTTCCACTGCTTGCCGGTGGCCTGGTAGACGGGTGGGGCGAGCCGGTTGGAGGCGGTCTCGTCCGGGCCGAAGATGCGGAAGTTGTCCGGGTTGTCCCGGATCACCCCCGCCAGCCACTCGCCCAGCACGCGGGTCGCTTCCCCGGTTCCCGCACCCCGCTCGGCCGGGTCGACCGGCTGCGCGTGCTTGTGGAAGTCCGGGAGCCGCAGCGGGACGGTGAGTTGTCCGCCGTTGCCGGCCGGGTTCGCGCTCATCCGCCGATCCCCGTCCGGGGCGATCGCGACCGTGGCCGGGCGGGGGGCGCCGGTCACGTCGAACAGCTCGTGCGGGCGGTAGGACGCCAGCCAGTCCTCGAGGATCCGCAGGTGCTCGGGATTGTCGCGGACCTCGGCGAGCGGCACCTGGTGTGCCCGCCAGGTGCCCTCCACCGGCAGACCGTCGATGATCTTCGGGCAGGTCCACCCCTTCGGGCTGCGCAGCACGATCGCCGGCCACGCCGGCCGCCCCTCCAGCGTCCCGGCCGCCGCGGCGGCCTTGATGTCCGCGATCTCATCCAGCACCGCATCCAGGACCGCCGCGAACGTCGCGTGGGACTCCTGCGGGGTCTCGCCATCGAAGCCGACCGTGACGACGTGGGGGTGATGGCCGTAGCCGCGCAGCAGCGCGACCAGCTCTTCCTCGGGGATGCGGGACAGCACGGTCGGGTTGGCGATCTTGTACCCGTTCAGATGCAGGATCGGCAGCACCACCCCGTCATGGGCGGGGTTGAGGAACTTGTTGCCGTGCCACGCGGTCGCCAGCGGCCCGGTCTCCGCCTCCCCGTCACCGATCACGCAGGCGACCAGCAGGTCGGGGTTGTCGAACGCGGCCCCGTAGGCGTGCACGAGGGAGTAGCCCAGCTCCCCGCCCTCGTTGATCGACCCGGGCGTTTCCGGGGACGCGTGCGAGGGGATCCCGCCCGGGAAGGAGAACTGCCGGAACAGCGCCCGCAGCCCCTCTTCGGTGCGGTCGATGCCCGGGTAGCGTTCGGTGTAGGTGCCGTCGAGGTAGGCGTTGGCGACCATGCCGGGTCCGCCGTGCCCGGGCCCGGTCACGTACAGGGTGTTCAGGTCGCGGTCGCGGATGGCGCGGTTCAGGTGGGCGTAGAGGAAGTTCAGGCCCGGGGTGGTGCCCCAATGCCCCAGCAGCCGCGGCTTGATGTCGTCCCGGCTGAGGCGGTGGCGCAGCAGCGGGTTACCCTGCAGGTAGATCTGCCCGATGCTCAGATAGTTCGCCGCCCGCCACCACGCATCCACCGCCGCCAACTGCTCGGCGGTGGCATCAGTGGTGCGGTGCGCCCACGCGGGGGGTGCCGGTGTGGGGGTCATGGTCGGTCTCCTTCCGATCCGCGACCGCTCGGGTCGCGCCAGGTGCGAATGACGGTGGTCATGGTGTTGCCGCCGGGATGAGAACGGTGGCGGTGGTGTCGCGGATCCAGACCACGCCGCGGTCATCGACCAGGACGATCGCACCGTCCCCGGTGACCCCGAGGGCTTGGACGGTTCCCGTGGTGGTGCCGACGTTCTCCCAGCCGGTGCCGACTAGGCGTCGCAACGTCCCGTCGGTGTCCACTCCGACCACCCCACCGGTTGGGTCGGTCTCCACCAGGTACAGCACTGGCGCGTCCGGCGCCGGGGTGAAGGTGGCGCCACCGTCGGTGCTGTGCTGCAGCCCGTCCTGGGTGGCGGCGTACAGGGTGCCGTCGGTCGCGGCGGCCAGGTCGACGGCGGGCAGCTCGGCACCGTCCGCCCAACTCTGCCCGCCGTCGCTGCTGGTGCGCAGCAGCAGCCGGGAGGATCCGATCCCGTACAGGGTGCCGTCGCCGGTGACGGTGAGGACGTGGAAGTCCTCTTCCCCGGTGAACGCGACCGGTTCCCACGAGGCGCCGGCGTCGAGGCTGCGGATGATGCCGAGGTTGGGGGCGCCGAGCTCCGCCGGGGTGGACGGGCCGGGGTGCCCGGACGCGTAGAGGGTGTCACCGGTAGCGGTCAGTCCCATCGCGTCCAGGTCGATGCCACCGACCGGGCCGGTGACGGTGCCGTCCTCGCCCAGCGTGTACAGGCCGGTGTGGGTGCCCAGCAGCACGGTGCTGTCACCGGCGTCGACGATGCCGTGCACATGCCCGAACCCGGCCGCGGTGCCCGCGGGGGCATCGGGCTCCGCAGGGGTGGTGCTGCAGCCCGTGAGCAGCAGCGCGACGGTGACGGTGGCCGTGATCGCCAGTCTGCGGGTGGTGGGAGAGATCATGAACGGAGGTCCTTTCCGTGCGGGTACGCCGGATACCGGTGACCGCACAGGGGTCGAGGGTGGGGCCTCGGACGGGACCGGCATCGGGAGCGCGGGTCCCGTCCGAGGGGTACCGGGTCAGAGGCTGGCGAGGATGTCCTGCATCGTGGTGATCTCGGCGGTCTGCCCGTCGATGATCTGCTGCGCGAGGGCGGCCACGTCCGGGTTCTGTCCGTCGGTGAGCACCGACTGCGCCATCGTCACGGCGCCCTGGTGGTGAGCGATCATGCCGTTCAGGAACAGGCGGGTCGCCTCGACCCCGGTCGCGGCATCCAGAGCGGCCATGTCGTCCTCCGACATCATCCCGCCGCCCATGTCCATGCCGTCCATCCCGGACATGGAGTCGTCGTACGGGACGCCCCACTCCTCCAGCCAGCCCTTCATGGTCTGGATCTCCGGGTCCTGTGCGGCCTTGATCTGCTCGGCGAGGGAGACGACTCGCTCGTCGATGCCGTCTTTCGCGAGGATCTGATCGGCCATCTCGATGGCCTGCTGGTGGTGCGGGATCATCATGGTCACGAACATCTCGTCCGCGGCGTTGAACGCGGCGGCGGACTGGGAGGGGGCGGTGCTGGTCATCCCCCCGGGTCCGTGGTCCATGCCGGGCATGGTGCCGTCGGTGGGGGCGCAGCCGGCGAGCACGAGCACGGTGGCCAGGGCGCCGGCGGTCAGCGTGAGAGTACGAAAACGCATCAGGGGTGTCCTTGTCTATTCAGTCGGTGAGGGTCTGATTCAGTGCCCGGGAGGGCAGGGTGCAGCATCCCCGGCAAGGGTCGCCGGGGTTCAGGCGGAATCAGGTGCGACTGATGGACAGGACAAGCAGTGAAGGCGGGCGGGGATGCGGCAATCCGACCAGCAGAGTCCGGGTATGGGAGCGCGAGCGGGCTACGGCGTATGTGAGAAGGGCACGGGACGTCGGGGCGAGCAGGACGATCACCGCGGCCAGCAGCGCCAGCACGCACACCATCATCAGCATCGAGTGATCCGGCATCCCCGCAGGGCTGCCGCACCCGTCCTGGCAATGCCCTCCAGCGCCCTCCGCCGCAGCTGCGGTCATCGGCGTATCGTCGGCGGCGGCTGGTGCGGAGCCGACCTGGCTGTGCGTGCTCATCGCGCTGGTCTCTGATGCCAGGGCGGGCTGGTGGGAACCGGTCAGGACGTGCATGGACAGCAGCCCGGTGATGATCGCCAGGGCGATCGGAGCGGCCAGCAGGAGCCGTCGCACCCCGGGGGTCAGACGCGCGTGCGAGCGAATCACGTTCACGACCGACCTCCTTCCCGTCCAGGGTAGCGGTGCCTTGCCTCCGCGACACGGTCAGAACACCACGCACGGGAGCGGGTGCCCCCTACCACTCAGCATATACCCATCCGGGGTATCCAGGATGGGTATCGCTTCGGGGATGGCTACCCGCCCGGGGTATGCTGGGCGTGATCGAGGAAGGGGCGTCGACGGTGAACCAGGTGGTGGCGCGACGGCGGGCACTCGGGTCCCGGCGTGCCCTGTGGTTCTACCTGGCCGCGGTGACCGCGATCATCGCGGGGCTGCTTGCGATGCATTCGCTGAGTCTGGAAGAGGACCAGGCGGGCACTGTCGTGTCCGCCTCCGCAGTCGTTGCGGCCCCCGATGCCGCCGCTGATGTCCTGGTCAGCGGGGTGGTGACGCCCTCGTGCGATGAGACGGTCTGCGGGACGTCTCATGCTTTCGCTGCCGTGACGTGTCTGCTCGCGTTGCTGACCCTGCTCATCCTGGTGCTCCCGGCCCGGGACGGGTGGATGTCGCTGCTGGCGTGGCTGCGATCCCTCCCCGGCAGGTCGAGCTCGTTCACGTCCGGGTCGCCTCTTCTGCGGCCCTCCCTGATCGTGCTGTCGATCAGCCGCACCTGATCAGCACCCCGCCCGCGCCCGCCGCCTGAGCCGCCGCCGGCGCGTGATGTCGCCGACGGTCCACGATGTGCGGCCCGCAGGCGAGCGCGACCCGTCTGCGGCAGCGCCATGGGTGATCCGATCCCGGATTCTCGCCGTGCACTCCGGGCCGCGGCTCCCGGTTGGACCGTGTGACGGCGACCGTGCGCACCTTCATCGTCCCCCTCATCCAGGAAAGTCTTGTATGCCCGAACCCGCCCCCTCCACCCCGACTCCCGGTACCGGAACGCGCCGTGCGGCGAGAGCCGCCCTGTCTTCCCCACCCGTCCAGACGCGACGCGATCGACGCCGTCGGCCCACCCGTGCCGCCCGGACACCTCGACACGCGCCGCGCCGCACGCTCACCCGATCCCGGATGCTCGCCGGCGCGGTGATGCTCCCGGTCGCGTCGATCGCCGGACTGCCGTTGCTGATCCCGTTGACGCCGGAGCCGGTGTTCGCCGTCGAGGCGACCCGCACCCCGGTGCGCGCCCAGTCGTTCACCACCCCCGACACCGTCACCGGGACGGTGATGGTGCGCGGGGACTACACGGTGGCGGTGACCGCCCCCGTCGGGACCGAGTCGTACGCGCACACCGCGGACACATTCACCAACGACCCGGCATCGGCGGTGCAGTGGCCGTTCACCGTGGGAGTGCCGATCAGCAGCACGTTCGGGTACCGCACCCCGCCATGCCCGTCCTGCTCAAATTTCCATGCCGGACTGGACATGACCCCCGGGATCGGCACCCCGATCCAGGCGATCGCCGACGGGGTGGTCACCACCGCGACGGAGCAGGGCGGCGCGTACGGGGTGTACGTGGTGATCCGGCACGAGATCGACGGGCAGGTCGTGGAAAGCGCGTACGCGCACATGCGGGAAGGGTCCCTCGCCCTGACCCCGGGACAGACCGTGCGGGTGGGGCAGATGGTCGGCCGGGTCGGGGACAGTGGACGCAGCTTCGGCGCACACCTGCACTTCGAGATCCGCACCGGAGGCGAAGCGGTGGACCCGCTGGCGTGGCTTCCGGCGAGGGTGAGGCCCTGATGGACGCACTCCTCATTGTGGCTCCGGCGCTGATCCCGAGCCCGGGGATCAGCTTCGTGCAGGTCGGTCCGTTCCAGATCCGGTTCTACGCGCTGGCGATCCTGGCCGGGATCGTGCTGGCGGTGCTGATCACCGGCCGTCGACTGCGGGCGGTCGGGCATCCGGCCGGGGTCGTGGTGGATGTGGCGATGTGGGCGGTGCCGTTCGGGATCCTCGGCGCCCGCATCTACCATGTGCTCACCCATCCGGGCGACTACTTCTTTCCCGGCGCGGACCTGTGGCGGGTGCTCTACATCTGGGAGGGCGGGATCGCGATCTTCGGTGCGATCCTGGGCGGGCTGGTCGGGATCGTGATCGGCACCCGTCGCGCCGGGATCCCGGTGCTGCTGTTCCTGGACGCGCTCGCCCCGGGGATGCTGGTCGCCCAGGCAGTGGGGCGGCTGGGGAACTACTTCAACCAGGAACTGTTCGGCCCACCTACCACCTTGCCGTGGGGGTTGCAGATCGACCCCTCAGCCCCCGCGATCCCGCCGGGGACCCCAGCGGGGACCCTGTTTCATCCGCTGTTCCTGTACGAGCTGCTGTGGAACCTGGCCGGTGCCGCCGTGATCGTGCTGCTCGAGCATCACCGTCGCCGGCACGGCCGGATCACGTTGGGCGCCGGGCTGAGTCTGGGCGTGTACCTGCTGTGGTACGGGGCGGGGCGGGCGGTGCTGGAGTCCATCCGGCTGGATCCCACCGAGCTGCTCGTCGGCGGGCTGAAAGCGAACGTGCTCACCGCCCTGGTGGCCGCCGTACTGGGGGTCGGGCTGCTCGCCCACGCCTCCTGGCGCGCCCGCCGCCGCGCACCCGTTCTGGAGAGGGGGGATGCGCGTGTCGATCCGCAGTGAGCAGGCCCCGCAGCTGCCCACCGATCACGTCGACCGGCCGGTGGACGAGCCCACGAATCCGCGCCTGAGCGTGTCGGGGTGGGCGCGGTGGGCGTGGCGGCAGCTGACCAGCATGCGCACCGCCCTGGTGTTGTTGCTGCTGCTCGCGGTGGCCGCGATCCCCGGGTCGTTGATCCCGCAACGCTCCTTGTCAACGTCGGCTGAATCCTGACCCCTTTTCGTCGTCTGAATCTTGACCCCCTGGGTTGTTGTTATCGGTCTCCGCCCGGGGTGGGCGGGGTCTTGAGGAGCTCGCGTCGAGCGCGGGTTCGGTAGGAGTCGCCGGCGAGGGTGAGGACCTCGGCGTGGTGGACGAGCCGGTCGATCATCGCGCTCGCGACGATGTCGTCGGCGAAGATCTCGCCCCATCGCCCGAACGGCATGTTGCTGGTCACGAGGATCGAGCCTTGTTCGTAGCGGGCGGCGATGAGCTGGAAGAACAGGTTCGCCGTGTCGGCGTCGAAGGGCAGGTAGCCGACCTCGTCGATGATCAGCAGTCGGTAGCGGCGGAGCCGTTTCAGTTCGTGCTCGAGGCGCCCCTCGCGGTGCGCGGCCTGCAGGCGGGCTGCCCATCCGGTGGCGGTGTCGAACGCGACGGGGTAGCCCGCGTGGCAGGCCTTGATCCCGAGCCCGATGCCCAGATGGGTCTTCCCGACCCCGGGTGGGCCGAGCAGGATCACGTTCTCCGCCTTCGCGATCCAGGTCGTCGTCGCGAGGTGCGCGAGAACGTCGCGGCGCAGCGAGGGCTGGTGGTCGGTGTTGAAGTCCTCGAGGGTCTTCACGGCGGGGAAGTGCGCGCCGGCGATGCGGAGGCTGGTGCCGTTCGCTTCCCGGTCCGCGACCTGGCGTTGCAGCACCGCGGCGAGGTATTCCTCGTGTGACCAGCCTTCCCCGCGGGCGGTGATGGCGAGGTCTTCCCAGACCCGCCCGATCGTGGGCGCCTTGAGCGCGCGGGCGAGGTAGCCGAGGGTCGCGGCGGTATCGGTGGTGGCGCCCATCAGAACACCTCCCCGGTGGTCTCATCGAACCGCACCCCGAACAGGGTGTCGTAGTCGCCCGGGTCGCGGAACATCACCCGCCGCTCCGGTGAGGCGAGGCCCGCGCGTTCCCGCTCGCGTTTCGCGACCGAGAACTGGCTGCGCAAGCCCTTCGCCGTCATCACGTGGGCAGGGTCGGTGACTACTGCGCTGGTCGCCCAGGACCGTTCGTGGTCGGCGACCGCGGTCCCGTCGCAGACCACGATCACCCGAGTGAGGGTCGCGGTGACATCCACGAGCCGGCCGATCACCCTGGGATCGACGGAGTAGTCGTTCCCATCGACGCGGACGTAGTAGTCCCTCCCCAGCCGGACCCGCGCCTGCAGCCCGGTGGCCGGCGGATGCGGCGGCAGCGCCGTCATCGCAGCCAGGTCTCTGTCGAGGACGTCGACGGGACGGCCGCCGAGGGAACGGACTATCCGGGCGTTCGCTCGCGGCAACCAGTCCTGCAGTTGTGTGTTGAAGTCCGCCGGGGAGGCGAACTGACGGCCGGGCAGGAACGACGTCTCGAGGAAGCCGTTGTTGCGTTCGGTCATTCCCTTGAACTCCGGATCCCGAGGCGGCGCGAGCACCACCCGGGTCGCGAGGGTCCCCGCGAACGCGGCCGCGAGCTGGGTGACCTTCCCCTTCCCGCCGATCGCCGATTCCCGATCCCAGACGAGCGTCTTCGAGACCTTCCCGACCTGCGCGATCAGCTGCCACATGCCCGCGGTCAGATCTCCGCCCTGACGAGACGGGAGCATCACCGCGGCCAGGAACCTCGAGAACGTGAGCGTCATCACCAACACCGGCAACATCGCCGCCTGCCCGAACCCGACCGGGATCCGCGGCTCCGGGAACCACAAATCCATCTGCGCCGCCTCGCCCGGCTGATGCACGATCCGGTCCGCCGGGTCGACGCCGGCATACTCGGGCCGGATCTGCCGGATGCGGTCTTTGAGGATCGTGATCGAGTGCTCCCACCCGATCCGCTCCGCGATCACCGTCGCCGGCATCTTCGCGTCCACACGCAGCCACTTCCGGATCTCCGGCTCCACCGCGTCGACCAACGACCCGCGCGGCGGCCTCCGATACACCGGCGGCTCGTCCGACGCGAGCGCCGCCCGCACCGTGTTCCGCGCGACACCGAGCCTCCGGACGATCGCCTTGATCGGCAGCTTCTCCGCGTTATGCAACCGGCGGATCTCCGCCCAATCTTCCACTGAAATCACCCTCCAAGAGTGTCGGAGGGGTCAAGATTCAACCGTCGCCTCGGGGTCAGTCTTCACCCGTCGTCGACAATCGAGCCTCACCACCACCGGCGCTCACACCGCCGACAACGGCGACCGGAGCCGAAACACCCCGGCACCGCGCCCGCCATACGCGATGGCGAGGCGAACGTGCTCCGCAACACGCACGCGCACAACAGCCCGCACATCACACCCGCAACACGAAGCCCCCGCAGCATGTTGCACACAGCAAAGGCCCCGGCAGCTCCAAGCGTGCTGCACGCCTCGCGCCCGCACATCCGCGACCTGTAACATCCCTGCACGGACCCGATGCACCGCAAGAAGGAAGCCCTAGCGGCACCATGCAACACCCGGTACCATCGACAGCACCCGGCGGGCAATTACATGCTTCAGGATTCAGGACGCACCATCGGTGCGAAGGGGCCCAGCCACCAACAACACAACCGAGCACGAATGTGCTCGACCGTTGAAGGAGGCCCCTGATGTTCCTCATCTCACTCGCCATGCGCCCCGCCGCCGCCGCCCCATTTCGCGAGCGTGCCGTCATGCGCTTCCTCAAACAGTTCGCTGCCGTGAAGCAGCGCCTTTGATGGGATACAGCCGACATTGAGACAAGTGCCGCCCAGCGTCTCGCGCCC
>ERZ500994.427-NODE-427-length-13048-cov-4.930424_pt1 | contig 13048 bp, 14 predicted proteins | sample MGYA00248878_ERZ500994 | MGnify/ENA primary metagenome ERZ500994 (study PRJEB25958, sample SAMN03398533) | human skin metagenome | study: EMG produced TPA metagenomics assembly of the Human Skin Microbiome Metagenome (human skin metagenome) data set. | reverse complement strand
TCCCGCCGCCGGGCCGGTGATCCAGCGGCTCTCCCCGTCAAGCCGCGCGATGCGGCCGTCGAGCCCGTCGAGGATGGCCGCGATGATGATTGCAAGGACGGCTGTCTCATACCGGCCCTCGATCGCGAAACGGATCGCGGTGAGGCCCATGCAGAGCGCGATGAGCGTGACGAGATTGGGCAGGATGACGCGCAGCGGCACGGCGCGGAACCGGCGGCGCCGCGAGCCGATGGCCTCGGGCACCAGCGGATCGAAATCGTCCGAATGTTCGTTCATCGGCGCAGACTAGCCCGTCCTGCCGATACTGCGAAGCGGCGGGGGAGAAACGCCGCTTCAGCCATTTCGGAACGAGAGCCCCGGCCCGGGACCGGCATCGGCGATCGGCGTCTCCCCCGCGACGGTCCGCATCCCAACCGCGACCAGCGGATGCAGGCCGTCCGGCATGTAGACGTCGACCCGCGATCCGAAGCGGATGAGGCCGAACCGTTCGCCCGTTAGGAGAATATCCTCCTCCTTCTTGAACGACACGATACGGCGCGCGACCAGCCCGGCGATCTGCACGACGCCGAAGCGGCCGCCGGCGGCCTCGATCACGACGCCGTTGCGCTCGTTGTCCTCGCTCGCCTTGTCGAGATCGGCATTGACGAATACGCCCGGCTTGTAGGCGATCTTGACGATCCGGCCGGCGACCGGCGCGCGATTGATGTGGCAGTCGAAGACCGACATGAAGATGGAGACTCGGGCCATCGGCGTCGCGCCAAGCCCAAGCTCGGGCGGCGGCATGAAAGCGCCGACGGAGCAGACGACGCCGTCGGCCGGCGCGATGACGAGCCCGTCGCGCACCGGCGTCACACGGGGCGGATCGCGGAAGAACAGCACGCACCAGACCGTCAGCACCGCGCCGATCCAGCCGAGCGGCGGCCACAGCCAGTGCAGCGCCACTGACGCCACGGCGAAGATCGCGATGAACGGATAGCCCTCCGGATGGATGGGCACGATCTGGCGGCGGATGGAATCGGTGATCGACATGGGGGCTCACGGAACCGGCGCCGCGGGCGCGGGAGGCGGCATTAAGCAGAGGACAGCGAATTTGTCACTCCGAGCGGGTCAGGTCACCGATGTCCGGAGTGGTGGCGTCTCTTCCTCCGCTGCGGCGCGCCTCAATTTCTCGTTCGCCGCCTCCTCCTCGCGCTGGCGGCTCCACATGCCGGCGTAGATGCCCCGGCGCTCGAGCAAAGCCTCGTGCCGGCCCCGCTCGGCGATCCGGCCCTTGTCGAGGACGATGATCTCGTCGGCGTTGACGACCGTCGACAGGCGATGGGCGATCACCAGCGTCGTGCGCCCCCGCGACACGCGTTCGAGGGCCGTCTGGATCTCCCGCTCGGTGAAACTGTCCAGCGCCGACGTCGCTTCATCGAGCACGAGGATCGGCGGCGCCTTCAGAATGGTCCGCGCGAGGGCGACCCGCTGTTTCTCGCCGCCGGACAGTTTCAGGCCGCGTTCGCCGACCTGCGCGTCGTAGCCGCCCGGAATGGAATTGATGAAGCGATCGATCTGCGCGAGCCGGGCGGCTTCCCTCACCTCCTCCCGGCTGGCGGACCAGCGGCCGTACCGGATGTTGTAGCCGATCGTGTCGTTGAACAGCACCGTGTCCTGCGGAACCATGCCGATCTGTTCGCGCAGCGAGGTCTGCGTCGCATCGGCGATGTCCTGGCCGTCGATCGTGATGCGGCCGGATTGCGGCTCGTAGAAGCGGAACAGCAGCCGGGACAGCGTGGACTTGCCGGCGCCCGACGGCCCGACGACCGCGACCGTATTGCCGGCCGGCACCTCGAACGTGACGCCCTTGAGAATCTCGCGCTGCGGATCGTAGTGGAAATGCACGTCCTCGAAGCGCAGGACGCCTTCACGCACGACGAGCGGATGCGCGTCCGGACGGTCGACGATCTCAGGCGGCATGGCGAGAATGTCGAACATCGTCTCGATGTCGATCACCGCCTGTTTGACCTCGCGGTAGAACATGCCCATGAAGTTCAGCGGCTGAAACAGCTGGATCATGATCGCGTTGACGAGAACGAAATCGCCGATCGTGTTCACCCCCGAACGCATGCCCTGGATGCACATGATCATCACCGCCGCGAGGCCGAAGGTGAAGATCACCGCCTGACCTGCGTTCAGCACGGCAAGGGAGGTGTAGCTCTTGACGCTGTTCACCTCGTAACGGGCCATCGAGCCGTCATAGCGCTGCGCCTCGCGCGCTTCAGCGTTGAAATATTTGACGGTCTCGTAGTTCAGCAGGCTGTCGATCGCCTTCGTGTTGGCGTCGGTGTCGCTGTCGTTCATGGAGCGGCGGATCGCGATCCGCCAGTTCGTGGCGATCGCCGTGAACGCCATGTAAGCGGTGATCATCAGCGCGGTGACGAGCGCGTAGCGCCAGTCGAACTGCAGCAGGAACACGACGAGGATCATCGCGAATTCGATGGCCGTCGGAACGCCTGTCAGCGCCACCATGCGCGTGATCGTCTCGATCGCGTTGCGGCCGCGTTCGAGCACCCGCGTCAGACCGCCGGTCTTCCGTTCGAGATGAAACCGCAGCGAGAGCCCGTGCATATGGACGAAGACGTCGTTGGCGAGGCGACGCACGGCATTCATTGCGACCGCCGCGAACAGGCCGTCGCGCAATTGCGTGAACAGCGCCATCGCGACGCGCAGCGCGGCATACAGAAGCGTCAGGGCGATCGGCCCGGCGAGCAGCGTCGGCAGATCGGCGCGTGCGACGGCGCCGGGCGTCGCGAGCGCGTCGGTGGCCCATTTGAACGCATACGGCACGGCGAGATTGGCGAGCTTCGCCGCGACCATCATCAGGAACGCCGCAAAAATCCGCAGCTTCAGATCGTTGCGGTTGCGGGGCCAGATATAGGGCCACAGGTGCCGCGCCGCCGAAACAAGCGACGCATCGACGGCATCGGACCGCTGCCCGAGCCCGGGCGGCGGCGACTGCATCATATTCATGAGAACCTTTGAATCGTTCCAGCCCATATAGGCGCTGCGCGACCGTCAGCATACACAGCCGCGTCATTTGGCCGTCCGGCGAGGCCCTTGCATGGAGGCAGGGAGCGCGACAGTTGCCACGCAAATGCCGTGCTTCGAGGATGATTTGACGACATGCGACTAAGATCAGGATTCGCCGCCGCTCTGGTTCTCGCGGCTTCTTCCCCCCTGCCCGCGTTCGCGGGACCGGAGCCTTACGGGACCTGGCTGCGCCCGGAGGACGGCACCACCTTCACGTTTTCCCGCTGTGGCGGGGCCACCAGCCTCTGCGTGCGGGTCAAGGGCGTCCGGGATCCGGCCGACGCCAGACAGATCGGCACGGTAGTCTTCTCCAACGCCGCCCTGGTCGCGGAAAATGTCTGGCGAGGCGAGGTCTACAATCCGGACGACGGTCAGCGGTACATGGGCAAGATCACGCTGACCGGGGCCGCCTCGTTGACGCTCGAGGGCTGCGTCATGGGTGGCGCGATCTGCAAGGGCGAGACGTGGACGCGCCTGCGGTGATCAACATCTGCGTCTATTGCGGATCCGCGGCCGGAGCCAATCCGCACCATGCCGAGGCGGCGCGACGGCTCGGCCAAGCCATGGCCCGCGAGGGGATCGGCCTCGTCTATGGCGGCGGCAATCTCGGGCTGATGGGCGAGGTTGCGGACGCCGTTCTCGCTAATGGCGGAACCGTGACAGGGATCATCCCCTCCTTCCTCCAAAAGAAGGAACGGGTGAACGAGGCGACCCAGAACCTCATCATCGTGCCCGACATGCACACGCGCAAACGCATGATGTTCGAGCACGCGGACGCCTTCGTCGCTCTGCCGGGCGGCGTCGGAACGCTGGAGGAGCTGGTCGAACAGCTCACCTGGGTGCAGCTCGGTCGCCATACGAAGCCGGTCGTGATCGCCGATCTCGACGGCTTCTGGCAACCGCTCCTCGCGCTGCTCGACCATATGCGCGCCGAGCGATTCATTCGTCCTACCAACGACTTCGCCTATCATGTCGTGACTGACATCGACGACGTTTTGCCGACCATTTTCCGCGCGCGCGGGGAGGCGGAACGCAGCGGCCGGATGCAGGAAGCGATCGATCCGGCGCTGTAGGCCGCTTGTCAGTCGAGGCGCGGCGGGCTTGAATCCGCCTCGATGTCAGACACCGCCCTTGCCGTGGGGGCGGCCGGGCGCAGACTCGGCCACGCCCTGCTCAATTTTGTCTTTCCGCCGGTCTGCATCGCCTGCCGCAAGGCGACAGCCGCGCATGAGGCGCTCTGTCCGCGATGTTGGTCGCAGATGCGCTTCATCGAGCGGCCCTATTGCGAGCGGCTCGGCACGCCGTTTGAACAGGATCTTCGCCAGCCCGGGCTGGTGTCGCCGGCTGCGATCGCGGACCCGCCGGTCTTTGCGCGGGCCCGCGCCGTTGCCCGGTTCGAGGACGGTCCGGCGCGGCTCATCGTCCACCGCCTCAAATATTACGACCGTCTGGAACTGGCCCGGCCTGTCGGCCGCTGGATGGCGCGAGCCGGCGCGGATGTGATCGCCGACGCGCGGCTACTGGTCCCAATGCCGCTTCATCGCCTGCGGCTGGCCCAGCGTCGCTTCAACCAGGCCACCCTGCTGGCGCAGATGCTGTCCGGAGAGACAGGCGTTCCCGTCGCGACCCAGGCGTTGATCCGGGTAAAGCCGACGCCGCCGCAGGTGGGTCTCAGCCGGGCTCAACGGGCGGACAACGTTCAGGGCGCGTTTCGCGTACCCGACGAACGCCGTCACGAGATCGCCGGTCTGCGGCTCGTGCTTGTCGACGACGTCATGACATCGGGCGCCAGCGCTAATGCCGCGGCGCGAACGTTGCTGCGCGCCGGCGCATCCGCCGTGGATGTGCTTGTATTTGCCCGGGTTGTGGCCGGGTACTGACTGACCATATACAGGGATCGGAGCCAAAATATGCAGCCGGTCACGATCTACACGAAATCCTGGTGCCCCTATTGTCAGGACGCGAAGCAGTTGCTTCACGACAAGCAGGTCGCATTCGAGGAGATTCCGGTGGATGGCGATCGCGCGGGCCAGGCGAAAATGGCCCAACGGGCCGGGGGACGTTCGTCCGTGCCGCAGATTTTCATCGGCGATCGCCACGTCGGCGGCTGCGACGATCTTTACGCCCTCGATCACGCCGGCAAGCTCGATGCGTTGCTGCGGGGAGAACCGGCCGCGTCATGATCCGCTACTCGCTGGTCTGCGAGAACGGCCACGAATTCGACAGTTGGTTTCCGGACAGCGGCGCCTATGACGAACAGGCGCGGCGCGGCCTTGTCGAATGCCCGGTTTGCCACAGCCCCCAGGTCCGCAAATCGATCATGGCTCCGCGTCTCGCCCGAGGCGGCAGCGTCGAGAGCGAACCCGCCGCCGCGTCGACGGACGAGTTGCAGGCCTCCCCGCCCGTCGTGATGGACGCCAGGCTGGCCGCCCTGCGCGCGGTCATCCGCGAGATGCGCGCGACGATCGACAGCCAGACCACCGACGTCGGCTCGGCCTTTCCCGACGAAGCCCGCAAGATGCACAACGGCGAGATCGAAAACAGGCCAATCCGCGGCGAGGCTTCGCCGCGGGAGGCCCGGGATCTGATCGAGGATGGCGTACCGATCCTCCCGATCCCCATGCTGCCGGATGACCGGAACTAATTGGTCAATCGCGATATCGCGGCGGCGTTTCCGCCCGCACCCGACTGACAACTCGTGCTGACGGTGAAGAAGAAGTCCTGCGTCGCCCATCCGCCGCCGTCCTCCCAGGCGTAGATGCCGGCCGAGTTGGAGCCAGAGCCCGAACAGGGAAGTATGGTGAAGACGCTCGGCTTGACGTTGGGCGTGAGCTGCTTGCCGCCAATGTAGAGGAAGCATGCCGTCGCCGCGTCCGCCGTGCTCGTGATCAGATCGAACGCGTTGGAGTTGTGGCTGGCCGTGCTGGTGCTGCTGCAGGAAGTCCCGGTCGAAACCGTGGGAGGCGAGCCGGACGTCGGCGGAACATAAGCCGCTCCGGCTTTGCCGTTCGCCCCGCACGAGACAGGGTCCTTCGAGTTCAGGTTGCTCTGTCCGGGCGGACAGGGCGAGAAGGAAACCTGTTCGATCAGGTAGGCATTGTCGTAGCTTCCGAGGCTGACCGCCGTCCCGGAGGGCACGATATTGCCGTTGGCGTCGTAACTCGTCGTCGTGCCTTTGCCGCCGTCGGACACCGTCGTGCCGTTGGGCAGGTTCACTGTCCCGTTCTGGTAGAGGTATTGCGGCTGATAGACGTAGCTCGCGAGACGCGTGTCGGTTGACGCGCCGGGCCGATGGACCCAGAGCGAGATGACCTTGAAATACCATCCCTTGGCCCCGAGGGGCGTGAACGTGGCCTGGGTCGCGCTGAATGCCTGCATCGCCACCGAGGTGGCCGTGATCGTCGTCGTCGTGGATCCTCCGACCAGACGGAGAAAGCCGCCGAAGACGAGCGGTCGAACATATTGGGCTTTGGTGTAAACTTGGCCCGGGCTCAGCGTTCCCCGGTCGGACGTCGAGCAGTCGGCGCTGGTCGACGTGCACATATGAAACTCGGAGATCGTCGCATTGGGGACGAACGATGCGACTGCGCCGCCCGCCTGCTGCTGGATGGACGACGAGCTCGCCATGCTGGCGATCTGGCCGGCGGCGCCGAGCGCGGCCGAATCGGCGGCGCTCTGCAGACGTGTCTTATCGGCGGAAATTCCGCCGAGTTCCGTCGCGGCGCCGATCATCGCGACCATCGGCACCAGCGCCACGGAAAAAATGATTGCCGCGCTACCGCGCTTGTCTTTGAAGAGGGCTCGGATCATCCACGTGATTCCCGGTTAGACGATCGACGCTACCGGGAAAGCGTGCGGAACCCGTTTCGGCCGCTGAACAGATTCCCTTAAATTTGTTAAACTTTTTAAGCGCTCTTCAGGCGGTCTTCCTGGCTGCGAAGGCCGCGATGCGATCCGCCATGTCACGTCCGACGCCCTCGGATCGGTAGACCTCGTGCGCGAGGCCGTCCTTCAGCGACAAGCCATCGGTGTCGCGCAGCAGCGCCTTGTTGGCGCGCAGGCTGTGCCACGAGAGAGCGAGCATTTCAGCGGCGGTGGCGGAGACGGCCGCATCGAAATCCGCGTCCGGCACGCACCAGTTGGCAAGCCCCATGGCAAGGCCCTGCTCGCCGTTGTAGGTGCGCGACGTGAGCATCATCTCGCGCGCTTTCGACAGGCCTATGCGGCGCGGCAACCGCTGGCTCATGCCCCAGACAGGGGCGAGCGACCATTTCGCATGCGTATCCGCGAACCGCGCCGATTGCGCGGCGAGAATGAGATCGCCGGCGAGCGCAAGTTCGAGGCCGCCGGTGTAGCAGGCGCCATGAACCGCGACGATCACGGGCTGCGGCAGATCGGCCAGCCTCTCGACGACCGTCGACTGGAAATTGGGCCGCGGCGGCGTGTAGACGGCCCGGATGGCGGTCAGGTCATTGCCGGCGCAAAAGCCCTTCCCGACGCCCCGCAGGACGACAAGACCGACCGAATCCTTTCGCGTCTCGATATCTGCGAGATGAGCGTCGAGCTCCTCGAACAACGGAATGGTCAGCGCATTCAGCTTGTCCGGCCTGTTCAGGCTCAGCGTGACAAGTCCGTCGCGATCTTCCCGCAACACGAGCGCAGCCATCCATTTTCTCCCGTCGTTTCTCGTCTTGGCGGAAGTCTAGTGGCTGCGCGACGGCGGCGAAACCGCCGCTAGTGCAGAATCTGCCCGAGGAACTGCTGTGTGCGCTCGTGACGCGGGTTTGCGAAAAACGTATCGGGCGGACCCATCTCGACGATCTCGCCGCGGTCCATGAAGATCACGCGGTCGGCGACCTGCCGGGCAAAGCCCATCTCGTGCGTCACGCACAACATGGTCATCCCTTCGTGCGCCAGCGACACCATCGTGTCGAGAACCTCCTTGACCATCTCGGGATCGAGGGCCGAGGTCGGTTCGTCGAACAGCATGATCTTCGGATTCATGCAGAGGGCACGGGCGATGGCGACCCGCTGCTGCTGACCGCCCGAAAGCTGCCCGGGATATTTGTCCGCCTGCTCGGGAATGCGCACCCGCTTCAGGTAGTGCATGGCGACTTCCTCGGCTTTCGCCTTGGGCATCTTCCGCACCCAGATCGGCGCCAGCGTGCAGTTTTCGAGGATCGTGAGGTGCGGAAACAGGTTGAAGTGCTGGAAGACCATCCCGACCTCGCGCCGCACCTCGTCGATGCGCTTGAGATCCTCGGTCAGTTCGACGCCGTCTACGATGATCTTGCCGCTCTGATGCTCCTCGAGCCGATTGATGCACCGGATCATGGTGGACTTGCCGGACCCTGAAGGCCCGCAGATCACGATCTTTTCACCTCGGCCCACCGTGAGGTCCAACCCCTTGAGGACATGGAAGGATCCGTACCATTTGTTCACGTCGATCAGACGGATGGCGGCCTCGGACACGCCCCCCTCCCGGGCAAAGTTGCTGGCCTCGGTCATTCGTATCCCTCCGTGGTGCGATGCTGACACGAAGAGCTCCCGGGGGCCAGACGACTTACTTGCGGTCCATGACGGCACATCGACCGGATTATGCACAATCGCGGATTAATCAATTCTCATATCGCCTGATTATGCGGCGCGCTCTCGGGGCTATTTCGGTGTCACGCCACCGGGACGACCCGGACCCAAAAGTTACAGGAGACTATCCATGAACACCCTCAAGACCCTCTTCGCCAGCGCCGCGATCCTTGGATCGGCCTTCACCGTCGCGATCGTCGCGACCCCGAATTCCAGCAACCCGACGTTCGCCTCCTATGCGGCCCCGGAAGCTGGCAACACGCTCGCCTCGTACGACCGCCCGCAGGGCAACGACAATGTTGTCACGGCTTCGTATGACCGCCCCCAGGGCAACGGCAACATCGTGACGGCGTCCTTCGACGCGCCTCAGGGCAACGGCAACGTCGTGACGGCGTCCTATGCCCAACCCCAGGGCAACGGCAATGTCGTGACCGCCGCTGTCGACGCCGGCGCCACCGGACGCGTCGTCGTCTCGGCCGCCGACCCGAGCCGCTACGGCGTCACCCAGAATTCCCCCGTCGCGTAAGCCCTCCAGACCGCGACGAAACTCGGGCGGACCGCAAGGTCCGCCCTTTTTCATGTCCGCAAATGGCGGATGAGGAATTCCAGGAAGACCCGCACTTTCGAATCCATCGTGGCTCGTCGGCGGTACATGATGGACAGGTCCATCTGGTCGGCGATTTTCCAGTCGTCCAGGACGAAGCGGAGGGCTCCGCTGTCGATATATTGCTGGGCAATTCCCTCCAGCACGATCGCGATGCCGGCATGGGCCAGCGCGAAATCGAACAGCAGCGTCGGCTCCGTCGCGGCGATCGCAAAGGAGAACGTGATCTCCTCGCGTTTGTCCCCTTTCTCGAAAACATAGGCCAACGGCACCGGCGACGGCGCTGCGACCGGGCCGCCGGGTGAAATCAGGCCAGCCATCGGGCGCTCCCGCAGGTCGGAGGGCCGGCGCGGCTCGCCATGCTCGACCAGATATTGCGGCGACGCGACAAGACGATACGCCACATGCAACAGCGGCCGGATGACGTAGGATGAATCCGGCTGCGCACCGACCCTGATCGCGACATCGCAATTGTTTTCGATCAGGTCGATCGGCTGGTTCGTGACGATGAATTCGAGCGGAACGTCGGGATAGAGCGAGCGGAATTCCGGGATTGCCGGCATGATCGCGAGATGCAGGAGCCCGTAGGGCGCGACGATCCGCAGAACGCCCGACGGCGTATCGTGATGGGAGCGGGCTCGCGCTTCCGCTTCGTCGATCGCCGCGAAGCCACGGGCGGCCGATTCGTAGACCTCGCGACCCGCCTCCGTCACGGCGACGCGGCGCGTCGTCCGGTTGAGGAGCGTGATCCCGAGCCGCGCCTCCAGTTCCTGGATCTTGCGGCTGACCGTGCCGGGCGGCAGGTCGAGCTGTCGCGCCGCGCCGACAAAGCTCTGCCGCTCGACCACCGTCACGAAGATCAGAAGGTCATCGAACCGTCGCATCGATCAGACGACGCCTTCGTTGCGCATCGCCGCGACCGTATCCCGGTCAAAGCCGAGTTCGGCCAGGATCTGGTCGGTATGCTCGCCGGCGGCCGGCGAGGCGGTTTCGATCCGCGCCGGCGTCCGGGACAATTCCACGGGTTGCCCGACCAGCGTGATCGATCCGAGCTGCGGATGATCGACGCTCTGGGCGATTCCAAGCGCCCTCACCTGCGGATCGGCAAAGGTCTGGTCGACGGAATAGATCGGTCCGCAAGGCACCCCTGCCGCGTTGATCCGATCGATCCAGTGCTGCGCCGGCCGCTCGCGCGTGATGGCCGCGATCGCATCGGCAAGCTCGGCGCGATGTTTCGACCGCTCGCGCGCGGTCGCGAATCGCGGGTCGGCCGCCATGTCCGGCGCATCGAGCGCAGCCGCCAGTTTCGCGAACATCACATCCCCGGCGGCGGCGATATTGATCGCCATATCGGCAGCCGGAAATGCGCCCATCGGCACCATGGTCGGATGTTCGTTGCCCGCCTGCGCCGGAACCACGCCATCCATCAGCCAGCGCGTCGCCTGAAAATCGAGCATCGCGATCTGGGCCTGCAGGAGCGACGTCCTGATCCACTGTCCCCTGCCCGATTTCTCGCGCTCGATGACGGCTGTGAGGATACCGAGCGCGCAATAGAGGCCGGCGCTTGAATCGGCGACGGCGATGCCCACGCGCATCGGTCCCTCGCCCGGCTTGCCGGTGACCGACATGAGGCCGCCCATGCCCTGCGCGATCTGGTCGAAACCCGGTCGCTCGCTGTAGGGGCCATCCTGGCCATAGCCGGAAATGCTCGCGTAAATCAGGCGCGGGTTGAAAGCCTGCAACGTCTCATAGTCGATGCGCAGGCGATGTTTGACGTCGGGCCGGTAGTTCTCGACGACGACATCCGCGGTCTTCACGAGCCTGACGAAGATATCGCGCCCCCTCACGCTCTTGAGGTCGAGCGTGAGCGCGCGCTTGTTGCGATGCAGATTCTGGAAATCGGAGCCGAGGCGCGCGTTCTCGATGCCGGCGCCATCCGGCGCCTCGATCTTGATGACATCCGCGCCGAAGTCGGCGAGCTGCCGCACGGCGGTCGGGCCGGCCCGCACCCGGGTGAGATCGAGGACGCGAAGTCCGGAAAGCGCTCCCTGCATCATCCTGTCCGGCGCGAAAGGGATTGGAACAAGCCCCAGCGCCGCCGTGAAATCAAGCCGGCGCGCGGAAGAGGACGCCGGCAACATTCGGCCCGGTTGCCGATCGGCGGCCTCTCCAACATAGTGATCGCAAAAATCGGGAGGACAGAATGCCGGGACCGCTCGACGGCATACGCATCATCGACCTGAGCCAGGTCATCGCCGGTCCGTTCGCCACGACATGGCTCGCCGACCAGGGCGCCGATGTCATCAAGGTCGAGGATGCCCACGGCGATCCCTCGCGCAGCATCGGCACCCGCAAGGGTGACATGTCGGCGCTCTATTGCGCGGTCAATCGCGGCAAGCGCGCGATCGTGCTCGATCTCAAATCGGACGACGGCAAGCAGGCGCTCGAGGCGCTTCTGCGCGAGGCCGACGTCTTCGTGCAGAATTTCCGGCCTGGCGTCATCGAGCGCCTCGGCTTCGGATACGAGCGCGTCAAGGAGATCGCGCCCCGCCTCGTTTATTGTTCGATGTCCGGCTACGGGCCCGACGGTCCTCGCGCGAAAGCCCGCGTCTACGATTCGATCGTGCAGGCTTCAGCCGGATTCGCCGCCCAGCAGGCCGTCGGCGCAGGCGAGCCGGAACTCGTCCGCACCTATCTCATCGACAAGACGACCGCCCTCGTGGCGGCCCAGGCGATCACTGCGGCGCTCTTCGCGCGCGAGCGCACGGGTCGCGGCCAGCTCGTCAGCCTGAACATGTTCGACGCTGGCGTCGCGTTCTTCTGGCCGGAGGGCATGCAGAACCACACGTTCGTCGATGATCCGCCGGATGCGATGCCGGAAGTAGGCGATTTTTACCGGCTGTGGGCGACGCGTGACGGCCATGTCGCGCTGGCCTCGCCGCAGCAAGTCGAGTTTCTGGCGCTCGCCCGCGCCGTCGGCCGCCCCGAACTTGCCGAGGATCCGCGTTTCGCGACGATCAATGTGCGCAACCAGAATCGCGTGGCTTATTGGGAAATCCTGTCTGAGGCCGTTGCGTCATGGTCGACGGACGAACTCGATGCGCGTCTGCGCGCGGAGGACGCGGCCGGCGGACGCGTCAATCGTCGCGAGGACCTGCTCGCGGATGAGCAAGCCGCCGTCAACGGCACGATCGTCGAAATCGCGGACGACCGGCTGGGACGGCTCCGCGCCGCCCGGCATCCCGCGCGTTTTTCGGACACGCCGACGGACGCGCCCGGACGCGCGCCCCGCTTCGACGAACATACGCAGGAAATCCTGCGCGACGTCTCGCTTAAGGCCTGACCTCAGCGACCGGCGTGCCGGCGCAGCGGCGGCGCGTCGGTCAAGGCGACCTGTGCATCCGGCACAAGCGGACCAAAAAGGCCTTCGCGCTCCTCCGGCGTCGATCGAAGGAACGGATACCGCGCGTATGCGCCGGTTTCGAGCGACGTCGTTTCGGCGATCATGCAGACGATCGGCTTGCGCAGAAGCGGATAGGGCCGCGGCTCGCAAAGCGGACGATGGCCGGTGACGCGGCGATAGACGACGGCATGTTCGCTGCGGACCGCCGCGATCATGCCATAGGCCTCGAAATATTCCGCCGCCATCGCGACGGCGCGCAATGTCAAAAAGGGCATCTCCGCAGCAAACGCCGCGTGCCGATAGTCGATCACAAACCGCGTGGCGTCGACAAGCTTCAACCCGCGATCAAGGAACGGCTTGAGAACGTCGCCGAACGGTTCCGA
>ERZ500994.426-NODE-426-length-13084-cov-5.292194_pt1 | contig 13084 bp, 14 predicted proteins | sample MGYA00248878_ERZ500994 | MGnify/ENA primary metagenome ERZ500994 (study PRJEB25958, sample SAMN03398533) | human skin metagenome | study: EMG produced TPA metagenomics assembly of the Human Skin Microbiome Metagenome (human skin metagenome) data set. | reverse complement strand
TCGACGGTGCCGGCGTCCGGGATCGATCGCATTGTGGCGTCGCGCGACGGCGCGCTGAAATCGGTCGCCTGACGCGACAGCGGCGAGGACGCCCGCCGCCGCTCCGATATGCGATCAATGCAGGCGGAATTCCTGTCGGCCTTCCGAGTGGAACCGGCGGTCGTTTGACGTCCTTTCTGGAACTTGAGCTGTCCCAGCAAGTCTAGACCTTACAGGGACTTATCTGCCCTCCCCTCGGAATTTCGGGCATTGACTTCGGATTGCAACCGCTGTTTTCGTGGCGGGATGGATGGCGGGACGGATCATTGCCTCGGCTTAAACAAAACGGCCTCACGGCCCTCGGCGTATCCCGCATGCGGACGCCCGGCGTCTATGCGGATGGCAACGGTCTTTACCTGCATGTGCGCGCGACCGGCGCGAAAAGCTGGCTGTTTAGGTATTCGTCCAATGGCAAGCGTCGAGAGATGGGCCTCGGCGCCCTGCGCGACACACCGCTCGCAGAAGCTCGTGAGCGGGCCATGGAGGCACGTCGAAAGCTTCTGAGGGGCACGGACCCACTCGATGCCCGTAATGCCTCACGGGTGTCGAAACAGGCCGCAGCAGCGAATTCCGTCACGCTCGAGAGCGCGGCTCAAAATTATATACATATGCACCGTTCCAGGTGGCGCAGCTCGAAGCACGAAAGGCAATGGGAAACCACGTTTCAGACGTACGTCTTTCCGATAGCTGGCCATCTGTCGGTCGCGGCGGTCGATACCGATGTCGTCCTGAAAATCCTGCAACCTATATGGGACGAGAAGCTCGAAACAGCGGCGCGACTACGCGGGCGGATCGAAAGCGTGTTGGACTGGGCGGCAGCGAAAGGTTTTCGCGAAGCCGGGCCGAATCCAGCCGTATGGAAGGGCAATCTCGCCCACCTGTTGCCGAAACGGGCAAAGACGGAGCAAGCGCGCCATGCCGCCCTGCCCTACGCGCGATGTCCGGAATTCTATGCCGCGCTGCTTCAGCGAGACACCGTTGCGAGCCTCGCAATCCGCTTCCTGATCGCCACCGCCGCGCGCTCTGGCGAGGTTCGCGGGGCGACGTGGGCCGAAATCGATATCGCCGCGAAATTGTGGGTCGTTCCCGGCGCCAGAATGAAAGCCGGCAAGGAGCATGCCGTGCCGCTCTCAACGGCGGCACTCGACGCCCTCAAACCGCTGCGAGCCAGATGGCGCGCCGGTACAGGCGAGGAACCCTACGCGGGCCATCTGATCTTCCCCGGCACGGGAGGTCGTCCGCTGTCGGACGTAACGCTGACGCGAACCATGGCCCGCATAGGTTTCGAGTCGACGATTCACGGCCTCCGAAGCTCGTTCCGAGATTGGTGCGGCGATCGAACCTCGTTTCCGCGGGAAGTCGCCGAAGCCGCATTGGCGCACGCCACAGGAAACGCCGTTGAAGCCGCATACAGGCGCGGCACCGCGATCGAGCGGCGACGTGAGCTTATGCAGGCATGGGCCGCTTTTTTAGAACCCGGCGCGGCGGAATCCGCGAATGAGAGGGAAAACCAGTGACGAAAATTGAAATCGCAGAAGACCGCATTGCGGACCATCTCGCCGGCGCGATACGCGAGGGACTGACTGAGACGTTCGGGCGAGATACTCGCCTATCAGATGCGGAAGTCGAGGCCATCGTCGCGCTGACAGACGGCGCCATAGCCCGCAGGCTTGCCGCAGGACTGTCGCCGGCCTAAGTAACTGAACTTACAAGACAACATCATATGAGCCGGGCAGTTGTGTCCGGCTCTTTTTTTGTTTTCGATAAGTGTAGTTTCTACACTTACTGTCCCTCTAAGGTCTAGACCCTGCGGGATTACTTCAATTTAATGTTTATATAATATCAAATAACTTTACAGGACCCCTCACTCCTGTTATATTCATCAGAATTGGGGCCGGTGCGCGAGAAGGTGTCTCGACACGTCATTTCCCCAAAGACCGCAAGACCTCATCACGAAATCCCAAAAACATGGAGAAAACGATGGCACTCGCCACCGCGAGCGCACGCAATCCCGCGCGCGCCGCATCACGCACGTCTGTCGTCGACGACGACCTTCAGCTTTTCGACGTTGCCGAAACCTGTAAACGCCTTCGTATTTGCCGAACACGACTCTACGCCGCCGTGAAGAGCGGCGAACTTCGGATGTTTCGCAACGGCTCGCGTCTCGTTGCCGACCGTTCGGTGCTCGAAAGCTACATCGGCCAGCTCAAGAGCAGACGCGCCTTCGAAACACACGATGATCTCGATGGAGTCGGACGATGACCGTCAAACTCGTCCACGGTGTACGCTGCGAACCGAGCAGCGACCACAAAACCGCGCACGCGTCCATCTACTTGCAGGAAGGCAAGCGTTTCACTCTTGCCAATCCGTGGCGTGATGTCGTTAGCCGCCTCTCGGCTGGCGGCCTTCAGTCAGCCAACAATTTTACGAAGGCGGAAGTCGACTTTCTGAAATTCGCCGGCATCGCCCTCGTGGAGGGAAACGGCCTGATCGGACCCAAAAGCCCGATTACCACATCCGGACATTGGGCTCCGGCATAAACGCCAAAGGGCCGCCCCGCGCCAACGGGACGACCCTTGAAACATTTCCCTCTCGCAAAATCCACGCATAGGTTTTTAACAAGATGCCTTCAATTACTATGTCTTCTGCGGCACGTCAACGCGCCGGGGAGAAAAAACTACATGTCACCTTCTCTTTCATAACGAATTCGCTCTCGTCAGAACGGCGCGTCACGGTCGACGGCCATGCCGCAACCGCGATCCAGCTTTTCGATAGGCGCGGAGGCATTGGCGTCCACAAAAGTGAGCTGCCTGTCGGCGCTGTCATCGACTTGAAGCAGATGGGCGTCCCCTTTGAACCGTGCGCGACGAACCCGTTCGACTATCGCATGCAGACCGACGGGCTCCGCCTTCGTGAAGGTTCCGTCAGGATTCTTGAAATCGTCGAGGATGCTGACGCAGAGCGCATAATCGAGGAGAGCATGCAGTGACTAACGATGCAATTTTTGTCTCTTTTCGTCGCCTTGATGAGGATGGCGCTTTGGCGAAGGAGCGCACCGTGATTGGATTGCAAGGGGATGCGGCGACAGCCGCACTTCTCTTGATCGGTTCGTCCGGCTATGGCGTGCACGTCAGTGAGGTTATCCGCGCGATTCCCCGACTCACGAGCATCGGAATTATCGTTCCGGCGTTCAGTTGTGAGCTTTATGACGGAATCCCCGACGCTGTACCACAATGGTATCGGCTGCTTGAAGCTCAGGACGTCCAGCTTGTCGAGGAAGTGGCTGGCCATGCGTAATTCAGCCGCACAGCAAACGCGTCCATGGCCAGAGGTCGCGCTGGAATACGCGCTCGCTTATGCAAGTGGCGGATTCAAAATTTTTCCTGTCGTCCCGAACGGCGAGCGGGCCAAGCATCCATTAGTCGCGGATTGGCCGAACGAGGCGTCGTCAATCCCGGACAAAATCCGCGCATGGTGGATGAAATTTCCCGGAGCTGGGATCGGGATTGTCACAGGTCCCGCAAACGGTTTCAGCGTCATTGACGTTGATATCGCCGTCGACGACGACGGAGTTGTTGCGGACGGGAATGACACCCTTCGCGCCTTGGAGTCGGATGGTCGATTCAAGATGCCGACTCCGTTCGCAGTCATTCGCACGCCATCCGGAGGAAAGCAGTTCTACATCCGCACCGGCGATATCCTTACAAAGGGCGGGCAGAATGCCATCGGGGCGATTCCCGCTCCGAAGGTGGACGTGCGCGGGGATGGCGGTTATGTCGTCGCGCCGCCAAGTCTGCTTGATTACAGGAAGAATGGCCGCGCGATTAAGGCGCATTACACGCATGACGGGCGATTCCCCGAGAGTCGCGCCGCCATAGATGCGCTCCCAATCGAAATGGGATTCGCGGAGCTAATCCGCGAACGCGCGCCGGCCTTGTCGGTGCCGGCGAACGACAATGCCATCACGGTTGTCGCGTCGGTGCTTACGCCCGTTGACTCGCCATCGGTTGCGGCGGAATTGCCGGACTGGACTCCAAATCCGTCGATGGCCGCCTACGGGCGCGCGGTGCTTGCTGGCATCGCCGACGATCTTGCGCGCGTCACAAGCGGTCGAAACGCTGCGATCAATCAAGCTGCGTTCCGCGCGGCCCGTTTCGCACGGCAGGGTTGCTTCAGTGTCGCCGACATCGAGCCGGCGCTTGTTCGTGCAAGCCATAACAACGGCTATTGCGCGAAGCACGGCCGGACTGGCAGATCGAAGGCACAGGCGACGATCCAGTCTGGAATTCGAGCGGTCCAGCGGGGGGGCGGCGACCGGATCGACCTTTCCGCAATCAATATTGCGACCGGATACGATCCGGCCACATCGCCGGTCGAGGCGTTCTGCAACGGCGTGCGGGGAGACTCGGAAAGAGGTACGGCCGCTACTGAGTTCCAGTGTCACGATGAGGATGCACCGCGTCATGTCCATAAATACGTAGTGCGCGGCTTGATCCCAGAAGTGGACGACCCGATGCTGCTATGCGGACAGGCGAAAGCCGGAAAGTCTGCGATTGCGTTGGAACTGGCGACATGTCTTGCGCTTGGCCGGCCGTTCTTCGGCAAGAAGATCGACAGGCGGGGCGGCACGCTATTCCTTCTCTCCGAAGGTTCGGCGACTATGCGGGATCGCCTTGCGGCGATCTACAGGGGCAAGCTGGCGGACGGCGAATTCAGCGATGCCGCGACGGGCGATATGATAAACACCCGGCGCTTGCCGATCTTGTGGAGGGATGTCGCGCGCTTGTCTCATGCCCCGACGTTCGAGGCGGCTATTCAGACTTGCCGGAACGCGAAGACGCATATGGAGTCGACATACGGCGTCCCATTGCGTTTGATCGTCATAGACGTCGCCCTACCGGCCTTTGCCTTCGATGGCGATCCGGATGGGGCTACGGTCTATGCGGCGATGACGGCATTGCAACGCCTGTCCCGGGAAACAGGCGTCACGGTGCTGGCGACGCATCACTACGGAAAGAACATCCAGAGCGGTCCAACCGGGTCTTTCGCATGGGGAGCCGGCGCATCGGCTATTTTGGCCGTGACAGCTGAGACTTCCACCCATGGTGCGGCATCGAGCCGGGAAATCTCTCTCCCTCTCAATCGCTACGGACCGGCCGGATGGATGCACAACTTCCGGCTTGAAGACGTTCCGCTCGTCACGTTCGAGGATGGCGAGACATGGGGCGCGCCAATCGTTCGGGAGGTCGGGGGAACGATCATCGAGCTAGCCGCCGGTCCTCGTCTTTCCCCGTCCGGCCGGCTCTATGTCGAGTCCCTTCGTCAGGCCCTCGAGACCCACGGCGAATCTTTCGACGGAGGTCCGGCGGAACGGCTGGTTGATCGTGACAGGGTGCGCGACCTGTTTCTGGCGGGCCATCAAGGTTCGGGGGGGACACCGCAACAGCAAGCCGACGCGAGGCGCAAAGCGTTCGCGAATGGCGAAAGGGACGCGGTTCGGAAACATCGTGCCGGCGCAAGCACGGTGGGCCAGAGGACTCTCGTCTACCTCATCGACGGCGACGCAAACCTTGCGGATGCTGTCATGAGCAATCCCGGCATCCAGCCGGAAATCTGAGGCAGCCGGAAAGTTCGGAAAATCCGGAAAGTTTCCGGTTTTTCCGGGCCCACACCGACCGGAAAGTTCGGAAAGGAAAATCCCCCCCTTTAGGGGGATTTCCATTCCGTTCCTTTCCGGTGGGCGGTCGTGGGCTTGGTTGTGAGTTTGGAGATTGTTTTGTGAGCGCAACGACGACCGCCCCTCTCAGGGGTGTAAAATTCCGCACTGATTTAGTCATCGTGCTGGAAGCTGCGTAACTCTCAAAAACCAGACGGGCCCGCGAAGGCCCGTAGTGCAGGAGTTTCATGTCAACAATGAATATGGACGTGGTCGTGAAGCTGGTGGATCAGCTTTCCGGCCCGGCAAAAAACGTGGCCAGTTCGCTGGCCGCCATCGAAAAATCCGCCGCCCGTTTGTCGAAGGTTGGGCGCGGCTTCAACACATTAGCAAAGGACTTCACCGCAGTCGGCCGCGGCACGGCCAACTTCACTGCCGGTGCCCGGTCGATCGACGCCTTCATCCGCAGCTCGAGCCGGCTTGGCGGCGTTGTCAGCGAGTTCACGAAACTCACATCCGCTGTTCGACCGGCCACTACCGCGTTGCGCAGTTTCTCGCGCGCGGCCACGTCAGCGACGGCGGCGGCCCGTAGCCTGCATGGTGCGTTGAATGTGACGAGCGGGGCGAACGCGTCGATCGCCGCAATCCATTCGCAAACCCGCGCGTTGACGGGGCTGGCGCGGGCGCAGCGTCAGGTCGCTGCCGGCGCGCGCTCTGGCGGACATCGTGGACACTCAGTCGTTCCAGCAATCGCCGGTGCGGCCGGCATCTACGGCGCCGGCCGCGGCATCCGTACGATTGCTGACCGTGCCGGCTCACTTCAGGATGAGATTGCGCGCCTCCAGATCAACGGCCTGACGAAGGACGAGCAGAACGCCGTTCGCACGCGGGCTGAGGGGATTGCTCGCAAAAACCAGTCGACGACAGTCGCGGGCAACATCCACGGAATCCTCGAGGCACGCGCCGCTATGGGCGGCGACCTGAAGCACGCCATCGACTTCGCTGAAGATATGTCGAAGATGAGCACCGTGATGGGGTTCGTTTCCGGCAAGAAGGATCGAGCGAAGGAGTTTGAGTCGATTTCGTACGATCTTTTGCGATCGGCGGAACTGCGCAACATCATCAATCGACCGGATGAGTTGCGCGCATTTATGGCCGCCGCGATGCAGAACTACATCGCCAACGGATCGCGTCTGACAGCCAAGGATTGGCATCAGTCGGCGATTTACGGTCGTGGATCGACCATGGGTTTCAGTCAAGAATTCTGGAACCAGAAAATGCCGTTTTTGATGCAGGAGACGAAAAGCTCCGGTGGTCAGGGCGGTGGTCAGGCCGCGTCGGCACTCGTCCAGATGCATCAGGCAGTTGTTCGCGGCACGATCGCCAGCAAGAACGTCGGCCAATGGGTCAAATACGGACTCGTCGACCCGAAGGACGTCGTAAAAAACAAGATGGGTCAATTGCATATCCCGCCCGGCAGGGTGAAAGGATATGATCTTGCTCAGAAAGACCCGGCCGAGTGGGTGCAGAAGTACCTTCTGCCGGCACTCGAGGCGAAAGGCCCAATCACGCCAGAGATGAAGCAGGCGCAGATTGCCGGCTTGTTCGGGTCGCTCAAGTCGCAACAGATCGCTGACGTTCTGGCAATTCAGTTCGACCGGATGAACAGTTACGTCGAAATGACGAAGAAGGCGTTGGACGCCGGACCCTCGCTCGACATCATCAACTCGACGTTCTCGCAGTCGATCGAGAACCTGAAGGCGAAGGCGACTGATTTCGCGGCGACCATCGGTGCTGCGCCGATTGAGGCAGCGAGTGCCGGTCTCCGGAATCTGGCCGACGCGATCTCGTATCTGACGAACAAGGCCGGGGACATCAACGGCGGCCATAACGGCAGCGATCCGACCGACCAATCCTTTGGCGGCCAGCATCCGTACATGACCATGGCGGGTGCCGGCCTCCTCACTGCGCTGTTCGGCGTCGGCGCGGCCAAACTGGCCGGCGGCGGGATGCTCAGCCGTGTAGGTGGCGGTGCCCTTGGTTTCGGCCTTGGCGGACCTGTCGGCGGGGCGGTTGGTGCGGCCGTTGGAGGTGGACTGTTCAACGGCGGCCTGTTTGGAGCAGCCCAGCAGCTCAACATCGCTGCGATGCAGCTCCAGGCTGCCGCGGCAGCACTTGGAGCCTCTCCGGCAGCTACGGCGGCCGCGACGGCCGGGACGGCTGGAGCGACGGCGCTGGGGGCCGCGAATGTTACCACGCTCGGGGCCACGGTGGCCGGCGCAGCCTTGCCTGTCCTCGCCGCCGGCCTAGGCGTTGGGTTCATTGCTGCAATCTCCACGGACGAAACTCGGCGAAAGCTGACGGACGCCGACTCGGCTCCCAAGCTCCTTCCCGTCACCCCGAAGTTGAACTTCGGGACCGGCGACGGCGGCGCTGGGAAAATCCTTCAGCTGCCCGACTTCACCTCGTACGGCGTTCAGGCTGGTCAGCAAGTCGGCCAGGGCGTCGCGACCGGCGTGCAGAATTCCGGCGGACAGGCAACCGGCGAGGCGCAAAGCATCATGGATCGCATTCGCGCGATCTTCAGCGTCGGCGTCGACGTACCGGTGCGTGTCCAGCAGCCGAACATCACGCCGCCGGCTGGCGGCGCTGGCGCGCTTCCTACGCCGGCTAAACCGGCCGGCGGATCGCCGCCGGCTCCAGTCAAGACCGGAGATCGCCGTGGCGGCGACACATACAATGTCGCGGTTCACGTCAGCGGTGCCGGCGATCCCAACGCCGTCGCGCGGGCGGTCCACGATCGGTTCAAGACGGCGGCGCGAAGCCAGCTAAGTGACGGTGTCTACAGCTAACGCGCGTAGGTAGTGACCTCTAATCGGTCACTACCGGTCGGTGCGCGTGATTGACGCGCGGAAGGTGAAGCCGGGAATATCCCGGCTTCATTTCCTTCATTCAAAACATTAAGATATGCTATTTAATCAATTGATTAATATAAGAAAATAGACGTTGCAAGCGTGGTCTGGCGCAGGGCGTGAGGGGAATCTTCTGGGAACTTCTGGTCCCGGAGGTGAGTTTTTGGGATTCTCCGCGCCGACGCTGCTCCCCTTCGAACCCGGTAGGCACTTTCTGCGGGGTACCGGGGGGGTGGTACCCCGACCCCTCAACCATCCGGGCCGGTGGCAGTGGCCAGTCTCGCCGCCGACCGGGGCACGACAGGCTCCATCTGCCCGTCCTCGGCTCGCCATTCGTTGAAGTCCAGCGGCCCGTCATATGCCTCCGCTTGCGGCTTCGCTCCCTTGCCCTTTATGCCCGTTGCGGCGACAAGATCGTCCAAAGCCTCAATCAGTCGCTCGCGGACGTAAGCCCGCTTCCGATCAATCGCGGCCTTCGATCCGCCATCGGCAAGGACGGTCGCGACCGCGTCCAGCGTCATGCCGTCGCCGGCAATCTTTTTGAGGAGCCAGAAGCCTCGCTTGCCGACACGCTCACGCACGCGCTTCAGCTCCTCCCGTGCCCGCATGCTAGACGAGGTGATGGGATCGCCGCGCACGGACCCACAATCGACTCTGATCTTGGAATAGTCGATCGCCTTCGCTGCGCCGACGATGGAACGTTCGTAAAACTGCCGGAACAGATTTCCCGCCTCGAGCTGAATGTCTGTCAGCGTGCCACGCGTGCGCATGGAGTCGAGAGTGCTTTCCCTCACGTTCATGACGGCCGCGCGACGCTTCCCCGAGACGGGATCGTCGATGTCCAGCAACACCAGCTCGTGCTTGCCGAGCTTCTCCCGTTCGGTCTCCTCGCGGCCCAAGCGGCCGGTCAACATCACTGTGGTCACGCAAACTCCCTCTCACGATGAAGGGTGGGAGCGTCTCGTGATTTGCCTGCCAGCTGGAAGTGGAATGTGCGAACCGCAGAGATTTTCACGCCATCGCGGCATCCCGTATGCGCTTCGCGACCTTGGCGACCGTTCCGCGCGCGCAACCGACCGCGGCCATGATCGACGACCACGACATGCCGGCACGCAACAGTGCCGCGATGCGGTCCAGTGATTCCGAATCCTCGGGTCGACCACGGTACGCCCCCCCGGCCTTCGCCTTCGCAATCCCCTCATTCTGCCGACGGCGGCGGTCCTCGTAATCCTTCCGTGCCACGGCGGCGAGCATATCCAACATCATCGCGTTGATGGCCGCGAACATGCGCCGGGTGAACTGGTCCGCCTTCGCGTCGGCCATCGTCCAGCTTGTCGGAAGGTCCAGCGCAACGACACGGACCTCGCGGGCGTGCATCTCAGCTTTGAGCTTCGCCCAGTCGTTTTCCGTGAGGCGGGACAGACGGTCGACTTGTTCGATCAACAGCACATCGCCCGGCTCGCAATCGGCGAGCAGCCGGAAAAGCTCGGGTCGCTGGAGTGAGGCGCCGCTTTCGTTCTCGACGTAGAATGCCGCGATCCGAAGGCCCCGTTCCTTCGCGAAGTCGCGCAGGGCAGCGCGAGCGCGGTTTGCATCCTGCCCGTCCGTGGATGCCCTCAAGTATGCCCGTACGATCATCGGAATCGCTCCCCGGTCTATTTCGACTGGTTCGCTTTTATCGGTCTATTTTGAGTTGTGCAAGCGGTATTTTTTAGACCACTTTCAGGCGGTCTATGTCAGGTGTACCCGAATTGGACTGACTGCATGGTCCAAGCGAGCAACGTTGAAACCGTCTTATCTCGCGCCATAACCTCCCGATAACCGGGAGAGAATCAGGTGGCGCAATACTATCGACGGCCAACAGAGGGGCATGAATTTTATACCCCACAAGTTTGGCATATAAATAAACGGGTTTACCGTACTGACTATTACAAGATGATTGCAAATCGCAAAGAAGCTCTACCGGCGAATTTATTGGATTTACTCAGCACTCCGGAAGCGATTGCACTCACGGATTCTTATGTTGGGCAGACGAACCGTGTTTTGGTTGTTGGTCAGGAGACCTATGGAAACTACTCGCCTCTTAGTTCAGCGACCGAGTTTTCGGCTTGGTCAGCCCAGTTGGGCGGGTACATAGCGTTCGACTTCGCATACGAGGAAGGCGCGACAGGAACGAGCAAGTTCTGGAAAGCTTTTGATGAAATCGCGCAATATTTCGAGTTGCCAGATAGACGGGCTTTGGCTTGGTCAAACCTGTGCAAGGTTCAGCTTCTAGAGCCGATAAAAGGCTCTTTCAGCATCCGCAACCTTCCGGCCGAGATGCAAATGAAAATCATAAAATGGCAACATCTGACGATGTTCTCAGAGTTGGAATTTATCGACCCGGACGCGATCGTATTCCTGACCGGTTCCATGTCATGGATATTACGCGAGACCTTTGGAGCGGAAATCACGGAAGACCCGGCCGGCTTTAACAAGGTGAATATCCCCGGCATTCCAATTCCAATGGTGCAAATCGCTCATCCGAACGCACGTCACGAAACCGCGACCGCCAGAGCGAATGCGCTCGCTTACTTAAAGCCAGCGGTCGAACAAGAGCGGAGGGAAACGGAAGAACGGTATGCCAGCGTGGCGACGTGAGGCGCGGGAGCAAGGCGGATACGGAGGAGACGCGGTTATGATCGCTCGCACCCATTGCGGCTTTCATCTTCCGCGACCGCTGGGGTGCTCACTTTGACACGGCGCACTTCAGACTGGCTGCCGGCAATCCGATAAGAGACTTCCAGCGATATGCAGTCCCCCCACGCCGGTTCGGGGAGTCCAAAGCAGACGATGTAAATTTCGCGAGATACAACTTCTGATCGTGGGTTTGTGCCCCGTATAACCCTTCCGTCGCCGTTACCTTGTCGGGCCACGATTATGACATCTTGCGCGCAACGCATTGGTTCAACGCACACTGTGTCGACAATCTCCACGGGATGCCGGTTCCAATTTTCGCAAAAAAGCAGAACCTCAGGCGAGATCATTTCGCCGTCGCCTTTGGTTTCCAACCAGAAGGACGGCTGTTCTAACCCTCGCACGATTTCGTTTTGTTCGCGCTGGAGTTTGATTTGTTCGCCTGTGGCGGCGAGTTGTCGTTTGACCCAATAGCCAGCGTATAGAGCGGCGCAGACGGCCACGACGGCGCCGATCAGCGTCTGGTAGCGATTCAGCCAAAATTCCGCACAGCCCGCCGCATCCTTTATGAGGCTGGAATCGCAGCTGAAGACTCCAATCTCACGAAGGACGACGACAATGACGCCGCAGGCCAACACGGCAAGAAATGCGGTCAATTGAGATGCGGCGTTTAACATCGACAGTTCCCGGCCCAACGTCTCGCCATCGTCGGCTGCCTGCGGCGACGCTGAACATTTCAACAAGCATCATGATGATGGCGAGGCAAAGCAGAATCACACGACGCTCACGGTGCCAAATTCCGTCAGGTCCGCCGTGTCGCCGTAGCGGCCGAGGATCACGGCGTCCTCGAAATCGCCGATGGCGGGATCGCCGGTCCGGCTGAACGCGATGGCCCCCGCCTTTCGGCCGACCATTGCGCGGGCGCGGGACAGGGCCGCATGCTCACTCGGGGCTTCCTGGCCGGGTTCCGCGACCAGCTCGCCGGTATCGTCATCTCGGATGAAGGGCAAGACGACATGGTACGTGACGTTCGCCATCGCAGTCAGTCCTTGTATCGCGGCCGCTCGATTTCCTCGGGTGTTTCGTGCGGGTGCTCGTCGAGATCGAGCGCCTGCGGCGGCCATTTCGGATTTGGGAAGCTCGTATGGTAGCGATTCGCGAAGTAATGCCGCTCTCCGCTGATGAAGGCGGCTAGGCCGTCGATCGCGGCCGTGACGACGTGCAAGGCGTGATAGGCCGGCCCCTGAGGGCGCACCTTGCTGCCGGCCGCGAGCATCAGGTCGCGCGTCTTCGCGATCTCGGCCATCACGCGGTCCGGCTCCGGGATCGTCTTGCTGTATGTGACCTTCGTCATCGCGATGCCCTCACTGGCAGGATCAGTGAGAACAAAAACAGAACATTTTGCGGCGATCAAGTGGCGGTTATTTATTCGCCCCGCGCGTGGTCGCGAAAATAAGCCTTTTCACACCTCCGCTTAAGCTTTCTCCGCTGCTCTCCCTCGGGAATCGTTATCCCGACGCGCCGCGTCCGGCCATGAAGGGACTTCAGTTTCAACCTTCAGCTTGGACGCTGACGACGTGCCGTGGACATTTCGATTCGAATCGGAAGGGGTGAACGTGCCACGCAGCACGTTAAAAACTGTCCGTCGTCCGTCGTCAGTGTGCGAACGGGGCGAATTTGGGCGTGATTGTGGCAGGGACGCGGGCCGATCGGAAGTCCATCGAAAGTCGGGCAGGGGGTTTTCGGCGCGGTCGGATCGCATTGTTCAATGCAAAGGCGGGGCAGCTGAGGCTTACCCCGA
>ERZ500994.425-NODE-425-length-13120-cov-12.769920_pt1 | contig 13120 bp, 9 predicted proteins | sample MGYA00248878_ERZ500994 | MGnify/ENA primary metagenome ERZ500994 (study PRJEB25958, sample SAMN03398533) | human skin metagenome | study: EMG produced TPA metagenomics assembly of the Human Skin Microbiome Metagenome (human skin metagenome) data set. | reverse complement strand
GGCCGTCACCGGGGCATTGCGCGACCTTGGCATCGTCGGGCCGGACGGGACGATCGGCGGCACCGGCGAGCCCGGCAGCACCCGCGGCCGCCCCGGCGGCACCGGCCACGCCGAGCCCGGAGGAGCCGTCGCGCTCACCCGTGCCGTCGGCACCCGACACCACGTCGTGGTCATCGCTCGTGGATCCGTCGCCCGCGACGCCGCTGGCGGTGGGCACGACCTCGGTCGGTGCATCGGTGCCAGCCCGGGGGCTGGTGCGCACGGCGCCGGCCAGCGGGATGCGCGACCAGGGCGCGATCTGGGCGGCGTAGTCGCCGGGGGAGTCGGGGCCCTGACCCTCGCCGAGGGTCTCGCGGCAGATCGTGTCGAGGTCACCGGGGACCCCGACGGCGACGCGGGAGGGCGGCGGCGGACCGGACCCCTCGCGGGGGGCGCTCGGCAGCCCGCTCGGGCGCTCGAGCGGCCAGGTGGCGGTGAGGCCGGCGTAGGCGAGGGCGACGACACCGGTCGCGTCGTCGCGGTCGGCCTCCTCGCCCTCGGTCTCGATGCCGGCGAGGGCGGCGGCGGTCGCGAGACCGCGCACCTTGACCCGGCCGTCGCCCGTCAGGAGGACGAGGTCGGGGGTCAGTGCGAGGTGGTGCAGCCCGCGGGCGCGGGCGGCCTCGATGCCGGTGGCGACCTCACCGGTGATCCGGCGGACCTCCTCGGCGGGCAGGCCCTCGGTGCCGATGACCTCGGTGTAGGTGCTGGCATCACCGATGGCGTCCTCGGCGATGAAGGAGTGCTCCGCCTCGCTGCCGACGTCGAGGATGCGCACGAGCTGTGCGGCCTCGATGCCCGCGGCGCGGCGGGCAGCGTCGAGCGCGGCGGCGGTCGAATCGGCGTCGGCGGGCATGACGATGAGCGTCACGTCGCGGTCGAGCGTCGTGTCGCGAGCATTCCAGCGCTCGCCACCGGGGATCTCCTCGATCCTCGTCTCGACGGTGTAGCGACCGAGCTCCGTCCCCGGGTTCACCCCGTGCACGCTGCCCCTCTCGTCGGTGTAGGCCTGCCGCGCCATCCTAGGTCCCAGCGGCAGCGCATCCGCGCAGCCGACGTCCGGGGCGCGTCAGCCACGGCGCAGGCGACGGGTCAGGGGGCCGAGCAGCTCGGAGACCTCTTCGACCCGCAGCCGCGCTGCGAGGGCCAGGGCGACGCCGAGAACGACGAGCCCGACGGCGGCCGTGACGACGACCGAGCCGAACCAGGTCTGCCCGTCGACGACGAGCAGCAGGGCGCGCAGCAGGCCCCAGCCGACGAGGCCGCCGACGGCGGTCGCCAGCCCGAGCCGGACGAGCTGGCGCACGACGCGGGAGAGGCCCAGCGAGCCGAGTCGGCCGCGGAGCAGCCACAGGCCGAGGACGGCGGCGACGAGGTTGGACACGGTCTGGCCGAGTCCGACCCAGGTCGCGGCGTGCTCCGGCACGCCGAGGGACCCGACGAGGGTGAAGGTGAGCGCGACGCCCGTGACGACGAGCTGCAGGACGAAGGGGGTGCGCCCGTCCTCGTAGGCGTAGTAGGCGCGCTGCACGAGGAAGAACCAGCCGTAGGGCACGAGCCCGAGCATCATCGCGGCGAGTACGCCGACGGAGGCGTCGACCTGGTCGCGCGGGGTGCCCGGGAGCACCGCGGCGAGCAGGTACGGCGCGACGAGCAGGATCGCGACCGTGCCCGGCAGGAGGATCGTCGCGGGCAGCGTGAGGCCGCGCCGCAGGTCGGCGGTCACGGCGCGGGTGTCGTCGTCGTGGGCCGCGTGCGAGATGCGCGTGAAGAGGGCGGTGACGAGTGAGACGGTGATGATGCCGTGCGGGAGCATGAAGAGCAGGAAGGCGTTGGCATAGGCCGTCAGGCCGGCGCCCTCGACCCCACGGGCCTCGGCGGCGTGCAGGGCGCCGGTGAGGACCCGCGAGTTGACGAGGTAGGCGGCCTGGCCGACGGCGACGGCGCCGAAGGCCCACATCGCCATGCGCGAGGCGCTGCCGAGCCCGCTGCCCCGCAGGCCCCACACGGGGCGGAAGCGCAGACCGGTGCTGCGCAGGGCCGGGACCAGCGCCAGGGCCTGCAGGGCGATCGAGAGGGTCGCCGTGCCGCCGAGGACGGCGACCATCGTCGGGGTCCACTCGCCGACCGCGCCCTGTCGCGGCTGGTCGGTGACGACGAACCACAGCAGGCCGCCGATCGCGACGACATTGGCCAGCGCCGGGGACCACATGAAGGCCCCGAAGCGGTGGTGGGCCGTGAGGACCTGCCCGAGGAGGGTGTAGAGCCCGTAGAAGAAGACCTGCGGCAGGCACAGGACGGCGAAGGCCGTCGCGAGCGTCCGCGCCTCCGGCGGCCAGCTGCTCGAGACGATGAGCGAGACGAGCAGGGGTGCCGCGAGCGTGAGCAGCAGGGTGATGACCGCGAGGGCGGCGGTCGAGAGGGTGAGCAGGCGGTTGATGTAGGTCTGCCCGCCGTCGTGGTCGCGCATCGCGCGGGTGATCTGCGGGACGATCACGGCGTTGAGCACGCCACCCGCGATGAGCAGGTGGAAGATGTTGGGCAGCGTGTTGGCGGCATTCCACGCGTCGGCGGCGATGACCGTCAGGCCGACGACATAGGCCGTCAGGCTGTTGCGGGCGAAGCCGAGGACCCGGGAGAAGAGGGTGCCGGACGCCATGATGGCGCTCGACCGGCCGATGTCCGGTGCGCTCCGACCCGCGGCCGGTTCGCCGAGGTCCTCCTGCGGAGTGGCGGCCTCGCTCATGCGTCGTCCCCTCGGGGTCAGTGGTCTGTGTCGCCCTCGGGCGAGCTGCTCTCGGGCTGACCCTCGGACGAGCTGCCCTCGGGTGCGGCCGCGCGTGCGCGACGACCGCCCCGCACGGTACGCCACGTGCCTGCCGCGAGGAGGAGCACGGCCGCGCCACCGATGACCCAGTAGATCGAGTCGCCGGTCGGCCGCACCTTGACGTGCAGGGTCGCGGGCTCGGCGACGGCGTGGCCGCCCGGGGTCGTCACGGCGACGTTGACGGGCACCTGGCCGGCCGCGAGCGCGGTGGCCTGCACCGTGACCGTCTGCTGGCCGCCCGGGCCGATCGTCACCGGGTCGGGGTCGCCGTCGACGCGCAGCGAGTGGTTGCCGGGGGTGACGTGCACCCGCAGGTCCTCGAGCTGGACGTCGGTGTTGTTGGTGATGCTGATCTGCAGCCGCCCGCTGTCGGCGAAGAAGTTGACGTCGCCCGAGGAGACGACGAGGTCGTCGGCGTCGAGCGTGACGGCCTGCTCGACGTCGTCGTGCAGGCGCACGAAGCCGTAGCGGTCCTCGCGCCACCGGGTCGACGTCAGCTGCTGCAGGGAGGCCTGCATCCGCGAGCGCCACGCGGTCCCGTCGCGGCGGACGGCGGCGAAGGTCGCCATCGACCGGGAGTCGCGGACGATGCGGCGCGAGCGGTCCTGCGACAGGACCGCCGAGGGCGTCGCGGCGCCGGCGGTCACGTCGTCGATCTGGCCCGGGGTCCGGGCGGTGCGGGCCGGCTCGGCCGCGGCGGCGTCGTCGAGCACCGACGCGAGGTCGCCGCCCTCGAGCCAGGGGATGCGGTCGGTCGACGCGCGCAGCTGCTCGTAGGCCTCGACGGAGGGCGTGCTCGTGCGGTCGGGGACGACGACGATCGTGCGGGGGGTGCCCGGGCGCTCGCCGAGCACGGCCGCGGTCTCGGCGACGAGCTGCTGACGGGCCAGGGTGACGTCGTCGGCGCTCGACAGGCCCTCGACGAGGTCAGCGATCGGGCCGTCGCTGACGACGACGGGGCTCCCGGCCGTGGTCCGGTCTCCGCCGGTGGCGGTGAATCCCTCGGGGACCAGGCTCGTGCTGGGGACGAGCAGGGTGGGCTCGACCCCCGTCGGTCGCAGCTCGTGGAGGGCCTCGGCGCGCTCGCCGGTCGCCAGCCCGTCGGCGGGCCACAGCACGTCGCTGCGCGCCCCGAGCTCCTGGGCGACCCGGGTGCCGTCAGCGACCCGGGCCTTCACCAGTCGGGCGGCGTCCTTCGACTCGGCGCCGGCTGCGACGTCGGCATCGGCGTTCGGCAGGACGAGGGTACGGGAGCCGACGAGCTGCTTGCGCAGAGACTCGGCGGTCCGGGTGCGCGTCTCCCGCTCGGCGGTGGCGATGTCCTCGCCGTCGGCGGGGACATCGAGCAGGGAGGGGTCGAGCACCCAGAACTCGTCGTCCGCGGGTTCCTCCGAGGTGAGGGCGGCGATCCGGGAGCCGCTCCCGACGGCTTCCTGCCACGCACTGCTGCGGGCCTCGCGGCTCGTGCCCCACAGCCGGCGGTCGTCGGGGAGCAGCAGCGGCATGCCCCAGAGGATCTGCAGCGGCTCGTACTCCTTGGTCCGCTGCACGCCGACGAAGGTGTGCACCGCCGTCGCGTCGGTCTGCACGCTCACCCACGCGGCGCCGGCGGAGGACTGCGGCAGCAGGTCGCTGCCGTCGACCTCGAGCGTGAAGCTCGCCGAGCCGCCGGCGGCGACGTCGTCGAGGGTCGTCGCGGCCAGGGCGGTCCCGGAGACGGGGGCATCCCCCTTCGTCCAGTCGGCGATGTCGGACCGGCCGGTGCCCGCCTCCTGCTGGACCACGGCCACCCGGGGCCCGGAGAGGGTCGTGGAGCCGGTGTTGGTCACCGTGCCGCGCACCGTGGCGACGCCGTCGCCCTCGACGACGGGGGTGATCGACGTGATCGTCACCCGCGAGTCCCCGGGCGCTTCCGGTGCGAAGGGGGTGGCGGCGGCAGTGGTGGGACCAACGGCGACGGGGAGCACGACGAGCAGCGCGAGCAGCAGGCTCGCGACCGCGGCGCTCAGGCGTCGCCGGCGAGTCGCTGCCACGCCTCCCTCGCGATGCGGCGTTCGTTGGGGAAGGTCAGGTGCCGGTGCGCCTCGCGCAGCGGCAGCCAGGCGACGTCGACGGCCTCGTGGTCGGGGTCGTTGTCGATCGTCAGGTAGCCGCCGATCGCCTCGAGCAGGTAATGGTGGACGAACTTGTGGATCCGCCGGTCGGGGGTGGCGAACCAGTAGTCGATGGTCCCGAGCTCGACGAGGACCCGCGCCTCGATGCCGGTCTCCTCGGCGACCTCGCGGGCGGCGGTCTCGACGAGCGTCTCCTCGCCCTCGATGTGGCCCTTGGGCAGGCACCACTCGAGGCGGCCGGCGCGGTTGCGGCGGGCGATGACGGCGATCCGGGCCTCCCCTTCGTGCACGTCGACGACGACCCCACCGGCGCTCCGCTCCTCGACCGCGGGCAGACGGCGCTGCGGTCCGGAGGCGTGGGCGGGGTGGGTCATGTGGTCACTGTAGCCATGCGAGCTCGGGGCGCCTCCCGGGTGGCGAGGTGCGCCGGACGCGCGCTGCACGGTGGGACCGGCGTGACTACTGTCTGGTAGGTCCGTCAACGAGGACGGACGCGTCAAGGACGACGCACGACCTTCCCGGGAGCCACGATGAAGCCGACCCTCCGACGAGCCGCAGCCGCCGCGGGCGCCGCCCTGCTGACCAGCCTGACGATGGGGGTGGGTACGGCAGGCGCAGCCGAGCAGGAGGAGCCGGTCACCGGCCCCTACCAGCTGAACTTCAGCGGCTCGCTCCTCTACTCGCTCGCGCACCCCGACGCCCAGCCGCAGGGTGTCAACGACTGGGGGTGCGTTCCGCGAGCAGGTGAGAACCCGGTGGTCCTCGTCCACGGCACCTTCGCCAACCAGTACGACTCCTTCGCGCGGATGGCGCCCGAGCTGAAGTGGGCCGGCTACTGCGTCTACTCCTTCAACTACGGCACGGATGGTACGGACGCCGCAGCCCAGATCCCCGGCGTCTACGGCACGACCGGGCTCTCGGGCAACGGGGACGAGCTGGCCGCCTTCGCCGAGACCGTGCGCTCTCGCACCGGCTTCTCGAAGGTCGACATGGTCGGGTGGTCGCAGGGCGGGACGATCATCACCGACGTGCTCAAGAAGCACGGTGGCGGAGGGGTCGACGACGTCGTCACCCTGGCCGGCAGCCACCACGGCACGACCCTGTCGGGTCTGGGGACGATCGCCGAGGCCGTCGGGGCGACGGACCTCACCCGAGAGGGCCTGGGGCAGGCCGCCGTCGACCAGATGCAGGGGTCGGAGTACATCACCGCCCTCACCGCCGACGGCGACACCGTTCCCGGGGTCGACTACACCGTCATCGGGACGAAGTACGACGAGGTGGTCACCCCCTACCGCAGCACCTTCCTCACCGCCGGTCCGGGAGCCACGGTCCGCAACATCACCGTCCAGGACGGGTGCGCGATCGACCTGAGCGACCACCTGTCGATCACCCACAGCCCCCGGGTCATCGACATCACCAAGCGCGCGCTCAAGGCCGACGGGTCCGGGACGATCCGCTGCCTGCCCAACGCCCCGGTCCTGTGATGTCGGGTCGGGGGACGCAGCCCACGTAACCTTGGGCTCCATGTCCCCCGACCTGCCCCCGGAGATCCTGCGTGCGGCCGTGGCCCACCTGGCACCGGTCGTGCCGCTGCTCACCGACCTCGGCGAGCGATTTGCGAAGGGGGGTCACGAGCTGGCCCTCGTCGGCGGCCCCGTGCGTGACGCCTTCCTCGGTCGCGCCAGCGAGGACCTCGACCTGACGACCTCGGCGTCGCCCGACGAGACCGAGGCGATCCTCGCCGACTGGGGCGACGCGCACTGGGACATGGGGCGCGACTTCGGGACCATCGGCGCCCGGCACCGCGGCTATACCGTCGAGGTGACCACCTATCGTGCCGATGCCTACGACGGGACGACCCGCAAGCCGGTCGTCGCCTTCGGCGACAACCTCGAGGACGACCTCGTCCGGCGTGACTTCACCGTCAACGCCATGGCCCTGCGCCTGCCCGACCTCGCGCTCGTCGACCCGCACGGCGGCATGCTCGACCTCGCCGCCCGGCGGTTGCGCACGCCCTCCTCGCCGGAGGTCTCCTTCTCCGACGACCCGCTCCGGATGATGCGGGCGGCGCGCTTCGTCGCCCAGCTCGGGCTGGTCCCGGCCCCCGAGGTGCTCGAGGCGATGACCGCGGCAGCGGGCACCCTCGAGATCGTCTCGGCCGAGCGCATCCGCGACGAGCTGGTCAAGCTCATCCTCGCCGCCGACCCCGTGGCGGGACTGCGCGTCCTCGTCGACACCGGTCTCGCCGAGCAGGTGCTGCCGGAGCTGCCCGCCCTTCGACTCGAGATCGACGAGCACCACCGGCACAAGGACGTCTACGAGCACTCCCTCACCGTGCTGCGGCAGGCGATCGACCTGGAAGGACCCGCCGACGACGCCGACCACCCGGTGCCGCGCCCCGACCTCGTGCTGCGCCTGGCCGCCCTGCTCCACGACATCGGCAAGCCCCGCACGCGGCGCTTCGAGGAGGGCGGCGGGGTCTCCTTCCACCACCACGACGTCGTCGGGGCCAAGCTCACCGCCAAGCGGATGCGCGCGCTGCGCTTCGACAAGGAGACGACGAAGTCGGTCGCCCGCCTCGTCGAGCTGCACCTGCGCTTCCACGGCTACGGCGACGGGCAGTGGACCGACTCGGCGGTCCGCCGATATGTCACCGACGCAGGTCCGCTGCTGCAGCGGCTGCACCGGCTGACCCGAGCCGACTGCACGACCCGCAACCAGCGCAAGGCCGCCCGTCTGCGCCGCGCCTACGACGACCTCGAGCAGCGCATCGACGACCTGCTCGCGCAGGAGGAGCTGGACAAGGTGCGCCCCGACCTGGACGGCCACCAGATCGCCGAGGTCCTCGGCATCGAGCCGGGGCCGGTCCTCGGCGAGGCCTACCGCTACCTGCTGCAGGTGCGTCTCGACGAGGGTCCGATCGGTCCCGAGGCGGCCGCGGAGCGGCTCCGGGCGTGGTGGGCGGAGCGTTCCTGACGGGGGTGGGGAGTGCTCCCCATGTCGCTCCCCACCCGGGGCGCCTAGGTTGACTGCCTGACCGCACTCGAAGGCTTCGTCGGCCACCGCCAGGGGAGAGAAGATGAACGTCCAGCAGGGCATGGACACCGCGCGCATCCGCGAGATCGCCGCGCAGCTCACGACCGAGGCCAACCGGCTCGACGACGTGCTGGATCGGGGCAACTCCAGCGCCGGCATCCTGCAGGGCAACTGGGAGGGCGACGACGGCCAGGCGCTGCTCGTGCGCTGGCGCACGACCGCGGTCAAGCAGCTGGGGGAGGCCACCGAGACCCTTCGCCAGGTCGCCCGGACGATGAAGGAGCAGGCGACCGACCAGGACACCACGTCCAAGGAGGTCGGCGGCGGCTCCGGCGGCGGCGGTGGCAATGGTGGCGGCAACGGCAACGGCACGGGTGGCGGCAAGGGCAACGGTGGCGGCAAGGGACAGGGCAAGGACGACGACTCGATCAGCTACGTGCAGACCTTCGAGCGCCCGGGCAAGGACTCCGACCTCGTCAAGGTCAACAAGGACAAGGACGGCAACACCCACTACTACGACCCGGTGACGGGAAAGCGCTGGCAGGAGGCCGAGGACGGCAGCTGGAAGCGCGAGCAGGACCCCCGCTTCGGTCGGTCCTCGGAGACCAAGGTCGACCAGACCAAGGACGACGACGGCACGGAGACCACCCACGAGTCGACCCGGGGCAAGGGCCCGCTCGGGACGAAGGAGTACGGCGAGTCCTGGTCGAAGGAGAAGTCCTTCGACGACGGCTCGATGAAGGACGGCAAGAAGGTCCTCGACGGCGTCCAGACCGAGCCCGTCGTCGAGAAGACGATGTGGGACAAGAAGGGCGGTGCCGAGGTCTGGGAGGGGGGCCTCGGAGACGAGAAGACCGGTGCCAGCGCGAAGGTCCTCGCCGCCGAGTACGCGACCGAAGGCAAGGCCGGCTTCGACGTGAAGAAGGGCGCCTACCTCGACGCCAATGCCGAGGCCAGTGCGTACCTCGCCAAGGGCGAGGCCCACTGGACCGGCGACCACGGCACCTCCGCGAAGGGGGAGGCCTTCGTCGGTGCGGAGGCCAAGGCGAGCGGTGAGGCCAACATCGGCCCGGGTGGGGCCAAGGTCGGCGTCAACGCCGAGGCCTTCGCCGGCGGCAAGGCCGAGGGAGAGGTCAAGCAGGACCTCGGCCCCGCCGAGGTCGGTGTCGGCGGCGAGGTCTCCTACGGCATCGGCGCCCACGCGAAGGCGGACGCCGAGGTCAGCATGGACAAGGTCGGCGTGAAGTTCGACGTCGCCGCGACTCTGGGCATCGGCGGCGGGATCAAGGCCGACATCTCGGTCTCGCCGAAGGAGATCATCAGCGGCGTCGGTGACGCCGGCAAGAAGGTCGTGGGCGCCATCAACCCCTGGGACTAGACGCCACCGCACTTCGCACCGGATGGCAGGCTGGGCCCCAGTCCGCCGCCCCCATGACCACAGGAGAGCAGCATGACCACCATCAGCTACCCGAGCGACGTCGTCCCCGGCCCGCCGCCGATCACCCTCGACATGCCCGAGGGCTGGACCCAGGTGTGGGCGCCCGAGACGCTCATCGCGATCCGCGACGACGCCCAGGGTGTCGACCACTTCCTCGCCAATGTCGTCGTCCGCTTCTACCAGCGCCTCGGGTCCTTCGGCTCCGAGGAGATCCACGCGGAGCTGTCCGAGTACGTCGCCCAGCGACGTGACGGCGAGCTCGGCGCGCTCAAGCAGCAGGCCGTCAACGGCCGCGAGTGGCTCGGCTCCGACGTCGCCTTCGTCGACGACCAGGCCGGCACGATCGGCCAGGTGCACTGGTTCACCGGCCAGCGTCGCAACGACGTCATGGACGTCATCCAGGTGACCGGTTCCTATGCTGGCTCGCGACGAGAGCAGGACTACGCGACGATTGACGCGATCGTCGACACCATCCGGGTCAACCCCTGAGGATCCACTGCGCATGCCTGAGCTGAGCTACCCGAGCGAGGTCTTCCCCGGTCCCCCCGGAGTGACCATCGACGCCCCGGACACCTGGGCGCCCGTGCGGGTCGGCGGGACCCTGCTCGCCTGCCGCCGCATCGACAGCGACCACGGCTTCGCGCCCAATGTCGTCGTCCGCGGCTTCCAGCGGACGGGCGACTTCACGATGCGTGAGGCCCTGGCGGAGCTGCGGGCCTTCGTCGACGAGCAGCCCGAAGGCCATGTCGACGAGCCCTTCGAGCTCACCCTCGGCGAGGTCCCCTTCCTCGGCGTCAACGTGTCGTGGAGCGACCCGGACATCGGCACGATCGTCCAGATCCATCTCTTCGCGGGCTCGCGACGCGGTCGCATCGTCGACCTCGTCCAGGCGACCGGGTCGGTCGGCGGTGGTGACGCGCAGAGCGCCTACGCCGAGGTGCAGCAGGTGCTGCAGACGATCCGGGTCACCAAGTGAGTGCGGTGGCCGGTCCTGACGAGCTCCCCGGTCTCGTGCTCCACGTGGGCGCGGCGACCGACACGGGGCGCGTGCGGGACCACAACGAGGACTCGGCGCTCGCCGAGGGCGGGATCTTCGTCGTCGCCGACGGCATGGGCGGGCACGCGGCGGGCGAGGTCGCGAGCGGCATCGCCGTGGAGGCGATGCGCGAGCTCGTCACCCACCCCGAACTGACCGCCGAAGACGTCAGCCGCCAGCTCGTCGTCGCCAACCAGCGCATCCTCGACGCCGTCGAGGGCAACCCCGAGCAGCGCGGCATGGGCACGACGGCCACCGGCCTGGCGCTCGTCAGCGCCGGCGGGTCCGACCACTGGGCGGTCTTCAACGTCGGCGACTCCCGGGTCTACAGGTGGATCGACGGCGGGCTGAGCCAGGTGACCGTCGACCACTCCGAGGTGCAGGAGCTCGTGGACGCGGGCGTCATCACCGCCGAGGAGGCGCGGGTCCACCCCGCACGCAATGTCGTCACCCGCTCCCTCGGCACCGACTACGCCTACCAGTCCGACGTGTGGGTGCTGCCGCCCTACGCCGGCGAGCGCTTCATCATCTGCAGCGACGGCCTGACCAACGAGGTCCCCGACGAGCGGATGCGTGACATCCTGCAGGCGTGCCCCGACCCGCAGGTCGCGGCCGAGGAGCTCGTCCGTGCTGCCGTCGAGGCCGGTGGCCGCGACAATGTCACCGTCGTCGTCGTCAATCTCGACGGGGACGTCGGGGACGACCTCGCCGAGACCAGTCCGCGCCGTCCGGGGGACGACACGACGCCGCGGGACAGCTTCACCGAGGAGGAGTGAGCATGCAGACGAGGATCGAGGGCCACGAGGGCTGGGTCGAGGTCACCCGAGACGGGGTGTCCGTCCTGGCGAAGGGGGACGAGACCCTCGTCGAGCGCATCACCGCTGCCCTCGACGCGGCCGACGGCGACGAGCTCGCCGATGTCGTCGTCGACGAGCTGAGCGCGGGCGGCGTGCGCCGCACGCCCGACTTCGCGCTCGTCGACCACGCGAGCGGTCGCGTCCTCGTCCGCGGCAGTGCCGTCGTGCGGCACACGGCCGCCGACGGCTCCAGCCGCGAGGTCACCGCACCCACCCGCGGCCCCTGGGCCGACGAGGACGTCGACACCGACGGTGAGGTCACGCTCGTGACGGGCGAGGCCGCCGTCGAGCCGGTCGCCGCCGTGGCCGGCCCCGAGACGGACAGCCCCGAGACGGACGCGGCCGAGCGGGTTGCTGACTCCGGCGCCCCGGCGCCGGTCGTGGTTCCCGCGCCGGAGGCGGCAGCTCAGCAGGCCCCGGTGGCCGATGAGCGGACCGACGCGGCCGAGACCGACGCCGAGCCGGCCGACGAGCCGGTGGGCATCGAGCCCGCCGAGGCCGAGCAGCAGATCGACGGCGAGCAGGTCGACGAGCCGAGCCCCGAGACGCCGGTCGACGACGCCCCCTTCGCTCCTGACGAGGCTCCGCAGGCCCCGGCCGAGTCGGACGAGACGCCCGATCCCGAGGCGGCCGTAGAGACGCCGGGTGCGCCGAACGAGGCCCCGGCTGCGTCCGCAACCCCGGCCAGCCCCGGGCAGCCGGCGGACCAGCCGGCAGGCTGGGCGATGCCCTCCGTCTTCGGCGGAGGCCAGCCGAGCGACGGGTCGAGTGACAGGCCGAGCGAGCAGCAGCGCCCCCAGCTGTCCGTCGTGCCCGACCCGGTCGCCGCCGCGCAGCAGCGTGAGCAGGGCGAGGAGCCCACACCCGTCGACGAGGGTGCGGTCATCGAGACCCCGGCGCCGGAGGGACGGTCGATCGGCGCCGGCGAGGCGACCCCCGTCGCCGACCTGACGGACGAGCCCGTGGCCGACGCCGCACCCGCGGCCGGCATGCCGGACGGCGCCGCCCAGGGCGCGACAGCCCCGGCCGCCGTCGGCGGCGCGAGCGGCGACGACGAGGAGCTGCCGAGCTTCGACTTCCTCTTCGGCACCACCCACAGCCACCGCAGCTCCCTGCTGGCCGGCATGGAGGAGGACGAGGCGCAGGCCGAGGCCATCGACTCCGGTCCGGTCGCTGCGGCCGGCGGCTTCCAGCCCCAGGACAACCCCGCCAACGCGACCCTCGCCCCGCCGAGCGAGGACGAGGAGATCGACCGCCCCGCGGGCCCGGGCGGGCCGACCATCGGAGCGCTTCCCGGTGGGCTGCCGCCCATGCCGGGCAGCGCCCCGGCCCGGGAGGACTCGCCGGCCGGCGCACCCGGCCAGGAGGACTCGCCCGCCGACGCGGCAGGGGGAGCTCCCGCCGGCGACCCCGGCCACTTCGTCTCCGGCGCCGTCACGGGCGGGTCGCCGGAGCAGGGCCTCGCCGCCACTCCCGCCGCTGCCTCCCCCGACAGCTCCGCCGAGTCCGCACGACCGGACGACGCCGAGCCGGCACCGTCGGAAGAGCGTCCGGCGGTCTTCGGTGCCATGACCGGCCGCGAGCCGGGTCCGGCGCCGTCGACGCATCCGTCGGCCCCCTCCTTCGGCGTGCAGTCCGCTCGTGACGACGCACCCGGCCACGAGCCGGGTGGCAACGTGCGCCCGCTCTTCCGCGACGGCCACCTCGTGGGCAGCCGCGTGCCGCAGGCCGGTGGCTCGGCCGACGAGGCCAGCCCCGCGCAGCCCGTCGGGG
>ERZ500994.424-NODE-424-length-13134-cov-5.263170_pt1 | contig 13134 bp, 9 predicted proteins | sample MGYA00248878_ERZ500994 | MGnify/ENA primary metagenome ERZ500994 (study PRJEB25958, sample SAMN03398533) | human skin metagenome | study: EMG produced TPA metagenomics assembly of the Human Skin Microbiome Metagenome (human skin metagenome) data set. | reverse complement strand
TTCGTAAAAGCCGTTCCTGATTTGCGCGTCCTGCAGTTCGTGTCGAGGCTTGATGAGGACCAGACGTTCGTATCAACGATATCCTTCGCCGAGATAAAACGCGGCATAGAGCTCATGGCCAAGGGCTCGAAGAAGACGCTGTTGAATGATTGGCTCGTCAACGACCTTACGCCGCGCTTCGGTGGACGAGCCATCGATGTAAGCCGTGAAATCGCTGAAGAGTGGGGAATACTTATGGCGTCGGCCAAACGAAGCGGGATTGGACTGGGGACGCTCGATGCGTTCATCGCAGCGACATCCCGAGTGAATTCGCTGACATTGGTTACAAGAAACACGAAAGATTTCACATCGTTCGGGATCACGCTCGCCAACCCGTGGCTTTCTGACGATCAAACGGAAGCACCATGACCTACAAGAACTTCACCTTCGACACCGACGCCGACGGCATTGCGCTCGTCACCTGGGACATGAAGGACCGGCCGATGAACGTGCTGGCCGCCGACGTGATGGACGAACTCGAAGCGATCGTCGACCGCGTCGCCGGCGACGCATCCATCAAAGGCGCGGTGCTGACCTCAGGCAAGGACGCCTTCTCCGCCGGCGCAGATCTCACCATGCTCCAGCACGGCGCGAAAGATTACGCGCGCGTGCTGAAGGAGCAGGGCGAGGAAGCCGCGATGGAGTTCTTCTTCGAGAACGCGCGGCGTGGTTCACTCGTGTTCCGCAAACTCGAGACATCCGGCAAGCCATGGGCGGCCGCCATCAACGGGCTCGCGCTCGGCGGCGGCTTTGAGGTGACGCTCGCCTGTCACTATCGCGTCATCGCGGATTCGCCGAAGGCGGCGGTGGGCCTGCCGGAGGTGAAGGTCGGCCTGTTCCCCGGCGCAGGCGGCACGCAGCGCGTGCCGCGCCTGATGCCGACGCAGGACGCGCTGCAGATGCTGTTCAAGGGCGACTCGCTGAAGCCCGCGCAGGCGAAGGCGATGAATCTCGTTCACGAGGTCGCGCCGCCGGCCGAGATCGTTGCGCGCGCGAAGCAATGGATCAAGGATGGCGGCAGCGCCGTCGCGCCGTGGGACGACAAGAAATTCAAGCTGCCGTCCGGAAAAGTCTTCTCGCCCGGTGGCATGATGGTGTGGCCGGCCGCCAACGCCATCTACCGCAAGGAGACCTACGACAATTATCCGGCCGTGAAGGCCATCCTCTCCTGCGTCTACGAAGGCCTGCAACTGCCGATGGACGCGGCGCTGAAAGTCGAGAGCCGCTATTTCGCGAAGATCATGCGGTCGAAGGAAGCGGCGGCGATGATCCGCTCGCTGTTCCTGTCGAAGGGCGAGCTTGAGAAGGGCGCGCGCCGGCCGAAGGATGCGCCGCGCGTCGCGATAAAGAAGGTCGGCGTGCTGGGCGCGGGCATGATGGGCGCGGGCATCGCCTATGTGACGGCGGCAGGCGGCGCGGATGTCGTGCTGATCGACCGCGATCAGGCGGCGGCCGACAAGGGCAAGGCCTATTCGGAAAATATCATGTCGTCCCGCGTCATTAAGGGTCGCGCAAAGGCCGCCGACAAGGAGGCGCTTCTCGCACGCATCAAGCCGAGCGCCGACTACAACGACCTCAAGGGCTGCGATCTCATCGTCGAGGCGGTCTTCGAGGATCGTGCGGTGAAGAAGGAAGCGACCGAGAAGGCACAGGCCGTCGTCGGGCCGGAGGTCATCTTCGCGTCGAACACCTCGACGCTGCCGATCACCTCGCTCGCCGAGACCTCGCTCAATCCGGTGGATTTCGTCGGCATCCATTTCTTCTCGCCGGTCGACAAGATGGCGCTGGTCGAGATCATCAAGGGCGACAAGACCGGCGACCGCGCGGTCGCCGCCGCGCTCGATTACGTGCGGCTCATCAAGAAGACGCCGATCGTCGTCAACGACACGCGCGGCTTCTTCGCCAACCGCTGCGTCGGCAATTATCTGCGCGAAGGCCATCTGATGCTGGCCGAGGGCATTCCGCCGGCGATGATCGAGAATGCCGCGCGCATGGCTGGCATGCCGGTCGGACCGCTGTCGCTGAATGACGAAGTGGCGCTCGATCTCTCGTGGCGCGTCGTTCAGGCGACCAAGACCGATCTCGGCGATCAGGCGGTCGACCCGGCGCAGGAAAAGCTCATCCGCACGATGGTCGTCGAGAAGGGCCGTTTCGGCCGCAAGAACGGCAAGGGGTTCTACGACTATCCGGAGAAGGGCGGGAAGAAACGCCTGTGGCCGGGCCTCGCCGATCTCGCCGGCAAGCAGCTCGATCCCGATACGATCGACGTGCAGGAGCTGAAGGACCGCTTTCTCGTCGTGCAGGCCGTGGAAGCCGCGCGCACGGTGGCGGAGGGCGTCGTGGAAGACCCGCGCGAGGCCGATGTCGGCTCGATCTTCGGTTTCGGCTTCCCGCCCTTCACGGGCGGCGCGCTGAGCTACATCGACTTCATGGGTCTGCCGCAGTTCGTCGCGCTTTGCGACAAATTGTCGAAGAAGCACGGCGACCGCTTCGTGCCGCCGCGCCTCGTGATCGACATGGCGAAGGCCGGCGAGACCTTCTACGGCAAGTTCGGCGCGCCGGCGAAGGCCGCCTGACCGCGTCACTTTTTCAGGCCGGGGCCGCTCGCCTTGAGCGCCCCGGCCATGCGAAAAGCGGCGCATGAAAGCTTTTTTAGCGCTGCTCGCGCGCTGGCGCATCGATCCCTATCTGCTGGCGCTCGCCGGAACCGTCCTGCTCGCTTCGGTCTTTCCGGCGCGTGGTGTCGGTGCGGATTTCACGAAGGGCCTGACCTTCGTCGCTGTCTGCCTGCTGTTCTTCCTTTATGGCGCGCGCCTTGCGCCGCAGGCGATCCTCGCGGGCATCGCGCACTGGCGGCTCCAGCTTCTCATCCTGCTCGCGACTTTTGTGCTGTTTCCGCTGCTCGGCCTCGGCCTGCAGGCAGCGATCGGCGACCGCCTGTCCGCGCCGCTCGTCGCCGGGCTGATCTTCGTCTGCGTGCTGCCCTCGACGGTGCAATCCTCCATCGCCTTCACGTCGATCGCGCGCGGCAACGTGCCGGCGGCGCTCTGCGCGGCCTCGGCGTCCAACCTTGCCGGCGTCGTGCTGACGCCGGTCCTCGTCGCGCTGATCCTGCACACGCAGGCGGGCTTCAGTCTCAAGGCGCTGGAGGATATCGCCATCCAGCTGCTCCTGCCCTTCGCGGCCGGGCAGATCGCGCGGCCCTTCATCGGCGCGTTCCTCGCGCGCCACAAGCAGATCACCTCCTATGTCGACCGTGGCTCGATCCTGTGCGTTGTCTATGGCGCATTCAGCGAAGGCGTGGTCGCGGGCGTGTGGAAGAACGTCAGCGCCTCGGACCTCGCCTGGGTCATCGCGCTGGCGGTCGTGCTGCTCGCCATCGTCATGGCGGTCACGATGATCGCGAGCCGCATGCTCGGCTTCTCGAAGGAGGACGAGATCGCCATCGTGTTCTGCGGCTCGAAGAAGAGCATGGCGAGCGGCATCCCGATGGCCAACATCCTCTTTCCGGCGGCGTCGGTTGGCCTGGTCGTCGTGCCGCTGATGATCTTCCACCAGATCCAGCTTTTCGCCTGCGCCTTCCTCGCCCAGCGCTGGGGCGCGCGGGAAGCCGAACTGGAAGCGGCGATCGAGACGGAAGCCGAACCCTGATCTCCGCCTTGTAAAAATCCGTCGGCCGATGTCGATCGCTACCGCCGTCGTCCGTCATGGGGTTGGCGGCGCATGGCTGCCGGCAACCGGAGCACGACGATGCAATACATGCTGATGATCTACGGCGACGAAGCGCGGATGCAGGCGGGCACGCCCGAGCACAAGGCGCAGCGCATGGCCGCCTTCGTCGCCTATACCGAGGCGCTCCAGAAGGCCGGCGTCCATGTCGGCGGGAACCGGCTGCAGCCGGTCGCCGCAGCGACCACCGTGCGCGTCAAGGACGGCGCGAGCCAGGTACTCGACGGCCCCTACGCCGACAGCAAGGAGCAGCTCGGCGGCTATTATCTCATCGACGTGCCCGATCTCGACAGCGCTTTGTCCTGGGCCGCGCGCTGTCCGGGCGCGAGCTACGGATGCGTCGAGGTGCGGCCGCTCTGGTACGCATAGCGATGCATGAGGCGACGGCGCGCGTCGCGGAGGATGTCGCGCGCCGCAGCTTTGGCCGGCTGGTCGCGATCCTCGCGGCGCGCGGCAACGATATCGCGGCGGCGGAAGATGCGCTGGCGGACGCCTTCGCCGCCGCCCTGACCGCGTGGCCGCGCGACGGCGTTCCGCACAATCCGGAAGCCTGGCTGCTGACCGCCGCGCGCCGCCGCGTCATCGACGATGCGCGGCGGACGAAGGCGACTCTCCGCATGCAGCCGCATGTCGCGTTGCTGCACGAAGAAATGGCGGCGCAGGACATCGTGCCGGACCGGCGCCTCGAACTGATGTTCGCCTGCGCGCATCCGGCGATCGATTCCGCCATGCGCGCGCCGTTGATCCTGCAAACGGTGCTCGGCTTCGACGCAAGCGTCATCGCCTCGGCCTTCCTCGTCTCGCCGGCGGCGATGGCGCAGCGCCTCGTCCGCGCGAAATCGAAGATCCGGCTCGCCCGTATTCCGTTCGCGGTTCCGGCTCTCAATGAACGGGCCGCGCGTCTCGACGCCGTGCTGGCCGCCATCTACGCCTGTTTCGCGGAAGGCTGGTCGGACCCGGCCGGCGCGGAGCCCCGGCGGCGCGGCCTCGCCGGAGAAGCGATCTGGCTCGGACGGCTTGTCGCGATGCTGCTACCCGACGAACCGGAGACCAAAGGATTGCTGGCGCTGATGCTCCATGCGGAATCGCGCCGGGCCGCGCGAAGAACGCCGGACGGGCGCTTCGTGCCGCTCGCCGCGCAGGACACGGGGCTTTGGGACCGCGCCATGATCGACGAGGCCGAGCAGATCCTGCATGAGGCCGCGCGTCACGAACGGCCCGGCCGCTATCAGATCGAGGCGGCGATCCAGTCCGCGCATGCGATGCGCCGGCACGGCGACCGTCCCGACTGGGTCGCCATCGGCGATCTGTATTTCGCCTTGCAGGGCATCACGCAGTCGCCCGTCGTCGCGCTCAACCGCGCGGTCGCCCTGGCGGAGACGCATGGCGCGGATCATGCGCTCACCGCGCTCGATGCGATCGCGGACGACCCGCGTCTTGCCGACTATCAACCCTACTGGGCGACACGCGGCGACCTTCTCGCGCGGGCGAGCCGCAACGAGGAAGCCCGGGACGCCTACCGCCGCGCCATCGGCCTCGAGACCGACGAGGCGATCCGCGCGTTCCTGCAGATCCGGCTCGCCGGCCTCGCCTGACGCGCGACGGCATGCGACAAGAGCGCATGACACGCTCCATCGATTATTATTTCACGCTGGTTTCGCCCTGGGCCTATATCGGCCACCGGGCGTTCATCGATCTCGCGAAACGTCACGATCTCGCGGTGACCTACAAGCCCGTCGCGCTCGGCACGGTCTTCCCGGAATCCGGCGGCACGCCGCTGGCGAAACGCCATCCGTTGCGCGTGCGCTACCGCGACATCGAGTTGCAGCGCTGGCGCGAAAAGCGCGGCCTGTCCTTTCATCTCAAGCCGGAATACTGGCCCCTCGAGCCGACCTTCGTCGATTGCATCGTGGTCGCGATCGCGGCGCAGGGCGAAAATGTCGAGGCGTTTCTGTTGCCTGCCTTCGCGGCGATCTTCGAGAACCAGATGGATCTCAAAGATCCCGATGTCGTCGCGAAACTGCTGACGGATGGCGGACTCGATACTGCGGCGATCATGAAAGAGGCCGTCGCGCCGGCGACGAAGGCGATCTACGAGGCCAACACGCAGGGCGCGCTCGAGATTGGCGTGTTCGGCTCGCCAGCCTACGTCCTCGACGGCGAAGTGTTTTGGGGACAGGACCGGCTCGATCTTCTCGAGGATGCGCTGACGAGCGGCCGCAAGCCGTTCCGCCCGGCGATTTCCACGTAGACGAACGTCTGCGGGAATCCTTTGCCGTCATTGCGAGTCGCGTGGCGCAACGAAGCAATTTAGACCTCGCGACGCGGGCCCCGGATCGCCGCGTCGCCGTGCGGCTCCTCGCGATGACGTTTCCCGGGCCTGTCATTCCCGACGGCTCCAAGAGCCGAGCGGGCATCCGTGCTCCCGCGCAAGCCCGTACCGCGACGTGGAGTCCCGCTCGCCTGCTACGCAGGCGTCGGGAATGACAGGGCGGATGTTTGGAAGAGAAGCTTCGTTGAGACTCAAAACATCGACTTCAGCGCCTGCGTCACGCCGTCGGGAAGGCGCTGTTTCGTTGCAAAGAAGTCGCGCGCCCACGGGTCGTCGCGCTTCATCGCCGCCGCCAGCGTGAACTGATCGGCCGATCTGACGCGTGCGAGTTCCTTCCATGAAACCGGGACCGCCGCCGAACCTTTGTCGCGGGCGCGGGGCGACCACGGCATGATCGCCGACGATGTCTGGCGGTTGCGTACATAGTCGATAAAGATCTTGCCCTTGCGTTTTTCTTTCGACATCACGCCGACGAGCCTGTCCGGCGCGGCGCGCGCCATGCCCTTGGCCAGATTCTCGGCGAAATCGCCGACGACATCCCAACCGGCCGACGCGTCGAGCGGGGCGATGACATGCACGCCCTTGCCGCCGCTGAGCAGCGGCCAGGATTCGAGCCCGATCGATTGCAGCACATCGCGGATTTCGACCGCCGCGCGGCGCACGTCCGCGAATGTCACCGCCTCGTCCGGATCGAGATCGAAGACCACACGGTCCGGCCGCGTGAGATCGGGCAGGCGCGCGCCCCAGCCGTGCAGTTCGATGACGCTGAACTGCGCGCAGGTCTGGAGTCCTTCGGGCGAAAGCACCTGCAGATAGTCGCCGTGGCCGCGGCCGGGATCGGGCACCTTGCCGATGCCTTTCGTCATGCCCGGCAGCCCATGGCGCTGGAAAAACCGCTCGCCTTCGATGCCGTCCGGTGCGCGCAGGAAACTGATTGGCCGACCTTCGAGATGGGGCATCATGCGGTCGGCCACAGCGGCGAAATAATCGGCCAAAGCCTGCTTGGTGATCTTCGCTGCGGGAATGAGCAGCCGTTCGGGATGCGTGAGGCGCACGGGCGTCGCGTCCTTCTTCGCCGTCGCGGATTCGGCGGGCGTCGTCTGACGCGCCATGCGCGGCGCCGCGCCCTTTCGATCTTCCTTCCAGCCGAGGAACCGCGCATGCCGCAACTGCGCATCGCCGGTGAAGCCGGTATATTGCACTTCCGCCATGAGTTGCGGTTTCACCCAGACGATCTTCTTCGCAGCGATCTCGCGGTTCTTCATCGGCGGCGGCGATTTGACTGTCAGAGAGTCGAGTTTTTTTCGCGTGCGCGAAAGCTCCGCCTGCGAATATCCGGAGCCGACGCCGCCGACGAAATGCAGGCCGTCGTCGCGCTCCACGGCGACGGCGAGCGACGAGAATGGCCGCTTCTGCGACGGCATGTAGCCGACGACCACGACATCGATGCGCTGGTCGCCCTTGATCTTCGCCCAGTCGGTGCTGCGCCGCGACTGGTACGTCGATGTCGAACGCTTGGCGATGATCCCTTCCGCGCTGCCGGCGATCGCGGCCTCGAAGACATCCGCACCGCTCCCTTCCATCGTCGGTGCGAGCCGCACGCGAAACCCGTCCGCTTTTGCGAGGACGCCTTCGAGCGCCAGCCGCCGTTCCGACAGCGGTTTCTTGCGCATGTCCTTGCGGTCGAGAGACAGAAGGTCGAACGCGACGAAATCGATGCCGGCCTTGTCGTTTTCAAGCGACGCGACGAGCTTCGAAAAGTCCGAGATGCCGCGTGCGTCGAACACAACGGCCTCGCCGTCCAGCGCGCAACGCGGCAGATCGAGCGCCGCGAGCGCTTTTGCGATCGTGGGAAAACGCCTCGTCCAGTCGAGCCCCTCGCGCGTATAAAGGCGCACGGCCGCGCCGTTCACACAGGCCTGGATACGATAGCCGTCGTATTTGATCTCGTAGCGCCAGTCCTTGCCTTCCGGCGGTTCGTCCTGGACGGAACACAGCATCGGCGGCACGAAATCGGGCGGTTCACCGGTCCGCGCCGGCTTTGCGGCAGAGGCCGGTTTCGCGAGCTTTCCCCCTGCATCGCCGCCGTTCCGGTTCGAATGCCAGACAGCGGAATCGCCCGTCTCGATCTGTTCGCGCGTACGTCCCGTTGCAACACTGGTCGTCGCGGATGACAGAAAGTCGTCGAGGGGCCGGACGTATTCGTCCTTTTCCTTGATGAGCAGCCAGTTCTCGCGTTTCGCGTCGGCAGGCGTTCGCGGCTTCATGCGCACGAGCGCCCAGCGGCCTTTCATGCGCTCGCCATGCAGTTCGAAGGCGATCTTGCCTTTGGCCAGATCGCCGTCCACCGGATCCCAGGTGCCGCGATCCCACAGCATGACGGTGCCGCCGCCATACTGGTCTTTCGGAATCGTGCCTTCGAATGTGTTGTAGGCGATCGGATGGTCTTCGGTGCGGACGGCGAGCCGCTTGTCGGCAGGATCGGGACTTGGGCCTCGCGTGACGGCCCAGCTCTTCATCACGCCGTCCATTTCGAGGCGGAAGTCGTAGTGGTCGCGTGTCGCCCAATGGTGCTGGACGACAAAGGCGTTCCCGCCGGCGTCGCCGCCGGTCTGCGGCTCGGATGTCGCCGAAAAATCGCGTTTCGCGCGATAGGTCTTCAGATTGTCCGGCGCCGCCGCCGCGCGTTTCGCGGGCTTGCGCGCGGTCTTCGATTGCGCGGCGGGTTTCGCCATCAGCCGGCCTTGCGTTTCTTCGGCGCGGCGCGCTTGCGGGCGGGCGCCGGGCGCTTTTGCGGTGCGCGCCGCGGTTTCGCCTTCGCGGGCGGCGGATCGTCTTCCAGCGCTTCACGCGTGGTCTTCGCGGACTCGCCCTTGAGCGAACGTTTCAGCGCTTCCATGAAATCGACGACCTGTCCGGTCTTCGGCGCTTCGCCCTCTTCGTCGACAGCAACGACCTTGCCTTTCTTCAGGCGGGACTGAACCAGATCGCGCAGCGCCTCGGTGTAATGGTTCTTGTACTTTGACGGGTCGAATTTTCCCGCATGTTCGGCGATCAGGGATTTTGCCATCTTCACCATGTCGCCGCGCAGTTTTCCCTCGCCGATATCGGAAAAGACCTCGTCGGCCTCCCTGATTTCCTTCTCGTAGCGAAGCGTTTCCAGCAGCAGGCCGGCGCCGGTCGCCTGCAGGGCGACGAGGTTTTCCTTGCCGCGCAGGGTGAGCTGGCCGATCCCGACCTTCTTTTCCTCGCGCAGCGCATCGCGGATGACGCGATAGCCTTCCTCGGCCATCTCGCCGTCGGGCAGGAGATAGTAGGGCCGGTCGAAATAGAGCGGGTCGATCTCGCAATGATTCACGAATTGCGTGAGTTCGATCGTGTGCCGGGTCTCGAGCTTCAGAGCGTCGAGCTCCTCCCCTTCGAAGAGGACGTAGTTGCCCGGCTCGACCTCGTAACCCGAAACGATGTCCCCGGGCTCGACGGGGCCCTTGCCCGGCACGATCTTCTGATACCGGATGCGCTTCTTCGATTTCCGGTCCACCTGATGGAAATGGAACGTCGAGTCGGCGCGCGTCGCGGTCAGCATGCGGACCGGAATGGTCACGAGCGCGAGCCGCAGATAGCCCTTCCAGAAGGTCCGCAGTCGCTCGGCCATCGCGTTACCCTCGCAAACAGGTCTGCCCCAGATTCGACATCGGAGGCGTGCATAGACGAACGCGACTGGAGCGGGACCGTTCCCGGGGTTGCGCCCGGCGCGACCCGTGGCCATTGTCCACGCGAGCCTTCCAACCGTCGAGAACCGGCGATGCCTTTTTTCAACCGCCTAGCCCTCTCCTGTTTTCTCACCGCCGCCGTCGCCCTGCCGGCGGCCGTGGCCGAGGAACTCGCGACGCCGGCCTTCAAGACGCCGGCCGAGGGGTCCGTGAAGGCCAAATCCGGAGCCAGGTCAGGCGCGAAGCCCGGCGCCAAGGCGGCAGAAAAAACGACCGCGAAATCGAACGGACCGCGCCGCCCCGGCGAGCTGGAGGGATGGGATAGCGGCGCCAAGACCCCGGCCGCGACGCCTGCAAGGGCGCGGCCCGCCGATGCGATCGGCGAACGCAAAATCCCGGATGGCGGGCTGCCGCTGCCCGAACGACGCTTCACCGATGAACCGGGTATGGGCAGGGCGCCGGTCTCGATCGACCAGAACGGCAATATGGGCGGCGCCTTCCGCTTCTAGAGTAAGGACCGGCGCGACCCTGACGCCCGTCAGGCTCCGATATTCTCGCGGTTGCGCTTTTCCAGTTCCTGCCCGTAGCGGCGGAGCGCATGCGCCTCCGACAGCCAGCCGACGACCTTGCGCGTCTCGGGTGCGTCGACCACGGCCAAGACGTCGGCCTCCTCCTTCTCGAACATGTCGAGCGCCTTGCGGATCGGCGTCGTCGGCAGGAGGAAGGAGTCCGGCACATGGGCGAGGACCGCGACCGGCGTCTCGCCGGGCAGCGTCGTCGAATGGAGATCGCTGACCACGACGAGCCCGACATAACGCTCGGCGGCGTCGGTGATCGCGATCTCCTTCGCGGAATTCGCCGCGACGAGAATACGCGCGGCGGCGATCGTGCGGTCGGCCGCCACGGTGCGCAGGTCCCGCCGCATCAGCCGGCCGACGCGCAGGTCGCGCACCCAGCCGACATCGTGCGGCCCGCGAATGCTCTCGCCCCGCAGATGGAACCGCCAGGTCGCGAAGGAATAGCCAAAGCTTTCGCGCACGACGAGCGCCGTGAAGGAACAGGCGATCAGCGCGGCGACCGTGATGCCGAGATCGCCGGTCAGTTCGAGCGCCAGACAGGTCATGGTCAACGGCGAGCCGAGCACGCCGGTGCCCATCGCCGCCATGCCGAGGACCGTCATGGAGGCCGGGTCCGGCGCGAGAGCCGGCAGGAACAGGGCGAGCGCGTCGGCATAAGCGCGGCCGGCAAGCCCGCCGATCAGCAGCGACGCGAAGAACAGGCCGCCGCGAAAGCCCGAGCCGAGGGAGATCGCCGAGGCGCAGGCCTTCAGGGCCGCCAGCGTGGCCAGCGCGAGCGCTGGTGTGTCGGCCACGAGAATGAGCGCGAACGCACCATGCCCCGCCCCGAGCACGCGCGTCGTGACCATGCCGAGAAGACCGACTGCCGCGCCGCCGATGAGGGTCCGCGACCAGACCGGCATCCGGGCCCAGCTGAAGAGACGCTCGATGCGGGCCACCGCCATCATCAGGAGGACGCTGATCGCCGAGGCGAGCAGCGCCACCGCCACCAGGTGGCCGATGAGGCGGGAATTGACAGGGCCGACGGCCAGCGCGACCGACATCAGCCGGTGATCGGCCAGCGCCGTCGTCACGAGGCTGGCGACGACCGCGCTCGCGGCCACCGGCACCAGCGAGCCCACCGAATAGGCCCCGAGCACCAATTCGAAGGCGTAGAATGCGCCGGTCAGCGGCGCCGCGAAGGCGGCGCTGATCGCGCCGGCCGCCCCGCAGGCGACCAGCATGCGCATGTCGCCGCGCCGCGCCGCGAGACCGCGCCCGACCAGCGACGAGAAGGCGGAACAGATCTGCGTGTAGGCCGCCTCAAGCCCGACCGACGCGCCGAAGCCGTTGGAGATGACGGTCTGCAGGGTGATGTAGAGGCTGCCAGTCACCGACATGCGGCCGCCATGGAGCGCATTCGCTTCGATGGCGTCGGCGAGGCGGCCCTTGAATCGATTGCCGGCCCAGACGCCGACCAGACTGAGCAGCGCGCCGCCCGCCACAACCACCGCGACGATCCGCCAGGGCGGCGTGATCGTGGCGAGGCTGAGGCGCATGGCGTGCGGCAAGCCGAACAGCGCCTCGTGCATCTTCTGCTCGATCTCGCTGAGGCCGGTGACGAGAAGCCCGCAGGCGACGCCAACGACCAGCGCGACCAGCGCGATGCCGGATTCCCGGGAGCGGACGAAGGCGCGTAGCCAGAGCGGCAGGGCGAAGCGGCGCGCCCGGGCGACGGCGGCGCGGGCGATCGCGCTGCTCGGCTGGTCGGTCGTCGTTGGCTGCGTCAACTCGCTCACGTCCATCTGGGGATTGCATCCCGCGCTTGGACCGCGGCCTCGGACGGGTGATCGTTCAATAATATCGGGCCTGTCGCGAAAGCAAGGCGGCGAAACCGGCCACCTCCGCGCGAAAGGCCATTCAACTTTGCCTAGACTTGTTTTAAGGCCGCCTCAACGCGGCGCATGCCGCGAGCGGGAGGCGGGCGAAGTGAAAACGATTCGCACACAGGTGGCGATCATCGGAGCAGGGCCGGCCGGCCTGCTGCTGGGCCAGCTCTTGCATAAAGCCGGAATCGAAGCGGTGATCGTCGAGCAACGGTCGCGCGATTACGTGCTCGGCCGCATCCGGGCCGGCGTCCTCGAACAGGGAACAGTCGGCCTTCTCGAGGAGGTCGGCGCGGCGCAGCGTCTCCACGCGGAGGGCCTCGTGCACGACGGCACATGGCTGCTGTTCGATGGCGCGAAACATCACATTTCCTTCAAGGAACTGACCGGCGCCACGGTGACGGTCTACGGGCAGACGGAAGTGACCCGCGATCTGATGGACGCGCGCGCCGCTTGCGGCGCGACGAGTCTCTACGAGGTCGCCGACGTGCGGCTGCACGATGTGGCGTCCGGCGCGCCGCATGTAACCGGCATGTTCGGAGGCGCGCCGCTGCGCATCGATTGCGACGCCATCGCCGGCTGCGACGGCTTTCACGGCGTAAGCCGGCAGACGATTCCCGCCGATATCCTGCGCACCTGCGAGCGGGTCTATCCGTTCGGCTGGCTCGGCATTCTCGCCGAAGTGCCGCCGATCGACGAGGAGCTGATCTACATCAACTCGCCGCGCGGGTTCGCGCTCTGCTCGATGCGCTCGAACACCCGCAGCCGCTATTACCTGCAATGCGCGCTCGACGAGAAGATCGAGGACTGGTCCGACGACCGTTTCTGGGACGAGTTGCGGCGTCGCGTCGGGCCCGATGTCGCGTCGCATCTGAAGA
>ERZ500994.423-NODE-423-length-13143-cov-5.011537_pt1 | contig 13143 bp, 11 predicted proteins | sample MGYA00248878_ERZ500994 | MGnify/ENA primary metagenome ERZ500994 (study PRJEB25958, sample SAMN03398533) | human skin metagenome | study: EMG produced TPA metagenomics assembly of the Human Skin Microbiome Metagenome (human skin metagenome) data set. | reverse complement strand
TGCATGACGCACGATCAGGCGTTGATCCCGATCAAGACGCTCGCCTTCGACAGCGCCGTGAACGTGACACTCGGCCTTCCATTTGTCCGGACCTCGCCCGATCACGGCACGGCCTTCGATATCGCGGGCAAGGGCGTCGCCAATGCTTCAAGCCTCGTCGCGGCCTTGCGTCTTGCGAAGCGGCTTGCCGAAGCCGCAGTCCCGGCATGAGCGACGGACTCCCGCCGCTGCGCGAGGTTGTCGCGAAACATGGGCTGGCGCCGAAGAAATCGCTTGGACAGAATTTTCTCTTCGACCTCAATCTGACCGGCCGCATCGCCCGCGCCGCCGGCGATCTGTCCGACACGACGGTCGTCGAGATCGGTCCGGGCCCCGGCGGCCTTACGCGCGCCTTGCTGGCCGCAGGCGCCGCGCGCGTGGTCGCCGTGGAACGCGACGAGCGATGCCTCGCCGCGCTCGCGGAGATCGCCGCGCACTATCCGGGCCGGATCGAAATCGTCGCCGCCGACGCATTGACGCTCGACATGGATGCGCTGATCGCAGCGCGCACGGATCAGCGCGCACGGATCTGTGCGAACCTGCCGTACAATATCGGTACGGCGCTGCTCACGAAATGGATCGACGGCGTATGGCCGCCGCGCTGGGATCGCGCGATTCTTATGTTCCAGCGCGAAGTCGCCGAGCGAATCGTCGCCACGCCCCGCGAGCGCGCGGACTATGGCCGGCTCGGCGTATTGTGCGGGTGGCGAACGGAGGCGCGCATCCTGTTCGACGTCGCGCCGTCGGCCTTCGTTCCCCCGCCGGCTATCGTGTCGTCCGTCGTCGAACTCCGCCCTCGCGACAATCCCCTGCCCTGCAATTCGACGGCCCTTGCCGCCGTGACGCTTGCGGCGTTCGGGCAACGACGAAAGATGCTACGGCAATCGCTGAAAGCGCTGCCAGGCAGTATCGATCCTCTGGATCTTCTCACGCGCGCAGAGATCGAACCGACGCTCCGCGCTGAGGAAGTAGACGTCGCTGGCTTCGTGCGGCTCGCCAACGCATTTCGCGGATAGCGATCAGAGGCTCCCGTCGCCGATATCCTCTGCAAGCAACCGCTCGACCAGCGCCTTGACGCCCTCCGACTGGCGCGGTCGCCGGAGTCGCTCGGCAGTCAGGATGGCGCTGAGCTGGTCGAACGCACGCTGGATGTCGTCGTTCAACAGAACGTAGTCGTAAAGCTCGTAGCGAGCGATTTCGTTGCGCGAATTGCGCAGCCGGCGGCTGATGACATCCTTCGGATCCTCGGCGCGACGTTCGAGCCGCGCCCGCAACTCCCGCATCGACGGCGGAAGGATGAACACCGTGACGACATCGTCGGGCGCGCTCGCTCGCACCTGCTGCGTGCCCTGATAATCGATATCGAAGAGGACGTCGCGGCCCTGCGCAAGAACGGCTTCGACGGGTTCGCGGGGCGTCCCGTAATAATTGCCGTGAACCTCCGCCCATTCGAGAAGCTCGCCACCATCGCGCATGGCGAGGAACCGCTTTTCCTTGATGAAGTGGTAGTGGATGTGGTCGACCTCGCTCGACCGGCGTTGCCGCGTGGTGACCGAAATCGACAAGGTGAGATCGAGTTCTGGCGCCTGCAGCAACTGACGCGTCAGGGTCGTCTTGCCGGCGCCCGATGGCGACGACAGGATAAGCATCAATCCGCGACGGCGGATCGCGGCCGGTTCGTTCCTATTCAATATTCTGGACCTGTTCGCGGAACTGCTCGACTTCGATCTTCAGATCGAGACCGATGGCCGTGAGGCCGGCATCGTTGGATTTCGCGCAGAGCGTATTCGATTCGCGCCCGAGTTCCTGCGCCAGAAAATCGAGACGACGCCCGACAATTCCCCCCTTCGCGAGAAGCCCCGACACACTCGCGACATGGGTAATCAGACGGTCGAGTTCTTCGCGGATGTCGGCTTTCGCGGCGAGCAACACCGCTTCCTGATACAGGCGTCCGGAATCCAGGCCGTTCGTCTGCCCGAGCGCCTCGATCTGACGCGCGAGACGCGCACGCACGGCGTCCGCGCTTCGCCCGGGCGCATCCTCGGCCATTTTCGCCAGCATGCCGATTCGCGCGATGCGATCGACAAGAATGCGATGCAGCGCATCTCCTTCCGCGCGCCGCGCCGCCACGAGAGCGTCGAGCGCGCCGGCGAGCCCTTTTCGCGCGTCATTCTGCAGCGCGATCTTCTCATCCTCGTTGTCCTGCGGCTCGACGACCTCGACCACGCCGCGAAGGGCGAGAAGTCCGTCGAGGGACGCGCGCCGGACGTGTTTGCCGGTCGGAATATCCACGATCGCGGCGATCAGCGAGTCGAGAACAGCACGATCGACGCGGACCCGGGGCGTCGCATCCGAACGGACCGCCGACAATGTCGCGTGGCACGTGCCACGGTCGATGCGCTTGGCGATGACTGCCCGCAATTCGCTGTCGATTCCATCGAAACCCGCCGGAAGACGCAGGCGTAGATCAAGCCCACGCGCGTTCACGGTCTTGATTTCCCATGTCCATGTCCATGCGCCAGACCGCCCTTGAGTGCGGGCGAAACCGGTCATGCTGGAAAGAGGCATTGAGACTGATCCGGTCTGACGACGATGCGCTCAAACCGACTTTTTCCGCATCCAAGTCAAGATGCCTGGGTTGCCGATCGGACCGTCAGCGAATCGTCAGCGGCGGAATGACCTGGGCATGGGTCAAATCCCAGGACTTGTTGCGCAGGGGATCGAGCGGCGTCCCTTCCGACGCGTCGAACGCGCGGGCATGCCGCTGCCCCGGTCCCTGGACGATCACCGGCGCGGGTTCCGGAGCACTCGCCGGCAGCACGTCGCTTTCCGCCGGAAGGCCGTAGCGCGCGGCGAGCGCTTTCTGCTCGGCCCGCCGCTGCGGCGGCACCGGATAGGCCGTCATGTCGACATTGCTGTCGGCATCGTCACCCGGCCCGTCCAGCAGGTTCGAGCGGCCTTGCACGCCCCGGACCTGAATGCCGAGCGCCTCGATATCCGGCCCGAAGGCGAGCGCCTGTAGCGGCTTTTCCCGATCGCCCGCGCCAGGCGCGATCGCGGCGACGGGCAGCGGCTCGGAGGGCCGTGCGGTCGCCACGGCATCCGACCGCTCGCGCACGATCATCGCGATCGAGCGTTTGGCCGAACGCTCAGAGGGAGCGGACAGCCGGTCCGACGGCTTCAGACTGAGCGACGGCGCAAGATCCTCGGCCGAAAACGCCGCGACCGCCTTGGGAAGACCGCCAAAACCATCGGATGGCGACATGTCGCTGCGCTGTCCGGGCCGGGCCGGCGTCGCCGTAGGGGCGGCCGGCGCGGGCTGCGTCATGTTCGGCGCGGGAGCTGTATCAACGCCGGATGCACCCCGTTCCCTGGCATCCCGTTCGATTTGCCGCCAGCGCGCAACATTGCGCTGGTGCTCGTCGAGCGAACTGGCGAAGACGTGACCGCCCGTTCCATCGGCGACGAAATAGAGGTCCGGCGTCCGCGACGGATTGGCGACCGCCTCGAGCGCCGCGCGGCCCGGATTGGCGATCGGCCCCGGCGGCAGGCCATCGATCTGGTAGGTGTTGTACGGCGTCCATTTGTCGACTTCGGACCGCAGGATGCCACGCCCGAGCGTGCCGCGCCCCTGGACGAGCCCGTAGACGATCGTCGGATCTGACTGGAGCCGCATCCGCTTGTTGAGCCGGTTGATGAACACGCTGGCGACATGCGGGCGCTCGTCCGCCTTGCCGGTCTCGCGTTCCACGATCGATGCAAGCGTGACCAGTTCATACGGCGTCTTGACCGGGAGGTCGGGGCTGCGACGCGCCCAGACCTGCTCGACGAACTTGCGCTGGTCATCCTGCATCTTCTTCAGGATGTTGTTGCGCGAGTCGGAGCGCGCGACCTTGTAGGTATCCGGCAGCAGGGTGCCCTCCTTGGGCACTTCGCGGATGTCGCCCGTGAGGATGTCGCTGTCGCGCAGACGCTGCACGATCTGCTCCGATGTCAGGCCTTCGGGAATGGTGATCGGGTGCAGAATCTGCTTCCCGCTGACCAGCGTGTCCATCACGTCCTGCAGGGACGCGCCCTGTTTGAACAGATATTCGCCCGCCCGCAGTTTAGAGCGCGCACCTTCGACCAGCAGGGCCGTGTTCATCAGCAGGGGATTGGAGATCACCCCCTCCGATTCGAGCTTGGAGATGATGTCCGGAACGTCCGTCCCGGGGGCGATGTAGAGTACCTTGTCGGCGGTGAGCGGTCCGGCCTCGCGCACCTTGCGCTGGAGGCTGACAAGCGTGAACCCCGCGACGAAAAACCCGACCAGGAGAAACGTCAGGAAGCCGCTCAGGGCCGCCAGCGGGCCGGGACGGCGCTTCCGCGCCTTGGGCGGGGGCGGAAGACGCTCCGGCTGGAGCGCGTCGTTCGGGCTCATCACGCCGCGACGCGACGGCTCGGCGACCTCGCGCGAAGCAGCCGTTGGCTCGGAGCCGGTCCCCGCATGATCACGGACGTCGTGTGTCATGGGACGAAAGAACGCATCGGGCGCACGGGGTCCACACTAGCTCCATTTGTGGCGGAAAAGGGATCGTCGCTTCGCAGGCCATCAGTTTTGCGGCTCGCCCGACACATCGAAGGCGGGCGGCCAAGGCAACAGCCAGTAGGCGGTCGTCGCGACCGTCAGAAGCGCGGCGAGCATGAGGAAGATCGGGCCGATCGGGTCGGCGCCCCGCGCCACCGCCAGCCCCGCCACGCTCCCGGCAAGCCACTGGACCGCCGCCACGCCGAAGAACATCGCCATGTTGAGGAGCGCGATCGCCCGCCCGACGACGGCCACCGGATAGGACGAGCGGACGTCCGGATATTCGAGCATGGCGACGCCCGACAGCGCGGCGAAGGCCGTGACGAGGACGAAATCCAGAGCGGGGCCGGACCCTCCGCCGTAGCCGAGCGCCGCGATCAGCCCCGCGATGACATAGACGGTCGCGATCATCAGGTAGCGACGTCGCCGGCCGCCTGGATCGAGCCGCCCGAACGGCAGCGGACTGATGACCATCGCGAGGGACACGATCAGCACCACGTTTCCGGCCTCGACGAGCGAAAAGCCGTGGCGCGTCTCGAACAGCGGAACGATCCAGGGCGTCCGCACCGTAAGAAGCACGCCGTAGAAGGCCGCGCCGAGACAGAGAATCCCCAGCGTCTGCGGCATACGGAGGATCGGGCCGATGCCCCGCACCGCCTCCAGCAGGGTCTCGCGGGAGGCGCGATCCTCCTTGCGGTCGTCCAGCACCATTAAACATACGGCGAACGACAGGGCGGACAGAGCGCCGAGAATGACGAAGGCGCTGCGCCATCCAAACGTCTGAACGGACCAAGCGAGCGGCGTCGAGGTGATGAGCATGCCGACGCCACCGACGCTCATCGTGATTCCCGAGAGCGCCGCGAAACGCCCGACCGGATAGCGCCTGACGACGAAGACCAGCGTCGAGAGATAGGCGGGCGCGCAGGCGACGCCGAGGATCGCCTGACCCACGACGAGAATGCCGAAATTCGGCGCGGCCGCCGACACGGCGCAGCCGACCGCCGCCAGCGGAAACAGGGTGCAAAGCGTGCGTCGCGGCCCGAACCGGTCCAGCGCGACGCCGACGACAAGCTGCATCGTGCCGAACGCCACCGCGAAGGCGGCGGCGAAGGTTCCGATGGCCTGCGGCGAGGCCGAGAATTCCGCGCCGATCTGGCCGACGACGACGGCCGGCAGCGTGCGGAACGCCTGGCTCAGCGTGAACGTCGAGGTCAGCGCCGACAAGATAACCCACGCGGGCCAGCGGCCCGCCGAATCCTCGGGACCGGAGGCGGTCAGTGCCGTTTGGCCTTCTTGATCTGAAGGCGGCCGTCCTCGAGCTGGTCGAACGTCTCCTTGATCTGCGGATGGCGCAACGGATCGCCCGACTCGTCCGGCAAAAGGTTCTGCTCGGAGACGTAGGCGACATATTCCGTCTCGGCGTTCTCCGCATAGAGATGGTAGAACGGCTGGTCCTTGCGCGGCCGCACTTCCTCCGGGATCGCGAGCCACCATTCCTCGGTGTTCGCGAAGATCGGATCGACGTCGTAGATGACGCCGCGGAACGGGAAGCGGCGATGACGCACGATCTGACCGATCGCGAATTTCGCCTGTGACGCCTTCATTTTCTTGTGCAGTTCTGACCGGGACGAAAGCGGCGTTCTATCGCATCGCCGCCACCGCTGGAAAGTGGGGTGCGGAACTCTGGAATGGTGACGAAATCGGCTTCCGTCGAGCAAGACGCTGTCATCCCCGACGGCTCGAAGAGCCGAGCGGGCTTCCCCGCGCGAATGGGCAAGGCCCATTCGCGCCCCGTTCGTAGCGAGAGCCTTGGATTTCCGCCCGCCTGCCTCGCAGGCGTGGGAATGACAGACTTGTGGCCCCGTTTGATGCCGTCGCGCCCTCTAGAATCCGTACACCTTCGCGTAATCCGGGTCCTTCGCCGCCACCTGCTTCGCCAGATCGACGATCACCTTTGCCTGTTTCCAGGTCGCGTCGTCCTGCATCTTGCCGTCGATCATCACGACGCCGGAGCCGTCCGGCATGGCGTCGAGGATCTTCTTCGCGAAGGCAACCTCGCCGGGGTCGGGCGAGAAGACCTTCTTGGCGATCGCCACCTGCGACGGATGCAGCGACCACGCGCCGGCGCAGCCCATGAGGAAGGCGTTGCGGAACTGCACCTCGCAGGCGGCGAGATCGGCGATGTCGCCGAACGGCCCGTAGAAAGACTTGATGCCGGCCGACGCGCAGGCATCGACCATCTTGGCGACCGTGTAATGCCAGAGATCCTGCTGGACACTGACGCGGGGCGCGCCCTCCCCGGCCGGATCGGAGATCACCTTGTATTCGGGATGGCCGCCGCCGACGCGCGTCGTCTTCATCGCGCGGGACGCGGCGAGATCGGCCGGCCCGAGGCTCATGCCGTGCATGCGCGGCGAGGCGGTGGCGATCGAATCGACGTTCTTCACGCCTTCCGCCGTCTCGAGGATCGCATGGATGAGGATCGGCCGCGTCACGTTGTGGCGCGCCTCGAGCTGCGCGAGGAGCTGGTCGAGATAGTGGATGTCCCACGCGCCCTCGACCTTGGGCAGCATGATGACGTCCAGCTTGTTGCCGATGGCCGCGACGATCTCGGTGATGTCGTCGAGCGCCCAGGGCGAGTTCAACGCATTGATGCGCGTCCACAGCCCGGTCTGGCCGAACTCGAATTTCTGGCCCATCTCGATCATGCCCTGCCGCGCCGCGATCTTGGCGTCGGCGGGAATGGCGTCCTCGAGATTGCCGAGCACGACATCGACGGTCTTCGCGAGTTCGCCGGTCTTGGCGCGCACTTTTTCCAGATGCGCCGGCACGAACTGGATCATGCGCTCGACCTTGACGGGCAGGTCGCGGAGCGGGGCGGGCGCGCCGATGGCGAGCGGTTCGAAGAATTTGCGCGGCGTCTTCATCTTGTCCTCATGCTGCAACTGCGCAGTAGCGGGGAATATGCGGCGAGGCAAACCGCACGCCAGCCGCGCGAAAGCGGGCCCGCGCATCGCTGCGCGGACGGGAGACTGGGACTCGACGATCAGCTTCGCCGATCGCGAGTGGGAGACCGGGACGCCGGGAACCGGAATCCTGGTAGTTTTTTCGGCCGGTCGCCCGGCATCCCTGTCGCGGTGGTTCCGATCCGCGTCCTCACGTCCCGCGGCGGATGAGGCGGCTGAGCCGCGCGATAGCGGCGGTCCGGTCGTAGTGCCGGACGGGAGGCCCGGAGTTTTCGCTATGAGCGAAAATCGTCCGGTTTGCGACTCTTCGCCCGGGCGGCCGGTCGGTTTCCGGACGCCGCGACACCGCATCCTGCCCCGCACCGGAACCGCTTCGCGACGCGCCCTGGCGCACAGGATTTTAGCTAATAATCCTATTAGGATTATTTGTCGACCTTGTTTGGCATTTCTGGCGATTTCCAGAGAGGCTGAAGAACTAACGATCCTCTTTGGATTTGCCTAATAGATCTTCCGGTACGCATTGATGAATATGCGCGCTCCGAGAACAATAACTTGTAGCCCTGTCGCAGTGGCCGCTACACCGCAAGCCAAGTTCCAATATGGTCTCCAACAGCTAGAGCATATAGTGCAAAAATTGCGAGTGCAATTGACAGAAACATTCCGGAAACAAGGTATCTTATTTGAATCCCAACTGGAACGGTTCTATTTACAACGTGACGGTACAAATAAAATCGGCTTGCGTTGTCCGATCGCATGTCTATTGGAAGATACGGAATAGCGTCCCGTCGTACCGATTCCTGCACGAACGCGGCTGCGACTATGAAGGCGCAACCTGCAAAACCAAGTAGGCTTTTCATTCGGCATCTCGGACAATTTCCGCTTATTGATATCTTTCTGTATGTAAAGCTTCAAGTCTATGCTCACGCAACGGTGACGCTGGTTCCCCCCAAATTCCTCCTGCTATAAACTCGCGCCATGCGGCTGCTTCGCGCCCTTGCCCTGTTCGTTCTCGCGCTCGTCGTGACGATTGCGCCCGTCGCGCATGCGCGCGCCGTCGCAGGCATGGGTGTCGCGCACGAGAGTCACGCTGTCGCGTCGCATGCGGGCATGAGCCATGCCGCACATGATTGCGACGATCGCGGAAGCGGCCATCCCGTGCAGACAAGCGACGCCTGCCAGATGGCGTGCTGTTTCCTGCCTGCTCACGTCCCCACGCGCGCTGACGTGATCCGCACCGCCGTGTTTAGCACCGTCCGCTACGCCGACTGGCGGCATTCCTGCCGGGAGAAGCCCCCGCGCCCGATCACGGCGTGCCCCGAAAAGCCTGAAAGCTGGCCGTGACGCCACGGCCCTGACCGTCGCGCCCATCCGGCGTGGCACATCTTGCTTTCAGGAGAACCATCATGAATTCCGTTTCCGACCGTCGCCTCGCGACGCGAAAAATCACGTCCCGCCGTCTTTCGCTCGGCATCGCCGCAGGACTTTGCGTGCTGTCGCTCGAGACGGCCTCGGCGCAGCATTCGGGTCATCACGGCCATGCGGTGCATGGGTCGAAAGCGAAACCGCCCGTCAAACGCGGCAGCGCCCATATGCATCACGGCGTCTCGCCGTCCGACACGCCGGCCGTCGCCGAATACAAGGCCGCGCATGCGCGCATGATGCGCGCCATGGACCTGCCTTACAGCGGCGATCCCGACGTCGATTTCCGCACCCACATGATCCCGCATCATGCCGGCGCGATCGACATGGCGCGGGTCGCCCTGCGCCACGCGAAAGACCCGTGGACGCGGCAGCTCGCCGAATCCGTGATCTACGAGCAGCAGCGCGAGATCGCGGAAATGCAGGGCTGGCTGTCGCGCCGCGGCGTTTCCGCGCCGCAGAGCGGACAGCCGTATCAGGTGTGGGCCCCGGACTTCGTGCGCGGCGAGACGAAGGTGCCGGGCACGCGCGACGAGCTGAACGGACAGTCCTGGGCGCCGGGAACGGGGATTCCCGCGCCGAAATAGGGCCGGTTTTCCCCTTGCGCGTCCCTTCTCTTCGACGAGAGAAGGGACGCTGCGAAGCATCGGCGTAAGCAGCCGTCCGTCCTTTGCAGGAAGTCAGTTCTGGCTTATCTTGCGTCTTATGACGAAGGCGATCACCAAATCGACCTTCCAGAGCGAGCACACCGTTGGGTCGCCGCAGCGATCGGGCGGCGCGCAGCGGGCATCCGCCGGTTCTGCGATGTTTCCGTTCGCCGAAAAATCCTCCGATTTCGCGGAAACGATCGAGCAGACGAACGATCGGATCTCGGCGCGCTTCCCGGAGACCCTCAAGAAACTTGGCGAATGATCCTCGTTGGATAACGACCGACGAGGTTGTCGCGATCAACGCGCGGCAGGTCGCTTCGTCGAACGAACCGCATTTTCTGCTGCGAAGGGATTCGCTGGTGAGCGGTCGCGCGCCCGCAGCAGCACTTCGCCTATTCGGAGGGATCGACCGACGCTCTGGACCTCGCGATCGCACTGCTTCTCGGGATCGCGCAGAACCATCCTTTTCAGCAAGGCAACTCAATCGCAACGGCTACGAACTTGATGCACCGGACTAAGGCGCACCTGTAGCGACCGCGATCATCGACGTTCTTGAAAAACGTTCGGGACGGATCGGTTTCGCGATTTTATCGGGCCGTTCGTAAAGTCGCTCGACGCACTCTGAAGAAGCGGTTCGCCTGACGAGCCTGCAACGTCACGTCACCTCGAACCACGTCGCAATCCCCGCCGCCTCCTGCTCCACCACATCCGATCGCAGCGCCCATTTGCCGGGCGCATCGGCGACGAAGGCGACGAGCTTCGCCCGCCCTGCCGGCACGATGACGCCGTTGCGCCAGTAGGGCTCCCAGCCGTCGTCGAGATCGTGCAGCAGGCGCACCGCATGGCCGTGCACGCACATCGGGACCGCCACCGCGCCCTTGTTGACAAAGCGCAGCGACACCGGCGTGCCCTTCGGCACGGCGAACAACGGCTTGTCGGCATAGGAGCGAACCTTGCCGCCGAGGAGCCATTTGCCGTCCTTCGCGCCGGGTTTCGGCGGCTCCAGCGGAAGCTCGATCTTCTTCGCGTTGCCGAGCTTGATTTCCGCCGGCAGCGACGGATTGAGCGGCAGGGATGCGATCGGCGGACGCGCCTTCGCGGGCGCGCCTTTCGCGGTCCAGGTCGCGAGATCGCGGTCGGGCGCCGCCTGCATCGGGTCGCGCAGGATGAGCTTGACCTGCTTGTTCTCCTCGGCCGGCATGTCCATCAGCAGGTCGAACCGCGCGCCGGGCGCGATCGGAACGGTGAGTCGCACCGGCTCGAACGGATCGCAGGGCTGGCCGTCGATAGCGATGATCTTCGGCCGCGCGCCGTCGAAGACCACGATCATGATCCGGGCATTGGCGGCATTGCCGATGCGCAGCCGCACGCGCGCGCCCGGCGCGGCAATCTCGCTGATCGGCGTCGCCTTCGCGCCGGCGGTCAGCAGCGTGCCGATGCGGCCCTGCGGCGCATCCGTGTCGAACGGTCCGGCAACTGCACCCTTCGGGTCGAGCGTCCAGTCCTGGAACAGCAGCAGATGTTCGGCGTCGACGTCCGGCTTCTGCGGCTCGTCGACGATCAGCACGCCGGCAAGACCCCTGGCGATCTGCTCGGGAGAATGCGGCAGGGAGCCCGGCCGGTAGAGCATGAAGCCGGGGTCGCTCGCCTTGAAGACGATGTCGAACGTCTGGCCGGGCGCGACCGGCTTCTGGGTCAGGCCGCCGACGCCGTCCATGGCGTTCACGCCGCGCAGGCCGTGCCAGTGCAGGCTCGTCGGCTGGTCGAGTTTGTTGACGAGTTTCAGCCGGACATCGTCGCCAGCTTTCACCCGCAGGACGGGACCGGGAACGTCGCCGCTGAAAGTGAAGGCCGGCGTCCGCGCGCCCTCCCCCTGCAAGGCGATCTCGCCCGCGCGCATTTCGAGGACGCGGGGCTCGGCGGTCTGCGCGCGGACGGCCGGCAACGGCACCAGCGTCGCGGCGACGGAGCCGAGGATCGTGCGGCGGGACGGATGAAATGCCATCGACGGCTCCTGAACATCTGGCCTGTAATTCCCGCGCAAGCGGGAATCCATGCCACGTCTCTGGATCCCGCCTTCGCGGGCATGACAGACTTACCAGCGCTGAGGGTTTTCCCTCAAACCAGCCCGCGCTTCTCGACCAGAGCGTTCGGATCGGGCGCGCGGCCACGGAAATGCATCCAGGCTTCCTCGGGCGTTTCGCGCGCGCCGGCGGAATAGACGTAGTCCTCGAGCCGCTTCGCGGTCGCGGGATCGAAGATGTTTCCGGTCTCCTCGAAGGCATGAAAACCGTCGGCGTCGAGAACTTCCGACCACAGATACGAATAATAGCCGGCCGCATAGTGGCCGGTCGAGAAGACGTGGCTGAAATGCGGGGTGCGGTGGCGCATGACGATGTCATGCGGCATGCCGGCTCGGTCGAGCGTCTCCTTCTCGAAGGCGACGACGTCGAGGTTTTCGTCGGGCCGTATCAGATGCAGGTCGAGATCGACGATGGCCGAGGCGCAATATTCGACCGTCGCAAAACCCTGGTTGAAATTGCGCGCGCCGATGACCTTTGCGACCAGCGTCTCCGGCAAAGGCTCGCCGGTCTCGGCATGTTTGGCGAAGCGCGAAAGCACCTCCGGCTGCAGCAGCCAGTGTTCGTAGAGCTGGGACGGGAATTCCACGAAATCGGTGGCGACCGACGTGCCCGCGATCGACGGATATGTCGTGCGCGACAGCATGCCGTGCAGCGCATGGCCGAATTCGTGAAACAAGGTGCGGGCGTCGTCGAGGCCGATGAGATCGGGCTCGCCTTCGGCGGCGCGCGCGAAATTCATCACATTGGCGATGATCGGCCGCTCGCCGGTGAGCCCGTTCTGCGACCGGAACGACGACATCCATGCGCCGCTGCGCTTGGTCGGCCGCGCGAAATAATCGGCGACGAACAGAGCGACATGCTCGCCCTTCGCGTTCTTTACCTCGAAGGCGCGCGCATCGGGGTGGTGCAGCGCGAGGCCCTTCTTCTCCTCGAAGCTCAGGCCAAACAGCTTGCCCGCGACATCGAAGGCGGCGGCGATCATGTTCGGCAGCGCGAGATACGGCCTGATCTGCGATTCATCGAGATCGTGCAGTTCGCGGCGCGCTTTCTCGGCGTAATGGCGCCAGTCGGCGGCGGCGATCTCGGCATTTTCGCCCTCGGCCTGCGCGACCTCCTGCAGGTGTCGTCGCTCGTGGGCGGCGCGGGCCTTGGCCGGCTCCCAGACGCGGTTGAGAAGCTGCCGGACGGACGCGGGGTCGTGCGCCATTTTGTTGGCGAGCTTGAAATGCGCGTAGGTCTCGAAACCAAGCAGCCGCGCCGACTCGTCGCGCAACCGCACGATCTCCGCGATGATCGCGCGATTGTCATGCGCGCCGCCGTCGCCGCGATGCGTCCATGCCTCGAAGGCCTTTGCCCGCAGGTCGCGGCGGGAGGAGAAGACCAGGAACGGCTCGACCGACGAGCGCGACAGCGAGATC